>Ga0335074_10012165_pt1 | contig 12059 bp, 10 predicted proteins | sample Lox_Sample_23_FD_206715 | JGI IMG/M metagenome (GOLD analysis project Ga0335074, IMG submission 206715) | Soil microbial communities from Loxahatchee National Wildlife Refuge, Florida, United States - Lox_Sample_2.3 | ecosystem: Environmental > Terrestrial > Soil > Wetlands | place: USA...
CACCTACCACGACTAGCATCGGCAATTTGTCATGAACATGTACGATTCGAAACCTCTTGACACCCCCGGTGCCGTCGGACCTCCGGCGGTCCCCGTCGTCCCTGCCGCTGCGCCGGGCGGGCCAGCACAGCCCCGCGCAGCGGAGGGCTCATCCGCGAAGGGCGGAGAACATGGGATCCCCGAACCGATCGTCGCCGTGCTGGCAACAGGCTTGCAGGCGGCCGCTTGCAGCAGTTTCCCAGGCGCCTGTCTCCTCGAAGACGTCCGGGCCATCCGGGGCGCTGACGTCCCATTCACCATGCTCAGGGAAGGACGACGGTCGTGAGACGCAATAGAACTGTCGCGCTCGCCGCGGCGCTCTGTGCGGCGGGGCTGGTAGCGGCGGGCTGTGGCAGCAGCGGCAGCACCGCCAGCGGCGGGACCGGCAAGCCGCTGATCATCAGCGATGTCACCGGGGCGAACTGGAACTGCCAGTTCAACCCGCTCAGCACGAACTGGCCAGAAGGCGGCCCCACCGAGACGGGGCTCATTTACGAGCCTCTGATGTTCGAGAACCTGCTCCAGACGGGGACCCAGCTCAGCAAGGGAATCCACCCGTGGCTGGCGACCGGTTACAGCTGGAACTCCAGTCTGACCGCACTCACTTTCACCATCCGCAAGGGCGTCAAGTTCAGCAATGGCACGCCGCTGACGCCAGCGGACGTCGCCTTCTCGTTCAACATCATGAAGGAGAATGGCGCGCTGGACCTGTGGTCGCTGTGGAAGGCCGAGGGCGGGCCGCTCACGAGCGTGACCACCTCGGGCGACACTGTGACCCTGAACTTCGACGGTCCGTCGCCAACGTACTTCTACTACGCGGCCGGCCAGGTGCCAATCCTCCCGGAGGCCATCTGGTCGAAGATTCCTGCCTCCAAGCTGCCGACCTACCCGGACTCGCACCCGGTCGGCACAGGTGCTTACGTGGTCGGAAGCTGCAGCTCCACGAACCTCATCTACAAGGCCAACCCGCACTACTGGCAGCCCGGCAAGCCCGCTGTGAAGACAGTGGAGTGGCCGGCCTACCTGAGCAACACCACGGGCAACGACTGCCTGACCGACGGCCAGTGCCAGTGGGGCGGCCAGTACATCCCCAACATCAACCAGACGTACATCGCCAAGGACCCCAGCGCCTACCACAACTGGGCACCGTCGGTGAGTTCCGTGACCCTCGACATCAACCTGGGGCTGAAGAACAGCCCGCTGAACAATGTCAAAGTCCGGCAGGCGATGGCGCTGGCGATCAACCGGAACCAGGTCGGCGCCATCGGTGAGACCGGCAGTGAAGTGGGCTCCTACCAGGACGGCGTCGCCGCCTCCTTCCGGAGCGGCGGCTGGGTCGACCAGGCACAGGCCAAGTCGTATTACAACGACTACGCGTTCAACCAGCCGGAAGCCGAAACCCTCCTCGATCAGGCGGGCTACACCAAGATGGTCGGCGGCGTCCGCGAGAACAGCGCGGGCCAGAAACTCTCCTTCACCATGGTGAACAACGGCGGCTACTCGGACTGGGTGGCTGACGGCACCGTGATCGCCCAGCAACTGGCGAAGGTGGGCATTCAGGTCACGCCCCGCAACGAGAGCGGGAACGCATGGAGCTCCGACCTGAGCCTGGGCCACTTCGAGCTCGGGATCGACGACCAGACGAGTGGTCCCGGTCCTGAATACGAAATGCGCCAGTGGCTGTTCTCCGGGAACACTGCACCGATCGGCAAAGCTGCGTCCACGAACTTCGGGCGGTACAGCAACGCGGCGACGGATCAGCTGTTCGACGCCTATGGCACGACCGACAACCTGAGTACGCAGCAGTCGATCGTGTTCAAGCTGGAGAAGGTCCTGCTCGCGGACGTGCCGTACATCCCCGTGCTGACGGCCGTCTCCTGGGACCAGTACAACTCCGCCGAGTTCACTGGCTGGCCCGACGCGGCGAACCCGTACGCCCAGGGCCAGACCGCCTTCCCCGACTGGGGCTGGGTGCTGCTCAACATCAAGCCCACGTCATAACAAACGCCGCAAAGGGCGTGGTGGCAGCGGTGCCGACCCGGTACCGCTGCCGCCACGGCCGCCGCTACCTCGGGCGCTGCTCCGCACCGGCCCTCGAGATACCTGATGCCTGATCGGGTTATGCGAGAGGAGACACAGGCAATGCCGTACCGACACCGGCGAGGAACGAAAGGCCGCGGACGGTTATGAGGTTCATCATCCGCCGCGCCGGCTTCTTCCTGCTCACGCTGTGGGCTGCCGTATCGCTGAACTTCTTCCTGCCTCGTGTCATGCCAGGCAATCCGATCAACAACATCATTTCCAAGCTGCACAACGTGACGCCGGCCCAGGAGCTGGCGATCGAGCGCTCACTGGGGATCGATAACAGCGCGAGCATCTGGAAGCAGTACCTGACCTACTTCAGCAACACGGCCCAGGGCAAGCTCGGACTCTCGCTGGGAAACGGCGGCGAGCCGGTCATCCAGCTCATCAGGCAAGCGCTGCCGTGGACGCTCGGCCTTGTGGGCATCACCACGATCCTCGCCTTCATCATCGGTACGGCGATCGGGGCCGTCGCCGCCTGGCGAAGGGGTAGCCGCCTGGACAGCGCGCTGCCGCCGCTGTTCGTCTTCACGACCGCCATCCCCTTCTTCTGGGTCGGCATGATGCTGATCCTGATCTTCTCCTCGGTCCTGGGAGTCCTGCCTTCCTACGGTGCCTATCCGCTGGGCGTCACACCCTCGTTGAGCTTTAGCTTCATCGGCCAGGTCCTGCAGTACGCGATCCTGCCAGCGCTGACGCTGCTGATCACGAGCATCGGGGGCTGGGTCCTCACTATGCGCAACACCATGGTGACCACGCTGACCGAGGACTACGTGCGCATGGCACGCGCGAAAGGTCTGCGCTCGTCGAAGATCATGGTCGGCTACGCGGCGCGTAACGCGATCCTTCCGAACCTGACCGGATTCGCCATGTCTCTCGGATTCGTCGTCAGCGGCGCGATCCTTGTGGAGTACGTCTTTAACTACCCGGGTGTCGGGAACATGCTGCTGACCGCGGTGAACAACGTCGACTATCCCCTCATGCAGGGGTTGTTCCTGATCATTACTCTGTGCGTGCTCATCGCGATTCTCCTCTCTGACATCGCCACGGCGATCCTTGACCCACGGACCAGGACGGGGGGGTAGCGATGGCCATTCCCGTCACCACGACCGGGATTCCCCAGCCCGCTGCAGGAATCAGCGGGCCGAGTCGCCGCGGCGCGCTGAACCGCATCACGAAGGCGATCCGGACCAACCGGAAGGCCACGATCGGTGTCGTCCTCATGGCGATCTTCATCTTCGTGGCGCTCTTCCCGAGCCTCCTGACGCACCAGAGCCCCAACGCGGTCTCGAACCACGTGTTCGCCCACCCGTCAGCCGCCCACTGGCTGGGTACTGACAACCTCGGCAGGGATGTCTACGCTCAGGTGATCGACGGCACCCGCAACGTGCTGATCCTCGCCCTCGCGGTCGGGCTTCTCACTACTGCCGTAGCTATGCTGATCGGCGTCGCAGCCGCGTACCTCGGCGGGCTGTGGGACAGCGTGCTGAACTTCGTCACCGACGTGCTGCTGGTCATCCCGATCTTCCCGCTGCTGATCATCATTGCCGCCTACCTCCCCAATGCCGGTAACAACGTCCTCATCCTGGTGCTGACCTTCACGGGATGGTCCTATACCGCCCGGCAGCTTCGATCGCAGGCGCAGTCCCTGCGCAGCCGGGACTTCCTGCTGGCAGCGCGGGTCCGGGGTGAGCGGCCGCTGTACATCATCGTCGTGGAGATCCTGCCCACCATGACGTCACTGCTGCTGGCCAGTTTCCTGAACAACGCGCTCTACGCGGTCCTGGCAGGTTCCGGTCTGCAGTTCATCGGCCTGGGCAACACCAACAACGTGAGCTGGGGCACCACCTTGTACTGGGCACAGCAGAACAACGCGCTCGGCAGCGGGCTCTACGCGTGGGCGATCGTCCCCGGCGCATGCATCGCCCTGATGGGTGCGGCCTTCGCCTTCATCAACTACGCCTTCGACGAGATCGGCAACCCGGCCCTGCGCCCGCTGACGGCGGCGAAGGCCCGTAAGGCCGCTGCGGCCAGCATCAAGAGGAGGATTGCCGGCAATGGCGCACTCCCTGACTGACGATCAGTCCGGCCTTGCCAGCCCACTCCGGCAGGACCCCGTTCTGGAGATCCGGGACCTCTCGGTCGAGTACGTCCTGGAGAGCGGCATCGTCCGCGCGGTCGACAATGTCAGCTTCGACCTTGCGCCGGGCGAGTTCCTCGCGATCGTGGGCGAGTCCGGCTGCGGGAAATCGACCCTGCTCTTCGGCATTGCCCAGTTGCTCAACCCGCCCGCTGAGATCAGTGGTGGCAGCGTGACGTTCAGAGGCCGGAATCTCGTCCAGCTCACCGAACGCGAGCTGGCCGCGGTCCGCTGGAAGAACATGTCGGTCGTCATGCAGAGCGCGATGAACGCGCTCAACCCGGTGAAGTCCGTCGGCGCCCAGTTCAAGGACGCCATGCGCGCCCACGGCGTGACGTCCACAGCGGAGATCCAGCGGCGCTCGGTCGAGGTGCTCAAGATGGTGGGCATCGACCCGGTGCACCTCAAGAGCTACCCGCACCAGCTCTCCGGCGGCATGCGGCAACGGTCGATGATCGCGATGGCCATGCTGTTCACCCCCGAGCTGATCATCATGGACGAGCCCACCTCGGCGCTTGACGTGGTGGCGCAACGCTCGCTGATGGCTCAGATCAAGGACCTGCAGCGTGAGTACCACTTCGCCGTCATCTTCGTCACGCATGACATGTCGCTCGTCAGGCACTTTTCCGACCACCTGATGGTCATGTACGCCGGTCAAGTGTCCGAGGTCGGCCCCACCCGGCAGCTCTTCGACCACCCGCATCACCCCTACACGGTCGGGCTCATGGACGCCTTCCCCTCCATCCGCGGGCCGCGCGTGGAACTGACTGGCATTCCCGGCAGCCCGCCTAATCTCGCCCGGCCGCCCGCGGGCTGCCGATTCTCGGCCCGGTGCCCGAAGGTCATGCCTCGCTGCGAGACCGCCCCGCCCCTCGACTACCAGGTGGATGGCACCTCAGTGCGCTGCTTCCTGTATGACTCGCCGGAGGTTCTCAGTGACTGAGCTGCAGACGGAGCCCGGGCACCAGCAGGTCGGCCCGGGACAGGAGCCGCTGCTGCGCCTCGACCGGATAAGCCGGCATTTCAAGATCGGCAACGCCGTGCGCCGACGCAGCGCCCTGCACGCGGTCGACGATATGAGCTTCACGGTCGGCGAGCGCGAGATCGTCGCGATCGCCGGAGAGAGCGGCAGCGGCAAGAGCACAGTGGCCCGAGTGCTCGCCAAGATCTACAAGCCAACCAGTGGCGAAGCTTACTTCCAGGGCCAGCCGCTCTCAGCGATCCGGTCGCGGCGGCAGAGACTCCGCTACAGCGGCCTGGTCCCGATGGTGTTTCAGGACCCGTTCGCCTCGCTCAACCCGGTCTTCCGGGTGTCCCATGGCGTCATGCGAGCACTGAAGCTGCACCGGCCCGAGCTGACCGCAGAGCAGCGGTTCGCCGAGGCGGTGCGGGTCTTCGACGCGGTCGGGCTCAACCCGGGCGCCGAGGTGCTGCAGCGTTATCCGCACGAGCTCAGCGGCGGACAGCGGCAGCGGGTCGGGTTCGCGCAGGCGCTGGCGATGCGGCCCAAGCTCATCCTGGCCGACGAGCCGGTGTCCATGCTGGACGTGTCGATCCGCATCGGACTGCTCAACCTGATGAGACAGCTGCGCGACGACCAGGGCGTTTCCATCCTGTACATCACGCACGACATCGCGAGCGCGCGCTACGTGGCTGACCGGCTGATCGTCATGTACGCGGGGCAGATCGCGGAGTCCGGGCCGGTCGAGGACGTCCTGTCGACACCGCGGCACCCGTACACGCAGCTTCTGCTGTCTGCGGTCCCGGATCCTCGCGCTGAGCTGTCGATCGGCGCCGACACTGACCGGGGCGAGCCGCCGCGGGTGATCAACCCGACGCCGGGCTGCCGCTTCCGGTTCCGCTGCCCGATCGCGATCGACGAATGCTCGCACATCACGCCGAAGCTGCTGGAGCTCTCCCCCGGCCACGACGCCGCCTGCCATGTCGCGCAGTCTGGTGCCGAAGTCAGGGCGTTCTGACGGCTACGTTTCGAGCTGAGGAAAACATAGATATGAAACTCGCTGTTGTCGGCGGCGGCTCCACCTACACGCCGGAACTGGTGGACGGCATCGCCCGGCTGACCGGGGACATCAAGATCACCGAGCTGGTCCTGGCCGACCCCGATGCCGAGCGGCTGGCGGTCGTCGGTCCGTTCTCGGCGCGCATCATGGCCCGGTACGGGCACCCGGCGAAGCTGTGGTGGACTTCCGACCTGGACGCAGCGGTCGACGGCGCCGGCGCCGTGCTTATCCAGCTGCGCGTCGGCGGTCAGGCCACCAGGCACCGGGACGAGACCTGGCCCCTGGAGTGCGGCTGCGTCGGCCAGGAGACTACCGGCGCGGGCGGCTTCGCCAAGGCGCTGCGCACGGTGCCGATCGTCCTGGACGTGGCCGAGCGGGTGCGGCAGCGGGCGCTGCCGGACGCCTGGATCATCGACTTCACCAACCCGGTGGGCATCGTCACCCGGGCTCTGCTGGACGCCGGCCACCGGGCCATCGGCCTGTGCAACGTGGCGATCGGCTACCAGCGGCTGTTCGCCGAGATGCTGGAGGTCGCTCCGGACCGGGTCGCGCTCGACCACGTGGGGCTGAACCACCTCACCTGGGAGCGCGCGGCCTACCTCGACGGCGCCGACCGGCTGCCCGGCCTGCTCGACGCGCACGGAGAGGAGATCGCCCTGCACACCGGCCAGCCGCTTGCGGTCACCCGGCTGGCCGGCGGCGCGGTGCCGTCGTACTACCTGCGCTACTTCTGGGCGCACGACACGGTGGTGGAGGAAGAGCGCGGTCGCGAGACGCGCGCCCAGGCGGTCGCCGAGATCGAGCGCCAGCTGCTGGAGATGTATGCGGACGAAGCGCTGGACACCAAGCCGGAATTGCTCACGCACCGCGGTGGCGCCTATTACTCCGAGGCGGCCGTCGCGCTGCTCGCCTCGCTGGTCACCGACGCCGGAGACCGCCAGGTGGTGAACGTCCGCAACAACGGCACGCTGCCGTTCCTGTCCGACCGGGCTGTCATCGAGGTATCGGCGACGATCGGGGCCGGCGGTGCCGTGCCTGTCGCCGTGGATCCGGTGAGCCCGCTGATGAGCGGCCTGATCGCGCACGTCTCCGGCTACGAGGAGCTGGCGGTCGAGGCGGCGCTGCACGGTGGCCGAGACCGGGTCGCCCGGGCCATGCTGGCGCACCCGCTGATCGGGCAGTACGACCTGGCGGAGCAGCTGACGGACCGGCTGCTCGCGGAGAACGCGCAGTTCCTGCCCTGGACTGCCAGTCAGTGAGCACCGAACTGTGAGCACGGCGGAGCCGCCGCCCGCCGGGGGCCAGCCGCGCGCCGCGGTCCTCGCGATCGACGGCGGCAACAGCAAGACCGACGTCGCCCTGATCGGGGCCGACGGAGCGGTGCTCGGGGTGTCGCGTGGTGGCAATTCCAATCACCAGGGCATCGGCATCGACGGCACCGTGCGCGTGCTCACCGACCTGGTGCGGGCGGCAGCACAGCGAGCCGGCCTGCCTGCTGACGGCGTGGTCGCGCAGCACACCTCCGCGTGCCTGGCCGGCGCCGACCTGGCGTCGGAGGAAGCCGACCTGAACCAGCTCGTGCAGTCGCTTGGCTGGTCGGTCACGAGCTCCGTGCTGAACGACACGTTCGCCGTCCTGCGAGCGGGCTTGGATGACGGCATCAGCCCGCACTGGGGCGTTGGCGTAGTGTGCGGCGCCGGAATCAACTGCGTCGGCGTCGCGCCCGATGGCCGCACCACCCGGTTCCTGTCGCTCGGCGAGCTGTCGGGTGACTGGGGCGGCGGCGGTTACCTCGGTCCGCAGGCGCTGTGGTGGGCCGTGCGTGCGGAGGACGGCCGCGGTCCGCAGACGGAGCTGCGGCAGGCGGTCCCCGCGCACTTCGGCCTCGAGCGCGTCGAAGACGTGGTCATCGGCATGCATCTCGGGAAAATCGCCTACTCGGAGCAGCACGCCCTGGTGCCGGTGCTGTTCGAGGTGGCCGAGGCGGGCGACCCGGTCGCCCGCGACGTGCTCGCCCGGCAGGCGGAGGAGATCTGCATCATGGCCGAGGTGGCGGCCCGCCGGCTGGGGCTGGACGGGACGAGCGCACCCGCCGGGGAGCCGGTCCCCGTAGTTCTCGGCGGCAGCCTCATGACTGCACGGGACCCGCTGCTGACTGCCGCCATCGCAGAGCGGCTTCCGGTCACGATCCCGCGTGCCGACATCCGCATCGTGGACGTGCCGCCAGTCGCGGGAGCGGCCTTGCTCGGGCTGGACGAAGTCGGAGCACCGCCCGGGGCAGCCGCCCGACTGCGCGCGGACGCCCGCGCGACCTGGTAAGCGCCAGCGACCAGCCGACGAAGTGAAGTTACCGGTGCCCCGGCACCGGCAACTTCACAACGATCATGGAACTTCGCTGCGATCACGCCTCACACAGCGAATGACTAATCCGGAAATATTCGCCCGAGGCGGTAAACCTGACAAGGTGTTGGCGCGCCTAATACTTGCTCACTACCAAACTCTTCTCCCCGAAGGACTCAACCATGATCCGCAAAACTGCGATTGTCGTCGCCTCCGGCGCGGTGGTCCTCGCTGGCGGAGCCGCCGCGGTCGCTGCGACAACTACCTCAAGCGGCGCTGTGACGTATCACGGCTGCGAGCGCACCTCCAACAACCGCGAGATCTTCGACGTCTACTCGACCAAGACCCCGAAGTGCCCGAGCGGCGCCTGGCAGATTACGTTCGACAGCCAGGGCCGCACCGGCGCGACCGGCCCGTCCGGCGTCGTCGCCACGTCGAGCCAGAACCTGGTCGGCTCGACCGCGGTGAGCGTCGCCACCGGTGGCTCCTTCACTGCCAACAAGACCACCGTGGGCACCGTCAAGCTCGGCGCAGGCACCTACCTGGTCGACGTGAACTTCAAGGCCACGCCGAACGAGGTCACGACGGGCGACGTGTTCCCGTCCCTGTACGTCTACAACGGAGCGCAGCTGTCGGACTTCTCCAACGACCTGTTCAACGTCGGCTCAGGCGCGCTGGAAGACCCGACCTCGACTGAGGTGTCGGACGGTGACCTGATCGACTCGTACTTCTCCGGCTCTGGCGAGATCACGGTGCCGTCGGGCGGCGAGACCCTCGACGTGTACGCGTTCGGGTACGACTCCGATCAGGGCTCGGGCACCTACAACCTCGACACTGCGGTGGTAACGGTCACCCAGCTGAACACCGGGTCCTGACCTCCGGAACACACGAGATGGGGCCCCGCCGGCGCATGGCCGGCCGGGGCCCTCTCGCGTTCGCGGGCCGTGCGTTTACCAGCGGCCCTGGTGCACAAGCTCGTCGATCGAGCGCCGCCTGATCTTCCGCGCCGAGCCGCCGGCGTCGGCCAGCGGATCCGGGTGGCCGATCGCGACGGCGCCGATCGGGACGTACTCGGCCGGGACGCCGTAGAGCGCCCGGAAGTCTGCGATCTGGTGCGGCGGAATCCCGAAGAACAGGGCGCCGAGTCCCTCGTCAACCGCAGCGAGCAGCATGAGGAGGGCAGTGAAGCCGGTGTCGATATCCCAGTAGGGCACCGGCCAGTGCTCCTCGGAACGGTCCGTCCAGCCCTTGTCCTGGCGGGCGTACCGGTCCAGGTAGATGTCCTTGCACGACAACGGCACGACCACCAGAGGCGCGCGCGTGACCGGATCGAACGACGGGCCGGCCGCGGCTTCGTCACCGTGATAAGCGGTCAGCAGTTCCCAGAACGGCCTCAGCTGCTGCGGGCCTTCGAGCGACAGCAGCGCGTAGCCCTGGCTGAACCCGGCTGACGGTGCCCGGTTCGCCGCGGCCAGGATGCGGTCTCTCGCCTCCGGCGCCACCGGCTCGTCGGTGTAGGCCCGGACCATCTTGCGCTTCCTGATCACCTCTGCGAAATCCACCGCGCCAGCTTAGGGTCTCCGTGATCAGTCGTGGGTCGCGAGCGCCTCCTCACCTCAGCAGATAACAGGCGATGGCGGCGGCCGACCCGACATTGAGCGAGTCAATGCCGCGGCTCATCGGGATCCGCACCGCCTGGTCGGATGCTGCCAGCCAGCGGCCGGACAGCCCCGCGCCCTCACCACCGAGCAGCAGTGCGAGCTTGCCTTCGGCGTGCACATCGCCGATCGGGACCGCCGCCGGGTCGGGCGTCAGGGCAAGCAGCCGGAACCCGGCCGCACGCAGCTCGGCCAGGCCCTCGCGCCAGTCCGTCAGCCGGGCGTACGAGACGGCGAAGACCGCTCCCATCGACACCTTCACCGCGCGCCGGTAGAGCGGGTCGGCGCACCGGGGAGCAAGCAGCACGCCGTCCAGGCCCAGAGCCGCCACGCACCGAAATACTGCGCCGACGTTCGCATGGTCGACGATGTCCTCCAGCACCACGATGCGGCGAGCTCCCGACAGGACCTCAGCCGGCGAAGGCAGCGGTCGGCGAAGCAGGGAGGCGAGCGCGCCGCGGTGTACCCGGTACCCGGTGAGCTGCTGCGCCACCTCCGGCGAGACCACATAGAGCGGAGCGGTCGTCGACGCCGCGACATCCGCGATGGTGGCGAGCTTGTCCTCGGCCACGAGCAGCGAGCGGACCGCGTAGCCGGCCGCGATCGCCCGCCGGATGACTTTGTCCCCCTCGGCGATGAACAGCCCCTCGGCCGCCTCCAGGCTCCGGCGCAGGTGCACGTCCGTGAGGCGCACGTAGTCACGAAGGCGCGGGTCGGCGACGTCAGCGAGCCAGATCTGCCCGGCGTGTTCTGCGGCCACGTCTGCCATTCTCGTGGCCGGCCTAGCCATCAGGAGAGGGCAGGACAAACTCTGGCGAAGCCGACCGGTCTGTAACGGGAAGTCCGATATAGTCGGCCGGGGTCATACGGATCAAAGGACGCACCAGTGCCACAACGCGGAGCAGGGTCGGGGCTCGGCCGCCGGGGCCGGTCCCGCAGGATCGGGACCGCGAAGCTGGTGATCGCGGCCGTCATCATTTCGGCCGTGTGCATGGGCGCCCTGACCGCCAAGGCAGTCATCTCGAAGGCAAGCTGCTCCGACAGTGGGATCGTGCTGAACATTGCGGCCAGCACCGACATCACGCCCGCCATCCAGTCTGTGGCCAGATCGTTCAACGCGCAGAGCGTCAGCGAGAACGGCCACTGCATCCAGGTCGAGGTCACCGGCGCCGACTCCTCCGCAGAGGCGGCTCAAATCGACGGCCAGGCGACCACGCCGGGCCTGCCGGCAGTGGACGTCTGGATCCCCGACTCGAGCCTGTGGGTCGACGTCGCCCGCAGTTACCCGGTCGGCGCGGGGGCCATCCAGACGGTCAGCCAGAGCGTGGCCCGCTCGCCAGTCCTCCTGGTCACGACACCGGAGGTTGCGGCCAAGACGCACATCTTCGACTCCCCGCCCACCTGGAGCGTGCTGCTGCCCCCGTCCTACGGCGGCCCGCCGGCCAGCCTGGGCCTGTCCGTCGACCTCCCGGATCCGTCCGACAGCTCGAGCGGGCTTGCCACCATCATCGAGGTCAGCCGCCTGCTGGGCACCGGCACCGCAGCCAGGACAGCGTTCACCAAGTTCGAGTTCAACTCCGAGACAACCGAGAATTTCGACTCCGCCGCCGGCCTCCAGGTCTTCGTAGCCAGCACCGAGCCGCCGTTCGACCGGCAGGCCGTCACGGTCGCGAGCGAGCAGGCGATCCTCGCTTACGACGCGGCCAACAAGAAAGCGCCTCTGGATGCCCGCTACCCGACCGGCGCCAGCGCGTCGCTGGGCACCCCGGAACTCGACTA
>Ga0335074_10012166_pt1 | contig 12059 bp, 5 predicted proteins | sample Lox_Sample_23_FD_206715 | JGI IMG/M metagenome (GOLD analysis project Ga0335074, IMG submission 206715) | Soil microbial communities from Loxahatchee National Wildlife Refuge, Florida, United States - Lox_Sample_2.3 | ecosystem: Environmental > Terrestrial > Soil > Wetlands | place: USA: Florida...
CGTCTCGATGTCCTCCTCCTTCTCGAAGTGCGTGTAGATCCGGTCGGGCAGCAACAGCCGCGCGCTGCGGCCGGGGACCAGCAGGCCCAGGCTTGCCAGGTAGTGCAGTTGGCCGAAGGAGCGCGCGAACGTCGTCTTGCCGCCATTGTTCGGCCCGCCGACCACCAATACCCGTTCCGGCCCCTGCAGGTGGAAATCGTTGGTGACGACCGTGCTGTCAGGCACCAGCTTGCTGGCCAACGCGATATCGAAGGTATCTTCGGCGACAATTTGCTTCGACCGGGCCGAGACGCGCGGGTAGCAGAACGGCAGACCGGCCGCTCTGAGGCGACCGACCAGATCGAGGTAGGCGAGGTAGAACTGCACCTCGCGGTCAAACCGCGCGATCACCGGGTCGAGGTAGTCACGGTAGCGATCGCAGTAGTCGGCTAGTCTCCTGGAAACGTTTGGGTATAGCTTCGCCACCAGATCGGCGATCTGCGCCTCAACATGGTCCATCTCCGCGTGCTCAGGAAGCCTGACCAGGTAGCTGTTCACTGCTCCCTGCTTGAACCTCGCGAAGATCTCCTCGACCTCGGCGCTGTAATCCGGCTCTGCTTCGTAGCGGCTTACCGTGACGCGCGGCCCGTGGATTCTGACGGCATACCGGATTCCCGTAAGCGCGTCTTTCAGCGCCTGTGTCTCCGCCGCCAGCGAGGTGAACCGTTCCGAGCCAAGGTATGCAGTGAGGTACCGGCTCAGCCGCTGCAAGCCGCGCGAGGTTGCCTCGCGCTCTGCCAGCCCCTGCGCCAGCGCGTGCACCGCTTCGCAGTAGATCGCGGCTGCGTCGAGGAACCACGCCTTTTTCTGCAGCCCGTAGTGAAGCTTCTGTACCTGTGCCAGATGCTCGCGCATCTGCCGCATCGTCTCCGCGAACCCGGTGACTGGCTCGAGCACTTCGCGTCTTTCCAGGTCGCGCAGCACTTCATGCCGATACTGGACGGCGTCGACCTCATGCAAGGGAACGTAGAAAAATGGCTCCAGCTTGTACTGTCGGCGACCCCCGGTCATCGATCGCAGCACCTGATCGAGATTCAGGTCGGCAAAGAACTCCGGCTCGACCAGCTCGCTAGCGCCCGAGCCGACCCCTGGCTGCCGGAACAGGATGCTCTCGAAATCCGGTTCGGCGGCCTCCGGTTCCGCTCCGGCACCGCAAAGCCCGCCATCGGCTGGCAGGGGCAAGCCGGGTTCCGGCGCGTTCGCGGTCATCGCCAGCCTCCACCGGTACGAGCACGGTAGAAGCCGTTAGCCGTTGTCGGCGGTTCGTGGCGGGCTTCATCGCCTCCCTCACTCTACCGCTGACGTACTGATGAGCGTGGACGCCTGTCCCTCGGGCCGATCAAGCCACCTGAACAGCGAAATAGCCCACCGTCGGCCGCGCCAGTGACGATGGGATGGAGCGGTGCAGGTTCCTGGATGCCGTCAATGTCGAGCAGCTAAGTGTCGCCGACGTACCGTAGTGTGCTCAGCGCCACCCGCCGCGCCCCCGCCATAAGCGCAAGCCGCCAATCGGTGGCCTTGTTCAGGGCGCTAGCGAGGTAATCGCCACTAGCCAAGGCTGAACATCTCGGGTGCGCGTCGGCTGCGTCGGTGCCGATCGCGCCAGGAGTGAGCTTAACGGCCCTGCGAGCAGTCCGGCAGGCTGACTAGTGACGCCTGCAGCGCGTCCATGAATTCCTCGACGTGGCGATGGCTGAACGGGAGCGGCGGGCGGATCTTGAGGATGTTCGCGCATGTGCCGGTGGCGCTGATCAGGACGCGTCGTTTGCGAAGGTCATTCACGATGCACGTCAGGTCCCGCTCGCCGCCTGGCTGGCCGTTGCCGGGTTGCTGTCCTCGTCGAGCCACCCGCCGAGCTGGTAGTAGAGGTCTTCCCCGAAGCTGGTCGGGAGCGGCTCTTTGACAGCGAGCTTGTAGTTACGGCGTCCGTCGGCCTGGCGTTCGGCTCTGAGGAAGAGGGTGGAGCCGGGTTGCTGGCGGCGGAACCGCTCGGCGAATTCGAACCGGTGGCTGACGAAGAAGACCGTGATCTGCGCCTCTTGCAGCGCACGGACGATCTGGTAGCCGATCTCGGATCCCTCACGCTCGTTGGTCCCGGCGAAGGACTCGTTGAACAGCATCAGGCAGTGCGGCCCGATCTGGTCCGCGATCGCGCTCATGCGCTTCAGCTCCTCGTCGAGCCGCCCGCTGCTCATGCTGGGATCTTCCTCCCGGATGAAGTGCGTGAAGATCCCGTGGCTCACGCTGGCCCGGTAGGACCGCGCGGTGACGAACAGCCCGCACTGCATCATCAGCTGGGCCAGGCCCACGCTGCGCAGGAACGTGGATTTCCCGCCGGAGTTGGCGCCGGTGATGATCACTAGCGGCTTCCCGTCGGCCCGGACGTCGTTGCCCACGACCGTGCCGTCCGACTGCAGCGCAAGGCAGGGGTCGCGCAGGTCCGTGCCTGACAGCGCGGGCGGCGACGCCTCCTCGGGCGTCGGCACCGACACCGGCACGTCCTTGGCTGCCAGCCGGTCGGCGAGGTTGAGGCACCCGACGTAGAAGCCCAGCTCCGCCCGCAGCATGGTGAAGTAGCTCTTGATGTGGTCGGCGGACTGGGCGGCCGCGTTGGCGACGAGGTTGAGCCCTCGGCCGGTGAGGTCCTCCAGGATCTGGCCGCCCGCCTCATCACGCGGCGGCACGGTGAAGGAGTAGCCCGAGCGCGGGCCGATCGGCAGCCGTTCCTTCCACCATGGCCGGGTGTCACCGGGATCGCGGAGCACGAAGCCGATACCGCTGTTGTCGCGCCCGAGCTGGGCGCTGATCAGCACGCCCGGATGAAAGCGCAGCTGCTTCAGGTGCCGCCCGACCTCGTCGAAGTAGTCGTCGCTCAGCTCCCGCTGGAGCGTGGCGCACAGTGTCCGCATCCCGTCGGAGCCGAACGCGGCGCCGTGGTCGTCCACGAGCTTGCGTAGCTGCCTGAGGCGGGCCACGTACGCCTCGAGGTGGCTCACCGCGCCGGAGAGATTGGACGACGGGCTCTGGTACGAGCCGCCGTAGCTGCCGAAGAGGCTCCGCCTGTCCTGCAGCGCAGCCACCGCCACGGCGTACATCGCCCGGATCACCGCGGGCTGGGCGAGACAGTCGGCCAGGACCCGCTGCCGGTAGCGGATGGCCTCGGGGTCGGTCAGCCAGGTCAGCAGGACGTGCCCGGACACGTCAAAGAGGAACCGGTCGCCGTCGGCCATCGCGCTGCGCAGCGTGGTCAGCTCCAGGTCCTGGCTGAGGTCTTCATGCCAGGACGGCCGGTCGGCAGCGAAGTCGAAGTCACGGTCCCGGTGCAGCAGGTAGACCTTCACGAGGTGACCCTTCCGCGCAGCCGCTCGTAGGTGAGGCCGTGCTTCTCCGCGATGGCCAGGGCGTGGGCCAGGCCGTCCGCTGGCTTGCGGACCACCTTGTAGGTGCGCTCGGCCGGGTTCTCCGGGACGATCGTGCTCATCATGCTGACGACGGAATCGCCCATCGACGCCAGCTCGTCCACGAACGTGACGTAGACGCACAACGCGTCGAGCTGCATGACCTTCGTGATCAGCTTGGTTCCCAGGAACCGGGCGTCGTGCAGGGTCGTGGAGCTGAAGATCTCGTTCAGGATCACGATGCTCGCGGGCGTGGCCTGACGCAGGATGTCCCCGATCCGCACCAGGTCGTCCTCGAGCTTGCCGCTCATCTTGGTCAGGTCCTCTTCCCTGGCGAAGTGAGTGAAGAGGCGATCGAAGAGGAACAGGCTCGCGGAGGTGCCCGGCACCGGGCAGCCGACGCTGGCCAGGCAGTGGATCTGGCCGAAGGTGCGGGCAAAGGTGGTCTTGCCCCCCTGGTTGGGCCCGGTCACGACGAAGATGCGCTCGCTGCCGGTCAGCCGGAACTCGTTGGTGACCACCTGTTGGCCGGCCGGGACCAGCTTGTCCGCCAGGGCCATGTCGAAGGTGTCGACGGCCAGCACATCCTTCGAGCCCGCGGAGACCTCCGGGTAGCAGAAGCGCAGCCCGGCGGAGCGAAGCGGCCGGATGTGGTCGAGGTACGCGATGTAGAACTGGAGCTCCTGGTCGGCGCGCCGGATTCCCTCGTCAAGGAACGCGGCGTGCTTGCCGCAGAACTCGTCCAGCGCGGCGAACTCCTGCGGGAACAGCTTGGCCACCAGCTCGAGAATCTGAGCGGCGACGTGGTTCATCCCGGGCCACGACCGGTAGCGCACCCGGTAGTCCTCCACCGCACCCTGCTTGAACCGCTCGAAGGTCTTGAGCACCTCGGCGCTGTAATCGGCCTGATCCTGGTAGCGGGTCACGTCGACCCGGCTGCCGCGGATGCGGGTGCAGTAACGGATCCTCTCGAGGGCCTCCCGGCGGGCGCGCGTCTCGCTCACGAGCGTGGTGAACCCGGCCGACGCCGCGTAGGAAGCTACGTGGTCCCGGAAGGCCCGCAGGCCGCGGGATGTGATCTGCGCCGCAGGGAGCTGGTCCGCGAGGGACTGGAGCGCGTCGCAGTAGATGGACGCCGCGTCCAGGAACCAGCCTTCCCTGTAGTAGCGCTGCCGCATCTTCGCGAGCTGATCGAGGTGGGCCCGCACCTGGTTCATCTGCTCGGCGAAGCTCACGACGTGGCCGAACAGCGCCGGATCCTCGAGATCGGTAAAGATCTCCTGGCGGTAGCGCACCGTCTCGGCGTCGCGCAGCCGGCTGAACAGGACGTTCGTGATCAGCTCGCGCTGCTCGCGCTTTCCCGCGATGGACGCCACAATCTGGTCGAAGTTCAGATCCCGCGCGAAGGAGCGGTCAGGTTCGTCGTCGGGCCGCTCGGTTCTCTCATGCCCGGCCGCCGGCACCTCTTCGAACAGCAGGCACGGATGCTGTCCAGCGAGCGGCTCGTTTGCTGGCCCGTTCGACTGCGCCATGGCCCTCCTCCTGCGTACCGGCTGCTAGCCAGGCAGTAGGAGCCATCAGCCACTAGAGGCGAACTCGGCGAGCCCCATCGCCGTGATCCAATCCTAGCGGCGGCCAGGATCGGGTCGCCCGTGAACCACTCAGGGTCTAATGTCGTTAATGCACTTGCAGGGGCCTTCTGCGCGGATTTGGGTGGTTGTTATGGCGGGTGGGGGGGGCGGAGGATTCGAGGTCGACTATGCCCTGCTCGCCGAGGCCGCCGAGGGCATCAACGGCGTGATCTCGCAGCTGTCGGACCTGGGCATCGTGGAGACGGGCGAGGAGGGCCGCGGGTTCGCCCTGCTGGACATGGACTCCGAAGGCCTGGGGGTCCCGTCGCTGATGAGCGCGTTTTCGGGGTTCACCGGCCGGTGGTCCTGGGGCGTGCGCACGCTCGTGCAGGACGGGAACCAGTTCGCGCAGCGCCTGGGGCTGGCCGCCGGGGTATATGCGGACACCGAGCGCTACCTGTCGGGCGTGATCAAGGTCGCGGTCAACGCGGCGTGGGGTGACCCGCATCTGTCTAACCAGCAGGTGGAAAACGAGTCCTACGGCTCGATCTTCTCGGCCTGGAAGCCGTCGATGACGCTGACGTCGCAGGAACGCCAGCAGATGGACCAGATCAACTCCAGCGAGGTCAAGGACATCGAGGGCGGCCCGTGGTGGCTCCAGGCGGCGAAGACCGCCGGCAAGCACCTGGGCTGAGCCGCCGGGGCTGAGCTTGCCCGGGGATGGGCCAGACGGGCTAGACGGGGAGGTTCTGTTATGAGCTGGTGGAGTTCGCTGCGGCACGACGTCGCCGACGTGGTCACGGCGCCCACCCAGGGCCTCGCGTCGGTGCTGCGCGACGTGGGGGCGACGGGCCTCGCCAACGACATCAGCGGGTTGGACAGCCAGGTGAGCTCGTTCATCGGCGGCGCCCAGCCGGAACTGCAGCTCGGGCAGACCGACGACCCGACCCAGCTGATCCACGGCAACCCGCAGCAGGTCAGCGACGCGGCGGGCAGGCTGAGGGCGTTCTCGACCGCGTTCGGCCAGGTCTCCGCCGGGCTGGCGGGCGTCGACGTCGAGCACTGGCAGGGCGCGGCCGCTGACGCGTTCCGGGCGAAGTACGCCCCGCAGCCGAAGCGATGGTCGGGCGCCGGCACGGCGTGCGGCGAATCCTCGTCGGCGCTCGAGGACTACGCCGGCACGCTGACCTGGGCGCAGGATCAGGCCCGGGACGCGATCACCTTGTACACGAGGGGGCAGCAGGCGACCGCGCACGGCGAGGCCGCCTACAACAGCGCGGTGTCCGCCTACAACACCCAGGCGGCCGCCTACAACGCCGCATTACAGGCGGGCAAGAACCCGGGGACCAGGCCGGTCGAGCCGGGCCCGTTCACCGATCCCGGCGCCGCCGACCGCGCCGAGGCGCAGTCCGTGCTGGCGGCCGCCCGGGCCCGGCGCGACGCCGCCGCGGACCAGGCGGAGACGACGCTCGCGAGAGCGACCGACCTTGCGCCCGCGTCACCGTCGTTCCTGACTCAGCTGGGCGACGACCTGTCCGACGCCTGGAACGTCGGCAATCTCGGCGAGACCCACTTTGCTGGCGGGTTTCTCGACGCGGCCTCGGGATTCCTTGGCTTCGTCCGGTCGGTGAACCCGACGGATCCGTACAACGCGCTGCACCCGGGCGAGTACCTGGCGGGCCTGGACTCCCTGCAGGCCGGGCTCGTCGACATGAGCCTGCACCCGTCGGCGCTGATCAACACCGTGATCGGCACGGGCTGGCGGAGCGACCCGTTCCAGGCGGGCGGCAACCTGACCTTCAACCTGCTGCTGCTGGCAGAAGGCGGCGACGACCCGGACGCGATCAACCCCGCTGAGAAGGTGACCGAGGGCGATCCGGTGGACGTCGCGACCGGGGAGGTGCTGCTGTCCCAGACCGACCTCACGCTTCCGGGCCTGCTGCCGCTGGTGATCGAGCGCACCCACGTCTCGTCCTACCGGATCGGGCAGTGGTTCGGCCCATCCTGGGCGTCCAGCCTGGATCAGCGGCTGGAGGTCACCCCGGACCGCGTCACGTTCGTGGCGGCCGACGGGGTGAAGCTGCGTTACCCGCACCCGGACACCGTCGGCGGGATCGCGTGGCCGGAGGCGGGGGCGCGGCGGCCGCTGCGGCGGACCGAGTCCGGCGGCTACCTGGTCGCCGATCCGGCCGCCGGCCTGGTGTGGGTGTTCGAGACCCACGCCGGCACCGGCATCTGGCCGATCTCCTGGATCGGGAACCGCGCCGGCCAGCGGCTGCTGTTCCTCTATGCCGATGACGGCAGGCCGTCGGGCCTGCTGCACTCCGGCGGGTACCGGATCCGCGTCGATGCCAGCGACGACGGCCGCGTGCGTGGTCTGTACCTCGTTGACGGCGCCAGCGAGGTCGAACTCGTGCGTTACGGATACGCTGACGGCCACCTGACCGAGGTAATCAACTCGTCGGGGCTGCCGCTCCGGTTCACCTACGACGACGCCGGGCGGATGACCTCGTGGCGCGACCGCAACGACGTGACCTACCGCTACGGCTACGACGGCGAGGGCCGGGTCCAGTGGGCGGCGGGCCCGGACGGGATGCTGTCGGCCACCTTCGCCTACGACCGCCGGCGCCGGATCACCACGGTCACCGACACCGCGGGGAACGCATCCACGTACACGATGAACGAGGCCGGGCGGGTCATCGCGGCGACCGGCCCGCTGGGCGACACGACGCTGTCGGAGTGGGATTCCCACGGTCGGCTGACGGGGCGCACCGACCCGCTCGGCGCCACCACCAGGTTCGAGCACGACGACCTGGGCAACCTGCTGGCGGTCCGGTTCCCGGACGGCTCGAGCGGCACCCTGGAGTACGACCAGTGGAGCCAGCCGGTCGCCGTCACCGGCCCGGACGGGGCGACGTGGCGGTACGGCTACGACTCGCACGGCAACCGCATCAGCGAGAACGACCCGGCCGGGGGAGTGACGCGCTACGAGCACGACGAGCGCGGCGGCCTCACCGCGATCATCGACCCCCTGGGCGCGGTGACCGGGGTCGAAACCTCTGAGGCGGGGCTGCCAACCCTCCTGACCGACCCGGCGGGTGGCGTTACCCGCCTTGAACGTGACGCGTTCGGGCGGGTCGTCTCCGTGACGGACCCGGTCGGCGGCGTGACCCGGCTCGGCTGGACCATCGAGGGCAAGCTGGCGTGGCGCATGTCTGCGGCGGGCGGCACGGAACTTTGGGCCCACGACGGTGAAGGCAACCTGACCTCCTACACCGACGCCGACGGCCGGGTCACCCGCGCCGAGTACAGCCACCTGGATCTGCCGTCGGCTCGTACCGCGCCGGATGGATCCCGCTTGGAGTTCCTGTACGACACCGGAATGCGCCTGACCAGCGTCATCAACCCCGACGGCCTCACCTGGGGGTATGAGTACGACGCGGGCGGGAGGCTGACAGCCGAGACCGACTTCAACGGCCGGACGCTGCATTATCAGCGCGACGCCGCCGGGCGCCTGGTGGCGCGCACGAACGGCGCCGGGCAGACCGTCCGCTACCGTCGCGACGCCGCGGGCAACGTGATCGAGCAGCACGCCGATGCCGGCCCGACCACCTTCGCCTACGACCCGGCAGGGCGGCTGCTGCGCGCCGTCAACGCCGACGCCACCCTTGAGTACACCTACGACGTGCTCGGCAGGGTTCTGAGCGAGACCTGCAACGGCCGGCCGCTGGTCAGCAGCTACGACCTGGCTGGGCAGCGTGTCGGGCGCCGAACCCCGGCCGGCGTGGACAGCACCTGGGCGTTTGACCCGGCCGGGCGCGCCGAGTCACTGCTCACCGCCGGGCACGCGCTAGCCTTCACCCGTGATGAGGCCGGGCGGGAGATCCTCCGCCGCATCGGCTCCGCGGCCGCGCTCACCCAGCGCTGGGACGCCGGCCACCGGCTGACCGCGCAGTCGCTATGGAACACCGCCGGGCAGGCCCAGCCCGGCGGCCCGGTCCAGTACCGCGCCTACACCTACAGCCAGGCGAGCGACGTGCTCGCGATCGCGGACCACCTGACCGGCGACCGCCGGTTCGACATCGACCCGGTCGGACGGATCACCGGTGTGCATGGCCAGGCGTGGACCGAACGCTACCGGTACGACGCCACCGGCAACCTCACGGGCGCCAGTGTCCCGGCTGCCGGGGGTGCCGTCGACGGCACCATCAGCTACTCGGGAACGCTGATCCGCCACGCCGGGCAGTACAGCTACACCCACGACGCCCAGGGCCGCATCACGACCCGCCGGGCCAAGAGCCTGTCGGGCAAGGTCAGGACCTGGGCCTACTCCTGGGACGCGGAGGACCGCCTCAACGAGGTCGTGACCCCTGACGGTCATCACTGGCGGTACCGCTACGACCCGCTCGGCCGCCGCATCGCCAAGGAGCACTACGGTGAGGACGGCTCCACTCTGCTCGAGACCACGGCCTTCACCTGGGACGGCCCCGTCCTGATCGAGCAGGCCAGCCAGCGTCCGGGTGAACCGCCGCAGGTCACCACCTGGGACTACGAGCCCGGCTCGTTCCGCCCTCTGACACAGACCGAACGCACCGGTCTCCGCGATGCCCCGCAGGCCGAAGTCGACCAGCGGTTCTACGCGATCATCACCGACCTGATCGGCACCCCGTCCGAGCTCATCGGCCCCGGCGGGGACCTGGCCGGCCACCAGCTGCACACCCTGTGGGGCACGACCACCTGGGCCACCGGCGGAGCCTCGACCCCGCTGCGGTTTCCCGGCCAGTACGCCGACCCCGAAACCGGCCTGCACTACAACAACCACCGCTACTACGACCCCACCACAGGTGCCTATCTAACCCCCGACCCCCTCGGCCTGACCCCGGCACCCAACCCCCACACCTACGTCCCCAACCCCACCGTCGCCGTTGACCCCCTCGGCTTGGCCCCCTACGCTGCCAAGCCTGCGGGTAGTGGGGCGGACAACGTCGTCAATGGCGTACGCCTGGCGCAACAGCTGACTCGCGAAGAAGCAGCATCAGTCTTCACTCCGGGTGGAGATCTTAGGCCGGAAGTCATCGCACAATCGCGCGAGATCATCAACGGCAGCCAACTTGGCAACAAACAACTTATCAGTGAGCTAACCTCCAATGGTTCCGATATAGCCGATTGGGGCAAGTATGCGTCGCCTACATTCAGGAGCCCAGCAGGCGCCTTCCAAGTTCATTTCTATTATAATCCAGTAATAAATGAGGTCTTCTATGGCAGGGATTACAAGATCGTCTTCGTGGAAGGGTCGCCGTGAAGGCTCTATGCGTGAGAATAGCTGGCGAGGGCGAGCGGGATTCTTGGCTGACGCTCAACGATGAATATCAGGTCTTGTCCGTTCTGATGACGACTAAAGGGCCCGCAAAGTTGAGAATCATCGCTGACGATGGCAGGACACCAATTCTCGCCGATGCCTCTCAGTTCGCCGTGAGTCCGCAACCGCTTCCACCAAGCTGGGTTCTGGCCATCAGAGAGGGTGGGGTGGTCGAAATTGGACCCCCGTCCTGGTTGGAACCGGGATTCTGGGAGCGTTACTTTGATAGAGATGCCGATGCGATCTCACAATTTCAACAGGAAATTGTGAGGATGGAGTCTAGGCAATAGCGTTGGCTGAGACGGGTGATGCGCCGATTGAGGGCCAGCGGATGGCCAGGTCCTGGGCCAATAACCCGGGCGTACGGCGATGGGTCGCTGCGGCTGCGACTCGCTCGACCCTCTCACGACTGTCTTCGAGGATTTTGTTGAATATGACGGAGTCGAACATCTCATCGGACGCTGACGGCCTTGCGCCCCGTACTCGAGTCGAGCTTTGAAATCAATAGCCAAAGCGAGTGTCGCTAACCCACCATTTCCTTCGGTGTGCAGTCGGATCGAAGCGGCATTCCTAGGCTACAGCAGACCAGGCAGGCAACCCAGGCTCAGCCTGCGGCCTTCCGATGTAGAAAAGGCCCGGCACGCGTAGCTTTCTCCGGCGCTGCGCAGCCGGGAAGCGCTGGCTAGCCGCGCGTGCGCCAAGCCCCCCGCGAAATGGCGGCGCCATGGTCTGACACGCTGGGCTCATGGCCAGCAATCCTTCTAGGCGGCTGATCTTGCTGCGGCATGCGAAGTCCGCCTGGCCCGACGGCGTCCCCGATCATGACCGGCCGCTTGCGCCCCGCGGCCGCCGCGATGCTCCAGCCGCGGGTCGTTGGCTCAGGGAGTCAGGCTACGTGCCCGGCCGCGTGGTGTGCTCTACGGCGACCCGTACGCGCGAGACCTGGCAGCTGGTTGAGGAGGCGCTCGGCGCTCAGCCGCAGACCGTCTTCGAGGATCGTGTCTATGAGGCATCCATCACGGACGTACTCGACCTGGCGCGCCAGGCGCCAGCAGACGTCCGTACCTTGCTGATCGTGGGCCACGATCCGGCTATGCGGGGCCTGACCCTAAAACTGGCAGGGGATCCATTCGACGATGCTGAGGCGGGGGCACTCGCTCGGGTGCGCGTCAAGTACCCGACGGCCGCGATTGCGGTCCTCTCGTTCTCTGAGGGGTGGCCGGAGCTGGGCGCCGGCGAGGCCCGGCTGGCCGAGTTCGTGGTACCCGACGACTTCCACGCCGGGCACGGCAAGCGAGTCTGACTGCTCGTTCTGGGAAGCGAGCAGGCTGCTTCTGGTCCGTGCCGGGAACCCATCGGTGACCTGCGGCTTCATCTGCCCGTCACTGTCATCGGCCGAGGTAGCACGACCTAGGTAACGGATTGGGGCGACACGGGCCCCAACTGATCGAAAATCGCGGCGCAGGTGGCGCCGAAGTAATAATGTGCTCGCGTGCACCTGGCTCGCTCGTCAGTTCGCGCGTCACGGGACACTCTCGCATGGCTCGGCCTCGTTTGGCGTCGGCGCCCGTTCCGTGACCCAATCGAGGTCGTATAACCGTTGACCGATTGAGCAGCGCTCGGTGGCCATTGGGTCGCAGCCCGTCATCGCGAGGCCAACTACCGGGCGGAATCCGAGGACAGATGCGGCTG
>Ga0335074_10012167_pt1 | contig 12059 bp, 11 predicted proteins | sample Lox_Sample_23_FD_206715 | JGI IMG/M metagenome (GOLD analysis project Ga0335074, IMG submission 206715) | Soil microbial communities from Loxahatchee National Wildlife Refuge, Florida, United States - Lox_Sample_2.3 | ecosystem: Environmental > Terrestrial > Soil > Wetlands | place: USA...
GCCGGTGGGACCCGCCCATGATGGCGACCATCCAGCGCACCGGCTTGCGGACCCTGGCAGGCGTCGCATCAGCCTGCGCCGTCGCTTCCGCGGGCAGATCGGTGGTCAGGGCGGCCAGCTCGCCGCGCGTCTTGGCCGTGAGCGCTTGCGCGGCTCGCTCCTCGAGCTCATCCAGGGTGAGCCGCCCGACGGCGGCATGATCGCCGAGCGCGTGGATCGTCGTGTCGCGCTCGGCGTCCGACACGCGCAGGGAGTCGTCGGATTCGCTCACCGCGGGCCGCCCGTCAGCGGTTGACGTGATCGGTGAGCCAGGAGCACAGGGGTTGCGCCGTTCGGAGGAACGTCACGATGTGTTCCCTGGCCTCGGCGGTCTCCAGCCAGGGCTCGACCGGCCACTGCTTCCACGCGGTCACGCCCTTGTAGCGGAGCAGCGCCACCCGCGGGTGGTCCACCGGGTAACCGCGGGGCGCGGACTTGAGCGCACCGTGCCCGTGCACGGTGATGTCGGCCTTCTCGATCATGGCGATGACCCGCTCGAGCTCGGCGCCCTTGCCGTCGTCGGCGACGGCCTCGCGGTAGCGGGCCAGCTGCTCGGGGTTCATCTCCCACATGCCGGCGCCCGCCCCCAGGCCCTCGGCGGACAGCTGGATGTAGCCCGAGTGGCCGACCGTCGCCCCGATATGCGTCTTGTACGGGGTCTTGTCGGCGCTGAACCTGACGTCCCGGTAGGGCCGGAAGATCTTCGGCTCGCCGAACTCCGCCGCCAGTTCCTCGGTCAGTTCCGCCATCGGGCCCAGGATCTTCTGGTCGTAGGTGGCCCTGTGCTCGGTCCAGTAGGACTTCGAGTTGTCGACCGTGAGCCCGTCGTAGAAATCCAGCGCCTCTTCGGGCCAGCCGCTGAACGCCATGGTCAGGCTCCTTTCGCTGCTTGGTTCCGGTCACACAGTAGTGCTTGCGCCCGGAACCGTGTATACGGGAGCCATGACCACGCCAGAGCGGGATGGCGTAGAGCTGACGCATCTCGATGAGCCGCTATTCGACGGGGCGGGTGCGACCAAGCGCGATCTGGTCGACTACCTGGACGCCGTCGCCGACGCGATCCTGCGGGAACTGCGGGGCAGGCCGCTGTCGGTGATCAGGGTCCGCGGCGGGCAGCGGCCGTTCATGCAGAAGAACGTGCCGGACTACGCGCCCGCCTGGATGCACACGATGACGCTGTGGGCCGAGTCGTCCAAGCGCTACGTCCGCTACGCGCTGTGCGACGACCGGCGCACGCTGATCTGGTTCGCGAACCAGCGCGCGGTGGAGTACCACCCGACCCTGAGCCTGGCGGACCAGCCGGACCGGCCGACGTACCTCATCCTCGACATCGACCCGCCGTCCGGGGGGGAGTTCGGGCACGCGGTGGCGGCCGCCCATCTGGTCCGGCAGGCGCTGGCCGATTCCGGGCTGGCCGGGGCGGTCAAGACCAGCGGGGCCAAGGGGGTGCACGTGTACGTGCCGATCGACGCGGACGCCGAGTCGGCGGCCGCAGCGACCCGGGCCATCGCCGCGCGAGCCGAGCGTCTGGACCCGGACCTGGCCACCACGGCGTTCATCAAGGATGACCGGGAGGGGAAGGTGTTCCTGGACTCGACCAGGGCGCACGGCGCCACGGTGGCCTCGTGCTACAGCCCGCGGGCGCGGCCCGGCGTGCCGGTCTCGTTCCCGGTCGGGTGGGACGACCTGGACTCGGTGACCCCGGCCGACTTCACGGTGAAGACCGCGCCGGGGTTGCTGGACGGGCGGGACCCGTGGGCCGACCAGATGCCCGCGCCGCAGGCGCTGAGCGCGGAGCTGGTCGAGGAGGGCCACGCGATCCCCGTCGCCCGCGTGCAGGCCATGCACGAGGGCAAGCGGCGGGCCCGCGCGGCGACCCGGACCACACCTGGCCCGGCCAAGCCAGGCCCGGCCAAGCCAGGCCCGGCTTAGCTCGGTCTGGCGGACGATCGGGGCGGCGGTCGGCGGATTACCTGACACTCATTGGTCTAGGGCCGGGCCGGCCTCGGGGGCGGGTGGTCGAACAGGGGGCACTCGTCGAGGTCGGGGCATTCGCAGCGGGCGGCGCATTCCAGCCAGGTGCGGACGAGTTGCGTGCGCTCGATCAGGGCCGTGATCTCCGGCAGCTTCCGTTCGGCGACCTCGCGGAGCCTCTCGGCCGCCGATTCGTCGCCGGGCGAGGCGGCCAGCAGCGTCTTGATCTCGGCCAGGGTCAGGCTCGCCCGCTGCGCCGTATCGATCACGGCCAGGGTGCGGACGGTGCCCGGGTCGTACCTCCGCTGCCCGCTGACCCGCGCAGGCTCGGGCAGCAGGCCGAGCTGCTCGTAGTAGCGGATCAGGGAGGGGCGCTTGCCCGCCAGCCTGGCCAGTTCGCCGATGGTCAGCTGGGGTCTGCCGGGATTTGACATCAAGTCGACTTTAACATCGACGATGGCCGGGAGGGGTTGCCGAGTTCTTCTGAGGAGGATGCCGATATGACGACACCCGACACCACCCCGCCGGTCGCCTGCACGCTGACGTCGGCCGACCTGGCGGCGCAGGGCCAGCGCTGGGAGCGGCTCGCCGCCCGGGCGCTGACGGAGCGCGCCGAGACCGCGGACGGCCTGCGCATGTTCTTCCGGCCCGAGCCGGGGGCCGAGGAGGAACTACGCGCGCTCGTGGCGGCGGAGAACGAATGCTGCCGCTGGGCCGACTGGGCCGTGGAGGCGGGTGACGGGCAGATCGTGCTGGCCGTCCGGTCGGCCGGAGACGGCGTCACAGCCCTGCACGCCATGTTCGCCAGGATAGGCGGGTAGCGGCCTCACCGGGATAAGCGGGTAACGGCCCCGGCCAGGAGGCGGTCCACCGCTTCGGCGACCGTCTCGGTCAGGGGCGGCCAGGGGAACCTCGGCCGCGAGATGCGCAGGCTGACGATGCCGTGCAACTGCTGCCAGATGAGCTGTGCGGTGCGGAACGCCTCCGGGTCTTCCTGATCACTCCCGATGCACGTCGCCACCGCGTCGGTTAGCCGCTGGAAGGCCTTCCGGCCGGGGAACTCACCGGGAGGCATCTGGTCGGGCAACGGCAGCGGGTTGGTGAACATCACCAGGTAATGGCCCTGGTGGGCCAGCCCGAACTCGCAGTAGGCCAGGCACCCGGCCCGGACCTGCTCGCATGGGTCCGCGCCGGAGTCCCGTGCGTCGTCCTGGAGCCGGACCAGTTCGCCGAAGCGCCGGTCAGCGACCGCCAGGACGAGCGACTCGATATCAGGGAAATGCAGGTAGACAGAGGTCGCGGCGACGCCTGCCTCGCGGGCCACGCCGCGCAGGGTAAGCGGCGGGGCGGTCGGATCGGCCATCAGGCGGCTGGCGGCCTCGATGATGTCGTCGCGCAGCCGCTCGCCCTGGCCACGCGGGTTCCGCTGCCGGGCGGTGATCTGGTTGGCGGGCATCACGGCCTCCTTCAATTTAAGACTACATCCGTTGCGCTACGGCTGAACTTCTTCGGGGAAACGACTTGACACTCGTAAGGCTACACTCGTACAGTCAATTTAACAATACAGATGTAGCCTTACGGTCGTACGGATGGAGATTCCCGTGACTCCCAGCCTCACTCCCACCACAGTTCGCCCGCCGGCCCAGGCCCCGACGGCCTACGCCCGGCGCTGGTACACCCTCGGGGTGCTCTGCCTGAGCCTGCTGGTCATCGTCGTGGACTCGACGATCGTGAACGTGGCGCTGCCGACGTTCAGCAGGGAGCTGCACGCGAGCGCCAGCGGCCTGCAGTGGATCGTCGACGCCTACACGCTCACGTTTGCCGCGCTGCTGCTCCTGGCCGGGGCCATCGCGGACCGCTACGGGCGGCAGTACGCGCTGGCCGGGGGGCTGGCCGTCTTCGCCGCCGGGTCGCTGGCCGCGGCGTTCACGCAGACGACCGCCGAGCTCATCACGGCCCGCGCGGCCATGGGCATCGGCGGCGCGTTCATCATGCCGGCCACCCTGTCGATCATCACCAACGTGTTCACCGACCCTGCCGAGCGCACCAAGGCGATAGGCCTGTGGTCGGCGGTCAGCGGCCTCGGCGTGGCGATCGGCCCGGTGGCCGGGGGCTGGCTGCTCGCCCACTTCAGCTGGGACTCCATCTTCCTGGTCAACCTGCCGATCGTCGCGGTGGCGCTGGTCGCGGGGCGCTGGCTCATTCCCGCCTCGCGGGCACCGCAGGCCGGGCGGCTCGACCTGGCCGGCGCGGCACTGTCCGTCGCGGCGTTCACCGTGCTGACCTACGCGATCATCGAGGCCCCCGGCAACGGCTGGCTGTCCGCCACCACCCTCGCCCTGTTCGGCGCCTCGGCCGTCCTGCTCGCCCTGTTCGTGGCCTGGGAGGCGCGCAGCAGCCACCCGATGCTGCCGCTGCACCTGTTCCGCAACCCGCGGTTTGCCGGCGCCGGTGCCTCGATCACCGTGATGTTCTTCGCCCTGTCCGGCGTGGTGTTCCTGAGCACCCAGATCTACCAGTTCGTGCTCGGCTACAGCCCGCTGGCCGCCGGGGTCCGCGCGCTGCCCTCCGCGGCCGCGCTGGCCGTCTTCAGCCCCCTGGGCGCGGCCCTGGCCAAGCGAACCGGATCGGTGGTCCCGGTGGCCCTGGGGCTGACCGCGGTGACCGCTGGGCTCGCGCTGTTCGCGACGGCCTCGGCCGCCTCGGGGTACGGGCACTACGTCCTGGCCATGGTCATCATCACCGCCGGGATCGGGCTCTCGATGTCGGCCGCCACGTCGGCCTCCATGCAGGAACTGCCTCCGGCGATGGCGGGCGTGGGTTCGGCGGTCAACGACACCACCCGCAACATGGGCAGCGTCCTCGGCGTGGCGGTGTTCGGCAGCATCACGGCGTCGGTGTTCGCCAGCCGGATGGCGCACCTGGCCGGCGGGCGCGGGTTCGGCGGGTCGCTGGGCGCGGCCGCGGCGGCCGCGCACCACGCGGCCGGAGCGGGCGGGGCGGTCCTGATGCACGCGATCGCCGGCGCGTTCGTGACCGGCGCGGACCGCGCCGTGCTGGCCGGCGCGTTCGTCACGCTGGCCGGCGTGCTGATCGCCGTCCGCACCATGCGAACCCGGCGGCCCGCCCCGGCGCCGACCGTGGCCCCGGCGTCGACCCCGGTCCTCGTGGCGTCCGAGGCTCACCGGCCGAGGCAAGCCCGCCTGCCGGTCACGGTCCCCGTGCTGACCGAAGCTCCGGTGCCGTCGAGGTAGCCCGCGGCTGCGCACCGCGGCGAGTATTACCCGGCCCTCGCGGTAGGCCGGGTAATACTCGTTGAGAGGGTGAACAATTCTGAGCGGCGCGGAAACGCCAGGTAGGAAACAGGTGCGCAGCGGGACGCGCTGCTGTGGTCAGGTGGTCTGCCAGTAGACCGAGTAGTACTCGTGGGCGGCGCGGCTGACCGGGATCAGCCGGACCGGTTTACGGCCGGAGACGGCCGCGAACGTCATCGGGGCGGCCGCGGTCCGCTGGACGGACGCGGCGTCGAGGACGGGGGTGAGGGCGCCGGGGTCGGCGGGGTAGACGCCGCTCAGGACGACCGGCCCGTAGGTCACCGCCTGGACGTCCGGATAGTCGGGCGTGGGCTCGAACGTCAGCCGCATCGGCAGGGTGACCTCGAGCACGTCACCCGCCTGCCACCGGCGCCGCACCGTGATCCAGCGCCCGTCGCCCGGCATCAGTGTGGGCATCGGGCCCGCCACCGGTGCGCCGTTGAGCAAGACCACGGGCGGGCCGGCCACCCAGCCCGGCACGCGGACCCGCAGCGTCATGGTCGCCGCGCCCGAGACCACGGACAGGCTGATCACCGGATCGTCGGGGAAGCCGGTCACCTGCCGGAGGACGAGCCCGCCGAACCTCACCTGCGAGGGGATGAACAGGTTGACCGACAGGGCGTCCGGCCCGCGGGTGTAGATGGTGTCGGCGAACTTGGCCTGGGTCTCGAGGCCGGTGGCGGTGTCGCAGGTGAAGGTGTCCCAGTCGGTCGCGTAGACATCCGGGTTGCCCCGGGGGAAGTAGTTGAGCGGCTGGCGCTTGAACGCGCCCGGCGACAGCCCGGTGTAGTAGCAGTTGAAGCCGTGCGGCGAGGTGGGATCCTGCTCCCCCAGCATCTGGTTGAACAGCGTGCGCTCGTAGTAGTCGATCAGGTCGGGCCGGGCTGGCTGGTGGAAGTGCAGCAGCCTGGTCAGCTTCAGCAGGTTGTAGCCGACGCAGTTCTCGCAGGTGAAGTTGGACAGTTGCGAGGCGACCGCGCCGGGCGGCTGGAAGTGCTCGTAGTTGCCGGCGCCGCCGATGACGTAGACGTGGTGCCCGGTCACAATGTCCCAGAAGTTCTGCGCGATGTCGCGGTAGGTGCCGCTGCCCGTCTCTTCCCACATCCGGACGCACGCGATGATCTTCGGCGTGGTGACGTTGGCCTGCAGCCCGGCCAGCGCGTCCGTCCCGTCAGCCAGCGGGTCGAGCACCTGCGCGTGATAGAAACGCTGCGCCGCGGCCAGGTATCGCTCCGAGCCGGTGATCGTGTAGAGGTTGGCCAGCGCCTCGGGCAGCCCGCCGAACTCGGTCTGCAGGACCATCTGCATCTGCGCGTAGGGCAGCCGGGCCGTCCGCCAGTCCACCCAGTCGCCGAGCCTGACGGCGACGTCGAGCGCTTGCGCGTCGCCGGCCAGCTGGTACTGGTCGATCAGCCCGGCCAGGTACTTGTGGATCATGTAGTAGGGCGACCACACCGACCGGCCCTGCTCCAGCCAGTCGAAGAAGACCTCGGGGAACGCGGACAGGTACCCGGGGTGGAACCCCGCCTGCCGCGCCCGGGCCTGCAGCAGGGCGAGTTGGCCCACGAGGTACCGCCCGCGAGCCAGGGCCTCGTCGTTCCCGGTGTTCGCGTACGTGAGCGCGAGCCCGGACAGCAGATGTCCGGTCATATGGCCGCGCACCTGGGACTCCGGCCGTTCCCAGCCGCCGCAGGGCGGCGCGGCCGAGGTCAGGCCGTAGTTCAGGCGGAAGGAGCGCAGCATGCGTTCGGGATCGAGGAACAGCAGGTAGGCCGTGTTTCTCTGCTGATTTTGGCTGAACGGGCTATCCAGGAGCTCCACATCCTGCAACGGCAGCGCGGCGGTCCGCCCGGCGGAGCCATCCGGCGCGTAGCCGCCGGGCAGCGGCGTCACGTTGCCCCGGCCGAGGAGGCCAGCCGGCGCCGGGCCCGCGGTCCGGACGGGTGACGACGAGCCGGTGAGCAGGATCTGCTCGGCGACCAGCGCTCCGGCGCCGAGAACGGCCAGCACCTCCCGCCTGCTCACGCCCGCCGGCTTAGCGCCCGCTTCATCCACGTCCGAGGTCCTTTGCCCTCTCCGCCCCGGGATGATCGTACCCAGCCCCGAGGAAGGGCAGGCAATTCTTACGTGGCTATTACATACGCTGCTGTCCGTGAGCCAGAGGGCACGCTTGGTCGTAATCCTAGGTAGTGGCCAGTGCCACGCGGTAGCGCCAGATCATGGGTTTTCATCGTGAACGCTCCCCGGCCCATGATCGCTCGTCTCCCTCCTATCCGTGAAAGCGCGCCGCGGGCACTGGCCACGACGGCGTCGGGACGCACGGAGCGAGGGGTCAGCCCCGGAGCACCAGGGCGGTGAGCGCTGCCAGCGTCAGGGTGACGGCGGCGGCGGAGCCGTGGACGATGATCAGGCGGCTGGTAAAACGCGGCGGTGGCTGGCCATTCCCGTCGCGCCGGGCGGCGCGGGTGTTGGCCGTGAACCACGCCAGCCCGACGCAGGCGGTGGCGACGATGAACCCGAACGCGATCCAGCCGAGCACCCGGTAGTGGACCAGCGTGAAGCCCAGCCAGAAGCCGAGGCCGCTGATCCCGAACGCCGGGTGAGCGAACTCCGCCACCGAACCCGGGTCGGGCACGATCGGCGCCTGCCTGGACGCGACCAGCGAAGCCGGAGCGAACTGGTCGCGGTCCGCCCGCCGCGGCGCTGGACCCGCAGAGGTCCCGACCGAGCCGGGCGGCGCTCCGGCGGCGGATGGTGAGACAGAAGCCGGAGCGGCCTGTGTGACTAGAGCGTCCTGTGTGGCCGGAGCAGGTCGTTCGCTGGCCGTCGAGGTCGCGGTGGGGGCAGGGGCCGGGCGGGCGCGGCTGAGGTTGCTGGTGACGAGCAGGTAGAACCCGGCTCCCGCGGTGAACAGCCAGAGCACCAGCACCACGATGGCCATCGCCGTTCCACCTCCGCCAGGAATCTACCCGACCAAGCTGAGGCCTCCGGCGCGGCCTTGATCAGGATTGCGGGTCACGGCCGCCGGTCCCGGCGAGCCACACCGAGACGTGGGCGGGCTGGAACGCGTCATGCACCACGCCGACCAGATCGCCGCGCACCGCGTCCAGATCGACGGTCTGGCGCAGCCGCGAGGTAAACGCGGCCACGACCGCCTCGGCGTTGTACCGCGCCCGGTTGAAGCGGCGGTCGACGGCGCGCTGGACCCGCCTGCGCAGCGGGTTGAACAGCGCCGCAACGACCAGGGTGGAGGCCGCGACGGCCACCGAGCCCTTGAACGGCAGCACGGTGGTGGCCAGCACCACGATCCCGGCGAACACGCCGGCCAGGACCGCCGTGACGATGGCGTAGGAGATCACCCGGCTGATGATGCGGTCGATGTCGTACAGCCGGTACTTCAGCACGGCGACCCCGACGCAGACCGGCAGCACCGCGAAGCCGATCGGGCTGATGACGTCGTTGACCGCAAGGTCCCAGGCCGACGAGCCGCCGGGAGTGTACACCGCGAGGAACAAGCAGGCCACGAAGATAGTGGCGCCGGTGTAGAGCCATTTGAGCTGCTGGCGCCGGTCGAAGGAGGCGCGCCGGTACCTGGGCACCTGCACGGCCAGCCAGGCCACCAGGCTGGCAAAGACGCCGAGAGCCGTCAGGCCCTGGAGGGCCGCGGTCAGGCCGGTGGTCTTGTTGGCGAGGTTGCCTGCGGCGTCGATGACAACGGCGTGCCCGGCGACGGAGGCGGCGCCTGCGGCCGTGGCAGCCACCGCCATCAGCACCGCGACCGTCACCGCGATGACCGCCACCGGTCGCCACCGGCCGGCCGGGAGCAGTCCGTCGGGGAACACCCACAACGTGATCGCGATCAGGACCAGCCACAGCGGAAAGCTGGTCGACAGCACGACCGCGACCGACCCAAGCGGCAGCGTCCCGTGATGCATCCGGTAGTCGATGATCGCGTAGTCGCCCGCGGGGGCCACGGCGAGCAGGAAGATCGCCATCAGCAGCCAGCCGAGGGGGTTGCGCGGCCTGCGGGCAGCCAGCAGGGTACCGACCGCCACGGCGGGCACCATGACCACCACGACGAACGCAAAGGACAAGGTCCCCTTCGGCCCGGGCTGACGGGCCATGTCATCGAGCGGCACGCTGGCCAGGCCGACGGCGAGCGTGATCAAGCCAAACGCCACCGCGGCAGCCTGTGCCGCGCGCCGCCCCGGTGCCACGCTCACCTGGCTACCTGCCCCTCCGCCGATCGGCCTGCCAGAGCCAACCTATCCGCGGGGCGTTCCGGGATCGTTACGGGCCGGCCGCCGGCAGAATCGGTCGCGCCCCCGAGGCTTCGGTCACGGATTACTCAATATGGGCAAACCCGGTCGAGAGCCTATAAACCACTCTGCGTAACCAGTTTTGTATTTGTACGGCCAAGCCACAAGCGGCGCTATACACTGGATCATCCCGTAAACACCGGGCGTGACTTGGATTATGTCCCGGAATACCGGAAGAAACACTGCTAACCTGACTCTCGATCCCGCTTTCAAGCCATCCGTCATCCACAGGGGCCGTGATCACGGATGGTGACCAGGAACCACCGCTCGTTCGGGCATGCCCGTTCGGGCATGAATGAGTTCTTCCTGGGTAGCGGGGCTGCGGAAGCTCGGTTCAAAGGGGAACTCATGACTCCGGTTATCGGCATAGCCACCTACGACGACGAGGCTAGCTGGCGCAACTGGACGACCCGGGCGGCGATGCTGCCGTACTCCTACGTTGACGCGGTACGGGCCAGCGGGGGTCGGCCGGTGCTGCTGCCGCCCGGCGGGACCGACGAGGAGGCCAGCGCGGCGGTCGCGGGGGTAGACGGGCTGGTCGTGGCGGGCGGCCCGGACGTCGACCCGGTCCGGTACGGCGCGGCGCGGCACCCGCAGACGCAACCGTCCGTGCCGGTGCGCGATGCGTGGGATCTGTCGGTCACCGGCAGCGCGCTGCGGCACGGAGTGCCGCTGCTGGCCATCTGCCGCGGCATGCAGGTGCTGAACATCGTCCGCGGCGGCACGCTGCACCAGCACGTGCCGGATCTGGTCGGGCACGAGCGGCACGGCGGCCAGGAGGCCGGTTTCGGCACGCACAAGGTCCGGGTCGGTCCGGGCAGCATGCTCGCTGGGATCCTGGCGCCGGAGGCGGAGGACGGGTACTTCGAGGTGGCCGAGGACGTCTACCACGACGTGCCGACCCGCCACCACCAGGCCGTTGAACTGCTCGGCGACGGGCTCGCGGCGGTCGCCTGGGAGCAGGACGGCACCATCGAGGCGGTTGAGGCCGGCCCGTCCGCGCTGGACCGCTGCTCCGGCTTCGTGCTCGGCGTCCAGTGGCACCCGGAACAGGGCACAGACTTCCGCGTGTTCGCCGCTCTGGTCGCCGCGGCGGCCGAGCGGGCCGCCCTGCGGGCGCGGGTACTTGCGCCTATGGTCTAGTCTTCTGCGATAAGTGCTGTATGCGCTGTGCGCAGCTTTGGCGATCAGGAGTTACCACCGTGCCGGGAGGGTCCCCCGCCATCATCGCCGCGGTGTTCCGTGCCGTCCGGACGGGCAACGCCTTCGAGGAGACCGTCGAGCGGCTGCTGGAGGGCGTCAAGCTGGGCGTCTACGCGCCGGGTGACAGGCTGCCCCCCGAACGTGAGCTCACCCGCAGGCTCGGGGTCAGCCGGATCACCCTGCGGGAGGCGCTGCGCGAGCTGGCCGCGGCCGGGTACGTGGAGACCAAGCGCGGCCGGTTCGGCGGGACGTTCATCATCCGCACGCCCGAGCCGATGGTGCCCGACGAGGTCTCCCGCACCGCGCGCGAACTGGGCCACGAGCTCGACGACGCCCTGACGTTCCGGCGGGTGGTGGAGACCGGCGCGGCCGAGATGGCGGCCCGGGCCAGCCTGTCCAGGCAGCAGCGGGAGAGCCTGGCCGAGGCCCTGGCGGTCATGCAGGACTGTGGCCCGTCCGGGTACCGGCAGGCGGACACCCGGCTGCACCTGGCGATCGCGGACGCGGCGGGCTCGCCGCAGCTGACCGCCAGCGTCGTCGAGGCGCGGGTCCGGCTGGTCGACCTGCTCAACGCGATCCCGATGCTGGAGCGAAACCTCGAGCACGCGAACGTCCAGCACGCGAGCATCGTGCGCGCCATCTTGGCCGGCGACCCGGAGCGGGCCCGCAAGGTGATGGCCGAGCACGTCGCGGGGACCGCCGCTCTCCTGCGCGGGTTCCTCGCCGACTCCTGAACACCCCGGTTTCGCGGCCAGTTCTGGACGCTATTTGGCCTGAACTGGCCGTGATCACGAATGGGGCCCGCCTCTTGACACGCTCCCTGGCGCGGTGGGTGAATACCTTCATTCAATGGACTAGTTCCAGCCATATCGTGCTTGCATCCCGTAGGGAGATCGCATGGCCGACGACATAGCCGCCGCGACTGGCGCAGAATCGGACGAGCAGCGCCTTCACGAGCTTGGCTACGCGCAGGAGCTTCTGCGGCGGATGTCGGGGTTCTCGAACTTCGCCGTGTCCTTCACGATCATCTCGATCCTGTCCGGCTGCCTGACCCTGTTCTACTTCGGGATGGAAGAGGGCGGTCCCGCGATCATCGTCTGGGGGTGGCCGATCGTCGGGATCTTCACCCTCCTCGTCGGGCTGTCCATGGCCGAGGTCTGCTCCAGCTTCCCCACGGCCGGCGGCCTGTACTACTGGGCGGCCAAGCTCT
>Ga0335074_10012168_pt1 | contig 12059 bp, 10 predicted proteins | sample Lox_Sample_23_FD_206715 | JGI IMG/M metagenome (GOLD analysis project Ga0335074, IMG submission 206715) | Soil microbial communities from Loxahatchee National Wildlife Refuge, Florida, United States - Lox_Sample_2.3 | ecosystem: Environmental > Terrestrial > Soil > Wetlands | place: USA...
CGGAGCATCACCGTGCTGGTCGATCGTGCCCGCTTGCCCGCGTTGGAGCCAGCGCGGGATCAACCGGTCATAACCACTGTGCAGAGGTACTAGTCTGGCGTGCAAGTGGCGCTCTTCGTAGCGCCAATCTTGGTACTCGTGAGCCTCTTCCTCGGTCCAGCCCCGATGGATCTGGCGCTGTCCTCTGACCTAGTCCTCATCGTGCTTCTGTGAGTGCTGATCACGGGCCAAGTTGCGGGGGACGGACGGTGCGACCGGCTTGAAGGAGCACAGCTCCTGGGCGTTTGCCTGGTGCCAGCTCTCACCTACTTTTTCTTACCGATCGCATCGTCCTGTGGATGATCATTGTAGATGTCGCGAGCGGATGTGCCGGCAGACGCGCGATCTGCCTTGCACTCCTCGGGACCAGGCGCGTCTCGGCGCTGGGTCAAGCAGATCGCCAATTCAGCTCTCGTACGATCTTGTAAGGATAATCGGGTTCCCTGTATCCGTGCGGCTTCTGGCGGGCGGGCAGCTTCACCTTCTCCCTCGGCACATCCTTATAAGGGATATGGCCGAGCAAGTGGGAGATGGCATTCAGCCGCGCCCGCTTCTTGTCGTCCGAGCGAACGACGTACCACGGGGCCCATGGGGTATCCGTCGCCTCGAACATCTCATCACGGGCTCGCGAGTAGTCGTACCAATGGCTGTACGACTTCAGGTCCATGGGTGACAGCTTCCAGATCTTTCTGCCATCGTCGATGCGGGACTCCAACCGGCGCGTCTGCTCCGTTTCGCTTACTTCAAGCCAATATTTCAGCAAGATGATCCCGGATTCGATGATCGCTTTCTCCACGGACGGTGTTATCTCGAGGAAATGCTTCACCTGCTCTTCGGTGCAGAAGCCCATCACGCGTTCCACACCGGCTCGGTTGTACCAACTCCGGTCAAAGATCACGATCTCTCCGGCAGCCGGCAGGTGCGGGATATACCTTTGAATATACATCTGTGACTTTTCGCGCTCAGTTGGCGCCGGAAGTGCTACGACACGGAACACCCGCGGGCTGACGCGCTCGGTGATCGCTTTAATCGTGCCACCTTTTCCAGCGCCGTCGCGTCCTTCGAAGACTATACAGATCTTGATACCCTTATGGACTACCCACTGCTGCAGCCTGACTAGCTCCTCGTGAAGGCGCGCCAGTTCGCGCTCATAGTCCTTACGTTTCAGCTTGCCGTCGGATGATGAACCGGCGCGCTCGTCATTCCCGACTTCCTGGGCCTTCCCGGTCGTACTCATCACTACCTCCACTAACCGCGCTGCCGTACAGCATAGTCCATACTGTTCGCATAGCCATCAAGCTTCCAGCGAACGCTTTGGCCAGGTAGGCCGACTTCGCTGCTATTCCTCTGCGTAATCGTGATGTTCATGGCGGCAGCTCAAGATCATCCATGATAAAGGTCGTTATCATGCGTGAGTGGCGAGGGGTTGCAGTTCGGACTCAGTAACCGGCCACGGATCGGGGAATCACTGGCCGGAATTGACGACACACCCTAGATTTTCCGTTATCGCCCGAATTTGATCTGCAACAGCGGCGGGACCGTAGGTTACGTCCATACGGCTCTGTATCCAGGTGATCTTCTGGCGGCTGGAGCGCCTGCGGGAGTCGGCTTCGGTAAAAGCCGCTGCATGGATGGTGGGCGATGTTGCTCGAATGCGGCATCGCCTATCTCGGCGCTCAGCGGCATGAGATCCTGGAATAGCTATCCACGTGGGTAGTCCGACGATCGGGCCGGTGTGGCGGGCGATCCGGCGCCGGGTGTTGGCATGGTGGGGCATATCTAATCCGCAGGACTCGCGTCTCCCTCGCGCCGCCGTTGCGACCATACCTTGTGCGCGGAATGCCGACACGATCCACAGAGAGATCACGACATCGTGACGTCATTATGTCTTGTGGTCAAGGGTCGCTGTCTTAGCTTCCAGAAGGCCCTGCGGATGCCAACAAAACCTGCAGGTTGCCAAGGATGAAAACGATGAGCGACATCCGGGACGGTCGCCAATGCGGTCTGTCGCCTGGCGGCAAAGTGGAAGGGACACCATGATCATGATCAGCAGCTTCAATGTTTCCGAAAAAGGGGACGGTTCGTACTGGCTGCTCGGCATTCTCCGGTGGGTGATGGTTCTTATCTTCATTTCGTTCGGCATACAGAAATTTACACTCCAGTCAGCGGACGGTATTGCATTATACATTTCCAATAGTCCGTTCGTCTCGTGGCTGTCTATCTTCGGGATTAGAGGTGAGGCAGATCTGCTTGGCATTATAGAGTTAACGACGGCCGTTCTTCTCGCTGCCGGCGCGTTTGTCCCGTTTCTATCGGCACTTGGCTCATTGATGGGGATTGGTACCTTCGCGATCACGTGGTCGTTTTTCTTCTCAACACCTGGTGTCGTCAAATGGAGTGTATCCACAGACCCAATAGCCTGGAACCTCACCGGTGAGTTCTTGTACAAGGACATTGTCCTTCTTTGTGTTTGTGTTGTTCTATTTTTGGCGTCACTGCCAAAGGCAGTCGTCCCGCTTCGCTCGAATTGATTTCCAGCGTTGGCGCACCGGTTCTCACTTGCGCGATGTTATCTCCCGACGAGATACTTGACGCTGTAGAGGGGACAGAATGTCACCATGCCTGAATACCCGTCAATGCGGCTGCCGCTTTACGCCCAAGTCGAAGATGTCCTTGCAGGCCGCATTTCCAGTGGTGCGCTCGTTGTCGGGACGCAGCTTCCCTCCGAAGAGGAATTGATCCGCGAGTTCGACGTCAGCCGCACCACGATCCGGACGACGATCCAGAACCTCGTGCGTCGGGGCCTGGTCGAGATCAGACGCGGGCGGGGAACATTCGTGGCCTCGCCCAGGATGATCCAGGAGCTGACCGAGCTCACCGGCTTCGTCGAGGACATGCGGTTGTTGGGCCGCACCCCGACAGCCCGCGTGGTCAGTCGCGAAGTTGTTCCAGCCGATCACCTCGTTGCCGGCAAGCTCGCGATCACGGCAGGGACGCCAGTGGTGCAAATCCGGCGTGTGCGTCTTTCCGACGGCATCCCACTTTCCTTCGACGAGACGTACTTACCGGAGGACCTCGGCCGCAAAGTCATGGCCGACGACCTCGCTACGGAACCCATCTTCGCACTGTTGGAGGAGCGGTATGACATACCACTCATCGAGGCTGAATATGAGTTGGAAGCCGCCGTCGCCGAACCGGCCATTGCTATGGCGCTGGAGATTCCGGTTGGCAGTCCGATCTTCCTGATCGAGCGGACTTCCTACACACTCGGTCACCGGCCGGTCGATCACGAAAGACTACATTACCGAGGCGACCATATACGCTTCAAGACCCGGCTCGCGCGTCGCCGTGCCAAACGTGCAGCCAACCGCGGCTGATTTGTTGGCAGCATCTCGGCGAAGCATCTGGTCCTCAATGGTTTTGCGCCGAGGACAGCTCGTGCGGCTTCATTGACAGAGCTGGATAGCGAGTTAACCACGAGCGAAGACATCGCGGCGACGGTGCTGTATTTCGCCGGGTTCCCAGCCAATGTTCTCACCGGTCAGTAGGTGGGTCCATGATCGCCCACTTCATCCGTGCGGATCGGTTCTCCCACACTGCTGCGCAATGACGGAACGATGTCTGCATCCCGTAGGAGGCCGCCTTCCACAGCCAGTGCCGTGAAGACTCGTCCTTCCACCAGGCTCCGCCGGACAAGCATGGCCGTGGCCTCGTAGCCGAGTTGCGGCACGAAGACGGTGGCAAGAGCGGAGGATCGGAGCAGGGTGTCGAGTGACCGCTCATGGTCGGCGCGGATCCCTTCGACGCAGCGCTCAGTGAACAGGCGCGTTCCATTGGTAAGGAGCCGCAGCGAGTCGAAGAGTCTGGACGCCATGATCGGCTCGAAATGGTTGATTTCGAGTTGGCCGCCAAGCGCGGCCATCGATACGGCCAGATCGCTGCCTGAGACGGCGAAAGCGATCTGCTGCATCGCCACGGGCATAACGGGGTTGACTTTGCCGGGCATAATCGACGAACCGGCCTGGACCACGGGCAGGCGGATCTCACCGAGGCCGCCGACCGGCCCGGAAGAGAGGAGGATCAGATCCGAGGCGATTTTGCCGGTCAGATCGGCGACCGTGCGGAGCTCGGCAGAGACCCGGGCGAACTGGTCGGCGTTCTGCATTCCGTCGAAGAGGTCGCCCGCGCCGGTGACGGGGCGGCCAGTGACGACGCCGAGGTGGCTGAGAACGGCCGCGCGGTAGCCCGGGCCGGCGCCGAGGCCGGTGCCGATGGCGGTGCCGCCGAGCGGGACCGTCAGGAGGCCGTCGGCCGCGGTGGCAAGAGCCGCGCCGGCACGGGCTGTGGCGGCCGCGTAGCCGCCGAAGGCTTGGCCGAGGGTCATCGGCTGGGCGTCCTGCAGGCAGGTGCGGCCGAGGCGGAGGACGTCCCGGAAATCTTCCGCCTTGGCAGCGAAGGCCGCAGCAAGGCCGTCGAGCGCAGCCTTGAGCGGCTGGGTTTCTTCATGGACGGCGAGCTTCAGCGCCGTCGGCACGACGTCGTTGGTCGATTGCCCGAGGTTCACGTGGTCGTTTGGGTGAAGCTGCCGATAGCTTCCGGGTGCCGCTCCGAGGAGCTGCAGCGCCCGGTTAGCGACCACCTCGTTGGCGTTCATGTTGATCGAGGTGCCGCCGGAGCCCTCCATCAGGTCGATGACGAAGAACTCATGGTGCCGCCCAGCGATGATCTCGTCGCAGGCCGAGGCAATCGCCGCGGCGATGTCGGTCGGCAGCAGGCCGATCTCACGGTTGGCCAACGCCGCAGCCTTCTTCACTTGCGCGAGCGCGCAGACAAATGCGTGCTCGTCACGGAGAAGTCGGCCGGACAGGGCGAAATTTGCCATTCCGCGCGCGGTATTGATGCCATAGAGGCACTGGGCTTCGAGTGTGACCTCGCCAAACGCGTCCTTCTCGGTGCGATTGCCGGCGCTCATTCTACGCTCTCCATTCCGAGGCGGCGGACGAACGTCATCGCCTCGCGGTCCTTGACAACGCCGGGGAAGGCGAGTGCGCGGCCATGGAAGACCGCATAGACGCCGGGGGGTAACAGGCGGCAGGCCAGCAGCGCCTCGGTGACATTCTGCAGCCCGTCGCTACCCCCGATGACCGAGGGGACCATCGCGCCGGTCAACACGATCGCCACGGGCGGCTTCGGAGCGGTCGAGAACAGGGCCTCGCCGGTCTCGGCGAGCGTGTCGGTTCCGTGGACGACGACAACAGCGTCACTCTTCTCTGCGGTATCCAACACCGCCGTGACGATCCTTGCCCGGTCGGCGTCGTCGAGATCGAGCGAGTCCTTGCGCAGCAGGTCGTGAAACCTGACCTCGGTTTCCTCGAGTCGGAGCGTGCCGATCAGATGTTCGATGACCGTATCGGCGTTGTACATCGCCGCGCGCCGTGGATCGTAGGTTTTTGCGATCGTACCACCGGTCATCACCACGGCGACACGGAAGGGTGCGCGGGGCTTTGATATTCTCTCTGACATGACAGGCTCAGAGCACCTTGGACAGGAAGGAACGGGTGCGTTCGTCAGCCGGATTGGTGAAGAACTCCGCTGGTGGACCGGACTCCACGATGAGCCCACCATCGGTGAAGTAGATCCGGTCGGCGACCTCTCGGGCGAACCCCATCTCGTGGGTCACAACGACGCAGGTCATTCCCTCGTTGGCAATCTCCTTGATGACGGTCAGGACCTCGCCGACCATCTCAGGGTCGAGCGCCGCCGTCACCTCGTCAAACAGGATGGCCTGGGGCTGCATGCACAGCGCGCGGGCAATGGCTACGCGCTGTTGCTGACCGCCAGACAGCTCGCCCGGAAAGGCGTTGGCGCGATGGCCGAGCTTAACTTTGCCCAGGAGCGCCCGCGCCCGCTCTGTCACCTCGGCCTTGTTCTGCTTCAGGACCTGGATTGGCGCCATGGAAACATTCTGCAAGACCGTCTTGTGAGGGAAGAGGTTATACTGCTGGAAGACCATGCCCACGCGGTGGCAGAGGGCCACCATGTCGAGATTCTTCGCCGTCACCTGGATGTCGCCGACCTGGATGAAACCCTGGTCGACCCGTGTCAGTGCATTGATGCAGCGTAAGATGGTCGACTTCCCGGATCCCGAGGGCCCGATAATGCAGATCACCTCGCCCTTGGCGATGTCCACGCTGACACCTCGCAGGACGGGCGTGTCGCCGAAGGATTTGTAGACGTCGTGAAGCCTGATGAAGGGATCTGACATAGGCGACCTCAGTGGATGGCGAAACGCTTTTCCAGCGCCATGCTGAAACGCGCGATCGGGTAGGAATAGACGAAGAACCAGGAAAGCAGATAGGCGTAGAACGGCAGTAGAAGCCGGCCGTCGGCTTCGGCCTGCAGCGCGGTCCGGAGGTTGGTCAACGCCTCCTGGGTGCCGACGATAGAGGCGAGCGGCGTTGCCATGAGCAGGACCGCATAGAGGTTCATCCAGGGCGGCAGCATCCGCTTGATGCACTGCGGAAGCACCACCTGGAACACACTCTGCCGCCAGGTATAGCCAAGCGAGCGCGCGGCCTCCCACTGGCCCGAGGGAATCGACTGCATCGCGCCACGGACGATTTCGGAGAAGTTGGCGGCGACCGGAATCGTCAGCCCGATCGAGGCACGCAGCCAGTTAGCGACAATGAAAGTTTGACCGGCGATCTTCACCTGATAGGGCAACAGGAAGATGCAGTAGAAAAGAAGCACCAGCCAGGGCGCGTTGCGGAAGATCTGCGTTAGCACCTTCGAGGGCCAGGATATCCAGCCGACGAGCGCTATCTGCCCCATGCCGAGGAAGACGCCGCCGAGGGTGCCGGCGGAGATCGCGATCAGGCTCATGACCACGTTGAGCAGAAAGCCCTCGGCGAGGAACGGCGTCCACTTGATGAGCTTGGCAAGGATCGTCGTTCCGGTTCCAGACAGGATCGCCACCGCGAGCACCAGCACGCATACGATCAGAATTGAGAGCAGCACGCTGGCAAGGCCGGCGTTCCGCCAGGTTCCGGCGCGCTTGCGAGCGGCGGCGAGGTCGATGCCAACTTCGGGGGAGAACCTGGACGCGCTCTGATCCTGGGTCATCGTGCTGCTCCGAAACCGGGAAGCTTCAGCGCCCGCTCCCAGCGGTGCATGGTCATCGCCACCACACCCACAAGGAGCAGATAGACCACCATCAGTACATTCATCATCGCGAAGGTGTTGATGTTGTCAGACCAGATCTGGTTGGAGACGTAGAGCAGCTCCGGCACACCGATGGCATAGGCGAGCGTGGTCGTCTTCAAAAGCTCGATGAGGTTGTTGCATAGCGCCGGCAGCGCGATGCGCCAGGCGAGCGGCATCATGACATGGAGGAAGGTCGCCGCCTTCGAATAGCCAAGCGCAGCCGCAGCTTCGATGATCGAGTGATGGATCGCCTCGATCCCGGCACGGAATATCTCGACGTTGAAGGCGCCCGCATAGAGCGAGAGCGCGATCAGTGCCCAGTCCAGGTTGTTGACCATAGCCACTGGAAGCCCGTAGGCGTTCCGCGAGGTGGGTACGAGGGCGCCAAGGCCGAAGTAGAAAAAGTACATCTGCACGAGCGGCGGCGTGTTGCGGAAGAAAGCGACATAACCGCGAACGATAGCGCGGGGCACTCGATAGGGCAGCGTCGCGAAGGCGGCGCCGAAAAGGCCCAGGAGCACACTCGCCACCGCGCAAATCACGAACATCACGACCGTCAGGACCAAGCCATGAGAGAAGCGGCTCATGTCGAACGGATCGTAGAAGATTGTCAGGTTGATCCCGCCCTTCTCGTGCAACTCACGGAAAAAACTCATGAATGCGTTCATGGATTCCAACCATTTCAGGCAGAAGGGGCGGACGCGCCGCCGCCGGCGCATCCACCGGAATTAGGGCTGCAGGTGGTCCTTCGGCAGGTCATGCCACTTGCGCAGGAACTGCGACTCGCGGATTCCATTTGCGTTTTCCCAGGCCAGAAGCTTGCCATCGCGATGCCAGTTGTAGAGTACGCCCGACATGAACCGCCCCCACGGCGAGTTCAGGTCCTGAAGCCGCACTGCCAGTCCCCACGGCTCATCGTCCTGGCTCGGCAGCGGCATATGGTAGTTCGCCCATTTGCCCGAAGGATCGGCCAGCATGACGTTGATCAGGTTGTCGTCGAACAGCCAGCCCACGCAACGGTTCTGAGCCAGCGCCGTTTCAACCTCGGCGATGCCGGGGAAGGCGAGAGCGGTGAAGCCGAACTTCTCCTCGGCCGGCTTATTGTACCACGATCCCTGGATCTCACAGATCGTCTGGCCCTTCAGCACATCCCAGCTCGGCGGATTGACCGCCTTCGGGAAAATGATGTTGTAGCCCGAGGAATAGTAGTCCGGATGTACGATCCCCACGGCTTTCCTGCGATCGAGCGTATCGGTCATCGTTGCGATCATGAGGTCGATCTGGCCCTGCTGCAGGAATTGCATACGATTGGCGGAATTCACCGGCACGAACTCGATCTTCACGCCAAGCTGCTTGGCCACGTCGCGGGCCATGTCCGGCTCCATGCCGAGAAATCCGCCGTCGGGCCCGCGGTATCCCCACGGCTTGTAGTCGGTTACCACGCCGACCTTCAGCGTGCCCTCGGTCAGGATGCGGCAGAGCGTGTCCTTGGTGCAGTCATTGGCCTGCGCCGGGGCGAAAGTCAGGCCGTAGAAGAGCGACGCGGCCGCAAGCCGGATCGCAAGCTTGGTCATCTTTGCCAGAGCCATCGTGTCTCCCTTCCCTGTTGGCGGCGAGGCATTCAGCCTTTCTCATGGCGTTCGAGGGGGCTCGCCGCCTTGCCAGTCCTCCATAGGCTTTCCTATGGTCAGCCCATAGACTACCCTATGTTCAGTAACCGCGCAAGAGGTGTTGAATGAAGGCGGATCAGGCACGTGAAGCGCGCGCCCGGCGGGGCAAGCCGGGCGCGAATGCGCTGCAGCGGCAGGACTGGGTGCAGGCTGCGCGCAAACTGTTGATAAAAAGAGGTATTTCCAACGTAAAGATCGAGCCGCTGGCGAAGATCATGAGGGTGACGACGGGCAGCTTTTACTGGCATTTCAGCGGACGGCCGGACCTGCACGAGGCGCTGTTGAACGACTGGTACAATACCAATACCGCACCGCTTTACGAAGCGGTGAACCGCGCGGGGGCGGACCCTCGCATGCAGTATCTGGCCTTCTTCGGGGTTTGGGTGCTGGAGCGCGAATTCGACCCGAAATACGACCACGCGGTCCGTGACTGGGCAAGGACCGCGAAGCCCGTAGCCATGCTGCTTCGCGAGGTGGATGACGCCCGGATCGCCCTTCTGCAAGGAATATTCGAGACCTTCGGCTATGCAGGAATCGACGCGGAGATGCGTGCGCGCGTCACTTATTACCACCAGGTCGGCTACTACGCGATGTACGTCTCTGAAAGCCGGGAGCATCGCATCGAACTTGCACCCTACTATGCGGATATTCTAACGGGCCACCGCTGGATGCATGAACTGAAAACAGTCGACGAGATTCGAGCGGGAATGCTCGGGCAAGCAACGTTCTGCAAAGGGTGGGACAAGACAGCCCTGACCTGCACGACATGATACTGACCACTGGAGGCTCCGAGCGGAAGCAGGCCGCACAGCGAGGTCTCCCAGTATCAAATCACGCGCACTATATAATCGGCGTCTATAGGTTAAACAAAGGGACGGTCTTCACGTGCTCAACTATTCCAGCCGCACCCTTTTGGCTTCTCCGACGCAACTGTCGGTACCAGAGAGTGACGATGTGGTAACGGAATGCCGCCACCGCCCGACTATTTGTCGGTACGGCGCGGTAGGCGAAGTATCCGGCGACGACCTGGACCCAGACCAACATGGCACCTTTGCGAGGTTGGTCGCCGCTGGGCCAGCGGTTGCTCATCGAAGTGCCTTATGGCCACTGGAACACCATGACCTTCATTGCCGCGTTGCGGCACGATCGGATCGAGGCGCCCTGGTTGCTCGATTGCCCGATCAACGGCGATCGTTTCCTGCTCTACGTCGAACAGGTGCTGGTGCCGACCTTACGTCCCGGCGATCTGGTCAACGCAGACAATCTGCAAAGCCATAAGCGCCAGGGGTTCGCCAGGCCCTCCGCCAGGCCGGTGCCAAGTTGCTGTTCCTGCCAAAATATTCCCCGGATCTCAACCCGATCGAGCAGGTCTTCGCCAAGCTCAAGCACCTGCTGCGCAAGGCTACCGCCCGGACCCAAGCAGGGGTCAGCCTGGCGATCGGCCATCTGCTTGACAGCTTCACCGCAGCGGAATGCGCAAACCACTTCTGAAACTCAGGATACGCTTCCACCTAAAAGCATCGTGCTCTAAAGGTCCAGCTCGACGGGGGTTTTGGGGGTTGAGCAACAGATCAGCGCATTGCCATCCGCTGGCGGGTCCAACGGCTCTGGCGCGTAGGTGAGTTCGCCTTCGATCAAGCCACTTTCGCAGTTGTGGCATACGCCCGATCGGCAGGCCCAACGCACGGGAACGGCGCAGGCTTCGGCCAGCTCGAGCAGGCTGCCGAAGCGGGAGTCCCATGGCACGGCGAGAGCGCTTCGCAAGAATGTCACCATCGGGCCGGCACCCGCCGGACCGTCAGGACGATGAGGCGGGGCCGCGGCGACGCTGGAGATGCCCGGCGTGAGAGTGGACGCTGGCCCAAACACCTCGGCGTGGACCCTGGGCCAGGGAACGCCCCATGCCGCCAGGCCTTGCTGGAAATCTCCGAGAAAGCGGGGTGGACCGCACAGGTAGAAATCAGCGTCCCGGGGAATCCCCAGCTCGTGAAGCAGTTGGATCGAGAGATGGCCCGGTCGATCAAAGTCCTGGCCGAGCGTATCTCCTGGTGCAGGTCGACTGTACGTCACACAGCGATGAGACGCCCGAAGCGCAACGAGCAGATTCTTCGCCTCCTTGGCAAACGAATGGTGCGCCCGATCGCGGGCGGAATGCAGCCACCAAACCGGCCTGGACGTCACCGCGTTTGGAGCGCCCGCGCCATGCAACATCGCCAGCATCGGGGTGACGCCGACACCGGCGCTGATAAGGACGACGGGAGTTGCACCGGGCACGAGCGTGAACGACCCGCGAGGAGCGCTGATCTCTAACAGACTGCCTGCGCGGACGCTTTGGTGGAGAAAACCGCTTGCGAGGCCGCGCTCGTTCTTGACGCCAATCCGATAGTTCGAGGCCCCGGGCGGACCGCACAGCGAATAGTTTCGCGTGACAGCGGGAGCATCCGGGTCCGGACTCATGCGGACCATGATGTATTGGCCCGGTAGTGCCGGCGGTAGCGGCGAACCGTCTTCGGCGGCGAGCTCGAACGATCGGACGTCCGCGCTTTCCTCGCGCGAAGCCGCGACCATAACCGGACGGAAGCCACGCCACGCAAGGGGCGCCGACGCGCCGAGTCCGAGGCCGGCGTTGCCTGTTGTGCCGCCCGCTTCGGCAGCAGCGAGCAGCGCCTGCATCGAGCCTTGCCAATCCTTGCTGAGCGCCGGGATTCGGATTGCGCGGCGCAAGGCTTCAAGCGGGTGCTCCGCGGAGTAGAGGAGGGCGTCGATCTCGGCGACGGTCATGTGTTCGGGGCCGTCGGAGAGCTTCTCGACACGGTCGCCGGCGCCGATCTCGCCTTCTTGGATGACGCGGAAATAAAAGCCTGGCCGGTGGTGCGAAACCAGGAGCGCCGGCATCTCGGGGTGGTTCAGTCTGATGCCGACCCGGTAGCAGGTGTCGCGCGGCTGGCTGACCTCGACGACGGCACCACCGATCCTGAAGCGATCGCCGATGCACACCTCGTTATCGGCGAGGCCCTCCACTGTGAGGTTCTCGCCGAAATTCCCGGCCACGAGATCTGACCGCCCAAGATAGCTCGCCCAGTACCGGTAGGAATCGAGCTGGTACACCATAATCGCACGTTGCTCGCCGCCATGGCCGCGGAGGTC
>Ga0335074_10012169_pt1 | contig 12058 bp, 13 predicted proteins | sample Lox_Sample_23_FD_206715 | JGI IMG/M metagenome (GOLD analysis project Ga0335074, IMG submission 206715) | Soil microbial communities from Loxahatchee National Wildlife Refuge, Florida, United States - Lox_Sample_2.3 | ecosystem: Environmental > Terrestrial > Soil > Wetlands | place: USA...
GATCGCATGCCCCGGCGAGCGCGGCTGTGATCTTGTCCTGGTCGGTGATGTCGCGTGCCGCCGGGGGCGTATCGCGGAGCTGACATGACCTGATCCGCGCGCCGGTCTCCACGAGGAGCCGCTCCGCGTCGGCGAGTGATTCAACGATTCCCTGGCTGGTGACGACGCGGGGGAATGCTGGTGCGGGCTGGAGGTCTGCGCTCGCGAGCGGCTGCGAGTCGGTTTCTCCCAGGAACCGGACGTAATAGGTCTGTGCTCCGCCGGGCTCGGGGTAAATGGAAGTGACTATGCCGCGGCGTGCGACATGAGCGCCGTGCTCCGGGGAATTCTGGCCTGAGCGTGGCTGGTGGCGTTCTACCTCCTCACCGAGCGAGTAAGGATAATCTTCTTCGTCCCGGTGCTGGAAATAGGCGCTATTCCCCGCGGCGACTGCCCTGTCGAAGTCAATACCCCGCCAGTCCGCATAATGCCGCATGTCGCCGATCAGAGCGGCCATGAGATCTTGATCCGAGAGGTATTCGTATGCTGGCGGCTCGTTATTTCCAGCCTGCTGCCTGAAGTAATAGAAGACACGGGACGCCAGGTTGAGGCGCTCGGCGTTGTCCATATCTGTCATGTCCTGCTCCTGCATGCTCACTGCTCGCAGGCCCCCTTAGTCGGTGAGAACCCCGTCCTCTCGATCTCCGGAATGGCCTGGCGGGCAGAAAGCCAGTCGGCCGTGCATGCCGGGTCGCGTCGGCCGCAGCCGGTCACGTGCGCCGTCCGCGGTGGCGTGGATCGGCGGCGGGCTTTGCTTGCACCGTGGCGGGCTGCTGTGATCCTGCTGATGCGCCGCTATGGTGCTGGCTGCCTGGTACGGGCCGTTCCGGGAAGTCGCGCGATGTCAGGTGGACGGGAGAGACGGCTGGCGACGAGTGCTGAGCGGCTGCTTTGTACGCGTCGGCGTACGCGGTCACCAGCTGAAGGCGGTACGGGTGATTCGCGTCCGTCATCCATTCGGTTTCGCCAAACGCGAGCATCAGGTCGGTTGCGTCGCCGTCGACGTCGAGGCCGCAATACGGCTGGACGCCGGCGTGCCCGTGCTCGTGCCCTAGCTCGGCAGCCTTATCTGGTCCCTGCTCGATCGCCGCGATCCTGGCTTCGATCTGCGGAGTGAGCTGAATGATGATCTGCGCCGCAGAGGTGCCGCACATCTCGCCGAGGGCGCGACTCAGGGCCACCAGGTCGTCCTCGTCACGCTCGTAGGGGTATTCCGGAGCGTGCCTGGCCTGGTAGTCGATCCTGGCCGCGGTACGGATCAGGTGCCATTCCGCTTCGGCGAAGGAGACGATGATTCCCTGGTGAGTGGCGATCAGCTCGTATTCCGGGGCAGCGGCGGAAGGGATGAGCAGCGCGGGACGAAGACTTGAGTCCTGCCCGGTCCCGAACGGGCCTTCGGCGCTGAGGCGCTGCCCCGCATAGGCCCTGTAGCTAGCAGCCAGCACGGATTCAAAGTCAGTAGCGTGCTGGTCCGCGTGGTGGTGCAGGTCGCAGAGCAGTTCCGCCGTGAGGCGGCTCACGGCCGCCTCGAAGCTGAGTTCTTGCATGTCCGCCCTGCGGCGCAGGTCGGCGAGAGTGTCGTCACGGCGGCCGAGGACGTGAATTGGCGGCATCATGACTTCGAGGTCGTAGACATCGAGCGCCCGTGCGGCCGTTGCCGCCCGGCGCGTAATCGCGGCCGGGCTCTCCAGGTCTTCCTGGCGGACGTGGTTGGCATTGGCTGTGGCGAGTGCGTGGGTGAAGCTCATCCCGGCGATTCCGTCAGCGAGATGCCGGAGCGCACACGTCATGCGGCAGAGGCGATCATGAACCTCGGCCGGATCGCGTCCGGTGCCGCTCCTGGCAGCTTGTCCCGGCTGGAATTGCGCCTGCCAGTAGGCGTTGATTGCCTGGCGAGCGGCGTGAGCGCGGTGCCCGTTGGCCCATCCGCTGAAGACTTGCTCCTCAGTCGGTACGGTCATTCAGGTCTGCCAGGATGATCGTGCCCTGCCTATGGGGAAAGGCCATGACACTGTCGACACGCCTGGTCACGACGCTTCCTTCCGGTGCCGGGCCATGCGTACCTTCCCGGTGATGTGCAGCGCGGGGGGCATGTCGTGGGCAGGCGCTGGCTGGCGTGCTGGGCGCTTGCGGTTGGCGGGCCGGGCCTGACGGCGGAGGTCGGCGGTAAAGGCGGCGACCTCGGCGGCCCACCACCGGTAGCAGCGCGGCGAGATGCGTACGGGGGCCGGGAAGCCGGAGCGGTGCGTAAGTTCGTAGGCGGCTGTGCGTCCCAGACCGAACAACGCACGGATTTCCCGGATGCTGATCAGCGTCCCGGCTTGAAGCGAGGTGGTGGCCGCGGCTACCGGTTTGCCGACACTGGGTGAGACGGTCAGCGGGTCCGTGCGGCTCCCTCCGGCCGCTGGCAGGTGGCCATTGCCGGCGCCCCGGTTCATTGCCTGCCCCCGGCGGCTACGGACTCCGGTGCCTGGGTGACCGCGCTGTCCGTGGCGTTCCCGTCAGCCTGGTCCAACTCGTCGGCGTGGGCTGTTCCGGGGCTGCTGAGGTCAGCGGAGCTGAACCCCAGCACGTCGAGGATCGACCCGACGCCGACGCGGTAGTGCGCGCCGATCCGGAAGATCTTGATGCCTTGCCGTTCCCATTCACCGGTTCGTGCCATCTTCCGGGATGACCACCCGCTGCACCCGAAGATGTCGGCGAGGGTCTGGAGGTCTGTCGTCGCTCCCAGGGCGCGGATTGCCTCAGCGGTCCATTTGCTGTTGCCGGTCGCGGCGGGAGTTTCTTGCTGCTCTCGATATTTCTGGTCATCTTGGGCCGTCATCGGTGGTGCCTCCCGTTTGCTTGATTCAGGGCGCGCGTTACATGTGCGCTGCTGGCAGCCAGCCTGTTTTCTGCTGCCGTATTGAGCGGCCGGCCGGCTGGGTCGGGGAAGTTCCGCCCGGCTAGCTCGGCTGGCGAAGCTGTATCCCTTTGCGAGCGGGACGGCCTGGGCTGGTGGAGCCCGGTTTTCTCGTAGCCGAATGCGAAGCGGTATTCCCAGAGCAGCTCATGCGGGCTGGGGTCATTCCTGGGGAGGACGCATCCTTTCTCGCGCAGGACGTCGGCCAGGCGTGCTGCCGTTTCCAGTTCGGTCTCGAATGGCCGGGTGCCGGTTCGTGCATGCTCGCGGCCCAGGTCGGCTGCTGCCTGCATGGCGAGTTCGCGCTGTACTGCCGCGGTGACTTTGATCCCGGCTTGGCGCAGCATCTCTTGCGGGGTCAGGTCGCATGCCTGGCCGAGGACGGACGCGAGCAGCTCCCGGTCCTTGATGTCGGCTTTGGCTGGCCGGGTCTTGTGCAGGTGGCTGATCTGGATGCGGGTCGCGGTGCTGATGAGCGCTTCTTCGGCCTCGGCGAGGGATGCGACGGTTCCCTGCCTGGTCCGCACGGGCTGGAACGGCGGGGCGGGCTCGATTTCCGGGCCGGTGAACGGCATGGCGTCCAGCTCGCCGGGGAACCGGATGGCGTATTGCTGGGTGCGTTCGGCGCTCAGGTACAGTGCCGCGACGATGCCGAGTCTGGGCAGGGTCGCCAGCGACGGGCTGAGGACTGCGCCGTCGCGTATCCGGACTTCGTCGCCGACCTTGTAGGGGTGCTGTTCACTGGCACGCTGGGACAGGTACGCGTCGCTGCTGACGGTCAGGATCGTGCCGAAGCTGATGCCGCGCCGGTCGGCGTAGTGGCACAGCGCGGTGATCAGGCTCCCGATCGCCTCTGCGGTATCCAGTCCGCCGCGATGGTCGGCCGCTGACTGGAAAGCCTCGATAGCCTGGGCGGCCCATGCCGCCCGGTCGGCGTTCGCTGGCCCCGTCACGGCAGTGCCCCGTATGTGCCCGGCCGCCGCGCCCGCAGGCGAAACCGGGAGGGGGACGCTTGCGCGGCCTCGCGCGTGGCCGCGGCGGCTGGCCCGGGGGCTGGCTGCGGGAAGGCCGCGGTGGCGAGCGTCGTGGCGGCGCGGCCGGCTGCGTCTGGCGCGGGCCGTGACCGGTGCGACAGGATCGGGTGCCGCTCACGCATGCTCCGAGCGGCTGCCGGACCGCCGGAAACGTCCTTGCCGGCCGCGGAGGCGGCGAGGGATTCGCGCAGCGCGATGTGGGCCTGCTCCAGCCGGACCCGCTGCCGGGCCAGGATCGCCGACATCGGCGCTGATGCGTGCGCGGCAAGGTTCTCCACGGCGCTGTCCAGGGCGCCGGCCGCCGCCATGAACGCGCTGACCGCTACGTCCCTGCCCGCGGCCGAGCCGGAGGGCCGCTCGATGATGACGTAGGCCGTCCGCGTCGCCTCGGCTAGCCGCGCCCCCGCCGACAGCGCGGGCGAATCCGGCTGGCCGCTGCGCGTGATGTAGTCAGACAGCGCGAGCGCCATGTCGCTGCCTGCGCAGTCAAGCGCCCGCGCCGCGCATTCAATGAAGATGTTCGGCTCGTCCGGGTGGTCGTACAGGCGGAACCGCCTATCGGCTGGTGCCTGGTACGGCGCGTGGTACACCGACAGCCGGGACAGGGCGGCACCGGTATTCCCGAGCGCGCTCCCGAGATCCTTGCTGATGGTGAGCAGTTCCCCCGGCGTCACTGGCTGTTCCCAGGCACGGGCTGCGTCCTGGGCCTTGGCGAAGATGATGCGTGCCGAGCGGACGGGAGGGAAATCCGGTACCCATTCGGGGACGGCGGGATCTGCCATAACTGCCTGCCTTTCCAGGAAACCAGGGCTGCGGATAGCGCCCTCGGGATCGGTGATGCGTGAGCGGTTGCGAATTGCTCCGGGTGGGCGTGACGATGACTGCGCGTGGGCGTTGATGCCGTCAGGGCGTGGGCTGAGCGCTGCCCGTTGGTGATCTGGCCGTTGCTCATTCCGGGCCTCCGGGGTGGCCGGTGGCGGCCCGGCCGCGGTGCCGGATGGGCTGGCCGGCTGGGATCTGGATGGCGCTGGCCAGGGCGACCCGTGCCTCGGCTAGGCCGGCGCCGACTGCGTACAGGTCGATGGTGCGGTGCCTGGGCGCGTACCCCGCCAGGCTGAGGGTTGCCTCGGACAGGAACACGATCGCGGTGATGAGCTGCCCGGTGATGGTGTCGCGGTCGGCTGCGGTGCCTGATGGCTGCCGCCAGGCGGTGATCGTGTCGCGTGCCGCCTGGCATAGCGCGTCCCCGGGGCGGGCGGGGCTGGGGAGCGGGCCGAGCCCTTCGGCCGCCACGACGCCGTCGAGGCTGTGCCAGGCGCCCAGCAGCCAGGCGGCGCTGGTGGTGGCATGCTGCGCGAAGCCGTGGTCTGCGGGGCCGGGCGGGACGGGGATGACCTGGTAGCGGGCGAGTCCCCTGATGGCGATGCCGAGGTCGCGCAGGACGGAGTAGAGCTGGCTGACCGCCCGGCTGTAGGCGTCCGGGTTCATCGGCTGGTCCCACGCGGCTGCGACGGCGCTGGCAGCATCGCGCAGTGCTTGCGCGGCTGCGTCGGGGCGGGCTGCTGGCTGGTGCGCAGGTGACGGCTCGGCGGGCATCGGGGTTCCTCCTGGGCTGAGTTGGGACGGGTCGGTGCTGGTCATGGCTGGCTTGCCAGGTCTGCGGGACGGGTGGCCACGACGACGCTCGACAGGTCGACCGGGTCGACCTGGACGGGTTCGCCGGTTTCTTTTGCCTGGATGACCTGGCCGCCGCCGAGGTACATGACGACGTGGCCGGGGTCGGACGCGGTGCCGTCGCTGCCCGCGCTGAACAGCAGGTCGCCGGGCTGGATCTGGGACAGCGGGATGACGGGGCCGTCTTGCTGCCACTGGTAGGTGGTGCGGGCGATGTGGATGCCGGCGGCGGCGTAGGCGGCGTAGACCAGGCCGGAGCAGTCGTAGGCGTCCGGCCCGGCCGCGCCCCACTGGTACGGCTTGCCGAGTTGCTGCTCGGCGAACGTGATCGCGGTGGTGACGACGTGGCTTCCGCCCTGGGTGGCGTACTTCGCGGCCCAGGCCATGACCTCGCTGACGTACCACTGGGCGTGGTTGTAGGCGAAGACCGCGTTCTGGAGGCCGGCCGGGCTGCCGCCGCGGGCGCCGCTGGCGCACAGCATGGCGGCGGCGGTGTAGATGGCGTCGGCCGGGTCGTAGGGGCTGAGCGGCTGGCCGGGGTCGGCGTTGACCGCGAACCGGGCGAAGGTGGCGGGCTCGAACTGCATCGGGCCTTCGGCTCCGGCGCTGTTGGAACCGGAGGTGACGCCGGGCAGGGCCGAGCGGCCGTGCCCGGATTCGACCTCGCCGATGCCGGCCAGCACGGACCAGGGCAGGCCGGGGCAGGTCTTCGCGGCGGCCATGTACCAGGCCAGGTAGTCCGCGGGGATGCCGGAGATGGCCAGCCCGGTGGGCGTGCCGGTCAGGCCGGTGGCGGCGGGGGCTGCCTGGGCGGGGGTGCCGGTGGTGGCGGTGACGAGCAGGATGAGGAACAGCGGGAACGCGGCGAGGGCTGCTGCGGCTGCGGCGAGGGCCTTGGTCACGGCGCGCTCCTAGTACCACAGGACGGCGCTGACCAGCCACCGGCCGCCGGAGCGGGTCAGCTCGACGCTGATGCCGTCGCTGGCTACCTGCCGGCCCGCCGAGGTCGTGGTCACCCGGGTGGCGTAGACCCGCAGGTACACCGCGGACGGGGTGGGTGCCGGGGCGCCGGTCGGCTGGGCGACCGCCCGCACGCGGACGAGGCTGACCAGGCGGGCGCGGTGCATGGCCTGCCAGGCGGCGGGGGCTGGCTGGCTGACGGCGAGCTGGCGTTCCAGCGCGGCGGTCACCAGGGGCGCGCACAGCGCCAGGTAGGTGCCGGGCTGGTCGTGCACGGCGTCGGCGCTGCCCCAGGCGGTGTAGAAGGCGGCGGCCACCGACGCGGGCCGGGCATAATCCGGGCGCGGGACGCGGACCACCGAGCCCGCCGGTACCGCGGTGCCGGGCGCGGGCCGCTCGCCTGCGGCGGCAGGGCGCGGGGACGCCGCCCCCGCTGCGCAGCCGGCCACCAGCACGGCGGCCAGCACGGCGGCCAGCCTTGCTCCGGGCAGCCGCCGCCGCTGCCGGGAGCGGGCCGCCGGCCGGCGTGCCCGGTGGCGGCGCCGGGCGTTCCCGGCCGTGTCGGGACGCTGCTCCCGCACGCATGCGCTCTTGCATGAAGTCAATGTCAAACCTCGCATTTCTTGCGTGAAGTTGACAGCACACCGGTATGAACGCATATGCTGCCCGCGAGGTTCAACTCATGTTGTCCATCAGCGAACTAGCAATCATCTTAATGTGACCAGTCAAGCGCCGACGCCCGGCGCCGCCAGGGCCGGACGGCCCGGCCAGGCCGCGCGGCCTGGCTGCCGGCGCAGCTCACCGTCGGCGGAGGAGGTGCGCCGTGTACCAGATGACGGCTGATCCCCGGCCCCGGCAGGCCGGGCCCGCACCCTCGCCACGGCCTGCTCCGTCCGGCGGGGTGGTCCTGGTCGGGGCGCACGGCGGCGCGGGGGTGACCACCCTGGCCGGGCTGCTGCGCCCGGCCTGGGACATGGGCGCCGTCCGCCGCCCCGGACCTGGCCAGCGCCCGCTGCGGCCCGCGGGTCGGCCGGTCGTGCTGGTAGCCCGCAGCACGGCCACCGCGGCGGCCCGCGCGGTGACCGCGACCGAGCTGCTCGCCGCCCAGGGCGTGCAGGTCACGGTCCTGGCCGTGATCGGCGACGGGCTGCCCGAACCCGCTGAGGCCAGGTACCGGTTCCGCGTCCTGGACGGCCGGGTCGGCGCGGTGGTCCGCATCCCGTTCATCCCCGCCTTCCGCCTGGCCGCCGACCCGCTGTCGGTCACCCTGCCGCGCCGGGCGCGGCGGGCGCTCGCCGAGATCCGCGCGCTCGCCGGCGAGCAGCCATACCCGGAATCCGTAACAAGACCGTAAGGAGAACCAGATGGGATTCATCCTCCAGGCAGCAGCCGCCCACGCCGCCTTCACCGGCTACCTCACCGCCCACCGGGCCTGGCAGTACCTGGCGGGAGGGGCGCCCAACCCCCCGGCGCAGGCCCCGCCCGGGCTGAGCACCCCGGTCAACACGATCCTCGGCTGGGGGAAATGGGGCGTCCTGGTCTGCGGCGTCGCCGGGCTGCTGATCTGCGGCGGGAAGATGGCGATCGGGCATCGCAACCGGGCCACCTTCGCCGCGGACGGCGCGACCGGCGTCCCGTGGGTGCTGGCCGGGCTGAGCCTGGCCGCGGTCGCCGCCGCTATCGCCGGGGTGTTCCTGTGACCGGCGTGCTCGGCGCCCGGCGCCTGATCCTCCCGGCCGCCGCGGTGGCGGCCACCCTCCTCGGCGCCGGGCTGGCGTTCGCCCTGACGGGCCCGTCAGCATCCCGCAGCCCGGCCGCCACGGCAACGGCACCGGCCAGTCCCGCAGGCACGGCGGGCCAGGGCCAGCCCCTGGTGCCCCGGGTGAGCCTGGCCAGCGTCCGGTGGAGCGGCTTCTACGGGGTCGAGCTGCCGGTCTCCGCGCAGGCGGGACCGTACGACAGCAGCGGGGGCGTGGCGGTCGGCTTCGCGCACACCCCGCTGGGGGCGCTGCTGGCCGCGGTCAACATCGGGGTCCGCGCGAATGCACAGTGGGGGCCGCGGATCTTCGGCACCGTGATCCGCGGCCAGGTCACCGGACCTGATGCCGCCGCGCTGCTGGCCGACTGCCAGGCCGCCTACGACCAGGCCGCCCAGTCCGGGGGAGTGACCGGCGGGCAGCCGCTGGGGACCGTGGACGTGACCGAGCAGGCGTTCCGCTGGATCACCTACACCCCGGCAGCGGCCATCCTGGACCTGGTCAGCGCCGGGCCCGGCGCCAGCGGGGCCACGGTACGCGCCTCGGTCCAGGTGGAGGTCATCTGGGACGGCGGCGACTGGAAAGTGGTCGCCCCGCCCGGCGGCGACTGGGGCAACTCGGCCGCCGAGCTGTCCTCCCTGGCCGGGTACACCGTCTTCCCCGGTCAGGGAGGCGGGCACTGATGGCCTGCCCCGTGCTCATCTCCCCGGCCTGCGTCGTGGCCGGCAAGGTCGCGGGCGCGGTGGCGGGCACCGCTGCCGCCGGCGCGCTCAACGGGATCGCTGCCGCGATCGAGTCCGGGATCACCTGGATGGTGACCCAGACCTCCACCTGGTGGGTGCAGCTCCCGTCCCCGGATCTGTCCGGCGAGCCCGCGGTGGGCCAGCTCCAGCAGTGGATGCTGCCGCTGACCGTCGCGGTCGCCGTGCTCGGGCTGATCATCGCGGGCGGGAAGATGGCCCTGACCCGCCGCGCGAACCCGCTGATCGACGTCGGCTCCGGGCTGGCCGTCATCTCCGCGACCTCGGCCGTGGGCGTCCTGCTGCCCACGCTGCTGCTCAAGGCGGGCGATGCGTGGTCCACCTGGGTGCTCCAGGCATCCACCGGGGGCCAGTTCACCCAGCGGCTGGTCAACGTGCTGACCCTGGGCGGCTCGACCCCGTCAGTGGTCGTCGTGCTGGGCATCGTCGCCATCATCATCTCCGCCATCCAGGCGGTGCTCATGCTGTTCCGGCAGGGCGCCCTCATCGTCCTGGCCGGGGTGCTGCCGCTGGCCGCCGCCGGCATGCTGACCCCGGCCACCCGCCGCTGGTTCCCCCGCGTCACCGGCTGGATGCTCGCGCTGATCTTCTACAAGCCGGCCGCGGCGGCGGTGTATGCGACCGCGTTCACCATGATCGGCACCGGCAAGGACCCCCGCACCGTGCTGATGGGCTTCACGATGGTGTTCTTGTCTCTGCTGGCGCTGCCGGTCCTGATGCGGTTCTTCACCTGGACTACCGGGCACGTCGCGGACTCCTCCGGCGGGAGCGGCTTCCTCCAGACCGCGCTCCAGGGTGCCGTGGCCATCGGCGCGCTGCGCGGGATGTCCGGCGGAGCGGGCGGCTCCGGCCCGGTCGAGCAGGCCCGCATGGTCAGCTCCCGGCTCGGCCCCGCCGATTCCGGGCCGGCCGGGGCGTCGTCATCCGGCGCCGGAGCCCGGCCAGGTGCCTCGCCGGCTGTCGGCGCGCCCGCGGCCACGCCGGGCACGGCAGCAGGCTCAGCCGTAGCGGCCCCCGCCGCCAGCGCAGGTGCGGCGTCTGGTGCCGCAGCCGCCGGCACCAGCGCCGGGTCCGCCGCTGCGGCCAGCGCCGCCGCCGGCCCGGCGGGCATCGCCGTGGCCGGGCTCGCGGCGGGCGCGGCCAGCGCACGCCGCAAGGCAACCGAGGCCATGCAGCCACCCGGCACCCCAGGAGGAGACCAGTGAGCTACCACGACACGAACACGCCCCGGGATTACGGCGGGTGGCGCCGCCGCCGCGGCATCGGCCTGTTCGGGTTCGGCGCCGCGGGGACCGCCGCCGTGCTCGGCGCCCTACTCGTCCTGATCATCACGGCCACCGCTGACGCTGCCGCGCTGCTGTACCTCGCGCCCCCGGTCCTGCTGGCCGGCGGCCTCGGCATGGCCAGGATCGGCGGGGAGCCGCTCGCCGTGGCCGCGCTGCGGCGGATCCGCTGGCAGTACGGCTCGGCGCGGAACTGGACCCGCTACCGGGCCGCGGTAGTGGCCGAGCATTCCCCCTGGTTCCAGATGCCCGGGGTACTGGCGCCGCTGACCCTGCTGGACGCCGAGGACGGGTACGGCGGACGCTACGGCATCGTGCTGGACCGCCGCACCGGCCTGATGACCCCGACGCTGCGGGTGATCCCCGCCTCCACCTGGCTGGCCAACCGGCAAGACGCCGACACGTGGGTCGCGAACTGGGGCGGCTGGCTGGCATCCCTCGGCTACCTGCCCATGGTCCGGCACGTGACCGTCACCATCGACACCGCGCCCGAACCCGGCACCTCCCTGGCCGACTCGGTCGCCGCCGCCCTCGACCCCGCCTCTCCGCTGGCCGCCCGGCAGATCATGGGCCAGCTCGTGGAATCAGCGCCGGCCGCTGCCGCCGATGTCGATACGCGCGTGTCGATCTCGTTCGACCCCAAGCTGAGCCCTGCCGCGCCGGCTGGCCTGACCGCTGCTGCCGCCGAGGTCGGCCGCGCCATGCACGGCCTGGAATCAGCGCTGGGCACGTGCGGGGTGACCGTGCTGGGCCGGGCCAGCGCCGGCGAACTCGCCGGGATCGTCCGCACCGCGTTCGACCCGGCCGCCCGCGGTGAGGTCAACCGCATCCTCGCCCCGCCGCAGCCCGCCCTGCCAGCGGAGGAGCTGAGCTGGGCTGATGCCGGGCCGGTCGGGGCCGAGGAAGAAGCGGGCTGCTACCGGCACGACAGCGGGATCAGCGTGACCTGGGCCTGGCAGGAGGCGCCCCGGCAGAACGTGACCGCCGACGTGCTCGCCCGCCTGGTCGCCCCGGGCCGCCACCCCAAGCGGGTCAGCCTTCAGTACCGGCCGTTCCCGGCCGCCGAAGCCACCAAGGTGCTGGAAAGCGAGGTCAACGCCGCCCAGTTCCGGGCCGTGTACAAGCACCGCACCGGGCGCGATGAGACCGCGCGGGACAGCTACGACCAGGCCCGCGCCCGCCAGGCCGCGGCCGAGGAAGCCGCCGGCGCCGGGGTGTGCCTGATCTCCCTGTACGTGACCGTCACCGTCACCAGCGACGCCGAGCTGCCTCGCGCGGCAGCCGAGACCGAGGCCGCCGCCGAATCCTCCAAGATCCGCATGAGACGGATGACCTACAGCCAGGCCGCCGGATGGGCCGCCACCCTCCCGTGCGGGATCTGCCCGGCAGAGCTGGCCCGGCGGATGCCCCACTAGCACCAGGAGCCGTCATGACGTCCCTGTATCCCGCCCGGTCCGCCCGGGCCGCACGTCCAGGCCAGCCTGCTGGCTGGCCGCCGGCCAGAGCTGGCGCCGGCCACCCGGAGCGGCAGGCGCCGGTCCCGCCGCCGTGGGGATGGAAGATCCCCGGCGCCGGCCGGGCCGCGCACGTCGCCGCGGCACCGGAGTACCAGGCCACCACCACCCAGGTCTGCGGGCTGTTCCCGTTC
>Ga0335074_10012170_pt1 | contig 12058 bp, 13 predicted proteins | sample Lox_Sample_23_FD_206715 | JGI IMG/M metagenome (GOLD analysis project Ga0335074, IMG submission 206715) | Soil microbial communities from Loxahatchee National Wildlife Refuge, Florida, United States - Lox_Sample_2.3 | ecosystem: Environmental > Terrestrial > Soil > Wetlands | place: USA...
CGTCGCCCGCGGGCTCGTCGCGTGCGCACTGGTATGCACGATGGCTGCAACGCCGTACTCGTACGTCGGCATTCAGGGCCTCGCGCTCGTCGGCGTACATCGCGACGTTGCGGGAAGCCAGTACGGTATCGGTGCGGGGCCGTTGCTGCAAGTGCATGTCGGCGGCTCGCACGTGGCCGTGCATCTCGAAGGGCTTCCGGTGGTGAGCATCCCGGGCGTACGGCCCTCGGCGACCTACGGCCAGGCGACACCAAAACTGGGGATTTTTAACGGAGACGTCGAGTACGCGCTCGGCAACGGCGGCGCGTGGATCGGCCTCGGCGAGACGATCTACAATCAACGCACACCGCTCCCCGCACAAGCGCAAGAGGTCTCGTCGCGGCTTGCGGGCGTTCGTTACGTCGTGCACTATCGCCACCTCTTCGGGACGCGGCATTTCATTGAAGCGCTCGTCGGAACGGCGCCGTACTTGAGCGGCTCGGACGTCTACACGTACTTGAGCGACGCTCCGAATACGATCAAACCCGAACGCGCATCCGAAGTCGACGCGTCGCTCGAATGGGGGTACTCGTATCGCCGTTCGCAATGGCTCGTTGGCCTGCGCACGCTGAACTTCAGCGCGATGTATCCGGCCACCGGCGAAGCCGCGGACCGAAACGTCGGCTTTGGCCCGATGATCGAGTACCGCTTGCTGCTTCACTAATCGTAGCTTGTCATCCCGAGCGAAGTCGAGGGAAGCGCCACCAACCTGCTGCCCGCGAAGACGCTCCTCGCGGCGCGCCGTGCGCCGCTCCTGCTGCGCGAGTTTTGCGCCACGACCAAAGGAATTTCGCATCCTGCGAATGGCGCAAAACTTCAAGCCTTCGCTATCAGCAGCTTCGTGGCGCTTCCCACGCTATTTGATCTTTATTCCCTCAAACTCTAACAAGCGGCGGCGCAGTGAATTTGCGCCGGCGCCTTTGATGCCCCCGTCGGCGCCGATCACGCGATGCGCGGGGATCAGCAAGTCGTACGGCGTTTTGCGCATCGCGGCCGCAACGCCGCGGTGCGCGAGCGGTGCGCCGATTGCGCCGGCGACGTCGCCGTAGGAGATGAGTTCGCCGACCTCGAGGCTTGCAACGAGACGCCACACGGCTATTTGAAACGGCGTTCCGTGGAGCGCGAGGGGCAGATCGAAGCGGCGCAGCTTCTTGCGGAAATAGGCGTCGATCTGCGCGCGCGCCTCGCGCAGGAGCGGGTCGCGCACCGCCGTCGAGCGCGCGCGAGCGCGCGAGTGAAAGTCGCAGCCCACGATCTCGCCCGCATCGGCGCTCACCTGCAGTACTGCGCCGATAGGCGTGGAAAGCGTCATCTCGGCCCGGGCCATAGGCACGGAGCCTTTGAGGAGTTTGCATGAAGACCTTTGTTCGCATCAGCGTGCTCGTTGCAATCGTCACACTCGTAGCGTGCGCCTCGCATAAGACAACCGTCTCCACCTCGAGCGGCGACACCACCGTGACGCAAGACGCCGGCGGTCAATCGACTACCGTGCAGACCGCTCAAGGCACGGTCACGGTCGGCAAGTCGGCCGATCCGGCGCAACTCGGCGCGCCGATCTACCCCGGTGCCGATGCCAATAGCGAAGGTACGGTTTCGTACACCGGCGCCAACGGTGGGGCGATGTCTGCGTTCAAGACGACCGATGACTTCGACAAGGTTTACGCCTTTTACAAGTCGCAGCTCCCGGCAGGCAGCGAGAAAATGAAGATGCAGAGCGGCGACGGTTCCGTCGCGGAATTCGTCGTCGGCAACGATAGCGGCGAGACGGCAGTGCAAATCAGTGGAAAGCCGGGCGAAACCGATATCATTATCACCCATAAGGCCAAACAGTAGCGGATGACACTCCAAGGAAAGACGCTCTTTATCACCGGCGCGAGCCGCGGGATCGGTCTTGCTATCGCATTACGCGCTGCACGCGAAGGCGCAAACGTTGCGATCGCGGCAAAAACCACCGACCCCAATCCAAAACTGCCGGGTACGATCTTCACCGCAGCCGCGGAGATCGACGCGGCAGGCGGCACGGCACTGCCGTTGCAGTGCGATATCCGTTATGAAGAGCAGGTGCAAGAAGCGGTCGCCAAAACCGTCGAGCGTTTCGGCGGCCTCGATGCGTGCATCAATAATGCAAGCGCGATCTCGCTGACGCCGACGACGCAAACCGACATGAAGCGGTACGATTTGATGAACCAGATCAATGCGCGCGGCACCTTCGTCTGTTCGAAGGCGACGATTCCCCACTTAACCGGCGCGGAGAACCCGCACATCCTCAATCTTGCTCCGCCGCTCGATATGCAGGCGCGCTGGTTCAAGAACCACACCGCCTACACGATGGCGAAGTTTGGGATGTCGATGTGTACGCTCGGCATGTCGGCCGAGCTCGCCGATGCAGGCATTGCAGTCAATTCGCTGTGGCCGCTAACGACGATCGATACCGCCGCCGTGCGCAACGTGCTCGGAGGAGATAGTCTGGCCAAAGTCTCGCGCACGCCCGAGATCGTCGCGGACGCGGCGATCGCGATCCTGAAGCGTCCGTCGCGCGAGTGCACCGGCAACTTCTTCATCGATGAAGAAGTTCTGCGCGCGGAAGGCGTGACGGATTTTTCGCACTACGCGATTACGCCGGGGACCCCGCTGATGCCGGACTTCTTCGTGCCCGACGCGGTCCTCGCGCGCTCGACAACGCAACTGCTTCCACTTCCGTATTAGAGACGATGAGCGAACATATTATCTATCACAAAGACGGTGCGGTCGCGGCGATTCGCTTCAACCGTCCTGAGAAGAAGAACGCGATCACGGTCGCGATGTATCAGGCGATGGTCGACGCGCTCAACGATGCCGCGCGCGACGATGCCGTTCACGCCGTTGGAATCTTTGGTGGCAATGACTTTACCGCCGGCAACGACCTCGGCGACTTTCTTGCCGCCGGCGTCATCGGGGCGACACCGGATGATCTCCCGGTCGTCAAACTGCTGCGTGCCTTGATCGCCTTTCCCAAGCCACTGCTGGCCGGCGTCAAAGGCGTCGCCATCGGCATCGGCACGACGATGCTGATGCACTGCGATGCCGTCGTGGCGGGACGCTCCGCGCGGTTCGCGCTACCGTTTACGCGTTTGGGGCTGGTGCCGGAGGCGGCGTCGAGCGTGCTGCTGCCGTTGATTGCCGGGCGCATGCGCGCGTCGTGGCTGATGCTCTCCGGCGATCAGTTCGGCGCCGACGAGGCAAAGGAAATCGGCATCATAAACCGGGTGACCGACGATGAGCACGTCGACAAAGCGGTATCACTGATGTGCGGCGCGCTCGCGGAGTTACCACCGAACGCCGTCGCGAACACGAAGCGTCTGCTCAAGGCGCAGTTTACCGAGCAGATCAATCGCGCGATGGACGAGGAACTCACGGCATTTATCGCCGCACTCAAATCCGATGAAGCACGCGCCGCGTTCATGAAATTCATGTCTAGGGGCTAAAGTACTGACGAAGCGTGGCGTGCTTCGGCGCGGCATCCGTTGCTGCTAAGTGAAGGCTCGAAGTTTTGCGCCATTCGCAGGATGCGAACTTCCTCGGGTTGTGGCGCAAAACTCGCGCAGCAGGAGCGACACAGGATGTGGCGCGAGGAGCGTCTTCACGAGCAGCAACGGTGCCGCAGCGAAGTGGGCTAGACGCCGAGAAACGCGAGGAGATCGTTTTCGCGGGCGACGAGGTCGGCGGTGTCGAGAACTTGCTCGACGCGGCCGTGCACCACGATGTGATGGCGATCGGCGACGGCCGCGGCGAAGCGCACGTTTTGCTCGACCAGCAGCACCGAAATGCCGGCGGATTTCATCTCGCGTACGATCTCGCCGATGCGCTCGACGATGACCGGTGCGAGACCCTCGGTCGGCTCGTCGAGCAAAATCGTTCGGGCACCCGAACGCAACGCGCGCGCAATGGCGAGCATCTGCTGCTCGCCGCCGGAGAGCGTCGTGCCGACCGCCGCCGCGCGCGTCTTCAAATTTGGAAATGCATCAAAGATGCGTTCGAGCGCCCAGCCGCCGGGTGCAAGCACGGGGGCAAAGAGCAAATTCTCACGCACGCTGAGCGTCGAGAAGATGCCGCGCTCTTCGGGAACGTAGGCAATCCCGCGCTTTGCGACGTGGTCGGAAGAGAGCGCGGTGAGCTCGCAACCATCGAGGACGATCGATCCACGCCGTGGCCGCACGATGCCCAAGATCGAGCGCAGCGTCGTGGTCTTCCCTGCGCCATTGCGGCCGATCAGTGTTGCGACCTCGCCGTCGCGCAACTCGAAGCTCATGCCGTGCAGAATGTGCGACTCGTCGTAATATGCGTGTACGTCGTCGAGATGCAGCATCAGTTTCTGCCCGCGCCAAGATAAGCTTCGATGACGTGCGGATCCGCGCGCACCTCGTCATACGTGCCTTCGGTGAGCAACTTCCCTCGCTCGAGCACGCTGACACGATTGCACAGGTGTTCGACGACGCGGAGATTGTGCTCGACGAGCACGACGGTTCGGCCGGCTGCCACGCGACCGATCAGCTCGATCGTCGGGCCGATGTCCTCCGCACCCATACCGGAGGTCGGTTCATCGAGCAGCAAGACCTTCGGGTCTTGCGCCACCGCAATTGCAAGTTCGAGCGCCCGTTTCTTACCGTACGGCAAGGTTGCAGCGACATTGTGGACATATTCGTCGAGTCCGGCGACGTGCAATGCCGCACGCGCAGGTTCGTCGAGGACGGCGGTTGCTTTGGATCCGGCGAGGACGCGACGCGAAAGGGTCGTTCGCGCTTGCAGCGCGACCTTTACGTTTTCAAGTGTCGTAATATGCGGAAAGATGCTGTTGATCTGGAAACTGCGTACGATGCCGAGTTGCGCGATCGCCGATGGACCGATGTGCGTGATGTCGCGATTCGCAAAGCGTACGTCTCCCGCGTCAGCGCGCAGGAACCCCGAAAGAATGCCGAGCAGCGTCGTCTTGCCTGCACCGTTTGGTCCAATGATCGCATGAATCGTCCCGTGTTGCACGTTCAACGTAAGATCGTCGATGGCAATAAAGCCGGCGAATGACTTCACGATTCCGGTTGCTCGAAGTGCGTACTCTCCGCCGTCGGCGCTCATGTCGCGCCAATACGTCCGAAAAGGTGTAGCACCTTTTCGGCGAGATTTGGGAGACTATAGGTTGGAGGAGTCGCGGTGAGACTTGCCGACAAGGTCGCGCTCGTAACCGGCGCAGCCAGTGGAATCGGTCTTGAAATCGCGCGTTCGCTGGCACGCGAGGGCGCAGTCGTTGCGATCGCGGATCTCTCGGCTGAGGGTGCGCAGCGCGCGGTTGCAGAGATCGGGGAGCAAGGCGGTCGCGCCATTGCCGTGGTGATGGACGTAACCGATGAGGCGCAGGTAACCGCCGGCGTCGCGCGGGTCATCGCGGCATGCGGAGGCCTCGACGTCGTGGTGAGCAACGCGGGGATCCAACATATCGCGCCGATCCACGAGCTTAGCTACGCTGACTGGCGCCGCGTTGTAAGCGTGCATCTGGACGCCGCGTTCCTCGTGACGCGTGCAGCGCTGCAACACATGTACGCGCACCACAAGGGCGGATCGATCCTCTACCTCGGTTCGGTGCATTCCAAAGAAGCCTCGCCGCTCAAGGCTCCCTACACGGCGGCCAAGCACGGGTTGCTTGGTCTATGCCGCACCGTCGCAAAAGAGGGGGCGCGCTTCGGCGTGCGCTCCAACGTCGTGTGCCCCGGATTCGTTCGCACGCCGTTGGTCGAGCGCCAAATACCGGAGCAGGCGCAGGCGCTCGGTATTTCTGAGAGCGACGTCATCAAAAATGTGATGCTCAAGGATACGGTCGATCGGGAGTTTACGACCACCAAAGACGTGGCCGACACGGTCGTCTTCCTGGCGACGTTTCCGACCAATGCGCTCACCGGTCAGTCGATCGTGGTGAGTCACGGCTGGCACATGTCCTGATACACCCCTTCGGGTGTATAGGGCGCGAGGTGTTAGTGAGATAATCTCCTTAAGAAAAGCGGTCAGAAGCGTCAGCGCTTGGCCGCGTTTTGTCTAGCAGTTATGGAGGCGAATCTATGCGTCGCGCCATTCACGTAGCGATCGCCGGCCTCATGGTCGCATCGCTTCTACTATCGACCCCGCTTGCTGCGGCTGCCGCCAACGCAAAGTGGGAAGTCGATATCGCGCCGATCTACTTCCTGGACGACACCGGCGATTCGTCGGCGCCCCCCGGCAACTTGTTCCCGATCTACTGTTCGGGCCAAGCCGCGTGTGCCGGAACGCCGCACACGACCGCCAACCTGCGGCTCGATTATGACTTGATTTATCACTTCTCGCAGCGGTGGAACTTCCACTACGCGCACACCAACTTCGACTTCTCGCTCGGTCGCATCGTGACACTTGCTCCTGGGACCTCGCTGCTGAGCGGCAGCGTCAACGACCGCGAGGACAAGCTCTCGCTGAACTATCTGGCCGGGCACGGATTGTCGCTGAGCGGCTGGTACGACAGTCACCAGCGCACCAATATCGAAGCGACCGGCCTGACCGGCGGCTGTTTCTTCAACTCGGTGGCGTGCCCGGGCGGCGGCTCGAACCCCTCGAGCATCAACTCGAACTCGTGGGGTGTGGGCGGAACCTATGCGTTCGGTCCGCATGCGACCTATCAGCCGCCGATGTTTAGCGCGGCGTTCAATATCAACTACTTCCCGCGTCCGGCCGCCGGCAATTGCACCGATCCGGCGATCGCGCAACCGGCCTGTTACAGCGGCGGTATCAACGGGTACGTCGGAAGCGGCGTCGTGTACGGATATGGGTTGACGATGTTCCCGTTCGCCGACACGAAAATTCCGCCGGGATCCATACCCTTCATCGGCTACTCGAGCCTACCGGTTTGGTTCCACGCCGAGAATACGCCGGAAGTGTATAACGTGATTGATGGTGGCATCATTCAGGTGCTTCCGCACGGGTTGACCGCGAGTGCTACCTACTTCAAACTGCAAGGCCGGTATTCGAGCGATACGATTCCGCCACCGGACGTCGTGCGTTCCGTGACGTTCCTCTTCAAGCTCAACTACGCGTTGACGTTCTAGCTTCCGGCTAGACGAAGGGCCTAGAGTAGGCCCGCTTCTCGAGCGCGCGAAATCGCTTCAACGCGGTTTCGCGCGTCGAGTTTTTGCATCAGATTGCGCAAATAGGCTTTGACGGTGTTGGGGCTTAGGTTCATCGCCTCGGCGATCTCATGATTCGTCTCACCGATCGCCACGCGCCGCAGCACGTCATATTCTCTGCGTCCGACCATGGTTTGCGTACGATGCGCGAGCGCGTGAGCGGTAACGGGCGCGTCCTCACCGTGCATCGCGCCGACTATAACCGATGCAAGATCGGTGCGCGCTGCGTCCTTCGTGATGATTCCGCATGCGCCGGCCTCGAGCGCCGCGCAGACCGCGGGATGCTCCGGATATGCGGTAAAAAGAACGATGCGCGCCTGGGGTGCCGTGTGGCGCAGCACGCCGATGATTTCCGGCGCCAACATGTCCGGCAACCGAAGGTCGAGCAGAATTACATCGGGGGCCGCTTGTGGAATCGCCTCGAGTGCGGTCTTGCCGTTTGGCGCATAGCCGACCAGCTCGAAGCGCCGCGTCGAAGCGGCCAGCAGCGCGACGCCGTCGCGCACGACCGGATGATCGTCGACGACGAAGACGCGAATGACGGCCGCTGCGTGCGCAGTCTTTAGCATCGCACCCACACGCGGAAGGTCGTTCCGCCGTCCGGATTCTCCGTGACTTGCAGCGTGCCGCCGACGCCCGCGAGCGCGTGCTCGATCGCGTCGAGCCCAAAGCCGTGATCGCGCTCCTCGACCCGCGCCGGTAACATCGATTCCTTGTCCGCGCCGATACCGTCGTCGGTGATCGCCAGCGTTACGCCGTTCCCCGAGCCTCCGACCGTGACGACGACGTTGCTCGCATGGGCGTGCTTTTCGACGTTGAGCAGACCTTCTTTCGCCGCGGCGATGATCACCCGTACCGACGAGTCGCTCAGTGACGGCAGCACATCGAGCATCAAAAGCGTTGCTTTGATCGAGGAACGCACTTCAAAATGATGGATCGCGGCTTGCAGCGCTGAACCCAGGGCCAGCTGATCGGTGGGCGTGGAGAGAGCCCGCAGTGAATCCCGCAGCATCGCTGCCGCTTCTTTCGCCTGGCTTTCGATCGCGCCGAGCCGCGCGCGCAGGGCAACGTCATCGATCGTGTCGTTGACGCTACGCACGCCCGCGGTGATCGCGAAGAGCATCGCGCCCACGGTATCGTGCAGGTCGAGCGCCATGCGCTGGCGCTCGTCCTGGATTGCGGCCGCGGAGCGGCGCTGCGCTTGCTCGGCGACATCGAGCGCCTGTGCGGTGCGCTCGGCGACGGTTTCAATAATCTTGGCCGCGCCATCACCGAAGGTTGTGCCCCCGCGCGAACCGCCCATGAGCACGCCCGCGAAGGTGCCGTCGTACCGGATCGGTGTGCCGATGATCCCGTGCACGCGCTCTTCGACGATCTTGTCATCGTAGTGGTGCGTAATCTCACGCGAGAGCAGATACTCGTCCACGCAGACCGTTTTCCCGAGCGCGAAAACCTTGCCGCCTACGCCGCATCCGCGCCGCAGCACCATGTCCCGTACGCGAGAGAACATGTGCATGCCGTAGCGGATGACGACGAAATCGTCATCATCTCGCTCGGCAAACCAAGCGCAATTGAATCCGAACTCTTCGGTGAGGATGCGTGTCGCTTCATTCAGGATCGCCTCGCGATCGAGAACGGATACCAAACGCGCGACCTCGCGTTCCAGGTGAGCGAGCTCGTCCGCAGCCAGGCGGATGCGGGAATGAATCCCCTGCACGGCGCGTTCCATGTACTTTCCGGCCGCTTCGAGCGGCCAAAACTATGTCCTTTTGGGTGTAAACAGCGTGCTGCTCGGTTTGCGATACTTTGCGCATGCGTATTTCTCTGCATCATGTCATGCGGGCTGCGGCGTGCTGCGCGCTCGCGCTTTCGCTCGGGAGCTCCGGCGTTGCGCCGGTAGCGGCTGCTGGCAACGAACCGGTGAAGGTTGGCCTGGTCACATCGAAGACCGGCTTGCTGGGAGCCTACGGCGTTGAGTTCCTCCGCGGTTTTCAAGTGGGACTCGCCTATGCAACGCACGGTACGGGCATGGCCGGTGGACATAAGCTCGAGATCGCGGATTTTGACGACGCGGGTGATGCACAGAAGGCGATTGCGACGACCAAAGACCTGATCGGCCAAGGCTATAAGATCATTGCCGGAACGGTCTGGTCGGGCATCGCGGTCCAAATCGCGCCGCTTGCGCAAGAGAACAACATCCTCTACATGCCGCTCGCGGCAACGGATGCGTTGACCGGCGTCAATCGCAACACGGTTCGCATCGGGCGCGAGAGCATTCAAGACCTGCTTACCATCGGCACGATCCTCGGCACAAACCTGCGCGGCAAGCGCATCCTCGTGCTCGCTCAGGATTCGGCCTTCGGGCAAGCCAACGTTGCCGGCGCGCGCTTAGTGCTGGGCGGCTTGGGCGCGACGGTCGACGGTCTCCTCGTGCCGCTCTCCGCCAACGATTTTAGCCCGTTCGCGCAAAAGGTTGTCGACGCAAAGCCCGATCTGCTTTTTGTCGCGTGGGCCGGTGCCTCCGGTGTCGCGCTCATGCAAGCCTTATCGACCGCGGGTGTACTCGACAGCACGCGCGTCGTTACCGGTCTCGATCAGCGCGCCGGCTTCCCGCTCTTTGCGAAGTATTCGAAGATCCAATATATCGCGATCTATCTTCCGGAGTGTACGCATACCGCACCCAACGAGTACCTGATCAAAGCCGACCAGAAAGACTTGGGGAAGTTGCCTGAATGGCCCGAGAACGACGGGTTCGTTGCGGCAGAGATGATCGTCCATGCCGTATCGACGGCCGACGGTGACGACGTCTCCAAAATGATCGCGTCCCTCGACGGCTATAGGTTCATCGGTCCAAAGGGATCCGAGCAAATTCGCGCCGCGGATCACGCCTTGCTCGAGCCGATGTTCACCGCGACCTTGAAGACGCAGGGCTCGCGCGTGTACCCGGTATGCCTGCGCACGCTGCCGCCAAACGCGGTCGCGCCGCCCGTTCGCCCCTTCCACTGAACGTACTAAGGTAATGTGACGCAAAGCTGTGCGATTCGCACGGAAGACCTTGGGTACCACATCGGCGGTGTTCGGATCGTCGACGGGGTTTCGCTCGACATCATCGAGGGCGAGTTCCTGGTCGTCATCGGTCCCAACGGTGCGGGAAAGACCACGCTCGTCAATCTGCTTTCAGGGGTTGCCTATCCGACCGCCGGGCGCGTGCTGCTCTTCGAGCGCGACGTCACCACCGCGCCGCCCTACGAGCGAGCGCAGTTGGGCATGGGGCGAACGTTTCAGACCTCGAGCGTCTTTAATGCGCTGAGCGTGCTCGAGAACGTGCGGCTCGCCACGCAAGCGCACTTGGGCGAATCGTACGCGTTGTGGCGCTTGGCGGATGCAAATGCGCTTGCGCTCGATCGGTCGCGCGACGCGCTCGAACACGTCGGACTCGCCCACCGAATGCACGTTGCGGCCGCAGCACTTTCCCACGGTGAGAAGCGCAAGCTCGATCTCGCGATTCTGCTTTGCCTCGAACCGCGCGTTGCCGTGCTCGACGAGCCCACCGCAGGCATGGCGGTAGAAGATGTACCCGAAATTCTCGCGTTGGTTTCGCGTTTGCATCGTGAACGCGGCTGCACGGTGATCATGGTCGAGCATCGGCTCGATCTCGTTTCACAGCTTGCCGATCGTATGGCGGTCATGCACCATGGGTCTCTTTTGGCGATCGATACGCCCGAGCGTATTGTCGCGAACGAAACGGTGCAGACGGCGTATTTAGGCGATCCGTTATGACTGCTCCATCGATTGCGGGAGAGAACGTGCTCGAGGTGCGTGACTTGCGCGTGCGCATTGGTCAATCGCAGATCTTGCACGGACTGTCGTTCGACGTTCCAAGCGGCGGCATCACGGGTTTGCTGGGCCGCAATGGCGTCGGCAAATCGACTACGCTGCGGGGTATCCTTGGCCTCGTAACCCGCAGCGGAGAGATCGGCTTTGCGGGAGCGGCGATCGGGACGCTGCGAACGTACGAGATCGTCCGACGCGGCATTGCCTACGTTCCCGAAGATCGCGACGTGTTTTCATCGCTCAGCGTCGAGGAGAACCTTCAGCTCGCGGAGCGTCCCGGCAACGCGCTGCGCTACGATTTGGTCTACGAACTCTTTCCCGAAATGAAGGCGCGCGGCAAGCAACGCGCGGGAACGCTCTCGGGTGGTCAGCAGCAGATGCTCGCAATTTCGCGCGCGCTCCTCAATGCCGGCAACCGGTTATTGCTCGTGGACGAGCCGACCAAAGGACTCTCGCCGCTCGTCGTGCGCGACGTCGTCGACGCACTCAAGCGCGCCTCGGAGGTCGTGACGATTCTGTTGGTCGAGCAGAATCTGAGCGTGGCCCACAAGCTTGCGCGTGACGCGATCGTACTCGATCAGGGGCGCGTCGGCTACGTGGGAACGGTCGATGCGTTGATGAGCGATCCCGCGCTCGCGCGCCATCATCTCGGCTTGCGTCCAGCCGGAAGCGGACGCTGAGATGAGCACGGTTGCGCTCTTGCTCCTGACCGGGCTCGGCTTGGGAGGCCTGTATTTTCTCATCGCCTCGGGGCTCTCGCTCATCTGGGGCTTGATGCGCGTCTTGAATTTTGCGCACGGGGCGCTTTTCACCGTTGCGGCCTACGTCGCGTGGCAACTTACCCTTCCGTGGCAAACCGGCAACGCCGCGGTTGCGTGGCTCGCCGGACTCGTCATCGCGATCGTTGCCGGCGGGGTGTGTGCGTTCTTGCTCGAGGTGTTCTTGATTCGTCCGCTCTACGCGCGGCCGATCGGACAGATCTTGGTGACCGTCGGCGTTGCGCTCGCCGC
>Ga0335074_10012172_pt1 | contig 12058 bp, 11 predicted proteins | sample Lox_Sample_23_FD_206715 | JGI IMG/M metagenome (GOLD analysis project Ga0335074, IMG submission 206715) | Soil microbial communities from Loxahatchee National Wildlife Refuge, Florida, United States - Lox_Sample_2.3 | ecosystem: Environmental > Terrestrial > Soil > Wetlands | place: USA...
CAGCGACGCGGCCAGCGACGCCCGGTCCGGGCGGGCCGGCATCCCGGCCGCGGTCAGCGCGGCCACGGCCGGGTGCCCTGACACGTCGAACGGGACGCCGTCCGGCGGGCAGCAGCCCGGATTCGTGCAGAGGTAGGAGAAGTAGCGGCCGTCCTGCACCCGCAGCAGGTCGCGCAGCGCGATCCCGGCACCGCGCAAACCCGCCCTGAGCGGTTCGGCGACCGGCGTGACGAGGGTTCCTGCGCCGTATCCGGCGGCAATGGCCGTCTTGATCCGCCGCTTCCTGAACACCGCGATCGCGTGTTCGGTGATCTCCTGCGATCTTGCGGGGTCCGGAGGGTCCGGCAGGTCGTAGCGGAAGGCGAGCACGACCCGCCCGCGCCGGGCGTCAAGCCCGACGACGACCATGCTCTGACTCGGATGGAACCCCAGCAGGTGCGGGACCACGGCGAGGAACCCGGCTACAGAACTGAGCCTGATCCTGGGCACCTCGCGGACTGCCTGGCTGTTTGTGTGCGGGGTCTTGTCACCCGCGGGCTTGTCTGTCATTTGGCCAGGCTGCGTCGGGCCAGCCGACGGGCACGACGTGATTAACCCCGGGGCTGTGCACAACGAAATTCTGTCCACAGGTTGCTTAATCAGGTTGAAACCGCGGCCAGCCCGTGACCGCGCGTCCCGCGTCCCGCATTTCGGTCAAGTCTTGAACGACTACTATTCTTCTGACCTGCTGGGATATATCTGTCGTGGACCGCGAGGGACTTGGTCCACCACGAGGGGGGGTTTGACGCCATGAGGCGATGGGTCTTGGCCTCTTGCCTGATTCTCATGTCGGCGCTTGGGGTGCTGGTTCCAGCCGGAGCGCAGGCCAGTACCGTGGCTGGGAGCCTGCTCACCAGCGGGAAGCCAGTGACGGCCACTATTTCGGCGTCCGGTCAGCAGGTCGGGTACGCCTTCGCCGCCACGGCGAAGAAGAACGTTACGTTCGACGTGACGCACTTCGACTTCACCGACAGCGGCCTGGTCGATGTCTTGGCGGAATTCTATGAGCCCGGCAGCAACAGCATTTACACCACGTGCGTCTTCAGCGGGAACAGCTTCTGCAACTTCACCACACCGGTAAGCGGCACGTGGAAAGTCGTGCTGGCCCCCAATGGAGCAACTGCCGGCCGCCTGATCCTGACGTTCGCCAACGACGTAGCCACCCAGGCACTGACGCCAGGCACGCCGGTAACTACCACACTCAAGTTCGAGGGCCAGGAAGCCGGATACACCTTCGCCGCCACGGCGGGCAGGAGCGCCACATTTGACGTGACGCACTTCGACTTCACCGACAACGGACCGGTCGAGGTCTTGCTGGAATTCTTCGAGCCCGGCAGCAGCACCTCCTACACCACATGCGACGTCGCCGGTAACACCACGTGCCTGGTCAAGACGCCGGTCGGGGGCACCTGGTCGTTCGCGCTGGTCCCCTACGGGGCGACCGCCGGCCGCCTCGCACTCACGTTGAGGTGACCGGGGCGCAGCGGTCAGAGCAGGCGCCCGCGCAAGGCGCTGATGTCGGCACCGGAGACTCCAGCGGCGGCCAGGTACTCGGCCACGTCGAGGCCGCGGACAAGGCTGGTGATCGTTTCGCTGACCGTCGTTCCTCGTGATTTCAGCTGCTCGCGGACGTCCAGCTCATCCCACTCGAGGCCGAGAGCGGCGTACAGGGGCGCCACCTGGCCCAGGGTCAGCTCGTAGTCTGCGACGATCGCCTCCGGCGTAACGCCGGCCAGGGCGAGCAGCAGGAGGCTTATCAGCCCGGTGCGGTCGCGCCCGGCCCCGCAGTGGAAGATGACGCCGGCCGGCACCCGGGCGATGGCGGAGAGGGCCGCGGCGACGCGTTCGGGCTTGGCCTCGAGGAAGGGAGGGTAATCTCGAGGAAGGGACGGTAATACAGCGGCGTGCCGTTCAGGCCTTCCCCGTTGAGGCGGCGCCACAGACCGAGGTCTTCGACGTCATCGAGGGGTATCAGGATCGACTGGAGGCCGGCCGGGCGGGCGGCCGCCGCCCGGGCCGCGGGCACGGCGAAAGTTCCCGCGCCCAGGGTGGCGGCGGGCGGGAACCGGGCTCAACCTCATCAGGGTTGCGCAGGTCCATGACGACACGGATGCCGGCGTCCCGCGCCTGTTCCCATCCGGAGGCGGTGACCAACCGCGTATCGGCCGATCTGATCAGCCGCCCGTACCGGGTCGAGCCCCCGTTAAGGATCGGGAGCCCGCCAAGATCCCGCGCGTTGTAGAAGCCCTCCCACCGAATTACCCGGTCGCTGAACACGGCCACCCGTCCCAGGCACTCTGTTCACGCGGCTGACAGCCGCCGCTCTTCCAGACGAAACCCCGAGATTAGCGCGGGCCCGGGCCAGCCGGCCATGACGCCGAACGACCCATGGCCGCCGGCAGGCAGGTCCCGCCGCGCTGCCGGGCCGCCGGGTCCCGCGCCGCCGGGTCCCGCGCCGGCGCCGGGTCCCGCGCACGGCCGCCCGGCGGGCACCGCGGCCGCGCGGCACCCCGCCTGGCCGCAACAGCCCAGGTGATCCGGTGACTGCACGGTGTCACACTGGCCGTCACGGCGGTGCTTAGGTGACGGAGAGGATGGGGATGGAAGCCGACTTCGTGACCAAGCTGCGATCGTCACCGCCGCAGGCCTCGTGCGGGGCGTTCGAGCAGTTCTTCCGCGAGCAGTATCCCGCGGTCGTGCGCATCGCCTTCGGCGTTGCCGGCGATGCGCAGACGGCCCAGGACGTCGCCCAGGACGTCTTCATCAGCGCATTCAAGCGATTCGGAGATCCTGGGGAATCGGAGCACGCCCGCGCCTGGGTGCGGGTGGCGGCGGCTCATATGGCCCTGAACACCATCCGCGGTGAGCGCCGGCGTGACCGCCGTCAGCAGGTGTCCGGCGCCCCGGTGCCTCCCGCCGGGCCCGAGGAGATCGTGCTGGACCGGGAATCCCGGATCGAGGTCAGGCGGGCACTCAGCCGCCTGCCCCGCAAGGCTGCGACCGTTCTCGTGCTCCGGCACAACGGCCTGAGCTACGCCGAGGTGGCTGAGGCCATGAACGTAAAGGTGGGGCACGTCGGCACGATGCTTCGCCGAGCTGAGTCCGCGCTACGCAAGGAGCTGCAGAATGTACCACGTACCTAGCCCGGTACTGCGCCGGCTGGTGGACGAGCCGTTGGCCGTGCCCGACCGGGCCCGGCGCCATCTGGCCGACTGCGACCGCTGCCAGGCCGAGAGCAGCCAGGTAGCCGGGGACGCGGCGCTGGCCGCGCGTCTGCTCAGCGCACCCGCGGAGATCTCCGATATCGACCTGGAATGGATCCTGCTGCAGGACCGGCTCGCGGGGCCAGGCGAGGCTCAGCGTCCGGCCGGCCGCGCGCCCGGGCGCATGCCGCGGCGCCTGGCTCCTATCTCGCTCAGCGCCGGGACCGCCGTCGTGGCCGGCGTGCTGGCCACGGGGGCGGTGGCCGCCGCGGTGCTGAACACGGTCTACGCTCCGACCCGGGTAGCGCCGGTCCAGGTTAGCGCGGGTGACCTTCGCGCGATCGAGAACGTCACCGGAATCGGCATCGGCCAGCTGCCGGCCTCCGGCTCCCGGCAGCTCACCTTCGGCGAAGTGAGCTGGAGCACGGCGGGCGGCCCCCAGCAGGTGAGCTCGATCGCGCGCGCCAGCGCCATCACCGGCCTGGCCTTTCCCACTCCGGGCACGCTGCCTGTTGGTGTGGGCGCGATCAGCCAGATCATGGCTCAGCCGCAGGTGACGGCCACGATCCGGTTCAGCCAGAACGCCGGCCCTGGGGTTGCCGGAAGCACGCTGGAGGTCACCGCCGGGCCGGCCATTGCGGTCCAGTACGGCGGCGCGACGGGCGGCAGCGACCTGCCCACGCTCGCCATCGCCGCCGCGCGGCGTCCGGTTGCCACCTCGACCGGTGCGACGGCAAGCCAGCTCGAGACGTTCCTGCTGTCGCGGCCCGGCCTGCCGGCCGGCCTGGTCCAGGAACTCCGGCTGCTCGGCAAGCCCGGCGGCGTCTTGCCGGTACCAGTCCCGTCCGGGATGTGGGAGCAGTTGCAGGGTGTCGGCGGGGTACCGGCGGTGCTCATCACCGACCCCAGCGCGTTCGCGTCCGCGGTGATCTGGGAGAGCCACGACGGGGTGGTGCACGCGGTCGGCGGCCTGCTGGACAAGGAGGATGCGCTCAATGTCGCCCGCCAGGTCGGCTGAGCACGTGGCCGTGCCCGGCCTCGGCACGAATGACCCCGGCGTCTGCGCGCAGGCGCCGGGGTCGCCGGCCATCCACACGATCGAGCTGAGCAAGCGCTACCGGAACACGGTCGCGCTCGCCGGGCTGTCGATGACGGTGGCGCGGGGCGAGGTTTTCGGGTTCCTCGGCCCGAACGGAGCGGGCAAGACCACCGCGGTCAAGCTGCTGCTCGGGCTGGCCCAGCCGACCGGCGGTGAGGCCATGGTCCTGGGCGCACCGGCCGGGGACCTGGAGACCCGGCGGCAGATCGGTTACCTGCCGGAGCTGTTCCGCTTCCAGAGCTGGCTGACCGCCCGTGAGGTCCTGGTGCTGCACTGCAGGCTGATGCGGATGCCCCGGGCAGGCTGGGCAGCCGCGGCCGATGAGGCGCTGCGGCTGGTCGGCCTGGCCGGCCGCGGCGATGACCGGGTCGGCACGTTCTCCAAGGGAATGCAGCAGCGGCTCGGCCTCGGGGTGGCGCTGCTTGGCGAGCCTGCGCTGGTGGTGCTGGACGAGCCGACCAGCGCCCTGGATCCGGTGGGGCGGCATCAGGTTCGCGTGATCATCCGCGAGCTGCGTGACCGTGGCACCACGGTCTTCCTCAACACCCACCTGCTTGAGGAGGCCGAGCACGTCTGCGACCGGGTGACGATCATCAGCAAGGGCCGGTCCCTCGCCACCGGGACGCTGGCCGAGCTGAAGGTCCGCCGGCCCAGCGCCCGGCTGCGGGTGACCGACCTGCCCGGCGGCTGGTGGCAGCGGCTGGCTAACTTCGGCCGCTGGACGCAGGAGGGGGACTGGCTGCTGGTCGAGGAGATGGCAGCCGGGCGGGTGCCGGAACTGGTGGCCGCGATCGTGGCGCTCGGCGGCCGGGTCGAGGCCGTCATACCGGAGCACCAGAGCCTGGAAGAGAGCTTTCTCAAGCTACTGGGGGAAACATGAACGTGCCGGAGACGCGCACATGAGCGCCGTGCTGACCATCGCGTCGCTCACCATGCGGGAGGCGGTGCGGCGCCGGCTCGTGGCCGCGTTCGCGCTCATATCGGTCGTGCTGGTCGGCCTCAGCGGCTGGGGCTTCTACAAGCTGAGTCACGGCACCGGGTTCACCTCGGGCGAGACGAACCTGGCGCTGCCGCAGGCGGTCGTGCTGTTCATGTTCATGTTCAGCTTCGTGGTCGCGCTCAGCGCATCGGCCGTCGCCTCGCTGGCGGTCTCCGGTGAGATCGACTCGGGCGTGCTGCAGACCTTGGTGGCCCGTCCCATCCGGCGCAGCGACGTGCTGCTCGGGAAGTGGCTCGGGCTGGCTGGGCTGCTCGGCGCCTACACCGCGATCGTGTCCGGCCTGCTGGTCGGCGTCGTGTACTGGACCAGTGGGTTCGTCTCGCCTGACCCGGTCGCGGCGGCCGCGTTCGTGTTCGGTGAGGGTGTTGTCCTGCTGACGTTCGTGCTGCTGCTCAGCACCCGGCTGCCGGCTCTCGCCGCGGGCGTGATCGGTGTGGCCCTGTTCGGCATGGCCTGGCTGGCGGGTGTCGCCGGGACCCTGAGCACGGCTTTGCACATCCACGCCATGCACACGGCGAGCGAGATCGGCCAGTACCTGCTGCCCACCGACGGGCTGTGGCGCGGCGCCATCTACTACCTCGAGCCGTCGTCCTTTGTCGCCCAGCAACTGGCCGGGGCGCCGGAGGCTACGGGTGACCCGTTCCTGGCCCTGTCGGCGCCGCCCTGGCCGTTCCTGGCCTGGGCGGGCATCTGGCTCGTCGGAGTGCTGGTGCTCGGCGTGGTCAGCTTCGAGCGGCGCGAACTTTGACGCAGGCCGCTACGCGCCGCGGGTGGCGGCGGTAAGACGGCGGTCCGTCAGGTTCCCGGTTTCAGGCCGATGCGCCGGTACAGCGCGCCGGCGTGCCCGGCGTACAGGATCCGGCTGAAGTGGCCCTGGAAGTAGCTCCTGAGCGCGGGCGTCCAGGCCACCCGGTGATTGTTCAGCCCGGATAGCCACACGTACTGAGCGTGGTCGAAGGCGTACGTCCACACCGCGTCCACCGCGTGGTACCTGGCCGCGCCGGTCTCCGGATCCCTTCCGCCAGACAGCGCGTAGTTGGTCCCGGTGGCATCGAGCAGCAGCGAGCAGCCAGGCACGTCCGAGACCAGCCGGTCGGTCATGACGCTGAACGACACCTCGTCGGCCAGCAGGCAGGCCCCGGCCGGGATCATCCGCCGCGCCGAGTTGACCACCGAGAGGGGCAGGTGCGGGGTGTTGTGGGACTCCCAGCCAAACTGGATCACGGCCAGGACCAGGATCGCCAGCCCGGCCAGCCCAGCCAGGCTGGCCGCGCCCCAGTGCCGGTCCGGCAGGGCCGCTGGCTCGCCGCCGGATGCCAGGCGGAAGTCGCGCACCAGGGCGGACAGCGGCAAGCCGATGGCCAGGGCGAGGAACGGCGCGAGGAACGCCGCGAAGTGGTAGTGGAACTGGTCGGGCCACAGGAACGCGGCGAAGACCAGGGTGGCCGATCCCACCGCGAACTCCTCGAGTGCCGGCGGCGGGCGCCAGGTCAGCAGGAACACCAGGCCCAGGCTGCCGAACGCGACCGCAGCGATCAGGACGGCCGCGCCCAGGTCGTCCAGGTGCGTCGGCCGGCTCAGGTCGGCCAGCCCGGTCAGGTCCTGGATGCGAAGCCAGAACGAGGTCGGGGTGGCTCCCGCCCGTGGGCCGATCTGCGCGACGATCGTGGCCTCGTAGAACTTATCCGGCGCCAGGGCGGCGAACGGCAGCACCGGCACCAGGAAGCCGATGGCGACCCCGCCGGCGTACGCGGCCAGCCGCCGGGGCCAGCGCAGGGTCAGCAGGGCGATGATCAGCACCGGGAAGATGGCCCACGGCTCGACGGCGCCGCCGAACCCGAACGCCACGCCGCCCCAGACGAGCCGCCGCGTCCTGGTCGTGAAGTGATCGCCGTCGAATATCGCCAGCGCCCCGATCAGGCAGAACAGCACCAGCCACGGCTCGACCAGCACGGTTTTCACGGCCTGGATGCTGTCCGGGTAGACCGCCATGATCCCGCAGACGGTGACCGTGGCCAGGACGCCGCGGTGGCGGACCAGGAGGCCAGCCAGGGCCACGGACGCCGCGCCGGCCACCGAGGTCAGGATCCGTCCCACCGCCATGCCCCAGGCCGTGCCGGTCACCTTGCTGAGCAGCGCCGCCGGGATCATCAGCAGCGTGATCCCCGGTGGCTGCACGATCAGGAAGTCGCGATAGGGCAGGGCGCCGTACACCAGGCGCACCGCGCTGCCGAAGTAGGGCCCGTCGTCGTACTCGTTGACGCTGAGCAGGAACCCAGGACGGCTGAGCTGGTAGAGGCGCAGCAGCAGGGCCAGCAGGGTTGCAGCCACGATGATCAGCGTCACCGGGGTCCCCAGGCCGCCGCTCGCCGGGGACGGTGCCGCCGGTAACTGGCCCGCTGGCTCGCCCGAGCCTGGGCTCGCGATCGTGCCGCTCTGAGTCGTTCCGCTCAAACGTGGCTACCTTCGGCCGAAATGACGGGCCCGGCAGCACCCCGTTCAGCTCGCTGGCTCCGGTCCCGCGGCGGGCTCAAGCCCAGCCAATACAAGATGCTATCGCCTGACCACGCTCTGTGTTGGTCAGAGAGCGATGCCGAGAAGCGCGTCGACCGTGTCGCGGACGAGGCTGCCGTCGGCGGGCCCCGGTGCGGCCAGGGTTGCGTCCGCCCAGGCGTCGACCACGGTCAGCGCGCCAGGAGCGTCGAGGTCGTCGGCTAGCCGTTCACGGACCGCGCTGAGCACGCTCGCTGCCGAGGTCGGCGAGGCCGGTGAGGCCGGTGAGGTGGGCGAGTTCGGCAAGGTGGGCGAGGTCGGCGAGACTGGCGAGGCGGGTGAGGTCGGCGGAGCGGCCGGCCCAGACGCGCCGGGCGTGTCCGCCGCCGCGGGCGACACGGACGCCGCCGCGACGGCCGCGCGCCACCGCTCGAGCCGGACCTGCGCGGCCGCGAGGCCGGCCTCGGTCCAGTCCCAGTCCTCGCGGTAGTGGTGGGCCAGGATCGCGAGCCGCACAGCCATCGGGTCGACCCCGTCCGCCAGCAGCACGGACACGAACACCAGATTGCCAAGCGACTTGGACATCTTCTCGCCGTCCAGCCGCACCATGCCGGCGTGCACGTACCGGCGGGCGAAGACCGGCTCCCCCGGGCTGGCCTGCCCGCTGAGCGCCACGCGCGCGTGCGAGGCGCTCATCTCGTGGTGCGGGAACACCAGGTCGGTGCCACCGGCCTGGACGTCGAACGTGACGCCCAGGTATTCGGTGGCGATGGCCGCGCACTCCACGTGCCAGCCCGGGCGGCCGCTGCCGAGACTGGACAGCCACGCGGGCTCGCCCGGCCGCTCGGCCAGCCAGACCAGCGGATCCAGCGGATCCTTCTTCCCCGGACGGCCGGGGTCGCCGCCGCGCTCGGCGGACAGCTCGGTCATCGTCACCGCGTCGAGCCCGGACACGGCGCCGAACGCAGGGTCGGCGGACCTGGCGAAGTACGTGTCGCCATCCAGGTCGTAGAGGACGCCGTGGTCGGCGAGCAACTGGTTGAACCGCTCGATGATCGGCAGCGCCTCGACCGCGCCGATGTAGTGCGCCGGCGGAAGCACCCGCAGCGCCTCCATATCGCTGCAGAACAGGGCGATCTCGCGGTCGGCCAGCTCCCGCCAGTCCTCACCGTCTCTCGCCGCGCGCTCGAGCAGCGGGTCGTCAACGTCGGTGACGTTCTGCACGTAGAGGACCTCATGCCCGGCGTCGCGCCATATCCGGATCAGCAGGTCCCAGGCGATGTACGTGGCCGCATGACCGATATGCGTGGCGTCGTACGGCGTGATCCCGCAGGCGTACAGCGTCGCGGTCGGCCCGGCGGCCGCCACCGCCAGCTCACCTCCGGCGTCGGCGACCTTCGGCTCGGGAGCCCGACCGGGCAATTCGGGAACGCTCGCGCCGCGCCAGGAATCCATAGGGGTCAGGCTATCGCTGCCTGGCCAGCGGCAAATCCCCCAGGCAGCGCCTGATGGGCCGCTTTAGCGGGCTTGCTCGAAGGCGTAGGCGAGCGCGATCAGCCTTGGTTCGCTCCACGGCGGGCCCATGAAGGTCAACCCGACCGGAAGCCCGCTGACCTGGCCGGCCGGCACGGATATCGCCGGGTACCCCGACACCGCACACGGAGTCGATGTCCCGAATGAGTCGCGGTCACCGAGGACGTGGTCGGTCAGCCAGGCCGGGCTGCTGGTCAGGGCGATGACCGCATCGAGCCGCTGCCCGCCGAGCGCGCCGTCCAGGGCGGCAGTGGCCAGCCGGCGGGCCTCGCCGCGGGCGGCGAGGTATTCCGCGTCGGCCAGGCTGCCGCTGGTGGCCGCCGCCTGCTCGAACCACTCCTGGCCGAAGTGCACCAGGACCTGGGCGCGGTGGTCGTCGTTGAACCTGATCAGCTCGGCCAGGCTGGCCGGGTGACCGCCGTCGAGCGCGCCGAGGTATGCCTCCAGGTCGTGCCGGAACTCGTGCAGCATGGCGGTGAACTCCGGCTCACTGATCTTGTCCGTGTCCGGCAGCTGCACCGGGTCGACGATCTCGGCGCCCCGGGCCCGCAGCCGCGCCAGCGCGGCGTCGAGCACGGCGGTGGTGGCTGGGCCGGCCTTCGCCGAGGCGTCCCGCCAGACACCCAGCCGTGCGCCTGCCAGCGCATCCGGGTCGAGGAACGCGGTGTAGTCGGTCACCCCGGTCGCCGGGCTGCCCGGCTGAGCCGGTGCCGGGTCGGCGTCATCGGGCCCCGCCATCCCGCCGAGCAGCGCCGCAGCGTCGGCCACGCAGCGTGCCATGGGCCCGGCGGTGTCCTGGGCGGCCGAGATCGGCACGATGCCGCTCCGGCTGACCAATCCCAGCGTGGGCTTGAGCCCGACCACTCCGCACACGCTGGACGGCGAAACGATCGAGCCGTCTGTCTCGGTGCCAACCGCGAGCGGAGCGAGGGCTGCGGCCAGCGCCACCCCCGACCCCGAGCTAGACCCGGACGGGTTACGGCCGGTCCCGTGCGGGTTCACGGCCTGGCCGCCGAGCGTGCTCCAGCCACTGCTCGAGTGCGGGGAACGGAAGTTCGCCCATTCCGACAGGTTGGCCTTGCCCAGGATCACCGCCCCGGCCGCCCGCAGCCGGGTGACCAGGAAGGCGTCGCCCGACTCGGCGTCGGCCAGGGCGGGTGAGCCCGCCGTCGCCGGCCGCCCGGCGACCGCGATGTTGTCCTTGATCAGCACCGGGATGCCCTCGAGCGAGCCGCGCGATGCCCCGCTGGCGCGGGCGGCGTCGCTGGCCGCCGCGTCGGCCGGCGCGTGCGGGCTGACCGAGATCACCGCGTGCAGGTCCGGGTTGAACCGCTCGATCCGGTCGAGGTAGAACGCGGTGAGGACGGCCGAGGTCAGCGATCCGGACGACAGTGCCCGCTGCAGCCCGGCCACCGTGGTGTCCCGGGTGCCGATGCCCGAGTCGCCGATCATGCCTCCGAGCTGATCAAATACCGGCATGCACGGAACCCTACGGCCAACCCCGGTGCCCCGGCACGGCGCCCGCCCGCGCCGGTTTCATGATCATGGTGGATTTTTCCCGCATAGCAGCTAAATCTCACCACGATCATGAAGCCAGACCGTTCCCGGGCTGAGGTGACGACCGCGCAGCCAGCTAAGGAGCGGCTTTGCCCCAGGGGGCGATCGCGATGGCCCAGGGGTAGGTGCCGACCTTGATCGTCGCACCCACCTGGTTACTGGCGGTGTCAATCACGGTCACCGTGTTGTCGAGGTAGTTGACGACGTAGGCGAACCTGCCGTCCGGGGTGATCGCGATGGCCCTGGACGAGTAGCCGGCGGTGATCGGTTTGCCGGCCTGGTTGTCGGCGGTGCTGATCGGCGTGCCGCCGTAGCGGGTTCCGCTCGGCCGGCCCGCTGAATATGACGCAGAACTGGTTAACTCGGTTGCCATCACGGCAATATCGGGCGAACGGTAACGGCCGCTGGCACGCTGCCGACCTGGGCCGGGGCCCATTAGCATGTGGGACGGAACCGTCTCGTTTCACCAGGCGGGACGGCATACCAAAAGGATGGGTGGGCTCAGCATCGTGGCGGGCGGCAGTGACGGCATCAGGGCCAGGCGGCGCCAGGTGGGCGCGGGCCCGCGCCGCCTCGACCCGGGAGGGCGGCCCGGTGTTCCACGACCTGTGGCAGGCCGTCGCGTGGTGCGCCGGGATCTTCGCTGCCTTCCTGGCCGTGTCGCTGAACCTCTACCGGAAGGCCACGGCCTGAGGCATCTACACTCGTGCGGGTGACGATGCGCATCGGCCGCCTGGAGGCGGTCCCGGCCCTCGAACGGCCCGACCTGCTCGCGTCGCCAGTGGCTGAGGCACTAAGGATCTTGAACGGTAAGCTGCCCGCTGATCTGGTCGGCGTAGCCGAGATCGATCCCGGGCTGGCGGACACGGCCGCGTTCTGCGAGCAATACCAGGTTCCGCTGGCCGAGTCGGCCAACTGCGTGGTCGTGGCCGGCCGGCGGGACGGCGAGACCAGGCTGGCCGCCTGCGTCGTGCTGGCCACCACCAGGGCCGACGTCAACGGGGTGATCCGCCGGCAGCTCGACGTGCGCAAGGCGTCGTTCGCCCCGGTCGACGTGGCCGTGGCCGAGACCGGCATGGAGTACGGCGGCATCACCCCGATCGGCGTGCCCGCGTCGTGGCCGGTCTTCGTGGA
>Ga0335074_10012174_pt1 | contig 12057 bp, 12 predicted proteins | sample Lox_Sample_23_FD_206715 | JGI IMG/M metagenome (GOLD analysis project Ga0335074, IMG submission 206715) | Soil microbial communities from Loxahatchee National Wildlife Refuge, Florida, United States - Lox_Sample_2.3 | ecosystem: Environmental > Terrestrial > Soil > Wetlands | place: USA...
AGCAGGCCAAGGCGTTCGAGGCGTGGAACCGGTCCTGGGTACACTTCGTCGAGCGCAACGTCGGCGCCTGGATGCACGTCGACCACGGCCTCGGGCTCTACCTGTACGCCAACGCGAACCGCCGGGCCCCGACCAACATGCACAACAACGCGATCTCGGTGAACAGCATGCACCGGATCCGGGCCGCGCAGGACCTGGCGCTGTACAACCTGACCCTGTCCGAGGTCGTCGACGGCTTCAACGGCACCGCCCACCTGGAGACCTGGAACGAGGACCCGGCCTGGCAGGGCGTCCGGGAGGTGGCCGAGCAGCTGACCGGGATCGACGACTGGTGCGAGGCCATCTTCGCGGCCAACGTGGTGTTCGAGCCGCTGGTGGGCGAGCTGTTCCGCAGCCACCTGGTGATGCACGCCGCGCCGCGCAACGGCGACTTCGTGACGCCGACCGTGATCGGCGCCGAGGAGTACGACTTCGCCGAGCGCGACCTGCGCTACACCATCCCGATGTTCCGGCTGCTGACCACCGACCGGGAGTTCGCCGACCACAACCGCATCCTGCTCATGCAGTGGATGTCGACCTGGGTACCGCGGGCCATCTCGGCCGCCCGGGCCCTGCAGCCGCTGTGGTCGCAGCCCGAGGCCAAGCCGGGCCGGTTCGAGGACGGCCTGGACGCGGCCAAGAACCGCTTCAGCGGCATCGTGACCGATATCGACCTGGACATCCCGAAGGAGCTCGCGCAATGACCACGGCCGTAGAGAGCCCGTTCAAGTCCGACAGCACGCCGTCCAACAAGTGCGGCTTCACCCTCATGAACAACCAGGTGGGCGAAGTCGTCGCCCAGGTGATGGCGACCAAGCCGAACGTCACCGTGACCTGGCTGCCGTCCATGATGCGGGTCGACGCCATCGGCCGGATGGACGTGGTCTACGACGAGATCTCCGAGGCGGCCGGCGAGGAGCCGGGCTGGTTCAACTCCGCGGAGTTCGAGGAGAGCATGTCCACCCACTACGGCCGGATGGTCCACGAGGACGACCGGACCATCATGTTCGCCAACCCCGAGGACGCAGCCGAGTTCATCGGCTTCGACCTGGTGCCGCGGTCCTAGCTGTCTCCTGGCCCGGGCCAACCCAAGCGCGGCCCGTACCCCCGGCATCGTGCGGGACCGCGCACCCAACCGCTGCGAATACGGAGGAATCCGCATTTTGCTCGCGGCATGTTGTGGCACTGAGGCGGTAATAACCGGCTCAGTGCCACAACCAAGTCACGCAGAAGCTGCCGAGGGAGGCGCCTTGTACGAGCACAACGGCGAGAAGTACTTCATCGTCGATTCGCACATGCACTACTGGAATGCTGCCCCGGACAACTGGGTGCCTGGTGCCGAGCAGTACGCCAAGGGCTGGATCGAATGTTTCCACGCCTACCAGGGCCTCGGGCCGCCGGAGACGCACTGGTCGATCGAGCACTTCCAGAAGTACTCCGAGGACGACCTGATGAAGGACGTCTTCGAGGACGGGCACGTGGACGTGGCCATCTTCCAGCCCACGAACCTGAAGGAGTGGTACAAGGAGGGCTTCAACACCACCGAGCGCAACAATGAGATGGGCAAGAAGCACCCGGGCAAGTTCATCTACAACACCAACTTCGACCCCCGGGACAGCGATGCGGGCCTGGAAGAGCTGAGGCGGAACGTCGAGAAATACAACTGCAAGGGCGTCAAGCTCTACACCGCCGAGTGGAACAACGGCTCGCGCGGCTACAAGCTTTCCGACCCCGGCGCCTACCGCTACCTGGAGGCCGCGCAGAACCTCGGCATCAAGAACATCCACGTGCACAAGGGCCCGACGATCTGGCCGCTGGACAAGGACGCTTTCGACGTCTCCGACATCGACCACTGCGCGACCGACTTCCCCGAGCTCAACTTCATCATCGAGCACGTGGGGCTGCCGCGGATCGAGGACTTCTGCTTCATGGCCACCCAGGAGCCGAACGTGTACGCAGGCCTGTCCGTGGTCATCGGCGGCCTGATGTACGCGCGGCCGAACTTCTTCAACAAGGTCATGGGCGAGCTGGCCTTCTGGGTCGGTGAGGACAAGATGACCTTCGGCAGCGACTACGGCATCTGGGAGCCGAAGTGGCAGGTCGAGGGCTTCGTGAACTGGGAGATGCCGGACCGTGAGGAATTCGCCGACTTCCCGCGGATCGGTGTGGCCGGCAAGAAGAAGATCCTCGGCCTGAACGCGGCCAAGCTCTACGACATCGAGGTGCCCGCCGAGTTCCAGCTTCCCGCGTCGGCCGGCACGCCGGGCGCGCATGAGGTACTGGGCGAGCCGGTCGCCGGAGCATGACCGCTCCGCTGGTGTCTGTGGGGCCGGAGCGGCTGCTGGCTGCCCTGGAGACGGTGCGCGACCCCGAGCTGGACGAGCCGATCACCTCGCTCGGGTTCGTGGCGTCGTGCACCGTCTCCGCGGACGGTGACGCCGAGGTCCGGCTGCGGCTGCCCACGTACTTCTGCGCGCCCAATTTCGCCTACCTGATGGTGGCGGACGCCTACGACGCGGTGTCGGTCCTGCCGGGCGTGCGGCGCACGTCGGTGGTGCTGCAGGACCACTTCGCCTCGGACGTGATCAACGACGGCGTGGCGGCCCAGGCCGGCTTCGTGCAGTCCTTCGACGGCGAGGCGGTCAGCGAGCTGCACGACCTGCGGGCCAACTTCCTGCGCAAGGCGGTGATGGCCGGCACCGATCAGGTGTGCCGGCCGCTGCTCGCGGCGGGTAAGGACCCGGCGGCACTGCTCGCGATGACACTCGGCGAGGTGCCGCCGTCTCGTGCGCTGACCCGGTTGCGGGACCGCCGGGCCGAGCTGGGCCTGCCCGCCGGGGATTCTGCTCCGCTGATCATCGACCCGGTCTCAGGTGCCGCGGTTTCTGCCGACGCGCTGCCCCTGCACCTGCGGAAGGCGAAGCTCACGCGGGTTAGCATCGAGGCGAACTCCGGGATCTGCCGCGGCATGCTGCGGCACCGATATGACACGCCAGGACAAGGAGAGACCACGCTCTCCCAGGAGTCCCAGGAGGAGGACCGATGAAGGCCGTCCGCTTGCACGAGTTCAACCGGATGCCGGTGGTTGACGACGTACCCGAGCCCGCGATCAGCGGGCCGTTCGACGTGATCGTGAAGATCGGCGGGGCCGGGGTCTGCCGCACCGACCTGCACATCATGCTGGGCCAGTGGGACGAGCGGATGCACACGCCGCTGCCCTACATCCTGGGCCACGAGAACGCGGGCTGGGTGCACGAGGTCGGCTCCGGTGTCACCAACGTGCAGCCCGGTGACACCGTGATCCTGCACCCCCTGGTCACCGAGGGGTTCTGCCATGCCTGCCGGGCGGGCGACGACATGCACTGCGAGAACGCCGCCTTCCCCGGGCTGTCGCGAGACGGCGGCATGGCCGAGTACCTGCTCACCTCGGCCCGGTCCTGCATCAAGCTCAACCCGTCGACGCGTCCCCAGGACGTCGCGGCGCTGGCCGACGCGGGCATCACCGCCTACCACGCGGTGCGCAAGGCCATCCCGCTGCTGTACCCCGGCACCACCGCCGTGGTCATCGGCGCGGGCGGGCTGGGCCACATCGGCATCCAGTGCCTGGCCACGCTGACCGCCGCTTCGATCATCGTGGTGGACGCCAACCCCGATGCGCTCAAGCTGGCCTCGGAGCTGGGCGCGCACCACACGGTGGTGGCCGACGGCACCCAGCGGGAGGCGGTCGCGGACCTGACCGGCGGCCGCGGGGCTCACGTCGTCTTCGACTTCGTGGCCGAGCAGGGCGCGGAGATGGACGGGTGGAACATGACCGGCGAGGCCGGGTCGTACTACGTCATCGGCTACGGCGGCACCCTGGAGATCCCCACGCTGGACGTCATCTCCACCGAGCGCAACGTCATCGGCAACATCGTCGGCACCTACAACGACCTGGCCGAGCTCATGGCCCTGGCCCAGGGCGGGAAGGTCACCCTGCACACCAAGATCTACCCGCTGGCCGACGCCGAGCAGGCCTTCGCCGACCTGGACGCCGGCCGGGTCCGCGGCCGCGCCATCCTCGTCCCGTGACCTTTCGTCCCGTTTAAGGAGCATCCATGGCCAAGGAACTGCGCTTCGGCGCTGAAGCTCGCGGCCTGCTGCTGGCTGGCGTCGACCAGCTGGCCGAAGCCGTCAAGTCGACTCTCGGCCCCAAGGGGCGCAACGTCATCCTGGAGAAGATCACCGGCTCGCCCGTGGTGACCAACGATGGCGTCACGATCGCACGGGAAATCCACCTGAAGAACCAGTTCGAGAACATGGGCGCGCAGCTGGTCAAGGAAGCCGCGATCAAGACCAACGACATCGTGGGCGACGGCACCACTACCGCCACGGTGATCGCCCAGGCCATCGTGCGGGAAGGCATGCAGGCCATCGGCGACGGGGCCAACCCGGTGCTGGTCAAGCGGGGCATCGACCTGGCCGTGGCCCGGCTGGTCGAGCACCTGCAGAAGGTCGCGCATCCCATCTCGACCGAGGCCGACTACGCTCGGGTGGCGGCGATCTCGGCGAACGACGACGACACGGTCGGCGCGGTGATCGCCCGGGCGCTGTACACGGTGGGCGACGGCGGCATCGTCACCATCGAGGACGCGCCGCTGCCCGGGATGGGCGTGGACTTCGTCGAGGGCTTCGAGTTCGACAACGGGTACCTGTCGCCCTACATGGTGACCAGGCCGGCCAGCCTGGAGGCCGTCGTCGACGACCCGTACATCCTGCTGTGCAGCGAGAAGATCACCAAGGTGCAGCAGCTGATGCCGCTGCTGGACAAGGTGATGCGGGCGCCGCGGCCGCTGGTCATCATCGCCGAGACCATCGAGGGCACCGCCCTGTCCATGCTGGTGCACAACCACGTGAACGGCATCTTCCAGTGCGTCGCGGTACGGGCGCCCGGGTTCGGCGACCGCCGGCTGCACAAGCTGGAGGACATCGCCGTCCTGACCGGCGGTGCCGTGTACAGCAAGCACTCCGGGTTCACGCTGGAGACGATGACCGCCGAGCAGCTCGGCCGGGCCCGCCAGGTACGGGTGACCGCGGACCAGACGACGATCATCGGCGGCGAGGGCTCGGCCGATGCGGTCGCGTTCCGGCTCGACCAGCTGCGGGCCGAGCTGGGCCGGGCCACGTTCGGCGCGGACGAGGACGTGCTGACCGAGCGGATCGGCGCCTTGTCCGGCAAGGTCGCGGTGATCAGGGTCGGCGCGGCCACCCCGGCCGAGCTGAAGGAACTCCGGCACCGGGTCGAGGACGCGCTGTCCGCCACCCGGGCCGCGATGGCCGAGGGCATCGTGGCCGGCGGCGGTGCCACGCTGCTGCACTCGATCGGCGCGCTGGACGACCTCACGCTGAGCGGCGACTACGCGATCGGCGCCGGGATCGTCCGGCGCGCGCTGAGCGAGCCCGCCTACCTCATCGCGTCCAACGCCGGCTACCCGGCCGCGGAGATCGTGGCCCGGACCGCGGACATGGAAACCGACGAGGGCTTTGACGCCCTGCAGGGCCGTCATGGCAACATGATCGAGATGGGCATCATCGATCCGCTCCGGGTGGTCCGCTCCGCGCTGCAGAACGGCGCGTCAGTGGCGGGCCTGCTGCTGACCACCAACACGCTGGTGGCCGAGGAGCAGACGCCGTGGGGCGGCAGCCCGGCGCTGATGACCGAGTTCGGCTCGCTGGACGAGGGCTTGCATCAGCCATCGCCCGACGCCAGCACGCCACAGTCGCTGGGGCTCGGTCCGTCCGTTGGCTGAGTCCGGGCCTTTCGTTGGCTGACACGGTCCCGCTCGTCCGGCAGGTGGTGATCGGCGAGGACGCTCTTCCCGGCGAAGCCCGAGTTCTGGTGGCGGCCGAGCGCGCCCTGTCGGGCGAGCGGCGCGGGCTCCGGGCGGTGCTGCCGTTCCTGGGCCCCGCGTTCATTGCCGCGGTGGCCTACATCGACCCGGGCAACTTCGCCACCAACATGGCGGGCGGCTCGCAATTCGGGTACATGCTGCTGTGGGTGGTGCTGACCGCCAACCTGATGGCCATGCTGGTCCAGTCGATGAGCGCCAAGCTGGGCATTGCCAGCGGCCGCAGCCTGCCCGAGGTGTGCCGCGAGCGGTTTCCGCGCCGGGCCGTGGTGCTGCTGTGGCTGCAGGCCGAGGCGATCGCGATGGCCACCGACCTGGCCGAGTTCGTCGGCGCGGCGCTGGGCCTGCACCTGGTGTTCGGCCTGTCGATGTGGGTGTCGGCCGTGCTGACCGGCGTGGCGGCGTTCACCATCTTGGGCATGCAGGTCTGGGGGTTCCGCCGGCTCGAGGCCACGCTGACCGGGCTGGTCGCGGTCGTGGTCCTGGCGTTCGGCCTGGAGATGCTGCGGAGCAGGCCGTCGGTCTCGGGTGTTACGCGCGGCCTGTTCGTGCCGACCGTGTCCGGCAGCGGCTCGGCCCTGCTCGCGGTCAGCATCATCGGGGCCACGGTCATGCCGCACGTGATCTACCTGCACTCCTCGCTCACCCAGAAGCGGATCGTGGGCGCCAATCCGGACGCGAGGCGCAAGATCTTCCGGTTCGAGATGGTCGACATCATGATCGCGATGGGCGTCGCGGGCCTGATCAACCTGGCCATGCTGGTCACGGCCGCCGCGGTGTTCCACGCCCGGGGGCTGTACGGCGCGGGCAACAACCTGGGCGTGGTGTACCACGGCCTGAACCTCTTCCTGGGCAAGCACAGCGGGCTGGTGTTCGGCCTGGCCCTGCTGGCCTCCGGGGTCGCCTCCTCCTGCGTGGGCACGATGTCCGGCCAGGTGGTGATGCAGGGCTTCATCCATCGCCAGATCCCGATCTTCGCGCGCCGGGCGATCACCATGATCCCGGCCCTGGTCCTGATCGGAGTGGGGTTCAGCCCGACCCGCGCGCTGGTCCTCAGCCAGGTGTTCCTGTCCTTCGGCATCCCCTTCGCGCTGATCCCGCTGCTGTTCTTCACCAGCGATAAGGGCCTGATGGGGTCGCTGGTGAACCGGCGGCCGATGATCGTCCTGGCCGGGCTGGTCACGGCGCTTATCGTGGGACTCAACGTCTACCTGCTCGTCACCATGTGATTTACCGGGCGTAGTGTGCCGGGTATGAGTCCCATCTCGCGCGGCTTCCACCGCCGGCACGAGGAGACGGAGCCCGCGGGCCGGGTTCCGCCCGGCCAGTACGTGACCCATGACTTCCCGGTCCTGTCGGCCGGGCCCACCCCGCACACCCCGCTGGCGAACTGGACGTTCTCCATCGAGGGCGCCGGCGCGCCGGCGTCGTGGACATGGGCGGAATTCCAGGCGCTGCCCGCCGAGACGGTCACGGTGGACATTCACTGCGTGACCCGGTGGTCCAAGCTCGACACCGCCTGGACGGGCGTGTCCCTGGACGTGCTGCTCGACGCGGTCTCCTACGACGCCCCCTACGTGCTGGCCTTCTGTGACGGTGGCTACACCACCAACCTGCCGGTGGCCGACCTGAGGGGCGGGAAGGCCTGGGTGGCCTACCGCTACGACGGCAACCCGCTCGCGCCCGAGCACGGCGGCCCCGCCCGGCTGCTCGTCCCGCATCTGTACTTCTGGAAAAGCGCCAAATGGGTGCGCGGGCTGCGGCTGCGGGAGACCGACGCGCCGGGCTTCTGGGAGATGTACGGCTACCACATGTACGGAGACCCATGGAAGGAACAGCGGTACGCGGGCGATTGACCTGGCAGACCGCCATGGTCTCGGCCGTGACGGACGAGACGCCCGCGGTCCGGACGCTGGTCTTGTCGGTCCCGGACTGGGCGGGGCACCGGGCCGGGCAGCACCTGGACATCAGGCTCACCGCCGACGACGGGTACCGGGCCGAGCGTTCGTACTCGATCGCCTCGGCACCCGGCGAGCCGGTCGCGATCACGGTGGAGCGGCTGGATGACGGCGAGGTCTCGCCGTACCTGACCCAGGACGTGCAGCCGGGCGACGAGATCGAGATCCGCGGGCCGATCGGCGGCTACTTCGTGTGGGACGGTGCCGCGTCCGACTCGGTGCCGCTGGTGCTGGCGGCCGGGGGTTCGGGGGTCGTGCCGCTGCGGGCCATCCTGCGGCACCGCTCCCAGGTCGGGAGTTCCGTGCCGGTCCGGCTGCTGTACTCCGCGCGCAGCCTGGCCGACGTGATCTACCGGTCCGAGCTCGGCGCCGAGCCGGCTGGCGTGCAGGTGATCTACGCGCTGACCCGGCAGCAGCCGCCCGGCTGGACCGGCTACGCCCGGCGAGTGGACCCGGCGATGATCGCCGAGGTGGCGTGGCCGGTGGCGCAGGCGCCGCTGGCCTACGTGTGCGGCCCGACGAACTTCGTGGAGGCCGTGGCCGCCGACCTGGTCGCGCTCGGCTACCCGCCGCAGCGGGTCAAGACCGAGCGCTTCGGCGCGACTGGTACCCCTTAGGAGGGTCGGTAATGAGGCCGCTGGAAGATGGCGTAGTGGACGGCAACGCGATCGGCGGGCTGCTGATCGAGGTGTTCGGGACCGAGATGACCACGGCGGTGGGCACCTGCGGTTCGTGCGGGACGGCGGGCCAGGTGGCCGAGCTGGCGGTGTACCGGCCGGAACTGGGCACCGTCGTCCGGTGCCGTTCGTGTGACAACGTGCTCATGGTCTTCGTCCAGATCCGCGGCGTGACCTGCGTCGACCTGCAGGGCCTGGCGCAGCTGGCCTGAGCTGAGGCAGCCGTGACAGCTCGGGTGATCGTGCTCAACGGCGGTTCCAGCTCCGGGAAATCCGGGATCGCCCGGTGCCTGCAGGCGATCCTGCCGGATCCGTGGCTGGCCTTCGGGACCGACACGCTGATCCAGGCCATGCCCATGTCAACGCGGACGTCGGCGGCGGGAATCGAGTTCGCCGCGGACGGTGAGGTCATCGTGGGGCCGCAGTTCCGCGCGCTGGAGGCGGCGTGGATCGCCGGGATCGCGGCGATGGCTCAGGCCGGGGCCCGGATCATTGTCGACGAGGTGTTCCTCGGCGGTCCGGCGTCCCAGCGGCGGTGGACGAACGCGCTTGGCCCGCTGCCGGTGCTGTGGGTCGGCGTCCGGTGCGAGGGCGAGGTCGCCGCGGGCCGGGAGATCGCCCGAGGCGACCGGGTCATCGGGATGGCCGTGTCCCAGGCGGATCTGGTCCACCAGGGCATTGTCTACGACCTGCTGGTGGACACGACCCGCACCGAGGCACTGGAATGCGCGCGCGCGATCGCCGCCCGCGTGCGGTGAGCGCCGGTTTCTCGGCCTTTCGGCTTCTCGGCGGATTCTTGCCATCTGGCGGGGGTCTGGCGCGGGTAAGGAACAGTGAGTCCGATCGCGGCGAGGAAGGACCACGGTGATGGGCAGGGCCGGGCGCATGGTCGCGGGCGGGATCGTCGCCGCCATGCTGACCGGGTGCGCGGCTGGCCCCTCTCAGGCCGGCGCCACCACCGCCACGGCCTCGGTCGCCGCACCGTCCTCCGCGTCGCCGTCGGCTGGGCCCTCGTCCCGCTGGCAGGCAGTAGGGGATGTCGACGGTGACGGCCGTCCGGATCGGGCCCGGCTCGTCTACCTCGGCGGCTACGGTCCGGGCAACTGGGAACTCGTCGTGGACATGACGACCCTCGGCCAGCAGGTCGTCCGCTTCACCGGCGACCCCATCCTGCCCGGCAACATCGACGCCCCGACGATCGCCGGTTCCGCAGACGCCGAACGGGACGGCCACGCCGACATCTTCGTGAAGGTCACCTCGGGTGCGTCCACCCAGTTCTGGACCATCTTCAAGCTGGCCGGGCGGCAGATCCGGCAGGTCACCAGCCAGGGACAGCCGGTCCGTCTGGCGGTCAACGGGTCGGATACCCAACAGGGCGGCTTCCGATGCGACGGCGCCGTGTTCGTGACCGTCAGCGAGGGGGTTGAACTACCCGGGTACACCGCGTGGACCTACGAACGCGACACCTATACCTGGTCCGGAGCCAAGCTAGTGCTCGTCTCCAAGCGGACCGGCCAGGTAACCAGCGCCCGGCCCGGCAGCCCGCCCGCCGCGTACAGCGGAGTCAGCTGCGGCAACCTGCCCCAGTACGCCCCGGTCTACACGCCACCGACTGGTTAGCGGCCTGCCCGGGCTGAGGTGCTACCCGGCGCGTGCGCTCGGAGGGCTGTGGCTGTGCCGGACTTTGGTCCGGTCGGGGTTCCAGGCGGTGGTAGTCCCGTCCGGGTTGAGGACCAGGGTCCAGCCCCACCGGTGGATCACGATCTGATGGTGGTACCAGCACAGCAAGACGCATTCTTTGAGGCTGGTGGGGCCGCCGTGAGCTATGTGCTTCACGTGGTGGACTTCACAGGCCCTCGCGGGCTGGTTGCAGCCGCCGGGCCACCGGCAGCGCCGGTCCCGCAAGATGACGGCGTTGCGGATCCCGGGCGGGATTGTCTTGCTGAACCCGATGTCCAGGGGCAGGCTCGGGCCGGCCAGCCGCGCGCCCAGCTGGCGGGTCCGCAGGAAGCTGGCCAGGCCGCCGGGACCGGACAGGAGGTCCACGGCCTTGCCGATGATGGCCTGCCGGAGGGCCTCGGCAGACGGCGAAGCGGGAGCCGGGGCCTGGGCGCCGTGGTCGAGGCGGTCCAGTTCCACGCACAGCTTTACCAGGTCATCGAGGACTGGCGGGTCAAGATCGCCGGTGACGACCGGGGTCAGGGTCGCGTCGCAGGTGGCGGCCCGGGCGGCGTCGCCGTCAAGCCAGGCGGCGCCGTCGCTGGCGCCTTCGGAGGCGGCGGCCCGGCGGGCGGCCCACCGGATCCTGACCTCGGTGATCCACTGCGTCTCCAGGACCGACCCGTGGTCCAGGGCGCGGAGCTCGAGCAGGGAGACGTGGACATTGGCTTTAACCGGCTGGCCGGCCCGCTCGGGCAGCAGGCCGCTGGCCAGCAGGCGCTTCATGCTCTCCTGCAGCGCGTCGTGGTAACGCTGGCCGTGGGTACGGGTGTCCTCGGCGTCCATGGGCGCGGACAGGGCGTCCAGCACCGCGGTGACGATCGCGGCACATTCGGCGGTCAGGTCGCCGGTCATGACCCCCGCGCCGGCGAACGTGGTCTCCACCCGGACCTGGCGGTCCTCGAAGCCGTCGTCCGGGTCGTCGTCGGGGCTGGCGGGCAGGGAGCGGGCGTAGATCTCCATGGCCAGCTCGACCAGGTCCTGCTGGTCCGCGCCCGCCCGGGCGGCGGTGACCAGGATCGCGTCCGCGGCAGGGCGGCAGTCCTCGGGTAGTTTGTCGGTCCACTCGCACAGCTTCCGCCCGTAGGACTCGGACAACACGTGACCCTCGGCGAGAGCGTCGGCGATCAGCGGGTGGGCGTCGGCACGGCGGGCCCAGGCGGTGTGGGCGGCGGCGGCGCCCTTGGTGATGCGGGTCCGGTGAATGAGCCAGGACCGCGGGCTGTAGTCGGCGTCGGCGGAATAGCCCTGGGTGGAGATGAAGCGGCTGAGGACCGCGGCCCGCGTGGCGGTGCTCACCGAGTTGACCTGCTCGAGGGCATGCAGGCATTGCGTCTGTTCCTCGGTCACCATCTCGGTCGCGTTCGCGCGGATGAACCGCATGCCGGCGAGCACCATCTTCACCGCCTCGGCGGTGTTCGCGGGAGACGGAACGGTACTCACCCGGTTCACCTCCTTCAGTGAGTCGATTGCTTGTTCTAGTCTAGAGGTCACCACCGACATTTCTAGAACGCCAGGCCGACATGCCGGAGCCCGGCGCCAGGGAATAAGGCGCCGGGCTCCCGGGATGGTATGGGCGGGGTCAGGCCTGCTGGGCGCGGACGGCGGCCTCGATCTTGTCGCCGAGACTCTTGTCCACGTTGCGCCAGTAGTGGAAGGCGCGCTGCAGGACGGGCTCGGTCACGCCCTTGAGCAGGTGGCCGGCGACGTTGCTGACCAGCCGCTCGCGGGCCGCGTCGTCGAGCACCTCGCGGACCAGCGTGCCCGGCTGGCCCCAGT
>Ga0335074_10012175_pt1 | contig 12057 bp, 12 predicted proteins | sample Lox_Sample_23_FD_206715 | JGI IMG/M metagenome (GOLD analysis project Ga0335074, IMG submission 206715) | Soil microbial communities from Loxahatchee National Wildlife Refuge, Florida, United States - Lox_Sample_2.3 | ecosystem: Environmental > Terrestrial > Soil > Wetlands | place: USA...
CGACCGGAGGCGATTTCCGAAGTGTTTCACTGCCGGCGTTGCGGCTTCTTTGCCAGCCGCCTGCCGGTGCGGATCAATCGATTGGCGAGCATCGATGAAGCAAGCAGGGAGCGAGGGCTCAGGCGGTTACGACTTGCGAACTTCTCTGCAATCCTGGACCGGTGTCGTCACATCTTGCCTGATGGCGCGACTATTCTCGATGTGGGGTGTGCGCACGGCTGGTTTCTCGAAGCCGCCATCTCGCGTGGCTATAATGCCCTCGGCGTCGAACCTGACACGGCGATGGCCGCCAAAGCCCGAGCTTCGGGGGCAAAGGTGTATCATGGCCTATTCCCGGCAGCGGTGCCGACAAATGCGCGGTTCGCCGCGATTACGTTCAATGATGTGCTGGAGCATCTGCCGGACCCCGATGCGGTTATCGCGGAAGTACGTGAACGATTGGGTGAAGGTGGCATTGTCGTCATTAACCTTCCTGTGTCAGAAGGCATCATTTTTCGTTTGAGTCGGGTGGCGGCAAAGTTCGGTTACAAGACGCCACTGGCACGTATGTGGCAGGTAGGCCTCCCTTCGCCGCACCTGACGTATTTCTCATCCGCCGTGCTGGAGAAGCTGCTGTCTCGGCACGGCTTCGAATTGGTCGAGAGCCATCGCTTGGAGGCGATTTCGCTTGCGGGCTTATGGAACAGGATACGCGCCGACCAGCAGATGCCATGGGTGTCATCCAGCCTGATACTCTGCGCTGCGATTGGACTGAAGCTCTCGATGCGCTGGCTTCCGTCCGATATTCGTTATTTCATTTTCCGCAAGCAGGACGCAGCCGCCGCGTCCTCGGCGAGCGATCGGTCCGAATAGCATTGCCACCTCCACCGCCCGGCGTGGGCGCATGCGGTGTGGTGGCCGCGGGTGATGGTCCCGCCGGCGGTGGCGATGATCCGGCCCACGAGGACCGCGCCTGTGTCGCTGCGCTGCAACCGCCGAGATTCCGAAATGGGGTTGTAAGACCTGAAAAGTTAAGGCTGCGCATGGGCTCGCCTATGCCTGCCGCGATTCAGCGCGTGAGCCTCCCGATGGACCCGAGCCGCGTCATGCATGACCTACTCCCCCTTCCTCACGCTCTCCGAGGCCCGAAGGACCGTTGTTCGAACATCGATGCGAACAACGCGGCGATAGCCGTCGTCATCCCGTGTTACCGCGTGCGGCGTCATATCCTTGGCGTGCTCCGCGCCATAGGTCCGCAGGTCAGCCGTATCTACGTGGTGGACGACGCCTGTCCCGAGCGCTCCGGCGGCTACGTGCAAGAGCATTGTGACGACCCAAGGGTCCGCGTCTTATTCCATGGCGAGAATCAGGGTGTGGGCGGTGCCGTGATGACCGGATATCGCGCCGCTGCGGCGAATGGGGCGACGGTAATCGTCAAGCTGGACGGCGACGGTCAAATGGATCCAGCGCTGATCGACCGCTTCGTCGCACCGATCCTGCAAGGTCGGGCCGACTACACCAAGGGCAATCGCTTCTACAACATTGAGGACGTGCGTAGCATGCCGGCGGGGCGATTGCTGGGCAATGCCATGCTGTCCTTCGTGACCAAGCTGTCCACCGGCTACTGGACCATCTTCGACCCGACCAATGGCTTGACTGCCATCAGTGCCACGCTGGTTGACCACCTGCCATTGCACAAGATCAGCCGCCGCTACTTCTTCGAATCGGACATGCTGTTCCGCCTGGGAACGCTCCGTGCAGCCGTGCTCGATGTTCCAATGGCCGCGGTTTATGGAGATGAGATCAGCAATCTGCGTGTCGCGCGTGTGCTCCCTCAGTTCTTGCGAGGCCATCTGTCCAATTTTATCAAACGATTGCTGTACGCCTATTTTGTCCGTGATTTCTCCATCGCCTCACTGCAACTGATATTCGGTCTGTTGTTCCTTGGGTTCGGAATCACGTTCGGTGTACATGCCTGGGTCGCGAACGCGTTTGCTCGGACCTATGCCAGCACCGGCACAGTCATGTTGGCGGCATTGCCGGTGATACTCGGCGTGCAGTTCAGCCTCTCGTTTCTCGCTTTCGATATGGCCGCAACGCCGGCTAAGGCCATGCATCCCCTACTGGCACGGCTGACCCCGCTATCGACCGCCCAGCAGAATGAGGCCAATTCAGAACAGGTGAAATCGCTGCACTATGGTAACATCCATAGCGACTGTGTCGAACGTGATCATCGGCAGCAGGATTGCGTAGCATAGGGCGCTCTGTTCCGACCGTAGCCGTCCCGTGACGGAGGTTATGAGTGCCGAGGCCAGCGCACCGATAGGCAGGAAATACCGTCCTCCGACGCCGTCGATCGTCCACTCGCCAGTGGGCGTGTTAAGGATGAACATGGCAGTCTGAATCAAAGCCACCACTCCCACCCACATCAGAACGCCCCAAACGATTGCACCTCGACCGAGTCGTGCGTCGTCGTTCCGTACGACGCACCAAGAGAGCAGGACTGATAATAGACCCACTTCATAAACATAGGGAGGGAGGAAGACCGTCCATGCGCCGAACACCCCGATGCTATCGATGATATAGCGTAGCCCGTTTATCCAGACGTCCGCCAACAGGGTGGCGGTAAACCGAATAGGATGTGTCAGGATGAGGGTGATTTCGGATGCCCTTCTGGCCGGAGTCAACAGCGAGGGCATAGTGTGCGACGTCAGGTGTAGCCAGACCGCAGCGCTGCCCAAGGCGACCACCGCGACGCCCAGATTGGCGGCCAATAACAAGCGGCGCTTGGCATGGTCACCTGCGGCGTGTCGCGAGCTCAGCAACGACGGAACGCCGATCGCCAGCAACGGGGCATAGACAATCTTGACCGAGCAAACGACCGCGGCGGCCGCGGCAGCCAGCACGATGTCGGACATGCGCCATGTTCGCTGCAAGGATGCCCGCAATACGATTGCAGTGTACAGGAACGCGCAGGCGATGATCATGGCATCCGGCGCCACGGAGCCGTACTCGAACTGGCTCATTGGCAGCAGGGCGACGGCGAGTGCTGCGGCGCGCCCCACTGGCAGCAGCCTCAGCGCCAGGGTCATGACGCCGACCGCCGCCAGCGCGTTGCACAGCCGCCCCAGATACATAAGCGCAAGCGGCGATAAGCCGAACAAGCGGCCGAGTGCGATGCCGAACGTCTGCGGCAGATACAGCAACGGCGAGTAGATCGGCGTCAGGAACGCCACGAACTGCTGCTTTTGCGGCGCGAGCGGCCGATCGAATTCGCGCCATGTTTTCGTCAGTGGGTGTTCGCCCAGCGGCGGTACGTGCCAAACCCGCAGCGTTCCCCAGTCCTGCTTCACGAACTCGATCAGCGACGACGGCAGCACACCGCCTGTCTGGCCGTCACGCACGTCGCCCAGAATATCGCCTTGGGTGAGTTGGTAGCTGCGGAAGAAATGCTGGAATTCATCATGTATCTGAAACGGTGGCGTGAGAAACGTCAGTAGAATTGCGTTGATCCCCCCCAGCACCAGAAACACTCGATACGGCGGAAACCTCGCGATGCAACTCAGCAGCAAATTCACGAGCTCTCGAAGTGTCTGCGGGCTGCGCGTGTTGGCATCTGACGCCACGTGCATGGTTTGCTCCAGGTCCCAGGCTTGCGTCGCGCTTCAACACGCGGCCAGACGAAGACCGATTGTCAGCCGAGCGCGTTTGGTACCAGGGAAGTGCTACATGATGGTTTCGGGACGCCAGCGTTGGGCCGGTTGATAGCGGGTTGTTCGCGGATCGTCCCACGTCGAGTTATACCGCCCGTTTGCAAGCGACACCGCCCAGCCGCGCCGCCCTTGACTCCCCGCCTCCCCCGTAGAAATCACCCCCGCCAATGCGCCGCCTCCTCGGTCCCGGCCTGATCGCCCTCGCCATGTTCGCCATCTTGATCGGCCTCGGCACCTGGCAGATCTACCGCGAGCACTGGAAGGAAGGCATCCTCGCCCGGATCGCCCGCGCCGAATCCGCCCCCCCGGTGCCGCTCCACGGCGATCCGACCCCCTTCACCAAGGTCGCCGTCACCGGCCGCCTGCGCGCCGACCTCTCCGCCTCCTACGGCGACGACGTCCGCGACACCCGCCAGGGCCTCACCATGGGCACCTTCCTGATCCAGCCGCTGGAACGCCCTGGCCAGCCGCCGCTGCTGGTAGACCGCGGCTGGGTACCGCAGAACCGCACCGCCCCGATCGCGCAGCCGCAAGGCGACACCACCGTCGTCGGCTACATTCACGCACCGGAGAAGCCCGGCATGTTCTCCGCCGGCGACGATGCCGCGACACGCACCTTCTACACGCTGGACCCGGAAAAGATCGGCGCATCGCTCGGCCTGCCGCGCGTCGCGCCGTTCATCCTGATCGCGATGGGCCCGGCGCCGCCGCAGCACTGGCCCGATCCCGCCCGGCATTTGCCGCGCCCGCCCAACAACCATCTGAACTACGCCATCACCTGGTATAGCCTCGCGCTGACGCTCGTGGTGATGTTCGTGATCCGGGCACGAAAGGCGCTGCGCGAATGACCGCTTACCATCGGCTGACCGAACGATTCACCCGCATCGCCACGTTGGGGGAAGCCTCGTCCGTGCTCGGCTGGGACGCCGCGACGATGATGCCGCCCGGCGGCGGCGCGGCGCGCGGCGACCAGCTCGCCGTGCTCGCCGGCCTGTCGCACGAACTCCTGACCGCCCCGGAACTGGGCGACGACCTGGCCGCCGCCGAAGCCGAAGCCGCAACGCTGGATGCGTGGCAGCGCGCCAACCTCCGGCTGATGCGCAACGCCCACACGCGCGCCACGGCGCTGCCGCGCGACCTGGTGGAAGCGCAGGCGCGCGCGAATTCCGCCTGCGAAAAGACCTGGCGCGAGGCCCGCCGCGCCTCCGATTTCGCCGCCGTGCGCCAGCCGTTCGCCGAGGTGGTCCGCCTGGTGCGCGAAGCCGCCGCGGCGCTGGGATCGGTGCTGGGCCTGTCGCCCTACGATGCGCTGATGGACGGCTTCCAGCACGGGGTGCGCGCCGCGACAGTTGCGCCCGTATTCGAGGACTACCAGCGCTTCCTCCACCGCGCCCTGCCGCAGGCCGAGGAACGCCAGGCCCGCCAGCCCGCCCCGATCTCCCCGCAGGGCCCGTTCCCGGTTGCCGCGCAGGAAGCGCTGTGCCGGCGGCTGTCGGAACGGCTGGGGCTCGATTTCGACCACGCGCGGCTGGACCGGTCCGCGCATCCGTTCTCCGGCGGCACCCGCACCGACGTGCGCATCACCACGCGTTACGACGAGGCCGATTTCGCCTCCGCCGTGCTGGCGGTCGTGCACGAGACCGGCCACGCACTCTACGAACGCGGCCTGCCGGCGGCATACGACCGCCAGCCGGTCGGCGAGGCTGCCGGCATGGCCGCTCATGAAAGCCAGTCGCTGATCGTGGAAATGCAGGCGGCCCGGTCGGATGCCTTCCTGTCCTGGCTCGGCCCGGAACTGCACGCGACGTTCGGCGGCGACGCCGCACCCTACGCGCCCGAAAACCTGGCGCGGCTATGGCGCTGCGTGGAGCGCGGCTTCATCCGCGTCGACGCTGACGAAATGACCTATCCCGCCCACGTGATCCTGCGCTTCCGGCTGGAGCAAGCCATGGTGGCGGGCGATCTGACCGTGGACGATCTGCCCGCCGCCTGGAACCAAGGCTTCGCGGCATTGCTCGGCAGGCCGCCGCCCGACGACGCGCACGGCTGCTTGCAGGACATCCATTGGTACGACGGCGCCTTCGGCTATTTCCCCAGCTACACGCTGGGTGCGATGGCGGCGGCGCAACTGATGGCCGCCGCGCGGCGCGCCGTGCCGGGCATCGACGCGGCCCTGGCACGCGGCGACGCCGCGCCCTTGCTCGGCTGGCTCGGTGCGAACGTGCATGGCAAGGGCAGCTTGCTCGGCTTCGACGACCTGCTGCGCGCCGCGACGGGCAAGCCGCTCGACCCCGCGGATTTCGAATCCCATCTGACCGCGCGTTATCTGACCTAGCAGCCTGTCAATTCTGACGGGCAACGCAATGCCGCACTGGTCATTGCGGCACTGGTAATTGCGGCACTCGTCATTGCGAGTCGACCACCGGCCTGGCGGCCGACGCGCCCTGGACGAAACGTCGCAGCGCCGACCCCACTCGTCATGGCCGGGCTTGACCTGGCCATCTGCGCAAGATCGATCGGGTCGCGTTGCACGAGCCGTGCCCGATCAGTGTGGGAAGATGGCCGGATCAAGCCCAGCCATAACGGGTTGTTTCTCGTCAGCAGGGAAGCGACGAAGCAATCTCCTGCCCGGCAACCCCCCGATGCCCGTGCCGCGGGAATTGCCGGTTCATCCCGCCTCCGTCTCGACACGGCGCCACCGGCGCGGAACAGCCAGACCTCCAGAACGTTTCAGATCAACCCGTGACGTGCGGCCAGGGTCGCCGCGGCCCCGCGGGTCGGCAGGCCTAGCCGCGCCAGCACGTTGGCGATATGGCGTTTGGCGGTGTGGTCGCTGATGCCCAGTTGCGCGGCGATCTCGGCATTGCTCTGCCCGCCGGCCACCAGGCTCAGAACCTCCCGCTCGCGCCGCGTCAGATTGGCCAACGATTTGGCTGCCGCATCGTCGGTGGGTGCCGCGACGGCCGGTAGAGGCAGGGTGCCTCCCGCCGAGGGACGTTCGCCGCGATCGGCCAGGCGCAGCGCCCTGACATAGCGGTCGGTCAATCTCGGCCGCACGAAATAACAAATCCCGCCCAGCCGGCTCTCAACCAGCGCAGGACACAAGGCCCGCGCTGCGACCAGCGTGTAGTGCGCCTCCGACAACTCGCCCAATTCGGCGAGGCAGGCTGCCAGGACAATGTAGTGCACCGCCAGCCGAGGCCGCATCGCCAGCGCGCGGCGCGCATGCTTGACGCAAATCTCAAGCCGCCCCGCGACGTAATCTGCCAGCGCAAGCGTCCAATGCCCCTGCACCACAAGCTTGTCGCACGGGCTCACCAGCAGCGACAGCGCACCAAGCCTGCTCGATTTATCGGTGAACTCGTGGTTCGCCTCCTCCCAAGCAACCCAACGCAGCGCCATGATCGCGTGCGGTGCCAGCTCGTGCGCGAGGCGCAGGCTCGCAAGCGCCTCGTCATGCTGCATCTGGCGCATGGCGACATGGCCGAGGATGGCATGTGCCGCGGCATCGTCGTCGCCGCAATCGCGCAGCCGTAACGCCACCTGCCTGGCGGTGTCGTAATCGGCCGCCGCCTTTGCCGAGAAACTGCCGAGTTCGGCTTGCGCGCAATAGCCCCAGGCAAGGCAGCGTTGTGCCTCGCCCCAGCGCGGATCGCGCAACGCAGCCTGCTGGGCGAGCGCGATCCCCGCCGAGACCAGCGCGGCATCGTCGCCGTTGCCTCCGCGCTGCAGCAACGCGCGGCCCACAGGACCAGCTTATAGGCTTCGGGTTCGGGCTGCCGCACCGATGCCGCCGCCGCGCCCGGCCAGGCATGGTCTGGAGCGATTCGCGCGGCGATGCGGCGAACGATATCGGCCGCAACCGCTGGAGCCTCGGCGATCCACGCATCGAACCGCCCGCTCCAGAACGACGTGCGTTGCTGAACGTCATGCAGCGATACGGTCAGTTCCAGCCGGTCGCCGATACGTCGGAACGAGCCCTCCGCGACGTGACGGACGCCCAATTCGTCCCCGGTTCGGGCGATGTCCCCAGCCAAGGGTCGGCACGCCACGCTAGAACCCCACGCGGTCACCCGAAGACCGCGCAGGCTGGCAAGAGCAGTACAGACGTCTTCGGCAATGCCGTCGCTGAAGTGACTCTGGCTGGGGTCGTCGCTGAGGCTGACGAACGGCAGTATCGCGACAGTGATCGGGCTGGCCGGATGCGGCTGATCGTTCATGATCAGCCTGGCCAGGAAACCTGCCCAGGTGGCATTGGACCGGTTGCGGCCTCGCGGCGAACGGCTCTGTCGGCCGCAACCGTCACCTCGCGATTTTCCCCGCCCAATTTGCAACCTCGGGCCAAAGCCGCATGGCGCCGATCGGCGCGCGCAATGGTCCGCGCATGGTCCGATCGGCCAATACGATGCGAGGGCTCGTGCCGACGTACGAACCGCGCAGCATGGCTCGTCCGGACGAAGCGATGCGCACCCGCATGTCGATACCCTGACTCTCGAGGGCTGTGCCGCGCGGCTCGCCAATGCGGCACCAAAGCCACGGTGTGTCTGGCCCCGGAGTCCCCAATGTCCAGCTATTTTGTGCGTAACATGTCCACGCTCGTTCTCGGCTCTCCCAGCCACCTGTGGAGCACTTCGGACAACTGGCCCGCTGTCACCGGAACGCTGACCATCGGCTCGCTGGCGTTCGGCGGCGGCACCGACGCCCTCTACACCACGACCTATCCCGGCAACGCCGGCGCCTCGCTCCTCATCGAGTCCATGTCAGGCAGCGGGCAGATCGACGCCGACGGCACCGGCGCAATCACCCAGGTGCTCGCCACCACCGATCCGGGCGAGATCTACACCGTCGATGAAGGCGGCGAACTGGAACTCAGCGCGACCCCAATGCGGCATCCGCATTCGCCTTCGAGGACGACGGCACGCCGCAGGGCATCTTCGCCTTCCTCAATCCGGGCACTGCCGTCAGCAGTACCCTTCTTGGTGTCGACGTGGGCAATTCGATCGCCCTGCCCGGCAGCGATGTCGATTCGATCACGTTCAGCACGAGCAGTATCAGAATCCAAACCAATCTCGGCGTCACCCTGTTCAGCAACGTGGATTACGAGACCGACGGCACCATGCCGAACGGCTACACGGTCGGCACCGATCCGTCCGGACTGCAGCGGATCACCTTCGCCACGGTTACCGTCGCGACGTTTCAGCAGGGCGCCACCGGCACGGTTGGTACTTCGCCGGAATATATCTGGAGCAATTCCGCGAACTGGGCATCCGGTATCATGCCGAGTGACGGCAGCCAGGTAACGTTCGACGTCAGCGGCAGCACACCCAGCACGCCCGGCGGCTACGATGATTTCAGCAGCCTTTACCTCGACAAGTTAACGCTGCCGAAAGGCTATCTCGCCGTTGGCGGTTCGCTGACCATCTCGAACCTGTTGGTGGGCGAATCCGGCATTCGCGGGATCGAGGCAGACACGCTGGCGAACGGCGGCACGGCCTCGGTGACCATCGATGCACTGAGTTTCGGTGGCGCGTATGTCGGAGCGGAGGGCGCCAACGCAGTCACCAGCCTGGACGCCACGTCGACCCGCGCGCGCTCTATCACGCGTCCGACGGCGGCATGGTGGTGCTTTCGCCGACCCCCAACGCGTCGTCGGAGCTGCTGCTGAACCTCGGCGACAGCACGTCCGACACCGGGACGATCGCCCTCGACAATCCCGGCAGCGCGGTCACCGCCTGCTCGGCAATATCGGCGTCGGCGACGCCATCAAATTGCTCGGGACATCGGTGACGTCAGTGTCCTACATCGACGACAGCCTGACGGTCATTACCAACGTCGGGACCACGACGTTCTCCGACATCACCTACCTGTCGAGCGCCCTGGCCGGTGCGCCGACTCCCGCCGGCTACACGGCTTCATCCGACCCCGGCACCGGGCTGGAAAAGATCACCTTCACCCTCTGCTTCTGTGCCGGCGCGCTGATCCGCACGCCGGCGAGCGACGTTCCGGTCGAGGAACTTGCTGTCGGCGATGCGGTGGTGAGGTGGCGCGGCGAGCATCGGCCGATCACCTGGATCGGCGTCGGTCGCGTGCTCGCATCGCGGGGCGCCGCACCGCCGCGACACCGGTGATCCTGCGCAAGGGGGCGCTGGCGGACAATGTGCCAACCCGCGATCTTCGCGTGACGAAGGGCCATGCGTTCTATCTGGACGATGTGCTGATCCCGGTAGAGTTCCTGGTCAACCACCGCTCGATCCTATGGGACGACCGGGCGCAGGAAGTGGTGCTGTACCACTTCGAACTGGCGGCGCACGATGTACTGATTGCCAACGGTGCGCTGGCGGAAAGCTATCGAGATGACGGCAATCGCTGGTTGTTCCGGAATGCGAACAGCGGCTGGGATCAGCCGCCGAAGCCGCCCTGTGCTGGTCGACAAATTGTTACGTATACGGTCCGAATAAACGCCTGCGCGAGCTGCGCGTGATGTCGCGTGCGGGTGCGCCTGCGGAACTTGGGTTTGCACGAGACCCGCGCGTTCTCGGTGTCGCCGTGCGGCAGGTCCGTCTGTGGCAAGGCAAGAGGCTGCGCGTGCTCGACGCCGCGGATGCGACGCTGGTCGAGAGGTTCCACGCGTTCGAGCAGGATAATTGCATTCGGTGGACCGACGGCGACGCGGCGCTGCCAGCAGCGTTGTTCGCGGATGTCGAGCGAGCGTGCGAGTTGGAGCTGTGGGTCGATGGCGCGACGCGCTATCCGCTCTATACGGAGGTGGTTCAGCAGGTGGCGTAGCACCGGCGCTACCTGCATCGGCTTGAGATGACCCTGCAGCCGCGGCCACAGCATCCGAAAATGGATGTCGCGGCGCAGGAGGACTTTAAAAAAAATCGCTCGCTTGGTCGCTGAAGCTTTGCCCGAGATGGCCTCGGGTAAGCCGATTGAGATCCGGTTCCAGGACGGTTGAGCGCCGAAGGCGATCAACAGAGTCGGTCAGTAGGGCAGCTTGAAGTACATCTGGGCGCCGGTCGGCTCGCGGCCCCGGATGGTGCGCGACAACCGCCACGACTCGGCGTACCTGTTTGGCGCGATCTGTCATCAGCGCCAAGTCGGCGCCGCCATTATCATGCCGGCTGCCAACACCGAAGCGATGAACGAGCACCTGGCGGAGATCGCCACCCAGGTCGCATCCGGCGCGCATGCGGTCTTGGTGTGCGATCAGGCCGGCTGGCATCAGAAGGGCAAGCAATTGCGGTTGCTCGACAACATCTCGCAGCTGCCCCTGCCGCCTTATTCCCCCGAACTCAACCCCATGGAGAACATCTGGGACTACCTGCGTGGCAACCAGGTCAATGCTCGGGTCTGGGACAACTACGAGGTCATCCAGACCGCCTGCAAGGATACCTGGAATTTCCTCATTGGCGATCGCGATCGTATCGACTCAATCGCCCACCGGAACTAAGCTCGTGTCAATCTTTAGGTTAGCATATACAACATACTTCCGGCCGGTCAGTGAACGATTTTGTTTGCTTCGCTGACAAAAACTCCCATTCCCTAACTGGCAGACGGGGGCTTTTTCGTCGCCGGCTAATGCCGATGGCACCGGCTAAATTCCTATGGGGGCAAGCCTGGGCGCCTTCGCACGATCCGCCGGCCAACTATCAGCGGTGTGGCCCGATCGGCCGGGGCAGATGGCCAGATCAGGCCGGCCATGACGCGGAAACCTGGCCCGTCAGAACGGCGCCTGATGCCGCAATTTCACAATGCTGATCGCGTAGAACAGGGCTGCCAGCGCAATCAACACAATCAGCAGAGCGATGTTGCGGCCGCGGCGGCGGCGGCGCATTTCCGCGGCCTGTTTCGGCGTAGGACGCGGCGGGTCTTGTTCCATCGGGTCGCCCGCATCACCGGACAAGCCGGTCCACCGCCAATGCGGCGAACAACAAGAACAGATAGGCGATGGAGAAGCGGAAGGCGGCCCGGGCCGGCGCGTCATGGGTGAGGCTGACACCCGCCGCATCCTGCCGGTCGCGCAATACGCGCACCGCGCAGACCAGGAAGCCGGCATCCAACACCAGAGCTGCGATGCCGTACACCGGCCCGCTGAAACCCATGAACCACGGCACCAAGGACAGCGGCAGCAGCAGCAGCGTGTAGATGACGATCTGGCGCCGCGTCTCCTTCGCTCCCGCGACCACCGGCAGCATCGGCACGCCGGCGCGGCGATAGTCATCGTTGGCATACAGGGCCAGCGACCAGAAATGCGGCGGGGTCCAGAAGAACACGATCGCGAACAAGACCAGCGGCACCAGGTCGACCGAACCGGTCACCGCCGCCCAGCCCACCACCGCGGGAAACGCGCCGGCGGCGCCGC
>Ga0335074_10012177_pt1 | contig 12057 bp, 7 predicted proteins | sample Lox_Sample_23_FD_206715 | JGI IMG/M metagenome (GOLD analysis project Ga0335074, IMG submission 206715) | Soil microbial communities from Loxahatchee National Wildlife Refuge, Florida, United States - Lox_Sample_2.3 | ecosystem: Environmental > Terrestrial > Soil > Wetlands | place: USA: Florida...
GCGAGCGGCCAGCCGAGGCTGCCGGCCGTCCGCTCCAGCTGGGTGGGATTCTCCTGCAGGGTGGCGATAACGCCGGGCTCGCCGTGGCGGATGCCGCCCAGGATGAAGTGCAGCCCCATGAGGGTCTTGCCCGAGCCGGACGGGCCGACGACCATCGTGCAGGTCCCGGGCAGCAGCCCGCCTGCCAGCTTACGGTCCAGGGCGGGTACGCCCGACGGTATCCGCTGATCGCCGCGCGGGTAGCCCTCGGTGGAGGGCGCGTCGGCGAGCCGGGGGAACAGGTGCAGCCCCTCGGAGGTGAGCCGGTAGCCGTGCTGGCCGGTCAGGAAGCCGCTGCCGCGCAGCTTCCTGACCGTGAGGAACCGCTTAACCCGCCGGTCCAGCTGCACGGCCTCCAGTTCCACGATCGCATCGGCCACCGCGAATTCCGGGCACAGCGCCACCTCGCCGGACTCGTACTCGCCGAGCCACAGCGATGAGACCGGGGAGGCGGCCAGCCGGCCCGCCAGCTGGTGCAGGAACTGCCTGAATTCACCGTCACCGCCGGCGAGCGGCCGCAGGGCCTTGAAGCTGTCGATGACGACCAGCCCCGGGCGCCGTTGCTTGAGCACTGCAGTGACATGATCGGCCACGCCGGCCAGCCCTGCCCGGCCGGCCGTTAGCCCCAGGTCCTCGTAGAACACCGACGTGCCGACCGCGGAAGCATCGAAGAAACCGAGAGTCTGGCCGAAGCGGACGATCTTTTCCAGCGGCTCGGACAGGGTCGAGAAGTACACGGCGCGGCGGTCGGGGCGGGCGTTGCGGAAGGTGTACTGCTGAGCGATGATCGTCTTGCCGGTGCCCGGCAGCCCCATGATGATGCTAATGCCATTGGCGGGCAGGCCCCCGCCCAGGACCTCATCGAGCGGCTGGTGGCCGCTGCGCAGACGGCTGTCCGTCATCGCGGGCTCCTTAAGTCGGCGAGGAAGGCGCTGGACCGGAGTAGATCCCGGACGGTGGACACCAGCTGCAGCGGCTCGATGGGCTTGCGTAGGAAGGCGTCCGCTCCAGCGTCGAACGCCTGCTCTGTGACGTCCACCGCTGAGACCACGATGATCGCGGTACCGTCATTTTCCCGGAAGAGCCGGCACAGCTGCAGGCCCGCCCCGCCCGAGATGAGGACCTCGACTATCACGACCGCGGGAGCGGCCGAGGCGAACGCGTCCCTGGCGGCGTCCTCGCCGAGCGTCACCTGCACCTCGAATCCCTCGGTGGTGAGGAAGTACTCCTCGAGCTCGGCCGCATACGGGTCGGCTTCCGCCAGCAGGACCAGCATCCGGGGCGCCGGCCGGGCCGCAGTCGGCGTCGACGACAGCCCCTCCTCGTTTCGCTGCGCCAGCAGCCGGTGCGCATCAGCCGCGCTGGCGCCCGTGCTCATCTTCGCGCGTACGAACGCCAGCTGCTCCACCTGGTGCCGGCTGAACAGCCGGTGGCCGCTGGCATTGCGGGCGGGCACCACCTGCGCGTACCTGTCCTCCCAGGTCCGCAGCGTGGCAACCGGAACTTCCAGCATCCTCGCCACCGCGCTGATGCTGTAAACCGGGCGTCCGTCCCCTGCTGGCCGGCGCGGCCCGCTCATCAGCGGAACCCCTGGCTCCAGCGGTCGCATTGAAGAGGACATGAAGAGAGAAGTGCTCGATTTTTACTCATTGCCTCTTCAGCCTTCTGATCCGAGAGGGGTAAAATTACAGGTCGAGCGTAGCACCGAGAAAGACGCAGCCACAGGTTGAAGAGGATCTGGCAATGCCTGACTGTTTCGTGCCGCGACCGGGCCTCAGCAGCGCAACGCTGGCAGGCCGAAGGCTCCACCAGCGCGCGGGGGGCGCACGCCGGAATGACTGACATCATCGAACTTATGCTGAGCGATCACCGCCGGATCCGGCAGCAGAGCCAGTCGTTTCAGGAGCTGGCCGGCCGCGAGAATGGGGCAGGGGCCGACGAAGCGCTGGCCGCGACGTGGGACGGCCTGGCCGCGCTGATCGAACTGCACTTGTGCGCCGAACAGGAGATCTGCTGGCTGCCGATGTGTGGCAGCGGGCCGTGGGAACGCGAGCAGATCGCCGCGGCCGCCGCCGCGGCCGCAGACATCGCGGAGGCGATCAGCGCGGCGCGGCTGCAGCCAGTCGGCTCATGGGCCTGGTGGCGGGCGGTCAACGCCGCGCTGTCGGCCTGCGCCGCCCAGCTCGGACGGGAGGAGAGCATCCTGGCGGAGTTCGCCCGGCACGCGGACCGGCAGGCACGCGATCGTCTCGGCCGCCAGTGGTTGGGGTTCACGGCCGCCCTCCGGCTAGACCAGGCCACGGCCGGGGCCGGATTCGCGGCGGGCCGGAGCTTTCGTTAGCGCGATGCCCCAGGCAACCCGCGCGAGCGCTTGCCATCTTCAACTGCTATGCATAACCTAGTCACTATCCACGCATCAGCCATGTACGACTGCGCGGGCCCGGAGACGGGACTCGCGGCCTCACTTCCCGGAGTCAGCGGTGAATATCGACCCGCCTACGGGACCGCGGCAGGGCGACGCCGGCTGGATAACTGCCGGTTCACAGACCCACAGCGCGGCACCGCTGCGGTGGGTGCCTGGGGTGTCCGAAGCCGGCGCGCGCATGCACCCGGACCTTGATACAGCGTCCAGCACCTCTCTAGACCTCGGAGGCGGCTATGTCCGATCAGTCCTTTCGCGCCCCTGGTGAACCCTCGCCGGATGAGCCGCCGGACGAGGAACTGCTGTCGCGCTGCCGGGAACTGCCAGTGGACAGCGCAGAACGGGCGGCGGCCCGGGAGGTGCTCGTCCAGCGGTATCAGCCGCTGGTCCGGCGCTGCATTCGGGCCTACCGCGGCAGTCCCGAGCCGGTCGAGGACCTCATGCAGGTGGGATACGTGGGCCTGCTGAAAGCGATCAACAACTACGACCCCGAATTCGGCCGGGGGCTGCGGGCCTACGCCATCCCTTGCATTACCGGTGAGGTCAAACGGTACTTCCGCGACAAACGATGGCAGGTGCGGGTCACCAGACCCATCCAGGAGCTGCTGCTCGAGATGCGCGGCGCGGCCGAGGATCTGACCCATGAGCTGGGGCGCCTTCCGGACGACGCCGAACTGGCGGCGCGGTTGGGAGTGGCGCCGGAGGACCTGAGCGAAGCGCGCCAAGCCGGGCAGGGGTTTACCGCCCTGTCGCTCGACGCGCCGCTGGCGGGACAGGAGGATTCCAGTCCGCTGGGCAGCCTGCTGGGCGACGAGGATGCGGCGATGGACCGCGCGCTGGACATGGAGACTGTGGCCCGGCACTGGGGCGAACTGCCCCGGCGCGAGCAGCGCGTCTTGGTCCTGCGTTTCTACGGCAACCACACCCAGGAGGAAATCGCGGAGCGGCTCGGCATCTCCCAGATGCACGTCTCCCGCCTGCTTGTCCGTGCCCTGAGCCTGCTTAGGGACCGCCTCCTCGCCGATCCCGCCCGCGATCCCCGCACGGCCAGTCACACCGGCTAGCTGAGCAAGTCGGCCCGTCAGCCGGTCACGGGCAGCATGCCCGACGGCGACCGTCGGGCATGCTGCCCGTTGATCCGTTATTCGCCTCGGCCGGTGGCCGCGTCGCGGAGCCGGTCCGCAGCTGCCACCGCGGGTCCCGCGGTCTTGAGCAGTCCCGGCGAGGCCGGGGTGTTCGGGTGCGGCCGGGTCGGGGCGGTCTTCTTGCCTTCCTCGAGTTCGCGCCCGAGGCTGTCCGCTTCGGTGGCGCTCAGGGCCGCCCGCAGATACGGCCAGACGGATGTCTCTTCGAACGCGATGTGCGCCCGCCCAGCGCTGATGAACTTCGTGAGCAGGGCCTCGAACTCCTCGTCTTCCGGTGCCAGCTTGTCGAGCCGGTCGAGGATGACCTTGCCTTCCTGCTCCTGGTCCTGGGCCTGGCTGGCGAGGTCGTCGCCTGCGTCAAGGTGCTCGCGCACGGCGGGCCAGAAGTACATCTCCTCGACCGCCTCGTGCTTGGACTCCTCGATGACGAGCTGCTGCACCATCTTCTTGCGCAGCGCGAGCTGGTCCGAGTTCGCTCCGGTGGCCGCCGTCGGCCCGCGCTCGAGCTCGGCGAGCATCTGCTTGACTTCCTCGTGATCCTTCGCCAGGACATCGAATGCGCTTGGCATGATCAGGTTCTCCTTCTCTACTCGCTCTACTCGGCCACGGCGTGGCTGAGCCCGATCGGCCCCGCGACCTCCCGGGCAGGGATGCCCGGGCGTCTGCACCACGACGAACTCAGCTTCGCGCCATGTCCGTTCTCCTCCGGCCGAGTCGGCTGACCGGCGCCGACTGCCCTGAGCCGCCAGCGTCAAACAGGCCGCAGCCAGCTCGGGAAATTTATATCGTGACACGACATCATGATGGTTTATATCGTAACGCGATGGTTAGACAGAGGGGGTGAGCCGCCGGGTTGAACCCGCATCGAGGTGTGGGGACAGCGCCGGGCGGCGTCCCGCAGCGCACCCGTGGCGGCTGACCCGCATGCCGTCAGGGCTGCAGCGGCCCGTTGATCCAGCCCGATCACGAAAGCGATGCTCATGACCCAGACCAGCGACGATCACGCGACAGCGGCGGCCCGGCGCCCCCCTCTTCCGGTCATCGACCTTCGCGGGCTTGAGCGCGGCCTGCAGGCGGCCGTTGGCGGCGAGGTCCGCTTCGACGCCGCGTCCAAGGCGATGTACGGCAACGACGGCTCCAACTTCCGTCAGGTGCCGATCGGCGTGGTCATCCCCCGGACGCTGGACGATATCGTCGCCGCGCACAGGGTCTGCGCGCGCTTTGGCGCGCCAGTCGTGAACCGGGGCGGCGGGACCAGCCTGTCCGGGGAGACCGTCAACTACGCCGTCGTCATCGACAACTCCAAGTACCTGACGCGAATCGGCGACATCGACGTCGGCCGGCTGCTGGTGACGGCGGAGCCAGGCGTCATCAACGAGCAGCTCAACCGGGTGACCGGCCGGTCCGGCCTGGTATTCGGCCCGGACCCGTCGTCGCATTCCCGGTGCACCATCGGCGGGAACATAGGCAACAACTCCTGTGGCGTGCACTCGGTGCAGGCCCAGCTCTACGGCCCGGGCCCCCGCACCTCGGACAACACCGAGGCTCTCGAAGTGGTCACCTACGACGGCGAGCGGTTCTGGGTCGGCAACGGCGAGGAAGACCGGATCGAGGAGATCGTGGCCGCCGGCGGGCGCAAGGGCGAGATTTACTTCCGGCTGCGTGACCTGCGCGACCGGTACGCCGACGCGATCCGGGCGGGCTACCCTCCGGTGGACCGGCTGCCGCGCCGGGTCTCCGGCTACAACCTCGACGAGCTGCTGCCCGAGAAGGGCTTCAACGTCGCCCGCGCGCTGGTCGGGACCGAGAGCACCTGCGTCACGGTCTTGCAGTCCACCTTGATGCTGATCCCGGCCAGGCACGAGCGGGTGACCGTCGTCGTCCACTACGAGGACATCGCGGACGCGGCGGACCACGTCACCGAGATCATCGACAAGTTCCGGCCGATCGGGCTGGAGGCGATCGACCAGCAGCTCATCGAGGACCAGCGGCTCAGCCATCAGAACACCGCGGCGATCGCCGCCCTGCCTCATCCTCACCACGGGGCCTGGCTACTCGTGCAGTTCGGCGCGGACGAGGCGGCGGCTTCGGCCGAGGCCGCGCGGCGCTTCACTGCGTGGCTGACGGACGACCGCGGATACGGCGAGGACCGGGTGGCGGTGTTCGCGAGCGAACAGGACGGCGGCCACAGCGAGGAACTCTGGCGCATCCGCGAGGCGGGCCTGGCGGCCACCGCGTTCCCGCCGGACGGCAAAGACCACTGGCCGGGCTGGGAGGACTCGGCCGTACCGCCCGAGCGGTGCGGCGACTACCTGCGCGACCTGCGGGCGCTGCTCGACCGGCATGACCTCCGCGGCCAGTTCTACGGCCACATCGGCCAGGGCTGCATCCACGGCCGCTACAGCTTCGATCTGCGCACCGCGCAGGGCATCGCCAACTACCGCGCATTCATGGAAGAGGCCGCCGACCTGGTCGTCTCCTACGGCGGGTCGCTATCTGGGGAGCACGGGGACGGGCAGCAGAGGGCCGAGTTGCTGGTCCGCCAGTACGGCAAAGAGCTCGTGGAGGCGATGCGCGAGTTCAAGCGCATCTGGGACCCGGCCGGGAAGATGAACCCGGGCAAGGTGGTAGATCCCTACCGGCTCGACGAGAACCTGCGGCTCGGCACTAGTTACAACCCGCCACGGCCCGAGGTCAAGTTCGCCTACGCCGAGGACGGCGGGGACTTCGCGCATGCGGCGCTGCGATGCGTCGGGGTGGGCAAGTGCCGGGTGCCCGAGGCCACGGAGACCATGTGCCCCTCCTACCAGGTTACGCATGAGGAGAAGTACACCACCCGCGGCCGGGCCCGGTTGCTGTTCGAGATGCTGCAAGGCGAGGTGATCACCGACGGCTGGGAGTCGCGGGAGGTCTTCGACGCGCTCGACCTGTGCTTGGCCTGCAAAGGCTGCACCAACGACTGTCCGGTCAACGTGGACATGCCGACCTACAAGTCCGAGTTCCTCTACCACCACTACCAGTCGCCCCGCCGGTGGCGTCCCCGCTACGCCTACGCATTCGGCTTCATCGACCAGGCCGCGCGGCTGGCCTCTTTCATGCCCGGAGTGACGAACTTCGTCCTGCACGCCCCCGTCCTGTCCAGGCTGGCGAAACTGGCCGCCGGGGTGGACCAGAGGCGGCCGCTGCCGTCGTTCGCGCCGCTGACCCTGCAGCAGTGGTTCCGCGACCGGGGCGGGAGCAAGAACCCGGCCGGTCGGCCGGTGGTGCTTTTCCCCGACACCTTCAACAACCACTTGCACACCCAGGTCGGCGTGGCCTGCGTCGAGGCTATCGAGGCAGCCGGGTGGCGGGTGATCATGCCCGAGGGGCACATCTGCTGCGGAAGGCCGCTGTACGACTACGGCTTCCTCGACGCGGCTGAGCGGTACCTGATGAATGTGCTCGACACGCTGCGGGACTACGTGCGCGACGGCATCCCGGTCGTCGGGATGGAACCGTCTTGCCTCGCGGTGTTCAAGGACGAGCTGGTCAAAATGCTCCCGCACGACGACGACGCGAAACGGCTGGCGGCGAGCGCCTGCCACTTCGGGGAGTTCTTCACCCGCTACGACATCAGCCCGCCCGCGACCGCCGGTCAGGCGCTGCTGTGGGGACACTGCCACCACCGCGCCACCGGCGGCATCGAGCCCGAGCAGCAAGTGCTGACCCAGATGGGCCTGGACGTCCAGCCGCTGTCCGGCGGCTGCTGCGGCCTGGCCGGGTCCTGGGGATTCGAGCAGGGCAAGTACGACATCTCGATGAACTGCGGAGAACAGGCGCTGCTGCCCGCGGTCCGCGCCGCCGACCCCGGCACCCTGATCGTCGCCAACGGGTTCTCCTGCAAGACCCAGATCGAAGACGCGGGGACGGGCCGTCGCGCGCTTCACCTGGCCGAAGTCATGCAGATGGCCCGCACCGGCGCGGGAGGCGACCGGCCGGACGGGCCGCCGGAGCGCCGCGCCGCCGGACGTCCGAAACCGCCCGCCCGGCGGCGGCTGGCCCGGCTGGCCGCACTCGCCGCCGCCACCGGGGCGGCGGCCGCCCTGGCCGGGCGAGCCGTCATCAACGCGCGCTGACCTCCGGTCAGGGCTGCAACAACGCACAAGGCTGCAACAACGCACAAGGAGGAATCGCTGATGGCTGAAGCGAAGGTTGCCGACTACCTGCTGGAGCGGCTGCGGGCCTGGGATGTGGAGAAGGTCTTCGGCTACCCCGGGGACGGGATCAACGGCCTGCTGGCGGCCTGGGGGCGGGCCGGCAACCAGCCCAAGTTCGTGCAGGCGCGGCACGAGGAGATGGCCGCGTTCGAGGCCGTCGGGTACGCGAAGTTCACCGGCCGCGTCGGCGTGTGCGCCGCGACCTCGGGCCCGGGCGCGGTGCACCTGCTGAACGGCCTGTACGACGCCAAGCTCGACCACGTGCCGGTGGTCGCCATCGTGGGGCAGACCAACCGGTCGGCGATGGGCGGCTCCTACCAGCAGGAAGTCGACCTGATCAGCCTGTACAAGGACGTCGCGAGCGAGTACGTGCAGATGGTGACCGTGCCCGAGCAGCTGCCCAACGTGCTGGACCGGGCCATCCGGGTGGCCCTCGCGGAACGGGCGCCGACCGCCGTCATCATCCCCGCCGACGTGCAGGAGCTCCACTACTCGGCCCCCGAGCACGCGTTCAAGATGGTCCCCTCCAGCCTGGGCGCCGACTGGCCGACGGCGGTCCCCGACGACGAGGCCGTCGGCCGCGCCGCCGACGTGCTGAACGCCGGGTCGCGGGTCGCCATCCTGGCGGGCCAGGGTGCCCGCGGCGCCCGGGCCGAGGTCGAGCAGGTCGCCGAGATTCTCGGCGCGGGCGTGGCCAAGCCGCTGCTGGGCAAGGACGTGCTGTCGGACGAGCTGCCGTTCGTCACCGGGGCGATCGGGCTGCTCGGCACCCGGCCCAGCTACGAGCTGATGCGCGACTGCGACACCCTGCTGACCGTCGGGTCCAGCTTCCCGTATACCCAGTTCCTGCCGGACTTCGGCCAGGCGCGGGCGGTCCAGATCGACATCGACGGCCGGTACATCGGGATGCGCTATCCCTACGAGGTCAACCTGATCGGGGACGCGGCCGCCACCCTGCGCGCGCTGATCCCGCGGCTGGCCCGCAAGGACGACCGCTCCTGGCGGGAAACCGTCGAAGGCAATGTGGCCCGCTGGTGGGAGGTCATGGAGGCCGAGGCGATGGTGGACGCCGACCCGGTCAACCCGCTGCGGCTGTTCCGCGAGCTGTCGGTCCGGCTGCCCGAGGACGCGATCGTGGCGGCCGACTCCGGGTCCTCGGCCAACTGGTACGCGCGCCAGCTAAAGTTCCGCGGGACCGTGCGCGGATCCCTGTCAGGCAACCTGGCCACCATGGGGCCGGGGGTCCCCTACGGCATCGGCGCCAAGTTCGGCCACCCCGGCCGCCCGGTGATCGTGTTGGAGGGCGACGGGGCCATGCAGATGAACGGCCTGGCCGAGCTGATCACCATCAAGCACTACTGGGAGGAATGGTCCGATCCGCGGCTGATCGTCGCGGTGCTGCACAACGACGACCTCAACCAAGTGACCTGGGAGATGCGGGCCATGGAAGGCGCGCCGAAGTTCACCCAGTCGCAATCGCTGCCCGACGTCGACTACGCGGCCTTCGCGGCCAGCCTCGGCCTGCAGGCCATCGCGGTGGACAAGCCGGACCAGCTCGGGGACGCGTGGGACCGGGCCCTGAGTGCCGACCGGCCGACCCTCCTGGACGTGCGCACCGACCCCAACATGCCGCCAATCCCGCCTCACGCGACCTTTGAGCAGGCCAAGAACTCGGCCGAGGCCATGCTGAAGGGCGACGAGGACCGGCGCGGCGTGGTCATGGAAGGCGTCAAGACCAAGGTCCAGGAGTTCCTGCCGCACCGCGACAGCTGAGGACCAGAAGGAGTAACTGATGAGTGATCAGAGTCTCGCGGCTCAGTACCCCCCGCATGTCCTGCGCGAGTACGCGCTGCTGGCCGACGGGGAACGGGGGGCGCTGGTCGGGCCGCGCGGCGACATCGCCTGGATGTGCGCCCCCCGGTGGCATTCGGACGCCGCGTTCTCCACCTTGATCGGAGGCGGCGGGTGCTACGGCGTCACCCCGGCCGACCCCCGCTATGTCTGGGGCGGCTACTACGAGGACGGGTCGCTGATCTGGCGCAGCCGCTGGATCACCGGCGACGGCGTCATCGAGTGCCGGGAGGCGCTGGCCTACCCCGGCGACGCCGGGACCGCGGTGCTGCTGCGCCGGATCGAGGCGACCGACGTCCCCGCCCGCGTCCGGGTCCAGCTGGACGTGCGGGCCGGATTCGGCCGTCACAAGATGACGCACCTCGAGCACGGCGACACCTGGACCGGGCGCTCCGGGCCGCTGCACCTGCGCTGGTCCGGCGGCCACGAGGCGAAAGCCCACCCGGACGGGCGGCTGGACCTGACGCTGACCGTCGCCCCGGGCGACCGGCACGACTTCGTCCTGGAGCTGTCGGACCAGCCGCTGCGTTCCGAGCCAGTGAACGCAGACATCGCCTGGGAAGCGACCGAGGCGGCCTGGGCGGGGGAGCTGCCCGCCTTCCAGACCAGCCTGGCGCCTCGCGCCTCGCGGCACAGCTACGGCGTGCTCAAGGGCCTGACCAGTGGTAGCGGGGCCATGGTGGCCGCAGCGACGATGTCGCTGCCCGAACGGGCCGAGGCCGGGCGCAACTACGACTACCGGTACGCCTGGATCCGCGACCAGTGCTACGCCGGGCAGGCCGTGGCCGCCGACGGCCCGCACCCCCTGCTCGACGACGCGGTCTCGTTCGTGGCCTCCCGCCTGCTCGACGACGGCCCCGCCCTGAAGCCCGCCTACACGGTCACCGGCGGCGCGGTCCCCGACGAGCACACCCTGTCCGCTCTGGCGGGCTACCCCGGCGGGTCCGACAAGGTCGGCAACTGGGTGAACAAGCAGTTCCAGCTGGACGCGTTCGGGGAAGCGCTGCTGCTGTTCGCCGCGGCCGCCCGCCATGACCACCTCGACTCCTGGCAATGGCAGGCCGCCGAGACCGCGGTCGCCGCGATCAGGGACCGCCGCGACGACCCCGACGCCGGGGTATGGGAGCTCGACGACAAGCGCTGGGCTCACTCCCGCCTCACCTGCGTAGCCGGCCTGCGCGCGATCGCGGGCGCCGCCGCCAGACCGCAGGCCGGCGAATGGGAAACCCTCGCCGACTCCCTCCTGGCCAGCGTGTCCCGCGACTGCCTGCACCCCACCGGCCGCTGGCAGCGCGCCCCCGACGACGACCGAACGGACGCGGCCCTGCTGCTGGCTGCCATCCGCGGCGCCACCACGGCCGACGATTCCCGTGCGCTGGCCACCCTGCGGGCGATCGAGGACGACCTCGCCCGCGACGGCTACCTGTACCGGTTCCGCCACGACCAGCGGCCGCTGCACGACGCCGAGGGCGCGTTCGTGCTGTGCGGGTTCCTCATGGCCTTGGCCCTGCACCAGCAGGGCCGCGAAGCCGAGGCGGTCGGCTGGTTCGAGCGCAACCGGGCCGCCTGCGGGCCGCCCGGACTGCTGACCGAGGAGTTCGACGTCATCCAGCGGCAGCTGCGCGGCAACCTGCCGCAGGCCTTCGTCCACGCGCTGCTGTTCGAGTCGGCCGCGCGGCTGGCCCGGCCGGGGGCAGACTCGTGACGGCGGCCGCGAGGCGGGCGCCGGCCGGCGCCCGCGAGGGAGCGGCCCTGGACCGCTCGCTGCGCGCGGGCCGGCTGGTGCTGGGAGCGACTTACCTCACCGGGTCGGCGCTGGCGGCGCGGTACGACCGCGGGCCGGCCGCCCTGCGGGCCGTAGCCGGAGTCCTCGGGGCCAGGCACCTCGCGCAGGACCTGCTCACCGCGGGCCGGCCGGCCCGGGCGGTGGCCGCGCTCGGGGCCGAGGCCGACGCGGCCCACTCCGTCAGCATGATCGCGCTCGGCGCGCTCTCCCCCCGGTGGCGGACCGTCGCGTTCGCCGACGCTCTGCTGGCCGGATCGCTGGCCGCGGCGGGCGCGGCCAGCGCCCGCACGCTGCCTCCTGGGGAGCCCGCGGGCAGCGGCCCGCTAGGCGGCAGGCGAGACCAGTGGGCGCAGTCGCTGGCCCGCTACCTCGCGCCCGCCTGGCTTTCTGGTGCTCAGTCCCCCCAGTCGGCAACGTCAGGAAATACGTCGAATGCAGAAAGGAACGACATCATGCCAGCACGCAAGGTGGCAGTGATCACTGGAGCATCTGCGGGAGTCGGCCGGGCCACCGTCCGCGCCTTCGCCGAGCATGGTTTCGACATCGCGCTGCTCGCCCGCGGCGAGGCGGGCCTGGAGGCTGCGGCGGCAGAGGTTAAGGCAGCTGGCGGCCGGGCTC
>Ga0335074_10012178_pt1 | contig 12057 bp, 9 predicted proteins | sample Lox_Sample_23_FD_206715 | JGI IMG/M metagenome (GOLD analysis project Ga0335074, IMG submission 206715) | Soil microbial communities from Loxahatchee National Wildlife Refuge, Florida, United States - Lox_Sample_2.3 | ecosystem: Environmental > Terrestrial > Soil > Wetlands | place: USA: Florida...
GGCGCTGGATGAAAGCCGCGCCCGGTTCGACGAAGGCATGGAACAGGTCCGGCTGCTGCTGGAGCAGGAGAACGTCACCTCGACGGGGCGCTTCCACAGCTTCCGCAACGTCACGTCGCTGCCGCGACCCACGCAGCATCCGCGCCCGCCCTTCTATGTCGCCGCGCTGGCCACGCGCGAATCATTCGAACGTGCCGGCACCGCAGGCCATGGGGTAATGGCGATCCCGATGGCGGGCGGTGCCATGGCCGAGCTGATCGCCGCCTATCGCGAATCCCGCGCCCGCGCCGGCCACCCGGGCACGGGCACGGTGATGCTGGCGTTCCACATGTTCTGCCATCGCGACCAGGCGGAAGCCGAACGCATCGCCCGCGAGCCGCTGAACCGTTATCTGCGCTCGCTTGTCGATGCCGCGTCGGACTGGACCGCGGGCGCCTCGTCGGCGGACTATCCGGGGTACGACAAGGTGATCGCCGGCCTCGCGGCCGAGACATTCGAGACCCAGGTCGCGAAATGCGCCGCCTGGGTGGGCACGCCGGCGCGCATCCTGGACACGGTCGGCACCTATCGCCGTCAGATCGGCGAGTTCGAGATCGCGTCGTTGCAGGTGAACTTTAACAACATCCCGGTAGCTGCCGCGGAAGCCTCGATGCGGCTGTTCGGAGAAACGGTGCTGCCGCGATTGGCGTAGGGCGGGATTGATTTCGCGGCCATCCGCCATGCTATACTCCCCGTCATGAACATCGCCCTCCGCAAGCCGCGCATGACGCGCGATCAGTTCTTTGACTGGGCGCAAACCCAGGACACCCGCTACGAGTTCGACGGCTTCCAACCGGTTGCCATGACCGGAAGAACGCTGAACCACAGCCAGATGACCCAGAACATCCACTTCGCCCTGCGGACACGCTTGCGCGGCGGCCCCTGCAGACCCCTTAGCCCAGACGCCGGTGTGGGTACCGTGGGGGACGCGGTCCGCTATCCGGATGCGGTTGTCACTTGCACAAAAACCCCGGGAACATCGCATCTTGTTGAGAACCCCGTCGTTGTCTTCGAGGCCCTCAGCCCGACCTCCGGCCGCACCGACCGCATTCTGAAGCTGCGAGAATACCGCGCCGTCCCGTCCATCCGACGCTACGTTATCCTTGAACACGCCAGCATCGGCCTGACCGTCTTCGCGCGTTCAACCGGCGATCAAGACTGGCAAGCCACCGCGCTGACGGCCGAAGACACTCTCCAGATACCGGAGATCGGGGTCGAAATTCCGGTCGCCGAGTTCTACGAGGAGGTCGATCTGCCGGATGCCGCCGTTCAGGAGGCTACCCCGGAAAACGATGTCACGAGGCGCACATAGCGCCGCGTGAGACCGGCGTCGTCATATAATACCAAACGTCCGAAAGAGTGACGCTCTACCGCCCGTCGCCGGCGTGCCATAACGGGCACGACATGGCCGGCACAAGGCCGGCCATGACGTTGGGGACGGTCAGGCGCGGCCGACCTGTGCTCGTACCGCCTGAAACCGACGGTACACCGCCTTCACCTCGTCCTCCTCGGGGGCGATCGCATAGGCGACCCGTGCCGCACGATCCGCCAGCGCCAACCACTTCACCTCGCGGGTGGTGTCGAACAGATCGAGTAACACCGCCGCCCGCGTCGTCGCCAGCAACTTGCGGGCCCCCTGATCCTTGACCTGCCCCATGTGCAGCGCGTCCGAGACGGCGACTGCCTCGCGCAACTGGCCGCCGGCCCGCAGGAACCAGGCGCGGCGCCAGTAGAGATCATCCGGAACGCCGCCGACATCGGCGAACCGGTCGGCGAGCTGCGCCAACACGCGCGCTCCGATCCGCGCCAGCCCCGACTCACCGGTCGCACTCAGCGCCAGATAGAACCGCTGCCGCTCTTCCGGGCCGGGCAACTCCCCCGCCGCGATCATCCGCAAGAACGCCAGCGCGGCGCGGCGGTCCTCGCCGGAGGCGAGCCGGTCGGCATCGATGCCGGCGTGTGCGAGTTCGGCGCGCTCTTGCCGCTCCACCCGTTCGGCCGGTGTCCACTGCGCCGCGATTGCGCCGACCAGAGGAGCATCCGGGCGCGGATCAACGATCTCGCCGTCCCGCACGCCGGCCAGCAACAGGCGACGTCCGCCCAGCAGCGTCACGCCCTTGCGTTCGGCGTCCAGCGCGACGATCGGAACCGCCTCGTCGCTGGTACCGTCGTCGAGCGCGCAACCGACCAGCAGCCGCTGGCCCTCATCGGCACTGACCCGCGACAGCCAGACCAACACATCCCGCACCGGCACGCTTGCTTCATCCGTCATTCCCAACGCCCTCACCGTCCACCGGAGGAGGTTCCCTTCACACCTGGGAGCGCCCCCAAAGTCCCGATCATTCATCCAGGGGCAGGAGTCCTCAAAGTCACATGTGCGGTCCCCACGCCGCCTGCGGAAGCGCTTGGCTTCTCGGACTGTAATAGCAATGCGCTGGCCGGGATGGCACTTCGCCATTGCGGCTGTAGGCCATTCCCGCTCGATAATCCAACCAGTCGCTGACCTGGTGCTTCGAGGACGAAGCGTCGCCTGAATCCGACGCGCTGTTTGATCGCGTCCGTGACGACACGGACCTGGAGGGACATCCTCACGCTGGCGCGAAGAGAGAAGCTCACCACCTATGACGCGACTTATCTTGAGCCTGCGGTCCGCTGGGATTTGCCGTTGCTGACGAGAAATAACGAACTCCGCGCGGCCGTCTGGGCACCGCCGTTCTTCCGCGATTGCCGGCGCGCCTCGCCCGAGCTTTCGGTGCGCCTAGGCCTGATGTGTAGGACACGGTTCGACCAACAGACCGCGGCTTCCTTTGGTTTTTCATCCAGTCCCAGAGAGCGGCGCACACAAAAGTGATCGCCAGAACCGCCAACACTGTGCATTCGTTACAGGGGATGTCAGCCACTGACATGGCCGGAGGCATCGGATGCCGCCCGCTCTTTCAGCCAAGCAACAAAGCAGAGCGCCAATCGCAGGCTTCCTGAAGCGGCAACTTTGGCGATGCCTGACCGATCCCCGAATACAACACCCAGCGTCGGGATATCATAATGATCGGTGCCTCGGCCGGGGGGCTGCAGCGCGCCCGCGACTATGACAAAGATGCCGAGCTCGTTTGCCAGCCGCAGCGCGATCAAACGGGGGTGGTCGAACCCGGCGATACCGAGCAGGATGCGACCTGATGTCCGACGAAAGCGAGGAGACGATCCCGCCTGCTGAGCCAGCGGAGGCGCATACGCCGCAAGTAGAGGCCCCCTGCCCCATCGTCGGCATCGGTGCGTCTGCCGGCGGGCTTGATGCCTTGCGGCGCCTGTTCCGCGATATCGCCCCTGGCTGCGGCATGGCCTTTGTCGTTGTGCAGCATCTCGATCCCCACCACGGGAGCCTGCTCGCCGAGGTGCTGGATCGCAGCACCTCGCTCCCGGTCACACAGATCGAAGACAACGCGGCGGTCGCGCCCGATCATGTGTACGTGATTCCCCCCAACGCCGCGCTGACCATCCTTGATGGCCGGCTGCTCCTTGCGCCTCCCGCTGCGCCGCGCGGACAGCGCAACCCGATCGACGAATTCTTTACCTCGCTTGCCCGTGAGCAAGAGGAAAACGCCGCCTGCATCATCCTGTCAGGCACTGGCAGCGATGGCACCGTGGGGCTGCGCGCCATCAAGGAAGCCGGTGGGCTGACACTCGCGCAATCGGAAGCCGAATACGACGGGATGATGCGCAGCGCGGTCGCGACAGGGCTGGTGGATTTCATTCTGCGGGTCCAGGACATGCCGGCCAAGCTCGCCGATTATTTCGGCCATCTGACGCGGCACGAAATCGACAGCGAAGGCGCCCAGCGCGACATCGGCGACGATCTCGGTCAGATCACCGCGATTCTGCGAGCACAGACCGGGCATGACTTCAGCGACTACAAGGACCGCACAATTATCCGCCGCGTCCATCGGCGGATGCACGTGCTGCAGATCGATGACATGGGGGCATTCATCGATCGACTTCGCCGCGATAGCCTCGAAGTCAATCTGCTGTTTCAGGACCTGCTCATCGGCGTGACCCATTTTTTTCGCGACCCGCGCGCTTTCGACACGCTCGAGCACGCGGTGATCCCCAATCTGTTCAGGGACAAGGGACCCGATGACAGTATCCGTGTCTGGGTCCCCGGATGTGCGACCGGAGAAGAGGCTTATTCGATCGCCATCCTGCTGCGCGAACACGCTCCGAGAGCCGACGAAAAGCCGAAGTTGCAAATCTTTGCAAGTGATATCGATGGGCATGCGCTCGATATCGCCCGTGTCGGACGCTATCCGGCGAGCATCGCGAAGGACGTCCCGGCGGCCCGGCTCGAGCGCTATTTTCTGCGCGAGGACGGTACTTACCGAATCGCCGGCGAGCTGCGTGAGATCTGCTTGTTTTCCATGCACAACCTGCTGCGCGATGCCCCGTTCTCAAAGCTCGACCTGATCTCCTGCCGCAATCTGCTGATCTATCTCAGCAGCGAACTGCAGGACAGGGTGATCCCGCTGTTCCATTATGCGCTTGTCCCGAATGGTTATCTGTTCCTCGGCACATCCGAGAATGTGACCCGTCATTCGCGCCTGTTCGTCGCCAACGACAAAACTCATCGAATCTTCCACCGTCGGGCGCATCACGACGGGCGCGTTCCGGAATTTCCGCTGACCACGCCGGAGGCGGGACGCCCACCCTCTCCGACACTGCGGCACCGCGCCGTTGAGCCGAGCCTCAGGGCTACCGCCGAACGTCAGCTCCTCGAGCGCTTTGCCCCCGCCTACGTCGTGATCAACGCCGAAGGAGACCTGCTGCAGTCGTCCGGCCGCACCGGTAAGTATCTCGAGCTGCCGTCCGGCGCACCAGACACCAACATCTTCAACATGGCCCGCCCGGGGCTGCGGCTGGAGCTGCGGGCGGCGATCCACCGTGCGATCGGCAGCGGCCAGCTTGTCGTGCAACCGAAAGTGAGCATAGGTGCCAACGGCGGCCGCCAGGAGATTGATCTTTACGTGCGGCCGATGCATATCGGCTCCTCGGTGGATATGACCTATTTGGTCGTCTTCCAGGAAATCGGCGGCATCAAGCCGGTCGTTGATTCCGACACGACAGTAAGCGAAGACGCCGGGGAAACCGGCGCACATCAGCTCGAGGCCGAGCTGCGTGCCACCAGGGAGCGGCTGCAGGCAACAACCGAGGAGCTGGAGTCCTCCAACGAGGAACTGAAGTCCAGCAACGAAGAGTTGCAGTCGATCAACGAAGAGCTGCAGTCCGCCAACGAGGAGCTTGAAACCTCCAAGGAGGAGATGCAGTCCATTAACGAAGAGCTGCAGACCGTCAACGCCGAGCTTAACGCCCGGGTCGAGGAACTAAGCCGCACCAACAACGATATGAACAACCTCCTGGAAAGCACACAGATCGCGACCGTGTTCCTCGACCGGACCCTCACCGTGAAAAGTTTCACTCCGGCTGCCAAAGATGTGTTCTGGCTGGTCGAAAGCGATATCGGCCGTCCCATCATGCACGTTCGTTCACGCTTCGACGTGGACACAATCCAGGAGGATGCCGAACGGGTGTTGCGGACGCTCGCCACGACCGAGCGACCGGTCACAAGCCACGAGGGCGACACCCGCTATATGATGCGGATGCTGCCATATCGGACCGTCGATAACATCATCAACGGCGTGGTGATGACCTTCACCGACATCACGCGTAGTTCCGCCGCTGAAGTCCGCATCGCGGAACTGGCCCATGAGCTGCGGGCACGGATCGACGAGTTGGAGATCATTCTCGATCTGGTCCCGGTGGGGGTGATGATCGCGCAAAGTGACGGAGCGCCCGCCGCGATGATCAACGCTTACGGGGCGCGCCTGCTCGGCGCGGAAGAGCGCCACAAGGGCCTGCGAACCGCTGTCATGCCGTTTCGCCTGTTCGAAGGCGGCGAAGAGCTGCCGCGGGAACGACAGCCGTTGGAGCGCGCGATGCGGGCCGGCGAGACGGTGTCGAACTGGCAGGGGCTGCTCAGAAACGAACGGGGCCGCAGCGTCCCCCTCATGATCTCGGCGACACCGCTGTTTGACGATGACGGCAAGATCCGCGGCGGAGTCTCGGCGATGGTCGATATTTCGCTGCACAAGCACGCGGAAGCCCAGCAGCAGTTCCTGCTGAACGAGCTGCAGCACCGCGTGAAGAACATCCTGGCGGCGATTTCTTCGCTCGCTACGCGCATGTCCCGCGAACAGCGCTCCGTCGATGATTTCGTCGACGCATTCCTCGGCAGACTGGGTGCAATGGGACGGACACATGACCTGTTGACCGACGGTGCCGGAAGCGGCGCGACCCTGAAATCATTGGTGGAAGCGGCTCTGGTGCCGCACCTTGCCGCCGGCAAGGTTGAGATCCTGCTGGATGGGCCGGATGTCAGGCTGCCATCGGATACCGCCACAACTCTTGGCATGGTCTTCCACGAGCTGGCAACCAACGCCTCGAAACATGGAGCTCTATCAAAGCCGGGTGGGCGAATCAAAGTCTCTTGGACACTGCGCCACGGCGATCCAGCAGATCGTCGGTATATCGAGTTGAACTGGACCGAACAGGGCGGGCCGCTCGTCGACCCTTCCAGCATACCCGGTTTCGGCACAAGGCTCATCACCCGCGGCGTGGAATACGAGCTGGCCGGCAAGACGACCCTGGAGTTCACCCCGGACGGACTTCGTTGCAGGATCGAAGTCCCGTTGGGCGGCGAGGTTGAACGGCAGCCGCTCCCGGCTGGCAACACGTGATGTCCGCCTCCGGCGCGCCAGATCTGCAAGGGCTTCGGATTCTTGTCGTCGAAGACATGCTGCTGATTGCTGAAGTGATCGTGGACGAACTGCACGACCACGGGTACAGGGTGGTCGGACCTGCCGCCCGCGTGGAACAGGCGTTGGCCTTGGTCACCAGCGCGGAGCTGGACGGCGCGCTGCTCGACGTGAACCTGGCCGGCGAACGCTGTTTCCCGATCGCCGACGAGCTGGAGAAGCGCTCGATCCCCTACGTTTTTCTGACCGGTTACGGGGAAGGAGGCATACCTCCCAAGTATCAACATGCGCCCAGACTGGTGAAGCCGTTCCAGCCTCAGGCTCTGATCGACTTGGTGGCACGCTACTTCACTCAGGCGCGTGGGCAAGCGCAGGGCTGACCACACAGCGACAGAACAGAGTGACGACGAGCGGCAAAGCCCCGCACCGGCCCCGCGGAACGAAGGGGCGGAGTTATTGGAGCCAATCAACCGGTGGCCAGTCAATCTGTTTGCGGCGTCCGCCAGGTCGGGACTGGGAGCAAACTCCTGTTGCACTCCATGCCCTCCTGTGGCTACTGTCTACTGATAATCCAGAAGAGGACAAGACCGAGTGCGAGCGGGATTGCGATCCCCTGCATGCCTCGAAGCGAAGGTGGGCGTCCGGAGACGAACCGACAGCGCCTGCCCACCCCCAAATTGAGTCGATTCGGCGCCATGACGCCATCGCCTGCCTACGTTCTCGGCCTGCCAGACCTGCAACGAGGGGAGCGGCCGTGATTCAGATGCTGATAGTCGAGGACGATCCCTTAGTGGCCGATACTATGCAGGCCGGGCTGGAGGAACACTACGGTGCGGCTGTTATTTGGCGCGGAACGGGTTTCTCGGCAGTTGAAACTATGAAAAGACGGCAGCTCGATATCGGTGTCATAGACGCACTGCTTCCGGATATGAACGGATTCCAGCTTGCCCGACAAGCCGCCAATATGAATATTCCGAGTTTAATAACCACCGGACACCCGGATATCATATTGCTGTGCGAGCACTACTCCTTTCCTTTTCTGGCAAAGCCCTTCTTACCCGCTGCGCCGGTGGAAAGGACCGTCAACCTCATTCGGGAGCCCGAGCAGAACATTAAGCTGGTCCTTGCGTCATGCGCCAAGCTTGAGGACGCGGCAGGTAGCCTGAGAAATGTTCTTCGTGAGTCGAGCCGGCTGGCTGAGGAATCGAGACGCCTGATTGAGGGATCGAGACGGCTTGCCGATCAATCCAGGCGCCTCGTTGAGCAGTCCAGGCGTCCAGCTGAGGAATCAAGACGACTGATTGACGAATCGAGACAGCTCCTCACGGGGTCCGTAAGAAGCCGAGAGCGCAACTCAGGTGTAGAGACTCATCCACACCTTCCCGAGGACGGAGATAAGCAAACATAGTCTTCTTGGCCGAAGCAGCGCTGACCTGCCGGACCGTAGCCTCATGACAAGGCCACCTTGGGCGGCCCAGCAATCCGACGGGCCTTATATAGTCTCACCTAAGTCGAGTGAAACCGTCTGGGAATGTCCTCGCCGGCACGCCGTGGGATGTTATCGGCGCCGCCGAATCACGTCGAGGCAGGGTCGTATTGAGCCTCCCCGGATACCGGGAGTACTGTCGGCGTAATCACGGGGAATGAAACGCCATGGCGGATCAGAAGCACTGGGTCGGCACCTGGACCACCGCGCCGGCGCAGGCCGAAGGAGTCACATTCAGCAATCAGACGCTGCGCATGTACCCGCGCATCAGCCTGGGTGGGCAAAGCCTGCGCGTGCGGCTGTCGAACGCCCATGGCAATCGCCCGCTGCCGATCGGCGCAGCGCATATTGCACTGCGAGCGCAAGGTATGGGCATTGTGCCAGGGTCGGACCGCGTGCTTCGCTTCGGCGGCGCCGACTCTGCCACCATCGCGGCCGGCGCGCTGCTGATCAGCGATCCGGTGGAGTTGGAGGCACCGACACTCTCGGACCTCTCGGTCAGCGTGTTCCTGCCCGGCGAAATCCCAGCCACGTTCCAGGTAACCGGACACTATGCGCGGCAGACGAACTACGTCTCGCCGCCGGGGATTTTCTGCGACGCCGAAGTCATGCCGGTGGGTCGGATCAGTGACGAATGGTACTTACTTTGCGGCATCGATGTACTGGCGGAGCCCGGAACCGGCGGCATCGTCGCGCTGGGTGATTCGCTGACCGACGCCAATATCTCGACGCTGGACGCATTCTGCCGTTGGCCCGACCAGCTCGCGCGGAGGCTGGCCGCACGCAAGACTGGTCGCGTGTTCGGCGTGATGAATCAGGGACTCGGCGGCAATCGCATCCTGCACGACGTGCGCGGCGATAGCGGGTTGCGCCGCTTCGACCGCGACGTGCTGGCGCAGCCGGGGGTGACGCATGTCATCGTCATGCTGGGCACCAACGACCTGCGCAACCGCTGGGGCAAGCCCGAGGAAGAGGTGACCGCGCCGCAGATGATTGCCGGGTTGCAGCAAATGGCGCTGCGCGCCCACACGCGGGGCATCAGAATATTCGGCGCCACGCTGACACCGTTCGAGAACGAGACGTTCCTGCCCGGCGCCTGGACTCCGGCCCGCGAGGCCACGCGCCAGGCAGTCAATGCCTGGATCAGGGAGGGCGGCGCATTCGACGCCGTGGTCGATTTCGATCTGGGCCTGCGAGATCCCGATCATCCCTCACGGATGCTGCCAATCTATGACTGCGGCGATCACCTGCATCCGAGCGACGCCGGATATAACCGGATGGGCGACGTGATCGATCTGTCGCTGTTCGAATAGGCCGAACTTTCCACTGGTGGAGGGCCGGACGCAGAGCGGGAGAGGTGAACTCAGTGCCGCTGGGGGTTGCTGCTCATCACCAGCATCACGGCGTGACGCAGGCGCAACAGCCCGGCCCTGACCTCGCCGCCGGCGCAGAGCCGTCGCCCCTCGTCGGCAAGCCCGGATGCTTCCTGCCGCGGTGCGGCCGCGGCCAGGCGCGCCAACTCGTGCACCCGCTCCAGAAGGAGTTGGCAGTACGCCGGCGTGTCCGTGGTGATCCGCACCGGCGGCGACGGCTCGCCGCCACCGGGCAGAGCAACAAGAATCACGACACCAAGCCCCACCAGACTGGCCAGGCAGACAACGCGGACCGGCACAACCATGCCGGGCAAGCTACCGGGCGGAGCGTATCCGGCCGGTGGGACTGGCGTGACAAGCCGGTAAAGCAGGTTCACGCGTGCGCCGCGCGTTCGGATCCGGGGAGCAGCAACCTCGCCTCAAGGCCGGGTCCCGCGTCGCCCAGCCGCAGCTCCCCGCCATGGAGCTGCGCGACGGCTTGCACCAACGCGAGGCCCAGCCCGGCACCAGGCGTGCTGCGCGCGCTCTCACCGCGGAAGAAGCGCTCGGTGGCCCGGCTGCGGTCGATTTCCGGGATTCCGGGTCCGTGATCGGTCACGACGATGGCCACCCCCGTGGGCCTCGATTCGCCGCGAATCCCCACGCAGTTGCCCGACGGCGAGAACTTGACCGCGTTGTCCACCAGGTTGGCGACCGCCTGTTGGACCAGCTCACGATCGCCATAGGCGGGCAGGTGCGGCGGTGCCTCCAGAACGAGCCGGACCTCCTTCTCTTCCGCTACCGCTTCGTAAAGCTCGGCCACGACGCCGAGCAGCGGTGCGAGGTCGATATCCTTGAAAGCTGAGCGCCGCGAGCCTGCCTCGATCTCGGCGATCCGCAGCAACGCGTGGAATACCGCGACGATGCCGTCGAGATCGGCGATCGCCCGCTCGATCGCGGCGCGTAACTCTGCCGGCGTTTCGGCGTGCAGCGCGGCATCCTCCAGACGGGTCCGGGCGCGTGTGATCGGCGTACGCAGGTCGTGGGCGATCGCGTTGGAAACCTGGCGCACGCCATCCATCAGCCGGGCGATCCGGTCCAGCATGTCGTTGATCGTTTCGGCGAGCTGGTCGAATTCGTCGCCTCGACCGGACAGTTTCACCCGTTGCGCAAAATCCCCGGCGGCGATGGCGCTGGCGGTGGCCGAGACGTTGGCCAACGTGCGCCGGAACAGGCTGCGCACGATCAGTCCGCCCGCTGTCGCCATCACCGCCACGACGAGCATCGCCCACAACAGGGCGTCGGTCAGCAGGTCGCGGAGCTGCGCGCGGTTGCGGACGTCACGACCGACCAGAAGATGGTAGCCGTTCAGCAGATCATAGCGGTGCACCTGCGCCAGCGAGCGGACTCCGGCGCGTTGCACAGGAAGCTCGTACCAGCCGTCGGTGCGCTGCACCGCCGCGGGCCAGCGCGCCAGATTGCCGGCGACCGGCTGCATCTGCGGATCGACCAGAAGATAGATCGCGTCGTCATCGACATTGCCGGCGAGACGATCCTCGATCGCCAGCACCAGCGCCGCCACACCGCCTTCTTCCCAGCGTTGGGCCAAACCTTGCGCATCGGTCCGAATCGCCGCCTCGACCTGGCGGTCGAGCAGCCCGGCGGTGGCCCACCACAGGAACATCGCCAGCGCGCCCGCACTGATCGCCAGCAGGCCGGCATAGATCGCGGCAAAGCGGACGCCGGCCGAGTTGAGAAGGAACACCCGGCGCCGTTGCAGCCCCGGACGTGCCGCATCAACCGTGTGGTCGGGCAGGGCCGGCGCGTCGTTCACGTCCCTTCGGCGCGCAGCATGTACCCGGCGTTGCGAACCGTGTGGATCAGCGGCATCGGGAAGGGCTTATCAACCTTCTGGCGCAGCCGCGAGACATGCACGTCGATCACGTTGGTCTGCGGATCGAAATGATAGTCCCAGACGCCCTCCAGCAACATGGTGCGGGTGACCACCTGGCCGGCATGGCGCATCAGGTATTCAAGCAACCGGAACTCGCGCGGCTGCAGATCGATCTTCTGTCCGGCGCGTTTGACCTGACGCGACAGCAGGTCGAGCTCGAGATCGGCGACCGCGAGCTTGGTGACCGGGCCTTCGCCCTTGCCGCGGCGCGCCAGGGCCTCGACGCGGGCGAGCAGCTCGGCGAAGGCGAACGGCTTGGTCAGGTAGTCGTCGCCGCCGGATTTCAGGCCCCTCACCCGCTCGTCCACCTCGGCCAGCGCCGACAGGATCAGCACCGGCACCGAGTTGTGCTGCGCGCGCAGGGTCTCCAGCAGCCGTATGCCGTCGATCCCGCCGGGCAACATGCGGTCGAGGATCACCGCGTCA
>Ga0335074_10012181_pt1 | contig 12056 bp, 7 predicted proteins | sample Lox_Sample_23_FD_206715 | JGI IMG/M metagenome (GOLD analysis project Ga0335074, IMG submission 206715) | Soil microbial communities from Loxahatchee National Wildlife Refuge, Florida, United States - Lox_Sample_2.3 | ecosystem: Environmental > Terrestrial > Soil > Wetlands | place: USA: Florida...
TGAATGCGTTCGGAGATGGACGCCGGCACGCCTTCGTTGTGGGAGCGCCAGATGCGGTCGCCGGAGAGCGCCAGGTTAATGGCGTCGAGGTCGCGCTGCAGGCCCAGGGCCTGCTCATGCAGCTTGGGCGAAAGCGTGGGCGTGGCGTCGATGGCGCGCTTGATGGAATCCAGGCGGGTGCCGGCCTCGGCAGCGGCTTCCTCGGTAGCGGTGAGAGCCTTCTGGAGGCGGTCGATCTTCTGGACGAAATCCAGCATGGAGACGTGCTCTTCCTCGGTGTACGGGGTGGCGGAGACCACTTCGATGCTGGCCGATCCGGGCAGGTCGGTGACCACGCCGTTCACGCGCTTGGCCAGGGCAACGGTGTATTTACCCGGCAGGACGAAGGCGCCGCCGCCACCGCCGCGGCCGCCACCGAAGGCTGCCGCCATGGCGGGATCGATGGCTCCAGCGCCACCTGCACCACCGCGTCCACCACCGCCGCCAAAGCCACCACCGCCGCCCCGTCCTCCCCTGCCGCCACCGGCCCCGCCGCCGCCGAGCGGCACGGAGGGCGCCAGAGCGATGCCCTGGTCCCGCAGATCCCAGGTGACGCGGTGAATGCCCGCGGTGGCCGGCTCATCCAGCCGCCGCACCACGGCGCCCTTGGAATCCTTGATGGTCAGAATAATCGCCGGCGGCTCTTCCAAAGCTTCCGCGCGGAGTTCCTCGGGGGTCGGGTAGGGCGCGGTTTCGCCGCGCTGCGCGGCCTGGCGCTCGCGCTGCTGGCGTTCCTGCGCCTTGGTGCGGATGGCCTCCTTCAGGTTGTAGGTGATCATGGCGCCCACGGGCGGGTTAGGCGCGGTGAAATGCAGGGACCCCAGATCGCCGCCGGTGTTGTAAGGGATGAACTCCAGCGCCTTGCGGACCGGGAAGATGGCGCTTTCCTGCTGCATCATTTCGGGCGTGGCCACGCGCAGCGGGCTGTAATCGTCCAGCACATAAATACTGCGGCCGAAGGTGCCGATCACCAGGTCGCCCATCTGCTTCTGAATGGCCAGGTCGCGCACCATGGTGGTGGGCATCCCGATGTTGAGTTTGATCCACTTCTCGCCGCCGATGTTGGTGAAGTAGAGGCCGAATTCAGTGCCGGCGAAGAGCAGGTTCTTGTTCACGGAATCTTCCCCGATGGCATACACGCCGCCGCGCTCGGGGAGGTTCCCGGAAATGTTGACCCAGGTATTGCCCATGTCGGAGCTCTTGATCAGGTACGGTTTGAAGTCGCCATTCTGGTGATTTTCGTAGGCCACGTACACCGTGCCGGGATCGTGCTGCGAGGCCACGATGCGCTGGACGTAGGCGTTCTCGGGCACACCGGCGGGCTTTTCCACCTTGCGCCAGGTTTTGCCGCCGTTCTCGGTAATCTGCACCAGGCCGTCGTCGGTGCCCACGTAGATCAGGCCTTCTTTGACGGGCGATTCGGCGATCGACGAAATGTTGTCATAGAGCGCCGTGGAGACGTTCTTCTGAATGGCCTCGATGGGCCAGACCTTGCCCATCAGTGGCAGGGTGTTGCGGTCCAGGTGGCGGGTCAGGTCGGGACTCACGGCCACCCAGGAATCGCCGCGGTCGTCGCTGCGGTAGAGTTTCTGGGCGCCGATGTAGAGCCGCGTGTGCGAGTGAGGGCTGACGATGAAGGGGGCATCCCAATTCCAACGCAGAGCCGGATCGTCCTTGGCCGGTTTGGGCTGGATGGAGACGCGCTCGCCGGTGCGCTTATCGAAGCGCACGATGCCGGCATTCTGCATGGAGGCGTAGATGGTATTGGGATCTTTGGGGTCCACGCGTGAATAAAAACCGTCGCCGCCGTTGGTGACGAAGCAATCGGCGTTGGTGAGGACGGTGTTCTTGGTGCGGGCCGCGCAGCCTATGCTGTTGTTATCCTGCGTGCCGCCGTACACGTGATAGAACGGCACGTCCTCATCCACGGCGACGTCGTAGAACTGGCCGGTGGGGAGATTCTCCTTGAACACCCAGGTGGCAGCGCGGTCGAAGCTTTCGTAAAGGCCGCCATCGCAGCCCACCAGGTAATGGCTATTGTTGTGCGGGTCGATCCAGATATCGTGATTGTCGACGTGCTTGTTGCGGGTGCCGAGGGCCGTCAGGGTGCGGCCGCCATCGTCGGAGACCATGATGTTGACGCCCATGATGTAGACGCGGTCGGGGTTGGCGGGGTCCACTTCCACCTTGCCGTAATACTGGGCCTGGGTGTCCGAGGCGTTGCGGCGCTCCCAGGTAATGCCGCCATCCGATGACCGGTAGAGGCCGCCATTGCCCTCGGCTTCCACCTCGGCGTAAATGATCTTGGGGTTGGAAGGCGCATAGTTCAGGCCGATGCGGCCGAGGCCGATTTCGCCCTGCCCCTGCGGGAATCCGCCCTGCACCTTGGCCCACGTCTTGCCGGCGTCCAGCGAGCGCCACAGCGCGCTGCCAGGGCCGCCGTGGATGATGCCGAAATAGCTGCGCTCGCGCTGGTGGGTGGCGGCAAGCAGGACGTCGGGATTCGCCGGGTCCATCAGGATGTCGGTGCAGCCGGTCCACTCATCCACTTTGATGAGGCTCTGCGACCAGGTCTTGCCGCCATCGGTGGTTTTGAAGAGGCCGCGATCGCCGCCGCCCCTCCACAAGGGACCCTGCGCGGCCACGTAGACCACGTTGGAATCGCGCGGGTCCACCACGATGCGGCCGATGTGCTCGGAGGACTTTAGTCCGACGTTGTGGAAGGTGTGGCCGCCATCTTCGCTTTTATAGACGCCATCGCCATAGGCTGCCGCGCGCTGGCTGTTGTTCTCTCCGGTGCCCACCCAGACGATGGAGGGATTCTTGGGATCGATGGTGATCCAGCCGATGGAGTAGGAGCCATAATTTTCAAACACCGGAATCCAGGTGGTCCCGTCGTTCTCGGTCATGAAGATGTTGCCCGCGGCCAGCGCGATCATGTAGTGGCTGGTGCTGTCGGGGAACATGGCGATCTGCAGGATACGGCCGGAGATCATAGCCGGGCCGATTTCCCGGGCGCGCAGGGAAGCGAAGGTGCGTTCGTTGATGGGGTCCTGGTTGGCCCCACCGCGGCCACGGCCGCCGCGCCCCCCTTGCGGAGGGGCATCCTGCGCAGACATGGCAATGGCGAGAGACAACAGGAGCGGAAAAAGCTTCATGGGGGGAGTATAGCTCATAGAGAAAGGCGGGGCTCGGATTCACCGCGGAGACGCCGAGGGAGCGGAGAGGAATCAGTTGGGAAAAGGTGCTGCGGCTGCTGGTGGTCAATCGTCTGCTCGATCCCGGCAGCGAGTTCCGCGTGCATCGGCAGTGGTATGTGGACTCGGCCATGGATGAACTGCTGGAGAGCAGTTAGCAGAGGTGGGCGGACCTGTTCGCCGCCGATTTCGAAGTATTGCCCCATTCCACCGCGAAGTCAGTCGTCTGGCCGGAATTTCCATTTCGGACCTCCAGCTTCGATTCCGTATACTCACGGGCCCGTCTGCCGGCTTGCCCTACTGCCCGCCGTTCAACTCCGAAACCGCGGTCTTGTCGCGGTCGATGTACGGCACGCCCTTGGTCATCCAGTCGGGCGCGGGGGCGCCTTTCAGGAAGTGGTCGAAGTACTGCTGCAGGCGAATGGTGTAATCCTTCTGGTCGGGACGGCGGTGCAGGCCGTGCGGCTCGCCGTTGTAGACGAAGAAGTACACTTCTTTGCCCAGGCGCCGCAGTGCCAGGTAGAACTCGATGCCCTGATACCACGGCACGGCGTCGTCGGCGTCGTTCTGCAGAATCATCACCGGCGTGGAGACGCGGTCGGCCCAGAAGATCGGCGAGTTCTCGATGAACCGCGTGGGGTACTGCCAGATCGATCCGCCAATGCGGCTCTGGGTGTGCTCATATTGGAACTGCCGCGGCAGGCCGGTTCCCCAGCGGATGCCGTCGTAGGCGCTGATCATATCGGCCACCGGCGCGCCCGCGGCCACGGCCTTGAAGCGCTTGGTCTGCGTCACCATGTAGGCGATCTGGTAGCCGCCCCAACTGTGCCCCTGAATGCCAATGGCGTTCTCATCCACGATGCCGCGGTCCACCACCGCCTGAATCGCCGGCAGCACGCACTTCAGCGCGCTCTGCCCGGGGTAGCCGGTGGTGTACACGATGTCGGGGGTCAGCACCAGGTAGCCGTTGCTCACGTAGTAGCTGAAGTTGATCGAGTGCATCGGCCGCGGCTCCACGTAATGGTTTACATTCTGGGTGAGCTTTTCATAGATGTAGACCATCATGGGGTACTTCTTGTGCGGGTCGAAATTTTCGGGCTTGTAGAGCGCGGCGGTGAGCGGGACGCCATCGGCATTCTTGAACTGCACTACCTCCGACGTTCCCCAAAGGATGTGCGCCTGCTGCGGATTGGCGTCGGAGACCTTGCGCAGCTCCTTGAAGGTGGCGTCGGTGGTTTCCAGGTCGGGGCTTTCCTTAAAGCTCTGGGCCGTCAGCAGATAGACGTCGGCGTCCTTGGCCTTCACCGGCTGCGAGAAGAATTTGGGGGCCATCAGCAACTGCTTCGGATCGGCGCCCGTCCAGGAGCCGCGGAAGAAGCCGCTCTCCCAGGTTTTGAGGTTTTCGGCGTGCAACAGCAGCGGCTGGGCCGGGTCGATCCAGCGGTCGCGCGGATCGGCCGCCTCCCGCACGTAGCGCAGGCGCAGGTCGTGCTTGCGGCCGTAGCCATTGGTCAGGTCGTGGGCGCCCGAACCATCCGCCGCCACCTTCCAGATGTCGTACTCGTCGTAAAGCAGCACCGCCGAGCCGTCCTTGGTCCAGCCGCCTTGGCCGTAAGCACCCGGCGTGCTGGGCGTGTCGGTTTCCTCGTTCCAGAACTTCACCGGCAGGCTGGCGGTCAGGTTCACCACCTTGCCATCGGGAACCGAGACGGTGCTCCAATCCTTGCCGTCGAAGGTCAGCAGGTAGCGGCCGGAGGGTGACGCGATCACCTGCCCGTGGTCCTTCTTGATCATCAGCTTGCGCGCGCCGGTGGTGGAATCCACAATCCAGGCGTCCGAGTAGCGCTCGTCGTAATCGTCGGCCTTGCGGTAGGCGCGGTCGTCGGAGCCGAGCACCCATCGCGCGTTTTCGGTTGGCGTGATCTCGGATAATTCGCTATCCGCCAACTGCACCACCTTCTTTTCGCCGATCACGTATGCGGCCAGAAAAGTGCGATTGCGGTCGCGCTCGGCGCGCACCTTCTGGATAGGCTCGATGTAGTCGTCTTTGTAAGACCACAATTCCACGTGCGCCTTGTCGTCGTCGGGAATGTCGTCGGCTTTCTTTTCGGGCGCCGGCGGAAGAGCCACTCCGAAGAAGATGCGGCCGCCATCGCGCGAGAAACTCAGGTTGCCTTTGTCGCTGAGGACGTACTCCTGGCGGAAGCCGGGCGTGGCCGCGGAGACCGTTTCCGAAGCCTCGGGGGATTGGCGGTCCCAGCGGTAAATGCTCCATTTCGGCTGCTTCGCGTCGGCGGGGTGCCCTTCGGTCCCGCGATCGGTGAGGAAGGCGAGTTGGGTCTGGTTCTCGTCCCAGGTGAGCTTGGAATATTTGCCTTTTCCAGCGGCCAGGGCAGTGGGCGCCGCAGTAGACCCCAGCGCCAGCGCGAAGACGCCGTTCTTCGAAGTATCGTGGGCCGAGACCGCGTAGACCAGTTGCTTGCCGTCCTCGGTGAGCGAGAACTCGACCACATCGGAGAAGGTACGCTCGGCGCCATCCGCCAGGGTGCGGAGCACCAGGTCGCTGCCGAACTCGGCGCGCGCGCCGCGTCCGCCGCCGCCACGGCCGCCGCGCCCGCCGCGTCCCTGTTGATCCGCGAATTCGCCGCCGGGGTTCTTCTCGGCCGGCGGATTGGCGGCCGGCTGCCCTGGCATGCCTTCATGCAGATAGGCCAGGTAGCCCGAGGCTTTCTCCGGCATCTCGAAGCGTTTGACGCGCTCGATTCGGGTGGCATGGCCGGACGCCAGGTCCACGATCACCATTCCGTCTTTGGGCGCCTGGTCGCCAGTCTTCTTTTCCTTGCGCGCCTTGTCGGTATCGGCTTTGGAGGGGAAGGTGGAGAAGACCAGCGTGCGGCTATCGGCGGAGAACTCGATGGTAACGCCGCGCGCTTCCGTGGCCGGCCCTTCCTCGGGGTTGGCCGCCAGCGCCGGCGCGGGCCGCATGCCCGCGGGGTGGCGGGTCTCCTGCCCGGTGACCAGGTTGCGGACCACCACTTCGCCATCGCCCTCCTGCGGGAACAGCCCGTACGCCAGGAAGTGGCCGTCGGCGGAGATGTGCTGGCTGGAAATGGAGCGCCAGCCATCGTAGTCTTTGTGGTTCAGAGGGCGCTTCGCGGTTTGGGCGAGCGAAACGGAAACCACCGCGGTTGCCAGCAGCAGGCTCGCGGGAAGGTGCAGACAGAATCGCCGGTGAGACATATTCCTGGTATTGTACCGAAACGGCGGCGCGCTAAATTCGGGCCGATGTCCTCACCCCGGCGGCATCCTGGGAAATGCCCCGGCGTAGGGCATTTCTTGAGAAGACATGTCGAGTTGTGGCCCAGAGCGGCAGCGCAGCCTCGGCTTACAAGCCGAGCAGCTCCACGATGCCCTCCACATCGGCAGCGCGGATATGAATCGGGCCGCTCATTTCAGCGGGGGCCGCCCGCTCGTCGAAGGCCTGGAACAGTGCCATTTTGGCGATCGCATAGCGTTCGGTGGAAGACAATTCGCGCCCGTGCTCCGCCTGCCACGCGGCCATGGCGGAGTCGGCGGCGAGCACGCTGGTGTCTTGCCAGTTTTTGCGGTCGGCCGAAATGTAAAAGACGTACTCGGTGCCGCGTTCGGAGCCGGAACGGAACTCACGCTGCCCCTCGTAGCAATATTGATAGACGTAGCCGCTTTGCGCCGAGTAGGTCTTCATGCGGCGAACGGCCGGCGCGCCCGAGAGAGGCGCCTTCTTCCGGGAGAAGAGGCTCCGAAACACTCAGTTTGCCTCCAGAATGCTACAAGCTACGCTTAGTATCTTTTCGCAGAATGGGACTTTCGTCACTCTTGACAAGGATACCAACCGGAGCCACAATGAAATTGGAATCGGTGCCGGTTATCTGATTCCAACGCCGTCTTTTAAAAGCCAGCCTACCCAGGTTGGCGGGAGGTGCTATATAGAACCGGGCCAGAATGAGGGCGGCCTCATCCGCGGCGAGTGAACAGGCAGCACAGGAAATCCGGAGCGGCTGGATTGCCGGAGGGAATCAAACCGGCATCGCGCGTGATGCGCAAAATGATGGTCGCGAATCGGGGTTCCTCAGTTCACAGACCGCGGGTGACCGCCCTTGTTCGTTTTATAGGCCTCGGTTTCCGGCATCTGCCCCACCCTCAGCCTTCCGATTCCCAGTTCAGAACCACTTTTCCCGAGTTGCCCGAGATCATGGCCGCAAAGCCTTGCTCAAATTCGGTGTACGGGAAGCGGTGCGTGATCACCGGGGAGATATCCAGGCCCGATTGCAGCATCACGGTCATTTTGTACCAGGTCTCGTACATCTCGCGGCCGTAGATTCCTTTGATCGTGAGCATATTGAAAATGATGGTGGTCCAGTCAATGGTCATGGGGCCGGAGGGAATGCCCAGCATGGCGATCCGGGCGCCGTGGCTCATATTGCCGAGCATGTCTCGGAACGCCGCGGGATTGCCCGACATCTCCAGGCCCACATCGAAGCCCTCGGTCATTCCGAGCTCTTTCTGGATCTCCGCCAGTTTCGATTCCCGCACATCGACGGCGCGCGTCACGTGCATTTTGCGGGCCAGGTCCAGACGGTAGGGATTGACGTCTGTAATCACGGTGTAACGCGCTCCGGCGTGCACTGCAACCGCCGCCGCCATAATGCCGATGGGGCCGGCGCCGGTCACGAGCACGTCTTCGCCCAATACGGGAAAAGAAAGAGCCGTGTGTACGGCGTTGCCGAAGGGATCGAAAATGGCCGCCACATCCAGCGCCACCGATTCGTGATGCCGCCAGATGTTGGTCATGGGCAGGGCGATGTATTCGGCAAAGGCGCCCGGCCGGTTCACCCCCACGCCCAGGGTATGGGCGCACAGATGGCGGCGTCCCGCCAGACAATTGCGGCAGCGGCCGCACACCACGTGGCCTTCGCCGCTGACGATATCGCCAGGGAAAAAATCGACGACATTGGAGCCGGTTTCGACGATGCGGCCGACGAATTCATGGCCGATCGCCATGGGCACGGGGATGGTCTTCTGGGCCCAATCGTCCCAGTTGTAGATGTGCACGTCGGTGCCGCAAATGCCGGTTCGCAACACCCGAATCAGAACGTCATTGATGCCGATCCGCGGCGGGTCGATCTCTTCGAGCCACAGGCCTGGCTGGCGATGGCTCTTCACAAGGGCTTTCACATCCTTACGATAGCAACATGCTGCAAGGCCGACGCGGCAGGCACAAATAAAAAAACCGGCGCGTCATCCTGTCGTATGACGCGCCGGAGGGGGGTCGGGGCGGGTTCTTGCGACCCGCCTGTCGTTCGGAACTTAGAAGCCCAGTTTGGTGGTGGAGCCGCCCAGTTCGATGCTCTCGACTTTCTCAGAGCCATTCGATTGGTTGGTATCGACGGCGGTCTGATCGAACTTCTTGGGGGCGTTCTCGACCTTCACCGGGACGGTAAAGTGTTTGTTGCTGTCCAGGTTCGTGAAAATCGCGTTGGAACCGTCCACCTTCAGGTGATACTCGCCAGCGGCGAGTTGCACATTGCCGGCCACGGAGGGCTGGGTCAGGATAATGTCATAGGTCTTGGCGCTAGCCAGGGTAAAAGAGGCGAGAGTCAAAGCGCCAACTACAAGTAGTCTGTTCTTCATGATGGTTTCTCCTAAACTTTTCAATGTCTTGCAAGCTTCGCGACGGGCTTTTGCGGGATCCGTCCCGCCGCCTCATTTCGCTTCTCTTTGGCTCGCAACTATAAGATGACTGCTACGCCGGCAAGGTGACTCCCCCCGAGAGGGGATATATGGACCGGCGGGGAGGGGAGCGTTTCGAAGCAGTTGTGCTGTCTGGCGCACTGCTTGCTTCCCGCGCGGCTCCGAAACCAGCGCCTGGAGCCACGACCGTACAGCCGGAGCCTTAATCCTGTTCCCCAAGAGTCTGGGCGTACGTTTTGCCGTAAGGGTAGAAGAGTTCCTTGCGGCCTTGCTGCCAGGCGGCTCTGAGTTCGGGCATGGTGATATCCCAATCCGGGCGGCATTTCTTGGTGACGATGCGCAGGTCCTGGCGGAGATCTTCCATAGTGGGCCGGCCGAAGAACCAGTAGCCGTTGTAGACCTTATAAACGATCAGGCCGGGTTCGAGAACAATCACATGGGGAATCATGGGATTGTGCAAGGGGTCGGTGTATTCGGCAATATCGAGATCTTTCTGGACGATCCGGCCCGCGTCGGAGAGGAACGGCCAGTGGGCGCCGACCCCGGTGCGATATTCATTCGTCTCGGTGATATTGTCGGTGCTGATCGTGACCAGCCGGCAATAGGCCACCTCCAGCTCCCGATGGAGTTCGACGAGCAATTCCGCCTGGCGCCGGTCCTTGGGGCAGAAACCTCCGCGGCTCAGTACCAGAACCATGGGATGCGGTCCCTGCAATTCCGAGAGCTTCCGTTGCCTGGCGGTGTGGTCGGAGAGCTGATAGTCGGGGAAGACCGCCCCCGGAACAATGTCAGATCGCATCGGAAAACCCTCAGCCCCCAGTCTACCAGCGAGCGGTTGGACGGATGGCTTTCCCCGTCACATGGTGAGAACCACGCGAAATTGGGCGGCGCCGCTCAGCATGCGGGCGTAACCCTCGGCCGCTTTTTCGAGCGGATAGGTTTCGATCATCGCACGGACGCCGGTTAATTCGGCGAAGCGCAGGGTGTCCTCGGAATCGGCGGGGGTTCCGGCCGCCCAGCCTTGAATCGTTCGACTACCGGTAATCAGTTGTACCGGTGTGATCTCAAGCGCATCGAAGGTTACACCGATCACCATGAGCCGCCCGTTGGGCGCCAGGCCATCGAACAACTCCGACATCGCCTTGGAGCTTGGGGCGGTGGATAGAATTACCTGCGCGCCGCCCAGTTTTTGCAAGGCCTGCGCGGCGTTGGTCGATTTGCTGTCGATGTACAGGTTGGCGCCGAGTTTCTTAGCGAGCTCGGCATTGCCGGGGCCGCGCCCGATGGCCGCGACCTTGTAACCAAACTTGTTCGCGAACTGAATTCCGAGGTGGCCGAGACCGCCGATGCCCAGCACCGCCACAAGGTCGCCGGGCATGGCGCCGCTATGGCGCAGAGCGTTGTAGGTGGTAATTCCCGCGCAGAGCAGGGGTGCGGCATCGACGTCGCTCAGCCCTTCCGGTATGGGTACGAGCGCCTCGATCGGAGCAATCATGTATTCCTGATAACCTCCGTCATAGCTGATGCCCGGGATTTTCAGGTTGCGGCAATTGCGAAAATCTCCCCGCCGGCACGAGGGACAGGTGTTGTCCTGGCCGCCATGCCAGCCGACGCCGACTCGCTGTCCCTGCTTCCACCCGGTCACACCGGCACCCACTTCATCGACGATCCCCGCGACTTCGTGGCCGGGAACGCGCGGATACTGAATTCCGGGCCATTGGCCTTCTTTGGTGAGGACGTCGCTGTGGCAGATCCCGCAGGCCTGCACTTTGATGCGCACTTGGGCTACACCCGGCTTGGGGATCTCGCGGTCGACGATCTGGAAATCGGCGCCGGGCCCAGGAATCTGCGCCACCCGCATGGGCGCAACGGCGGCTTTTGCACTTGACATGATGTCCTCCTATGAATTCTTACTTTCACCGATGTTTGTCTCTGTTACCCCGCCACCTCAAAAATGAGTTCCAGCTCGATCGGTACGCCGAGCGGAAGGCTTGCCACGCCATAAACCAACCGGCAAGGGTTCTTCTCTTTTCCGAAAACGTCTTGCAGCAACTCCGAAGCGGCGTCGGCGACTTTGGCCTGGTCGCGGACATCGCCCGAAGTGGCCACTGCAACGCCCAGGCGGACGACCCGCGTCACCTTGTCCAGCGATCCCAAATGGTTCCGGGCGACAGCGAGGGCGTTGAGTGCGGCGAGGTGAGCCGCCTGGCGCGCCGTTTCCACGTCGAGTTCCGCGCCCAGCCGCCCGGTGATTTTCGCGCCACGCCCCTCCGTGGGAAGCATCCCGGTCAGAAGCAGAAGATTCCCCGTTTGTACCGCTTCCGCATAGGTGCCGAACGGCTCAGGAGGCTCAGGCAGGTGGATGCCGAGTTGCTTCAAGCGCTGCTCGGCGCTGGACGGCTGGGAGCCTGCGGCGGCGGTTACCATTTGCTGTTTGGCAGTCATATTCGTTTTTCTCCCCATGAAACTGGTGTAGACAGTTCCAGACGCCCAAACGTGTTTGCTTGACCAGCATTCTCGCTCCTTCGCCGCCGCGGCGCAATCGCAGAATGTAAATTACAGGACGCTCACGCGGCACGTCTTGAAGCCGATGATTAAAGCGCGGCCGGTTATTGCAAGGGAACGGCTTGGGGGAACTGTACTCAATGACACGGAAGAACTGGACAAGGCCGCTCAGGATCTTAGCGTCAGTCGCCACGCTGAGACCAAGACTGGATGGCGCGCCCCCTATCCTTATACATATAGCGGCATCGGCATACATATCGATCCGTCTACGCTTCTGACGGTTCGCTTGCGTCTCGACGAATCGCGCTACGCCACTCCGGCGCAGGTGTCGGCTTTTTATCGCGAGGTGCTGGCGCGCGTCCGCACGCTGCCCGGGGTCGCGGCGTCCGCTGTGGTCACGGGGATGCCGTACAGCCGCAACGCCGTGAACCTGCCTTTGGCGATCGAAGGCCGGCCGCCGGAGAAGGGCACGCCGCCGGCAGTGATGGTTCAGAGCGTGAGCGGCGATTATTTCCGCGCGCTCAATGTTCCCCTGCGCGCCGGCCGGCTCCTCGGCGATATGGATGGTCCCGAGCAGCCGCGCGT
>Ga0335074_10012182_pt1 | contig 12056 bp, 9 predicted proteins | sample Lox_Sample_23_FD_206715 | JGI IMG/M metagenome (GOLD analysis project Ga0335074, IMG submission 206715) | Soil microbial communities from Loxahatchee National Wildlife Refuge, Florida, United States - Lox_Sample_2.3 | ecosystem: Environmental > Terrestrial > Soil > Wetlands | place: USA: Florida...
GGTCGCCGCTGGACCGCCGCGCGACGCCGGGCTAGTGCTAGCCGCATTATGGCCCGCAGCGCGACGCTAAGCCGCCGGACGTCGGAAACCGACATCACCCTGACCCTCGAACTCGACGGATCGGGACAGGCCGACATTGCCACCGGCATCGGTTTCCTCGACCACATGCTGACCGCCTTCGCCCGTCACGGCTTGTTCAACCTCACCGTGCGTGCCAAGGGCGACCTGCACATCGACTTCCACCACACCACCGAGGATGTCGGCATCGTGTTGGGCCACGCCGTCGCCCAGGCGCTGGACGACAAGCGGGGCATCACCCGCTTCGGCCACGCGCTGGTGCCGATGGACGAGGCGCTGGCGGAATCCGTGGTGGACATCTCCGGCCGCCCGTTCCTGGTCTGGAATGTGACCTTCGAACGCCCCAAGATAGGGGAGATGGACACCGAATTGTTCGAAGAGTTCTTCCGCGCCCTGGCGACCAACGCCGCGGTCACCCTGCACGTGAACCAGCGCGCCGGCCGCAACGCGCACCACGTGGCGGAGGCCTGCTTCAAGGCCACCGCCCGCGCCCTGCGCATGGCCGCCGCGATCGATCCGCGCGCCGCCGATGCGATCCCCTCCACCAAGGGCACGCTGTGAGGTTCTGGACTGGCCACCTGCGTCCCGAGACCGCCCCGATCCTGGTGCGGGAAGGCTTCTCCTGGGGCGCCTGCGTCTTCGGACCGCTGTGGCTTGCGGTGCACAACGCCTGGCTTCCCGCCACGCTGGCTCTCGCCGTCGGCATCCTGATCGTGGTGCTGACTGCGGGTCCCACCCAGGCCGCCCTGCTGCTGGCACTCGCCGTGTGGCTGGGCGTCTCCGGCCAGGACCTGCGCCGCTGGTCGCTGCGTCTGCGCGGCTTCACCCTGCTGGAGGTAGTCGGCGCCCGCGACGAGACCGAGGCGCTCGCCGCCTTGCTCGGCCGCCGCCCGCACCTCGCCGGCCACTTCCTGCCCCCGGGCACCGCGCGATGAGGGTCGCCGTGGTGGATTACGGCAGCGGCAACCTGGCCTCGGCGTCGCGCGGCCTGATGCTGGCCGCTGAACGCTCCGGCCTGGACGCCGAGGTGGCCGTCACCGCCGATCCCGACGCGGTCGCCCGCGCGGACCGCGTGGTGCTGCCCGGCCAGGGTGCGTTCGCCGACTGCGCCCATGGGCTGGCGGCGGTCCCCGGCATGCGCGAGGCGATCGAGACCTCCGCGGCGCGGGGCAACCCGTTCCTCGGCATCTGCGTCGGCATGCAGCTCATGGCGCAACGCGGCCTGGAACATGACGTGACGCCGGGCTTCGCCTGGATCCCGGGCGACATCGCCGAGATGCCCGCTCCCGGCCTGCGCCTGCCGCAAATGGGCTGGAACGTTCTCGACTTCATCCCCGGCGCGCATCCGCTGCTGGACGGGCTGGTGCCGGGCGAGCACGCCTATTTCGTGCACAGCTTCGCGCTGGTGGGTGGCGACCCGCGCCAGATCATCGCCACCACCGACTACGGCGGTCCGGTGGTCGCGATGGTCGCCGCGGGAAACCGTGCCGGCACCCAGTTCCACGTCGAGAAGAGCCAGGAGGTCGGCCTGCGTATCCTGGCCAATTTCCTGCGCTGGGCGCCCTGATCCGATGTCCGGCACACTGGAACCGCAGCCCGTCCCCGAACCGGAACTCTTCGTCGAGCGGATCGTCGAGTTCACCGACGACGACCTGCACGCGCTGTGCGAGGCGACCCACGCCGCCATCATCGACGGCGGCGGCTTCGGCTGGGTGAACCCGCCCGGCCGGCGCGCGCTGGAAAGCTATTTCCGTGGCGTTCTGCTGGTGCCGGAACGCGAATTGTTCGTGGCCCGGCTGGACGGCACGGTGGTGGGTTCGGCGCACCTCGTCCGCCCGCCGCGCAACAACGAGGCGCAGTCCTTTGCCGCGCATCTGATGCACTCCTACATCGCACCCTATGCGCGCGGCCACGGCCTCGCCCGAATGATTACCGAGGGCGTGGAAGATCGCGCCCGCGAACTCGGCTACCACATCCTGAACCTGGATGTTCGCGAGACCCAGGAGGCGGCGATCCGGCTTTACGAATCGCTCGGCTATGTGCGTTGGGGCGTGCATCCGGAATACGCGCTGGTGCGCGGCCATCTCGTGCGCGGGTTCTATTACTACAAGCGCCTGCGCGCACGACGCGGTCGCAACGCCTGACGCCGTTGCGAGAAGCGCGGCGACCGCTTCGCACCGACCATCACGTCGTGAACTCCCGCGCCGCCTCTGCAACGCAGTCCCAGACATAGGGTGCCAGCGACCGCGCCACTTCGATGCGGAACGCATCGGCCGCCATGCGCCACAACACGATCTGCGCCTTGCCGAATACGGTACGCGCGCAAGCCCCGACCGGGAATGCCGGCGCATCGAGATCCAGCGGATTGAACGCGTTGATACACCAGGCCGCGCGCGGCCCGGCGACATCGATGCCGAGCCATCCGTCCGACACCTCGACGATGCTGGCCGGCACCGCAACCTCTTGCTGTAGCAGGACCTGGTCGCCCTCCGGCCCCAGCACCAGCCACTCGTCGGGACCGAGCCATAGCGCCGCCCGCTCGCGCGCGACCACCGCCCGGCATGGCGCGGTGCCGAGCAATACCCCCAGCGCCAGGCCGACCGCCGCCGCCGCGTGGGTATCGGCGCGCACGATCAGCCGAGTCGCCGGCGTGGCCCATGCGATCGTCACCGCGGCCGTATCAGACATGCAGCCGCTCCCCGCCGCGATCGTAGAATGTGGGCTCCGTCACGGTGACCGGGATCACGCGATCGGTCATCGGTACATACAGTGTCTCGCCGAGCCGCCTGCGTCCGCCGGCCAGCAATCCCAAGGCGATTGAGCGTTGCAGCGTATCGCTCCAATAGGCTGACGTGACGTGCCCCAGCATCGCCGCGGGCACGCTTGCCCGCGGCTCCGCGACAAGTTGCGCGCCTTCTTCCAGAACGACGCGGGGGTCCGCCGTCAGCAAGCCGACAAGCTGGCATCGATCGGCACGGCAGAGGTCGGGCAGCGACAGCGAACGCTTGCCGACGAAGTCGCGCCCGGTCCTGCGGATCATCCAGCCCAAACCGAGATCGGCCAACGTTACGGTGCCGTCGGTGTCCTGACCGGCAACGACATAGCCCTTCTCCGCGCGCAACACGTGCATGGCGTCGGTGCCGTACGCCGTGACGCCAAGCGTCGCGCCGGCGGCGAGCAAACCGTTCCATATCAAAGGCAATGTGCCGGCGGGCACGTTGAGTTCGTAACCATGCTCGCCGGTGAAGCTGACGCGAAACAGGCGTGCCTCGCGACCGGCAATGCGACAGGGAAGCACGCTCATATGCGCCATCGCGGCCAGATCGACGTCGGGCAACAGCGACGCGATCAACATGCGCGCCTGCGGACCCTGGACGGCGACGACACCCCATTGTTCGGTGATGGAGGTCAGCCAGACCTGCAAATGGGGAAACTCGGTCTGGCGATAATCCTCCATGTGGTGCAGCACGGTCGCGGCACCGCCGGTGGTGGTGGTGACATGGAAACGATCGGGCATGAGACGCGCGACGATGCCGTCGTCCATGACAAAGCCATTCTCGCCGAGCATCACGGCATAGCGGCAGCGTCCCACCGCCAGGCTGGCGACGTCGATCGGATAGAACAAATCAAGAAATGCGGCGGCATCGCGGCCGACGACTTCGATCTTGCCGAGCGTGCTGGCGTCGAACAATCCCACCGCGTTGCGCACGGCATGGCATTCGCGCGCGACCGCTGCAGGCGGTGCTTCGCCGGCATGGGGGAAGCAGCGGGCGCGCTTCCAGGTGCCGACGTCCTCGAATACCGCGCCGTGCGCGGCGGCCCAATCGTGCAGCGGCGTCTGCCGCACGGGTTCCAGCAGCGGGCCGCGCGCCGCGCCGGCCAGCGTGCCGAAGCTCACCGGCGTATAGGGCATGCGAAAGGTCGTGTGCCCCACGGCAGGAATTGGCTCGCCCAAGAATCCGGCGACGGTCGCGAGGGTATTGATGTTGGAAGTCTTGCCCTGATCCGTCGCCATGCCCGCGGTGGTGTAGCGCTTGACATGTTCGATCGAACGGAAGCCTTCGCCCGTGGCAATGCGCAGATCCTTGGTGGTGACATCGTTCTGCAGATCGACGAACGCCTTGGCGTGAGGCGATGACATTGGTGTGGGAGCCGTCGGTCCTGCGCCTACGGTTGTCGCCACTGTACGGGCGCAAGCGGGGCTGGCTGAAGCGTCAGCCCCGGCTTTCGGCGAGATGCTGGCAGCGGCCGGTGCGACGGACGAACCGGATACGGCTGCCTCGCCGGCGGCATAACCCTCGGCAATGCATCCCGCGAGTTCGAATGTCCCCGCACATGCCCCGGCGCAGTGGACATTCGCCGCCGGCTCGCCGGGAACGAATGCTCCAATTGTCGGATCGAACCGCAGCCGTCCGCGGGATTGTGAGAACAGATGCACCGACGGCGTCCAGCCGCCGCATATCAACAGAGCATCGCAGGACACGGCGGTACTGTGGCCCGACAGTCGCACCGCGCGCAGACGCAAGTGCCCTGAAGTCGCCGTGACTGCCGTGCCGGCAACCACAGCCAGGCCGGCATTGCGGGCAGCGATGACTGCCGTGCCATCCGACGCGGGTCGTTGATCGGCAATCGCGGCAATCGTCACACCCGCCGCATGCAACGCCAGCGCGGCATGATAAGCACTGTCATCGCGTGTCGCGACGACCACGCGCGTGCCGACCTTCACGCCATAACGCTGGAGATAACTCCGTGCGGCATCGGCCAGCATGACACCGGGCCGATCGTTGTGCGGGAACACCAGCGGGCGCTCGATCGCGCCCGTCGCCAACACCACCGAGGCGGCGCGCACCTGCCACAGTCGTTCGCGCGGCAAGCGTGGATCGGGCGCAGCGAGGTGGTCGGTGACCCGCTGTGCCAGACCGATGAAATTGTCCGGGAACCAGCCGAACGCGGTGGTGCGTGGCAGCAGCGTGACGCAGCCCCGTGCCGCAAGTGTCGCCAAGGCATCGTCTCGCCACCTGCCGACTGCCTTGCCCGCCACCAAATCCGCAGTCTCCGCCAGCAACGATCCACCGAGCTCAGCTTGTTCGTCGCACAGGATGACCCGCGCGCCCGACGCCGACGCCGCCAGTGCCGCCGCGACTCCCGCCGGGCCGCTGCCGATGACCAGCACCTCGCAATGGACATAGCGATGCAGGTACCGATCGGGATCCGCCACACCCGGCGCGCGACCCAGGCCCGCCGCGCGACGGATCGCCGGTTCATACAGGCGCCGCCATAGCGCGCGCGGCCGCATGAACGTCTTATAGTAGAATCCGGCCGACAGCAGCGGTCCGGCCGCCTGCGCCACGACCCCGACATCGAACGTCAACGACGGCCACCGGTTCTGGCTGTGTGCCCGCAGTCCCTCGTACAACGCGACCTGGGTGGCGCGCTGGTTCGGCGTGATGCGACCGTCGCTCCGATCGATCGTGACCAGCGCATTGGGTTCCTCGGCAGCCAAGGCAACGATGCCGCGGGGTCGGTGGTATTTGAACGACCGCGCGACCAGGTGCACGCCATTGGCGAGCAAGGCGGAGGCCAGTGTGTCGCCCTCGTACCCCACATAGCCGCGGCCATCGAAGCTGAACGCCAAGGTGCGGTCGCGGCGAATGCGGCCGCCGCACTCGGTGCGAAACGACTGGGTCATGTCACGTCCGGCCGTGCCACGCCGACGGGATAGGTCGCGATGATCCGGTCGCTGACCGTATTGCGCAGGCAATTGAAGAACCGGCCGCAGCCATGGATGTGCCGCCAGCGCTCGGCATGCCTGCCCTTGGGATTGTCGCGCAGGTACAGGAACGCGGTCCACGCCGCGTCATCCACGGCCGCAGGATCGGCGGGTCGCACGATATGCGCGGCGCCGCCGTAGCGGAATTCGGATTCCGGCCGCGCGCCGCAATATGGGCAGAAGATCAGCAGCATCAGTGTGCCACCGCGGCGGCGGCAGCCTCGTCGATCAGGCGTCCGGTATGGAAACGATCCAACGCAAACGGCGCGGCGACCGGATGTGGTTCGCCGCGCGCGACGCTGGCGGCGAACACCTGTCCCGACCCCGGCGTCGCCTTGAACCCTCCTGTTCCCCAACCGCAATTGACAAACAGGCCTGGCACGGGGGTGAGGCCAATGATGGGCGAGCGGTCCGGCGTCACATCCACGATGCCACCCCAATTGCGCAGCATGCGCAGACGCCGGAAGGCGGGGAACAATTCGCAAATGGCTTCCAATGTGTGCGTGACCACGTGCAGGCCGCCGGACTGGCTGTAGGAGGTGTAGGCATCGGTGCCGGCGCCGATCACCAGCTCGCCTTTGTCGGACTGCGAAATATAGGCGTGAATGGTGTTGGACATCACCACGCAGGGCAGCACCGGCTTGATCGGCTCGGACACCAGCGCCTGCAACGGATAGCTTTCCAGCGGCAGCCGCACACCGGCCATCGCCATCACCACGCTGGTATGGCCAGCCGCCACCACCGCGACCTTTGGCGCCGCGATCACGCCACGCGTGGTTTCAATGCCCGCAACCGCGCCGGAAGCGTCGCGGCGAATCCCCGTGACCTCACAGTTCTGCACGATATCGACGCCGAGTGCGCTGGCGGCGCGGGCATAGCCCCAGGCGACCGCGTCATGCCGCGCCACGCCGCCGCGTCGTTGCAGCGCAGCGCCCAACACGGGGTACCGCAGGTCACGCGAGATACTCAACGGCGGACAGAATCGCTGCGTCTCGATTGGCGTCAGCCATTCATTGTCGATCCCCGCCAACCGGTTGGCGTGCACATGGCGGCGGAACACTCGAACGTCGTGGTCGTTATGCGCCAGCATCAGCACGCCGCGCGGTGAATACATCACGTTGTAGTTCAGGGTCTGGGAAAGGTTCTCCCACAGTTTCAAGGCATGTTCGTAGAGCGCGGCGCTGGCGTCCTGCAGGTAGTTGGAGCGGATGATCGTGGTGTTGCGCCCGGTATTGCCGCCACCCAGCCAGCCCTTCTCCACCACGACGACGTTGCGGATGCCATGCTCCGCCGCGAGGTAGTAGGCGGTCGCCAGCCCATGGCCCCCTGCTCCGACGATCGCCACATCGTAGGCGGTGCGTGGTTCGGGCGAGCGCCATTGTTGCGGCCACGCATTGCCGGTGAACGCCTGGCGCAGCAAGGCGGCGAAGGAAAAATGCAAGTTCGCCTCAAACGATGGGAAGGGCCAGTGGTGGCATGCCGGGCGCGGCGCGTCACCCCCAAGCGGCAGAGCGGCAGGAACGGCGGTGGTTTTCGCGGGCTCGCCGGGATCGTATAAAGCACCGCAACGGACCAAGGCATGGGAGGCAAACATGACCGGCAATAGCGTCTATCTGTCGGGCCTCGACCGCAATCAGGCCAATTATGCGCCGCTCACGCCGCTGACATTCCTGGAGCGTGCCGCCTATGTGTATCCCGACAAGCCCTCGGTGGTGCACGGCGACGAGCGCTATACCTGGAACGAGACCTATGCGCGCTGCCGCCGCCTCGCCTCCGCGCTGGCGCGCCGCGGTATCGGCCGCAACGACACCGTCGCCGTGATGGCGCCCAATACACCGCCGATCTACGAGGCACATTTCGGCGTGCCGATGTGCGGGGCAGTGCTGAACACGCTGAACACGCGGCTGGACGCCGAGACGATCGCGTTCATGCTGCGCCACGGCGGTGCCCGCGCGCTGATCACCGACCGCGAGTTCTCTCCCGTCATCGGCAAGGCGCTATCATTGCTCGGCGCCGACGTGCTGGTAATCGACATCGACGACCCCGCCTGCCAGGACGGCAGATTGCTCGGCGACGTGACCTACGAGGCGTTTCTCGCGGAAGGCGATCCTGCTTTCGAATGGCAGCCGCCCGCGGACGAATGGGATGCGATCTCGCTGAACTATACCTCGGGCACGACAGGCGATCCGAAGGGCGTGGTGTACCACCATCGCGGCGCGCATTTGAATGCGGTCAGCAATATCCTGAACTGGGGCATGCCGCATCATCCGGTCTATCTGTGGACGCTGCCGATGTTCCACTGCAACGGCTGGTGTTTCCCCTGGACCATTGCCGAGCGCGCCGGCGTCAATGTGTGCCTCCGCCGGGTGGAGGCGAAGGCGGCGTGGGATGCGATCCGCACGCATGGCGTGACGCACATGTGCGGCGCGCCGATCGTCTATTCGATGCTGATCAACGCGCCGGAAGGGCTGCGCACCGGCATTCGCCGGCGGATCGCGGGCCAGGTGGCCGGAGCGGCGCCGCCCGCCGCCATCATCGAGGGCGCGGAGAAGGTCGGCGTCGAACTCACGCATGTCTATGGGCTGACCGAGACCTACGGCCCCGCCTCGGTCTGCGCGAAGCATGCAGCCTGGACGGCGATGCCGATCGATCAGCGCGCCGAGCGCAATGGCCGGCAGGGCGTGCGCACCCCGTTGCAGGAGGCGATGACAGTGCTCGATCCGGCCACCATGCAGCCGGTGCCGTGGGACGGCGAGACGATGGGCGAGATCATGTTCCGCGGCAACGTCACGATGAAGGGCTATCTCGGCAACCAGCATGCGACCGATGCAACGTTTGCCGGCGGGTGGTTCCACACCGGCGATCTCGCGGTGATGCAGCCGGACGGCTATGTGAAAATCCGCGACCGGTCGAAGGACATCATCATATCCGGCGGCGAGAACATCTCCTCGATCGAAGTGGAGGATGTGCTGTACCGTCACCCGGCGGTGCTGAGTGCCGCCGTGGTGGCGCAGCCGGATGAGAAATGGGGCGAGACGCCGTGCGCCTTCATCGAGCTGAAGCCGGACACGACGCTGACCGCCGACGAGCTGCGTGCGTTCTGCCGTGAGCGGCTGGCGCATTTCAAAGTGCCGCGGACTTTCGTGTTCCGCGAGATTCCGAAGACGTCCACGGGGAAGATCCAGAAGTTCGTGCTGCGCGCGGAGGCGAAGTCGGCGAGCGCGATCCAGTAACGCGGTCGAAGCCTCCTGTCATGTCGAGGCCCCCAGCCCCGGTCATTGCAAGGGCGGCGAGGACCGCAGGCCTCCTGTCGTTGCGAGGCCCGCGAGGGCCGCAGCCCCCTGTCATGGCGAGGCCCGGCAGGGCCCCGAGCAATCCCGGCCGAGGCGAGGCACGTACCAGTCGAGGCGAGGCACGTACTATTCGGGCGACTCGCGATCGGGATTGCTTCGGCCCTGCGGGCCTCGCAATGACAGTTGGCGCGCCAGCCTTCACCGCAACGTTTTGCCCGCCAAACTCACGCACGATGCCGCACTAACTCCGCAGTAGCGCCGCTGTCGCGGCGGGCGCGTAGCCGGGGGCGACGCGTACATCCACCACCGCGACCGCACCGCCTTCCACCGCTTCAATCGCCCGCAGGAGCTTTTGCTCCAGATCCGTCGCCTCGTGCACCGGACCGAAGCCCTTGGCGCCCTGTGCCTCCGCCATGCGGGCCAGATCGATCTCCGGATCGCCAATCCTCTGCCCGATCCAGCGGTTCTCCACCGGCCGGTTGCGCGCCCGCGCCACGCGCTCCTGGTGCAGCTCGTCATTGAAGAAGGAGCGGTTGTTGGCCACCACGATCAGCAGCGGAATGCCGTAGTGCACGGCGGTCCATAGCGCGGTGACGCCCATCAGGAAGTCGCCGTCGCCACAGACTGCGACCGGGATCCGCCCCGATCCGCGCAGCGCCAGCGCGGCACCAACCGCGACGCCGGGTCCCGCGCCAATACCCGCGCCACCGGCGGCGCCGATATAGTCGAGCGGCTCGCGGAACGGCCAAGCCGCGGCGTTCCACGACAGCGAGACGTGCAGCAGTGAAGCGGGGCGCGCACCGAGCACCTGCCGCAGCGTCTGCGCCATCTGTGGCACCGTGATCGGGCCGGGTGCGAAACTCAACTCCGGCCAGGGCTTTGCCGCCGTGCGCCGCGCCGCGGGCGGCAGCGATGCGCACAGCGCCGCGACGGTGGCGTCGGAGTCGGCGGCGATGAAAAGATCCGACGGTGGCAGACCTTGGTAGTCCATGCTCCAGCCGTTGTGCACCTGGTGATCCATCGACACGCAGATCGTCCCCGCCGTCGCGCCCGTGCTGCGCAGCGTCCCCGCAAGGTCCACCCAATCGAGGCTCAGCACCACGTCGGCCTCGGCAAGCGCCTTGTTTGCCTCGGGACCGGCGAAGGTGCTCGGTGGCGCGACGTGCAACGGATGGTCGGTAGGGAATGCCGCCGCCAGCTTCATGTCCGTCAACACTCGCGCGTTCAGCGCCTCGGCGAGCGTCACCCGCGCCGCCCAATGATCCTGCTGGCGAGAGCAACGACCGAACAGGATCAGGGGGCGGCGCGCCGCGCGCAGCATGTCGGCAGCTTTGGCAACCAGCGCCGGATCGGGCAGCGCTCGTGTTGCGGGCGGCACGAAGCGCGCTGGGTCCAGCGGCGGCAATTGCTCGGTCAGCGGCGCCTCCTGCATGCCGACGTCGAGATTGATGTAGACCGGTCCACACGGCGGCGTGGTGGCGAGCCAGGCAGCGCGCAGCACGGCCTCACGCGCGGCCTCCGGCGAGGCGGGCTGGTCGTCCCATTTGGTATAGGAGCGAACCAGCGCCCCCTGGTCACGCGCGGTATGAATCCAGTCGATCCATGGACGGCGCTTCGACGCATCGACCGGGCCCGTGGCGCCGAGCACGATCACCGGCACGCGGTCGCACCAAGCGTTGAAGATCGCCATGGTCGCATGCATCAGCCCGACATTGGCATGCACCGCCGCGGCCATCGGCTTGCCGGTCACCTTGGCGTAGCCGTGCGCGATGGCGACGGCATGCTCCTCGTGCAGGCACAGCAGCATTTGTGGCGCGTGATTGCCGAGGTGGTTCACCAGGCTGTCGTGCAGGCCGCGATAGCTGGAGCCGGGGTTCAGCGCGATGAACGGGATCTCGAGCGCGCGCAGCGTATCCGCGACGACGTCGCTGCCGAACAGGGCGTTGCCGCTGGGAAGCGAGACAGGTTGCTCGATCGGGCTACCGGCGCGATCGGTCAGGGCATCAGGCATGGGACGATCCTTTTATCATTGCGAACAACGAAGCGGCGAAGCAATCCCGGTCGAGCGGGGTGCGGACGGTTCGAGAGCCACTTGCACGAGATTGCTTCGTCGCCGCGCTCCTCGCAATGACATCAGACGCGCGGCTCCGCGCAATGACATCTGACGCGCGGCTCCGCGCGATGACATCGGACGCCGCGCTCCCCGCACGGTCTACCTGACCCGGAACTCGGCCAGCGATTCGTAATTCGGGTCGGCGCCGATACCTGGCACATCGGGCGGGCTCACCGTGCCGTCGGCATTCAGCCGCAGCGTGTGATGATAGATGCGGCCCCACATCGGGTCGACCGTGTCGCGGTAGAATTCCAGGATCAGCCCATTGCTGATTGCCGCCACGAGGTGCACGTGGATGTCCTGCGAGCCATGCGGCGCGATATCCAGATCGTGGGCCTGCGCCAGTGCCGCTACCTTCATGAACTCGGTGACACCGCCCAGCACTTTGGCATCGGCATTCAGGATCGCGGCGCATTCGTTGCGGATCAGGTCGCGGAAGCCGTAGCGGGTATATTCGTTCTCGCCGGTGGCGATCGGGATGGACGTGGCCTGCGCCAGGCGGCGATGGCCGTCGTAGTCGTCCGGCATCACCGGCTCCTCGAACCAGAAGATGTCGCAGGGCTCCATGCGCTTGGCGATCTGGATCGCCTCATAGGCGCGGTAGGCGCAGTTGGCATCGACCATCAGCTTGACGTCGGGGCCGATCGCTTCGCGCGCGGTGCGGACGCGGGCGACGTCCTCGGCGATGGCGACGCCGCCGATCTTGATCTTCACCGCCTTGGCGCCCATCCGGACATTGGCTTCCATCTCCTGCGCCAGTTCGCGCAGGCCCTTGCCCTCCTCGTAATACCCGCCGGCGATG
>Ga0335074_10012183_pt1 | contig 12055 bp, 9 predicted proteins | sample Lox_Sample_23_FD_206715 | JGI IMG/M metagenome (GOLD analysis project Ga0335074, IMG submission 206715) | Soil microbial communities from Loxahatchee National Wildlife Refuge, Florida, United States - Lox_Sample_2.3 | ecosystem: Environmental > Terrestrial > Soil > Wetlands | place: USA: Florida...
CCCCGCAGCCGGACCGAGATCTGGTCGGCGGTCCGGTCGCTGGCGGCGGAGGGCACCACGGTGCTGCTGACCACGCAGTACCTGGACGAGGCCGACCGGCTCGCCGGTCAGATCGTGATCATCGACGCGGGGCTGGTGAGCGTTCATGGCACACCGGACGAGCTGAAGAACGCTCTCGGCAGCCGAGTGGAGGTGGTTCTCACAGACGCGGGCGGCAGCGGCGAAACCATGTCGGCCGCGGCGGCGGTCCTGCGCGAGATAACCGGCTGCCAGCCAGACGTCGACCCGGACGCGCGCCGCCTGACCGCTCCGGTCATGGTCGGCGCGGTCAGGCTGCCCGAGCTCGTCCGGCGTCTCGACGCGGCCGGCGTCGAAGCCGAGGACGTACGCCTCAGGCGTCCCACGCTCGACGAGGTCTTCCTGGCCGGAACGGCCACAAAAGAAGCGGAGCCAGCGGCATGACCGGCATCGTCACCGACGGGGCAGCGGCCGCGGAGCGCCAGCTCACCAGGCTCCGGCACGATCCGAGCGCGATCGCGCTGACGCTCGGCGCGCCGGTCGTGCTCGTCGTCATCTTCGGCTACATCTTCGGCAGCGCGATCTCGGTGCCCGGCGGCGGCAACTACCGGGCCTTCCTGATTCCCGGCCTGTTCGCGACGGTCGCGGTGAACATCCTGCCGTCCATGATCGCGATGGCGCGCGATAGCGGCCGCGGAGCAGTCGACCGCTTCCGCTCGCTGCCGATCGCGCGGACCGCCGTGCCGTTCGGGCAGGCGGCCGCGACCACTCTCTACGGGCTCGGGAGCTTCGTCCTGATGGGCCTGTGCGGACTCGCCGTAGGCTGGCGGATCGACCGCGGAGCGGGCTACGCGATCGCCGCGCTCGCCCTCGTCGCGGGCTGCCAGTTCGCCGCCACCTGGGTCGGCATGTACCTGGGCCTCCTGTTCGGCAATGAGCAGGCGGCAGCGCAGGCGTCGATCCTGGTCTTCCCCGTGACGATGCTGTCCAACGTCTACGTCCCCACCTCGGGGATGCCGGCCTGGCTACGCACGATCGCCGACTGGAATCCGGTCAGCGCGCTGGCCGCCGCCATGCGCGACCTGTTCGGCAGCCCGTCCGCGCCCGCCAACGGGACATGGCCGCTCCTGCACCCGGTCCTGGCTTCCGTCGGCTGGATGGTGCTGGTGCTGGTGATCTTCGTCCCGTTGTGCGCCGCCCGCTTCGCGCGCGCATGAGACGAGACGGGGCGTAAAGACACTTTCCGGATCTGGCAAATCGTCCCTATTCGTGACGAACAAAACCCTATGATGCAGCCGTCAATGCCGACATGCCCCTGACCCTCAGGGTTCAGGTTCCGAAGGGACAGGTGCGCCGAATGGCATCATCCTGGCTGCGGTCCGCACGCGTATGGCTCAGGTCCGCCATTGTTATCGGCGCGGTCACCGCGCCCCTGATCCTTATGTCCGGGCCGGCCCAGGCCGCGCTTTCGGGCGGCAACTGGACCGCCGCCTCCATTCCGGCCGGCTTTAACCTGGTCAATGCCGCACCGTTGTCTCCCGTGTCGTGCGTCCACGGGACGAAGTTCTGCGTGGTGGTGGCGGGCGACAACAACGTCCAGGGCGTGAACGAGTACATCGGCCAGGGGGACCTGGTCACCACCAACGGCGGCGCGAGCTGGACCGGCTATACCGACCTGCCCTCGTCGTCGATGATCGTGACGTCGGTCTCCTGTCCCTCGACCAGTGTCTGCTGGGCCGCCGGCGACGGGACAACGATCCACCCGGCGCTGGCCAAGAGCACGGACGGCGGCCAGACCTGGACCCTCGAGCCCCTCCCGGCCAGCTGGACGGACCCGCCCTACACCTTTTTGCCCAGCGCCATCGACTGCGTGTCCGCGTCCACCTGCTGGCTGGCCGGGACGAACGGGGAGCCCACGACGCCGGTGGTGGCCGAGACCACCGACGGCGGCACGACGTGGACGACGTTCTCCAACCTGCCTCCGGGGACTTCCGACGCCTACGGCGACACGTACGGCCTCAACGGGATCTCGTGCATCTCGGCGCGCATCTGCGTGGCGGTGGGCGGCATCAACGGCGGCACCAAGCCGGCCGCTGTCATCTCGACGACCAACGGCGGAGCCTCCTGGTCGATGTCGTCCGACCCGGAGCTGGCCGGCGTTGAGGATCTCTTCAGCGTGTCCTGCCTGCCGGGCCCGTCAACCGTCACACCGGTCATCTGCCACGCCGCGGGAGTGGCCGCGCAGGCCGCCGGGCCGGTCCAGCTCACCTCGCGCAACGGTGGGGCCAGCTGGAGCGGGCCGCAGATGTTCGACACCACCGGCTGGCTGAACTCCATCTCCTGCGCCGATGCCGCGCACTGCTGGGCGGCCGGTTCGGGTACGGCCGCGGCCGCCCTGGTCGGCACCAGCAACGGCGGGGCTTCGTGGTCGACCGTGACGTCGGACACGACCAACGAGGACGGCAGCGTCTCCTGCGCGACAGCCGAGTTCTGCGTGGCCACCACCGACGACGATCTATGGGTGACCACCAACGACGGCGGCCTCTGAGCGACGATCTCGTTCGGCCCGGTCACGTTGACTACCGGGCGGACGCCGCCCTATCTGAGCGCCGCCGCCGTGCTGCCGGCTTCCGGCGAGAGCCAAGCACGCTCACGGGCCGGTAGCCCGCCTCCTGGCCGCCCACGATACGTGCGGCACCAGGGTCGGGAACGTGCACCCAGCCCCGGTGCTGTCTGTTGCCAACGTTTACGCGGACCAGCGGGCGGTACACGTCGGCGCCTACGTACCCCTGGCAGACAATTCCGGAATGTATCTCATCCGAGATCACGAGGACCAGCGGAGCGTCGGTTTGCGCCAGCGTCTTCTTGACTGGCCGAGAATCGAGGAGTCGGATCGCGACATCAATGGCTTCGCCGTAGAAGCCTCTGCTGTCGGCGTGGACCTCGCCCGCATGCACCACGGCGCGCAGCCCTATCCGCAAAGCTGGCAGCGCGATCTGAGCGTTGTAGTCGCCTGCGAGCGTTGTCAGCATCGGCACGAACCGGTCAAGCAAGACCGTCTTCGGCACATCATCGTGCGCCCGGATCAGCACCAGAACGCCGTCTCCCCGGTCGACCAACTCCGCCAGGTGATGGCCGGTTACTGCCACTGCTTCCAGCGAGCGCCACAGCAGGTCATACATGATCCGGCGCAGTTCGCCCTTGACGAGGTTGGTGCGCTTGGTCGATCCTTCGAGATCGACGGCGATAATCGACCGATAGAAGGGGCCGGCTGACTGCTCGCCGCCCGGAAACGCCGTCGTCGCGAGCCGGGTGCTCATGATTTCTCCTTCCCCCGTCGCGGTGAACTCGCCTCCAGGATGGCTGACCAGGCACGCGAAGTGTCTCGCGGTGCGCAGACCCTGACTGCCATGGACGATTTCGCATGGGCGCAAGCGACGGCTTGCGCACGGACACACAGACCCCGTGTTGCTATCGCGTGCAACACAGGACGACCATAGACATAATTGGCTCGTAGGAGGTTGATCTCGGGGTGGGAGCCATCAAGCGTGAGGCAACACCGCCGGGCCCGATCGCCGATCTCTTCGACCGCCTCGATGATCTGCACTCGAAGGCGGGGCGCCCGTCGATGCGGGAGATCGCGATCCGCGCCGGGCGCGGCAATATCAGCTCTTCGACGGTACATAATGTCTTCCGCAGGTCGCGGGTGCCCCGCTGGACCTTCCTGGAGGAAGTAGTAAAGGCGCTGGGGGGTACACGGGAGCGAGAGGCATTCCTCGCCCTGTGGGAGGCGGCCTGGCGAGACGAGAATGAGGTCACGGCGGTACAAGGGGGGCCGCCCGACGTGGACCCGGCGCAGAGCGGGGCATTCCCAGGCGGCCGTAAGGCCTGGATGGACGCCATGCCTCGGGCATTGCACCGGATCTGGTCGAACGAGATCCCGTCGCGAAAACCCAACTTCACCGGCCGGGCCGCCGAACTGGACCAACTGCGATTCAACCTTTTCGGCGGGCGGCCGCCCCACGTGCAGGTCATCTCCGGCATGGGCGGAGTAGGAAAGACCGAAATAGCGACCGAATACATCCATCGCAATATCGATAAATATGAAATCATTTGGTGGATCCGGGCCGAGCACCAGGACCGGGTGCTGGATGCCCTGGTCAAGCTGGGCCAACGGCTAGAACTCAGACAGACGATCACGGACAGCGGACGCGACCGGACGGTCGCCGCCGTGCTCGAAGCACTGCAATCCGGAGCCTGGTCAAATTGGCTCCTGGTGTACGACAACGCCGTCGATCCGCTCGATCTGCAGAGGTACATGCCGGCCAGTCGGCCAGAGGGACACATCATCATTACCGCGCGTGAGCCGAACTGGCCCAGCTACATAATCGCGGACAGCATCAAGGTCTCGCCCTTCACCGACGCGGAGTCCGTCAGCTTCCTGCGGCGCACGGTGCACAGCCTGGCCGCGGAGAAAGGGCTGCCCGCGGCGGAGGATGCACAGCGGGTGAGCGAGGCCAGACGGCTCGGCACGACGCTCGGCCACCTGCCGATCGCCGTCGAGCACGCGGCCGCCTACCTGGTCGAGACCGGCCAAAGCGTGGAGCAGTACGTTTCCCGGTTCACGCAGAACGCTCACCAGTTGCTGAGTGAGCGGCCGGCGGATTCGGATCTCCCCGCCCCGGTCTCGGGAACCTGGGCGATGTCCATCACGCTGCTGACGTCCGATGCCGAGCACTTGTTCAACCTGTGCTCGTTCTTCTCGCCGGAGCCGATCGCCACCGAACTCCTGCTGCAGCCCAGCACAGGCGTCACCGACCCGCCCGGCCTGAGCGCTTTCCTCTGCTCTCCGCAGCGATTCCGCGCCGCGGCCACTCAACTCCACCGGCTGTCCCTCGCGCGAGTCGATGGTGCCCGGGACCTCATCCAGGTGCACCGGGTCGTCCAGGCCGTAACGCAGGGGCGACTCAGGCTGAATCGGCCCGACATGTTTCACGCGTATCTAGCCGCCGTCGACGCACTGCTCGCCAGCTCAAACTCCCGCAACCCGGATCACGCTAGCAGCGACCGGACATATGACCTCTCCTTGCAGCACCTTGAATCCGATTACCGGTTCCTGCATACGAAAGACCCGGCGCTACGCGACCTCATCATCGACCAGGTCCGGCGCTTGCACCTGCGTGGTGGCCATAACGAGGCGATGAAATTCGGCCAGGACGCGCTCGAGGTGTGGACGGAAGAGATCGGGCAAGACGACCCCCAGGTGCACGCCATATCCGTAGAGGTCGCCATCGCCATGTATATCGGCGGTCGCGCCGCCGACGCCCATGAGCTGATCCTGCGGATCCGGCCCTTGCTGCAGCGTTACACCGACGGCGCCGGGTTCAAGACGCTCCTGCTCTGTGAGAATATCTACGGCGCGGACCTGCGTGCGCGGAGCCAGTTTCAGGAGGCATTGGCCCTCGATCTGAGCATTCTAGATAAGTTCGAGCGGGTCTTCGGTATAGACCACGAGCGCACGCTGAATGTCAGGAGCAACATCGCCGTCGACTACCGGCATCTGGGCCAGTTCAGGGATGCTCTGGAAACCGACGAGCGCACACTCGAAGACCGCCGCCGCATCCTGGGTGACAACGATCTGAAGACCCTGTTCTCTTCGAACGCGGTGGCTCGCGACAAGCGCGGTCTTGGCCTTTACCAGGAATCGCTAGACATGGCGCGCCGGGTGGTCGGAGCGTTCGATGCGGTCGGCGGCCGGGAGAACACCCCCTGGCTGCACGCGTGCGAAGGGTTCGCGACCGCACTGCGCAAGGCCGGCCACCACTGGGACGCGTTGCAGGAGAGCGAGCACGTGCTCCAGCGGTGCCGTGATTACCTCGGTGTTGATCACATGTACACGCTCCGGGCGGCTACCAACCTGATCAATGACAGGCGCGCGGTCGGCGATCTCGCCGGTGCCGAAGAACTGGCGCGCGAGACACGTGATCTGTGCCGGGAATCCAGGGCTCCTGACGATCTCCTTTACACCGTTCTGGTGAACCTCGCGTCCGTGCTGCGCGGGCTGGAGCGCCCGGATAGGGCACTTGCCTACGATGATCAGGCTAGATGGGGGTTCATCAGGATCCACGGAGACCGGCACCCGTTCACGCTGGCAACCAATATCAACTACGCGTCCGACCTTTCCGCGTGCGGCAGGCTGGGCGACGCGATCGAGGTAGGGCGCGAGACGCTCGAGAAGTGCCGCATCTCCCTGGGCGGCGATCATCCGGACACGCTGATGGCTGCCGCCAACCTCGCCATGGATGAGGTGACCGCCGGAGACCGGGCCGGCGGGGAATCGCGGCTCGCCGACGTGCTGCGCACGTACGAGCGGACCCTCACCCTGGAGCATCCCGAGGTTCGCGCAGCGACCCAACGAACCCGGCTGACCGGGGAAATCGAGCCGTACGACCTCTAAACCAGTGCGCATGGCCTGCGGCCAGGGAAAACGTGATGGCTCCGTGGACGGTTTTGGACAACCACGGACGCCAAATTAATGGTTGTTACGAGCCGAGCCGGCGAAGGTCCGCGACGACCCGGTCGCGCACATGCGTGATCACCTGAAACAAGTCCTCGCAGTACGCAGATGGGTTCCTGAATCCGGCTCCGTTTCGGAACCGGTGCGGGTACAGGCCCCCGCCGCAGATCTGCATCACGTCACAGGCCAGGCATTGCGGCGACAGCGCCTGCGCGCCGAGCTGCCTGGCCACCGTCGTGGGGTGGTCAAGGGCCTCGTCGAAGCTGTTCGACCCGACATGCAGGCCCGTGTCGGCGGCGCCCGGATAGGTGGAGCTGAGCGAGTCGAGTTGCTTGATGGTGCCGTCGGTGTCGACCACGATGAGCGTGCTCGGCAGGAGCCCGAGCCCTTCTACCTCGCCTGGTCGGCCAAGCACGAGCTGGATAAGCTCGCTGAACAGGCGGATCCGCGTTTCCTGCCGCGGCGCGCTGTACCAGCGCTCGAAGATGCTGATCAGCCAGTTCGCGGTCCCGTCGCCCGGGGTGGGGGAACTCCAGTTCGCGTGCGGTAGCAGCAAGTCCAGGGCCGGGGGGCTGAACTTCAGCAGCGACTCGTACGTCGCGACCGGGTCATTCCTGACGTCGACCGTGCACAGAATGCCGCTGTAGCACTCACGGAATTCCGGCGACTGCAGCAAGCCCAGGCCGTCCGCGACCGCGTCAAAGCTGTTGCGGCCGTTGGCGTAACGCCGGTGCCGCCCGGTCGCCTCGGCGTCTCCATCCAGGCTGACTCCTACCCTGACGCCCAGGCTCTTGAGCGTGCTGAGCATGGGCTGATCGAGGAGAGTGCCGTTGGTCTGGGCGGTCACGTTCACCCGGGCGGGCACCTGGGCATTGAGCGAACCGACCAGGCTAGCCAGGAAGTCCGCTCCGGCGAGCAGCGGCTCGCCGCCATGAAGGATGACATCGACGCTCGTAAGGCCATGCTTCTCCGCGTGCTCGGCGATCCGCTCGACGGTCTTGCCGACCACCGGCTGACTCATGCGCTTGGGAAGCTGGCGCCAGGCCTGATCCGCCATTTCATATACATAGCAATATGTGCATGACAGATTGCAATGACTATGGACTTTCAGGATAAATTGCCTGAAAGGGACGGCTTCGTGTCCTGCGGCCCGCATCGCCGGCACATCGAGGTCGAGCATCGGCCAGGGAGCGGGACCGGCCGTTGTCTGCGAAGTCATGCGAACCAGGCCGCCAGTTCCAGCGGATCACTGTGAATCCCCTGGTCGGCGAGGCGCGCATGCATGTCAAACAGGATTGGCAGATGCATGGCGAACACCGGCCGCAATGACATATCCGGGAGCCGGTGGATCGTCAGCGCCAGGCCGATCCAGGCCTCGGGCTGCGAATCGCTGTCGATGGCCGTGCGGTATGCCGCGGCCGCGGCGCTCGCATTGCCGCCGGCCAGGAGACGATCGGCGGCACTGAGGTCGGGCCACCCGGACGCGCCGAGCCGTTGGTACCGGCGCGGGTCCTGGTAGCGCATGTTCAGCACGCGGCTTAGGGCAACCGAGTCGACCTTCCTGGTGTCGTCCTCGATGCGAGTATCCGGGAGGGCCTGATCGCCGAACGGCTCGCCGCGCCGGTAGGCGGCCGCCAGGCGGGCGACCCCGGAGGCGTCGAGCGCTGTGTGCCTGAGCTGCCAGGTCAGCCAGTTGTCGAGAGCGACCTCCCGTGCGATTTCGCGAGCCGCAGCGGGCAAGGGCTCGGCCTGCAGCGCCCGTCCCTGTTCCCCGAGCCGCGTTACGAAACGGGCACCCGTCGCAGTGAGCAAGCCCGAGCCAAGCAGGCTGCTCGCGGCGGGCTCGATCGTCAGCCGCCAGCGTTCGTACAGGACATCGGCGCGCAGGATGTCATCGGGCTCGGTCTCCACGCGTCGCTGGGCGTTCCAGAAGCAGACGATTCCCGCGAACGCATAGGTCCCCTGCAGCAGGCCGCCCAGGGGCCGGGGGTCCTCCCGCCACGGAGCGTAGGCCTTCTGGCCGCCTGGCTCGATGAGGGGCAACATATCCATCAGGCCGCTGAGCTTCGTGTGCTGAAACTCGTGAACCAGGGTTTCCGCCATGCTGACCGCCGACGGCGGCAAGGACGTCGCGATGGCCCCGAAGGCCGCCGGGGAGGTCGCGCTGTCCAGGTCCCCGCGCGCCGCGAGCGGAACGATGACGGGAACGCCGGCCGCGATCGCCTCCGCGGCCCAGCCGTGATGACGTACCAGCACCTCCCAGCCAGCTTGGATGCGGTGCCGCCAGTTCGTGACCTCGGCCGCCGTCATGGCGGGGAGCATGGGCAGCGCGAACCGGTCCAGATGCCGGTCGCAGAACTCCAAGAGCACCTGCCAGGCCCGCCCGTCGGCGACCGCCCGGATCAGCGGAGTCCCCCGCCAGTGCGCGACCTCGCCGCCCGAGCCGTCGTCGGGGATGAGGGCGGCGCTCGGCAGGTCGATACGCTCCCCGGCGCGAAGGCGCTCGCCGTCGCTGCGCAGCCGGATCCATTCGCACCGGTCGGTGACAAGCAGGCTGCCGAGGCCGGGAAGCAGCACACAGCCATCGCGGACGGGGACATCCAGTTCGAACGGGACGCCAATCCGCACCGCCGCCGCGGCCGCGGCATACGCCAGATAATCGAAATCCGGCAGCGATCCCTCGTCCAGGCATGCCAGGCAATCGTGCGTCCAGCTTCCTATGTGGGGCAATCCCACCAGCCAGGCCACGCCGCCAGGATCGACGGCCTGCAACTCGGTCAGGAGTCGGAAGCCCGCCCGGAAGGCGGTCGCGGCGGGACCGGCCTTGTCGGCTGCCTCGGCAACGAGGTGCAGCAGCATCAGGTGCTTGCTTAGCTGCGCATCGCGAAGGTTGCCGACGATCTCGGCGTCCCCGGCGCCGCTGGCCAGCGCCGCGAACGCGTCCGCGGACAATGAGTGGGTGGTGATCAAGGGCGGACCTTCCCGCCGAGCCAGGACCGGGTGCCGCCTAGATACGGGCGGAGAAGGAACTCAGCGGCACGCCGGTTTCCTTGAGGCGCTGAAGGTAGAGGTCGATCGAGCGGGCGAGGACCGAATCACCCAGCTCGGCGAGGCGCTCAAGCGGGAGATCGCGTAGGTCGGCAATAGCCGAGTTAAGCTCTTGCTTCTGCAAGCTCATGACATTTCTCCGACGGTCCTATTAAAAGCGGCAAGTACACGTAGTCACTCGAGTGTCCAACGTCCCGGCAGCAGCAGGCGCCACAGCATAGTAGCGACGTGAGTGTTCCCAGGCCGCGTACCGGCATGCCGGCTTGGACAACATTGGAGAGCCAACACGGCGCGTAAGCACTTGCGCAAGGCCACTCCCGTACAAAGATCGATCACGATCGGAAGTTGTCCAGCGGCGGACCCGCGGTTGGCGCAGACGTCCGTGGACGGTTTTGGACAACAGCGGACGGCCAATTAATGACTGTCTCAAATGAGGCAGCCAAGCCGTCTCGCCTGGCACAGCGCGACCGCGATGCCCCTGCTTGACTCGATGCGAAAGCAGGACACGCAGGGGATGTGCCGCATGACCGCACGAGCAGCCTGGCCTTCAGGAAGCCACGGAGCCAGCCACCAGGAGAACGAGTATCCCGGAGTGCCGGCGCCGCCGGCTCAGGCAGTGCCAGATCGGGGGCCTGCTCATGCGGTCATCGGCCACATGGCCGGCCTGCTGCGCGACACCCGCGCCGAGCGGCTGACCATCGGCGGCATACTCGCCGCCATCATGATCGGCTTCGCGCTGGAGGCAGGGCTCTCGGCCCAGGTGCTGCCGCCGAGCCTCGCCGGTGCCCTGTTGAACCTCGCCGTGCTGTGCGGACTGCTGCTGAGCTGGCTGATCGCCGTCCTCGTGCTGGCCTGGGCGAGCAGGCCGATGCTCAGCGCTCTCAGCGAACTCCGCTGGGTCACCGGGGCGCCGCTTGACCCGCGACCTCGCTGGCTGACGGTGCCGCCGCCGGGCGCCTACGCCGACGAATGGACGTGGACCCGCGCGCACCTGCTGCTCGCCGCGGCGCGCCTGGCCCGGTATCGCGTGCAGGTCGCGGAGACCTGGACCTGCATCACGGCCGGCTGCTTCCTGGTCTGGACCGTGATCGCGATCTTCGGCCGTTGATTCGCCGGCCGCCAGACCACGGAGCATTACATCGAGCCGGATTTGTCAGGCACCCTCGGATGCCGGATCGTTAGTAACGACGCGGCAATGACCGGCTTGTCACCCGATGAGGCGGTCCGACGGGTGATACAAACATGCAGGCGAGCGGAACTGCCCGGGCATTCTGGGATCAGCTGACCGCCGAAGAGCGACGCGTCCTGCGGGCTCTCGGCCGGCACAGAACATACCGGCCCGGTGCGACCATGTGCGTTGAGGGAGATCCAGCGACGCACGTGTTCATCCTGCTGAGCGGCTGGGTGAAGGTCCTGTCCGTGACCGACGACGGTCGCGAGACCGTCCTCGCGCTCCGGGGCGCCGGTGACATGGTCGGCGAGACGGCCGGCGAAACCGCGCGATACCGGAACGCCACGATACGGACCATCGCCGCCGTAAACGCCTTAATCGTGGGCTTCGACCAGTTCAGCTCGTTCCTTGACACCCACAGGGGAGGTAGCCACGCGTATCGGCGCGTGATGACCCTCCGCTGGAGCGATGCGGACGCCACTTTGCGCATGCGCGCCGCAACCAGCGGCGGCCAGCGGCTGGCCGGGCTGCTTCTCCGCCTCGCCGAACGGCTCGGGCACCAGGAGGACGGCCCTATCGGGCTCGCGCTGCCCCTGTCTCAGGAAGATCTGGCCAGCCTGGCCGGCACCTCGCGCGCCACGGTCGCGCGCGCGCTCAGCACCTGGCGCCAGCGCGGCCTTATCCGGACCGGCCAGCGCTGGATCACGCTCATCGACGTCCCCGGGCTCCGCAGGGCCGCAGGTCCGGCGGCGCCGCTACCAGAGAATCCGTGACCGGGGAATGCGCTGGCCGGCCGGAAGCTGACCGAACACACCCGCGATCACGATCGCCCGAGAAGCTGGCCGGCCATGACGACGCGCTGGATCTGGTTGGTGCCCTCGTAGATCTGGGTGATCGTGGACCAGCGGGCAGTTTCCGCAGATAGATGACACGCCAGATGGTGCGGTGTCAGCACGAATTCAGCACGCCGCGGGAACCGTCGCTGGTGGTGATAGCCACCGCCGCCCATGTCGTTAGCTTCGTCAAGATCGCGTCGCGGTGGCCCAAGGTCGATGACCGCGCGGGCGAAGATCTGGTCCAGCCATCTGCCAGGCAGGCGATCCCAGTCACATGCGACGCATGATCCGCCGGGGCTGCCCGGACCGCCTTGTCGACTAGGACTGCCGTAGGGCCAGGCAGGCCACGGTGCCCGTAATGACCCCTAGAGCCGCAGCGACTGTTGAGTACAACGCGTCCTCATCAATGCGACTGAGACCTGCAGATTGACTCCATAGCTCGGACAATTACACTCATCGTGTGGG
>Ga0335074_10012185_pt1 | contig 12054 bp, 9 predicted proteins | sample Lox_Sample_23_FD_206715 | JGI IMG/M metagenome (GOLD analysis project Ga0335074, IMG submission 206715) | Soil microbial communities from Loxahatchee National Wildlife Refuge, Florida, United States - Lox_Sample_2.3 | ecosystem: Environmental > Terrestrial > Soil > Wetlands | place: USA: Florida...
CCAAGGCCCTGGGCGCCATGCGCGCCAATGCCCGCTGGATGGGTGCTGCGTCCAGGATGTCGGCCCTGAGCGCCGCCACCTCGGGGACCGAGGAGGGTTGGTAAGGCGCGGCCAACAGCTGGAGCACATGCGTGAAATAAGCGGGCAGGCCGCGTAGGAGCCTCGCTTTCCCAGCCTCGAACTGCGCTGGTGTAAGGGTCAGGCTCATCTTGTCGGCGAGCAGGGCTCGGGCCATACCGGACTGCAGGCTGGGCAAGGTCCCGACCAACCGGGAGGCGACCAGAGCGTAATTGGCGCTGGCGTCGGCCTGGCTTTGGGCCGAGGTCTTCGCATGAGCGGAAAGCGCAGCACGTTCCCTGTCGAGCGCGACCCGCATACCCACGACCGCGTCGCCGAAGAGCGACTCCACGTCGATCAGGTTGTTCAGGGCGGCGAAGGCGCCCGCGCTGGCAGCCGACGGGGCCTTGACCGTTGCCGGCAATGTGAGCTGGGGCGTGAAGATCGACTTATACGCGGGGCTTACCGCCACCGGCACTTTTGTGCCGGTGGCTGCCGGCCTTGCGGCGGAGGCGGCCGGTGAGAGTGCGCCAGCGCTCGGGCTCGCACCCTGTACAAGCGCAACGCACAAGCCGGCGGTCATAAGGGCGACCGTCACCAGTGCGGAGACCCGTTTCGAACCGAAGGAGGGGCGCCGAACCCGTACTTTAGCCGTCCCCATGCAGTCGCCTTTCGTGGTTCCTCCAGCGCCCTACATGGGCCCACACACATTGTGCACCCGAGTGGTTACACGGTTGTTGCATTCTGGGTTGCAGGGCGTCATGTCGTGCCCATAGGCGGGCAGGTCGCTCTCGGGTAGCACAAACGATGTCTGGACATTCCCGGCCACCTTCGTCGCCAAAGCGGACGCCCTTGCCCGGCTGGCGGTGGCGGGAACGGCTATCTACAGAGGCGCTTGGACCGCGCCGAAGGCAGGCAAGACGACGCTGGCCGGTTACGCACGGTCTTGGTTGTCAGCCATGGACCGTGCTCCGCAAGACTCCCGCACGACGAGCCGGCAGGGGACGCGGATGTGCTCGTTGGTCCTGGGCTCACCGGCGAGGGCTCCAAAGAGCTTGTGGGCCGCTTGCGTCCCCATTTCGAGCAGCGGGAGTGCGATCGTCGTAAGAGGGACGGGCAAGTGAGCGGCGTAGGGCCTGTTGTCGAAACCCACAATGGCCACGTCGGCCGGTACGCGGAGGTTGAGCTGGGAGAGCCCCAAGATGGCCCCGGCCGCCAGCTCATCATTGGCGCAAACGATTGCGTCGGGCGGGTCGGGCTGCCCGACCAATCTCTGGGCGAGAGAGAACCCTGAGTCCTGGTTCCAGTCCGCCGAAACTCCAACAAGCGCCGGGTCGTAGGACTCGTTGTCTAGGAGACATTTCTCGTAACCGGCAAGCCTTAGCTGGGTGGCCTCGTAACTGGGGGGGCCATTGATAAACCCGATCCGGCGCCTACCAAGAGACAAAAGGTGTTCGGTGGCAAGTCGCGCTCCACCCTCATCATCGGGCAGGATACAGGGCGAGTCAGTTGCGGACGTGTAGCAGTAGAGGTAAACGAGGGGTAGGTCACCCGTCGCCGCCGCCGGCGCGCCCCGCTGTTCGACTTTATACCCAATGAGGATGAGACCGTCCACCTGCTTGTCGAGCAATAGCTCGATATGCTGTCTCTCCTTTGCTACGCCCCCGTAGCTGTTGCAGAGGAAGACGCCAAAACCCTGCTGGCTAGCGACCTCTGCCACGCCGTGGACCATTGTTGTGGTGAAGGCGCCCTCGTGGTCGTTGGTAATTACGCCCAGGGTGTGCGTACTTCGCATCTTCAGGCTCCGAGCTATGGCGTTAGGCCGGTAACCAAGCCTGGCGGCGACTGCGACGACCCGCGCCTTGGTGAGTTCGCTCACCTCGGCCGAGCCGTTCAACTGGCTCCGGGCCGGTTCTCGTCGTGGGAGAGCGATCGCGTGGCAGGTGCGCACGTCTTTCGCCACGACGGTTGGTTGTACGCAGCGTACATCGGTTTCGCCAGGGGGTTCGAAGGGTCGTCCATCGGCATTGCCCGGTCTCGTGACGGGGTCAGCTGGGAGCGGCACGCTGGTAACCCGGTCATTGCAAAGGGCGACCCAGGTGACTTCGACTCAGTGAACGTCTACAAACCGTTCGTAGTTGTAGACGGGGAGGACTGGAGAATGTGGTACAACGCGTCGTCACCCATTCCAGAGGGTGCAAGTCCGAATGAAGCCGACCCCCGTTTCAGTTACGAGAACGCTACCTTGATTGAGCAGATCGGTTATGCCTCTTGCCGGTTCCGCTTTATTCCGACCTGACAGACAACCGCCGAGCTACCAGGGCCGCTACGGTGTGAGCTTCCCCCTGCATGGTGGAAATCGCTTGCGCTGTCCCGAACCGCACGATTGGTCAGGCGATGTCGCCACCTTCGAGGTTGACGACCTCTCGATCAGGTGACGAGAAGGACACGACCACGACAAGACGTTCGCTGCCTATCGTGCGAGCGCAGTGGGGCGTCCCACGCGGTATGCATATGCACATTCCCGGGTCGAGGGTCACATGTTGGCCGCCAACCCGGTGCTCGCACCGGCCCGAGACCACATAGAGGATCTCTTCACAGTTGGGATGGAGGTGCAGCGGGTTGGCACACCCAGGGTTGATCGTCACTACGCCAAAGGTCTGCTCGGCACCGGCAGTAGTAGCCCCGCTTACCAGCCAACTGGCACTGCCCCAACTCGTCTCTGTCGCCGTGCGCTGGTCCCACTGGGCGAGCAAGGGCCCGGGCGCTGTCATGGCCCTACTCCTCACCTTGGGCGAGAAGCGGAACTGAGATCCGGCGGACAATGAAGTCGTGTGAGCTCTTCAAAGACGCCGCGACGTCACCACCGCTCTCCTCATCGACGCACAGCCACCCGGAATAACCGACGGAACCCAACGCGGCGAAGATCGGGTCGAAGTCCACCTCGCCCTGGCCCAAGGACCTGAAAGAGGTCTCCCGTCGCGCTCCGGAGGAAAGCCGCTCGTGGGGGGCATTGTCGTGGCAGTCCTTGAGGTGGACATTGTCGAGCACTTCGCAGAACTGTTTTATGGTGGCACCAACGTCGTCTTGGCCGGCCATCCACATATGTGCGGTGTCGATGGTGAGCCCAACGGTACCGGGCTCGACGTGCTCGAAGAACAGCTCGATGTCGGGGGGGAACATGACCGGGTGGTTGTAGTGGTGGTGGAGGGAGAGCCGGACCCCCTTCGTTTTGGCCACCGAACCGAGCCTGGACAGGACCGAAGCGAACCGGGCGACGTCATCGGGACTGGCTTGCGCCCGGGGCAGGCCATGCCAGAAAATGACGCGTTCGGACCCCACCTGAGCGGCGAAGTCGATGGTTCTTCGTAGTGCGTTCTGGCCGCCTTCGTCGAGGCTGCCACCGAAGATGAGCCCAGAGAACCGCCCGGGGTCGGCTCTCGCGATGCGCACGGCGCTCTCCGGTTCGTCTAGGTAGGGAAGGTACTGGGCGGCCTTAAGCTGCAAGCCCTCGTAGCCGTTGCTCCGGTACTGAGAGAACAGCACCTCCTGTTCGGAAATGGAAGGCGTAGGTGCGGAGAACGCAAACTTCATCGTACAAGCTCCGGTGCGACGGGGACAGGGCCGCCTTCTTCGGCGCTTCGGTAAGCGGCCTCCAAGAACTTCACCGTGCCGAGATTGTCCCGCCCACTGTTGGAGGGGGCGCCGTTGGCATCAATCGCCTTCAGCAACTCCTCGAGGGCTAAGAACGTGGCCTCGGGTTTGTCCAAGCCGCAGGCGTTCGGGTGAGTGCTGGCCTCGAGAGCGGCCCGGCCGGCCACCAAGGATTCACGAAGTTCTTGGTAGGTGAGGCGCAGGCTGCCTTCCTCACCTATCACAATCGTCTCCACGTCCGAGATAGGGCAAGAAAAGCTCTGGACATAAGAGATCGTCGTCCCGCGCCCGAAGGTCGCTTGCACGACTGCCTCGGTGTCACCTGCGGTATCGATCAGGGGCGACGAGTTTAGGAGGCACCATACGCTCACCGGCTCGTCCATCAGCATCCAGCGGAAACCGTCGAGCCAGTGGACTCCCATGACCGCCAGGGAGTGCCGTTTCGTGGACGTCCGCCAGCCCCGGTCTTGGCGGAACATCAAGTCGCGGTGAACCACCGTCGTCACCGGGCCGATCCTGCCCGACCCGATGAGCGACCGGGCGAGATCGAAGGGGTAGTGATAACGGAAGTTCTGGTGGACTGCGAGCTGCACTCCGCCCGACCCACAGGCTTCGACCATGTGGGTGGCATCAACGAGGTTGTCGGCGAGAGGTTTCTCGACGAAGACATGCTTGCCGGACCGCGCGAGCTCCTCCACGACCTCGGACCGAACCGGGGTGGGTGAGCAGACTACCCCGATGTCCCATGACGAACGGCCTACTGCCTCGCTGAGCGAGCCGGCGGCACGGCACTGAGGGAACTGGCTTGCAAGTTGCTCGGCGCGCTCTTTTATCGGGTCGACGGTTGCCACGACCGCGACACGCTCTGAGTGGCGAGCGTAGGCGACAGCATGCAGGCGCGACACGGCCCCGCAGCCCACGATCGCGAGCCTGAACTGGCGCACGGCAGCTCACCCCCTAGTTGAGACTGACTAGCACTAGAGCACAGAACCTTCGCCGACTTCAACATGGAACTCAATATATTGAGCACCAAATACAGCCTCTGGTACGCCATTTGTACGCGAGCCAAAGCAGTAGGGCCGTACGAGCGGGTTGCAGGGCCCGGAACTTGAGAGGTCGGCTGAGCGGGTGGCCCCAGTGGCGGTGGTTCCCAGCGTGGAGGCACGCCCCGTGAGGGGGATGAAATGCAGCTCAACCTGGGGACCGTTAGGTACCAAGCCGATGGCGGGCGCGACGGGCACAGTACGGCTACGTTACGGAGGGGCAAGGTTCTGTTAACGTTGCCTCGCTTCCACCAGCCGACTCGAATAAGGAGGGTCATTCAGCATGCATGCAACGCGCATGATGCGCACGTCGGCGGCAAGCCTCGGGACGGCAGTTGTCGCCGCGCTCGCCCTTGCCGCATGGGGATCGCCTATCTCATCCGCCACCATGACTAAGACGCCGTCGCTCAGTAGGACTCCCGACGCAGCGAAGTTCCTGGCCTGCGAGGTCACCGACACGGGTGGCATCAACGACCGCTCGTTCAACGCCTCGGCCTACGCGGGGTTGAAGGCCGCGGTGGCCGTAGACCCCAACATCGTACCCAAGTTCCTCTCGTCGAGCTCGACGAGCGACTACACGCCGAACATCGATGACTTCATCAGCGAGCACTGCGGCATCATCATCACCGTCGGTTACGACATGGCCCAGGCCACTCTGACCGCCGCCAAGGCCAACCCGACGCTTCACTTCGCGATCGTCGACTGCCCCGGCGGGGCTGCAGCGGGTTGCCCCGGCTTCAGTAGCTCCGAGACGACCTTGCCGAACATCGACAACCTTGCCTACGAGACGAACCAGGACGGCTTCCTCGGTGGCTACCTCGCCGCCGCGATGGCCAAGTCAAACTCGATCGCGCCTGACGGCGCCGTGGGCGAGTTCGGCGGCCAGAACATCCCGACTGTCACCATCTACATGGACGGCTGGGTGGCTGGGGTGCGCTACTACGACCAGCTAAACCACAAGTCGGTGAAGGTGTACGGCTGGTACCCGACCTCCAAGGGCCGGACTGCCGACAACTACACCGGCAAGGGGCTGTTCACCAACAACTTCACCGACGACGACCTCGGCAAGGCTGACACCCAGAACCTCATCGGCGAGGGCGCGAGCGTGATCTTCTCTGTGGCCGGTGGCGTCGGCCTCGGTGCATTGGCGGCAGTCAAGTCGGCTGACTCCACCAGTGCAGGCTCGGTCGAGATGGAATGGGTCGACACCGACGGTTGCGTTTCGGTCCCAAGCGGCTGCTCGTACTTCATCACGAGCGTCGACAAGGGTATCGTGCCCTCGGTTGAGACCGCGACGCTGGCGGCGGCCCGCGGCACCTTCAAGGGTGGTTTCTACGTCGGCACCCTCGCCAATAAAGGCGTCAGCCTGGCTCCGTACCACGACTTCGCCGGCAAGATCCCGGCGAGCGTGACGTCCGAGCTCAACACTCTCAAGGCAGGCATCGAGAGCGGCAAGATCTCGGTGAACCCGTGCAGCTACCCGGCTTCGGCTGCGACACCGGCCTCGTCCGTATCCTCTGTCTGTTCGGGCTAAGCAACCAGGTCAGCTGCTACAGAACCGGTAGCGGGTCTGCCGCCAATGACCCTGCAGGTCTGGAATAGCTCTGGTGACGCGACGGAACCGGGCGGGTCGGCGACCCGCCCGGTTCTTCGTCTGAGGCCAGGAGGTGCGCTCTGAAGCTCGAACTCATCGACATCACCAAGCGCTTTGGCCACCTCGTCGCGAACGACGGGGTGAGCCTGACCGTCGAGGAGGGCGAGATCCACGGCCTCCTCGGCGAGAACGGCGCCGGCAAGACGACGCTGATGAACGTGCTCTTCGGCATGCTGCGGCCGGACAGAGGGGAGATCCGCATCGGCGGCAAGCCGGTCAGGATTTCGAGCCCGGGCGACGCCGTGCACGCCGGGATCGGCATGGTCCACCAGCATTTCATGCTGGTGGACGTGTTCACCGTAGCTGAGAACGTCGTGCTCGGGTTCGAGCCGACGAAAGGCAAGGTCTTCTACGACCGCCGGAAGGCGGCCGCTAACATCCGCCGCCTGTCTCAGGAGTACGGGCTCGAAGTGGACCCGGAGGCGGTCGTCGAGGACATCCCGGTTGGCCTCCGGCAACGAGTCGAGATCCTAAAGGCCCTCGAGCGCGACGCCCATGTGCTCATCCTCGACGAGCCGACGGCGGTGCTGACGCCGCAGGAGACCGAGGCGCTCTTCCGCATTATGCGCTCTCTAGCAGCCACTGGGCGCTCGATCTTGTTCATCAGCCACAAGCTCAAGGAGGTGCGGGAGATCGCCGACCGGGTGACGGTGATGCGGCTCGGGAAGGTCGTCGGCACGACCACGCCCGCCGAGTCGAGCGAGCAGGAGCTCGCGTCGATGATGGTGGGCCGGTCCGTCTCCCTCACGGTGACGAAGGGCCCGGCTGTTCCCGGCGACGTCGTGCTCCAGCTGAGTGATCTCACTGTCGCAGACGAACGCGACCTGATCGCTGTCGACGGTGTCGACCTCGAGGTACGGGCCGGCGAGATCGTAGCCCTCGCCGGCGTACAGGGCAACGGCCAGACGGAGCTGGTGGAGGCGATAACGGGCCTGCGCCACACCCTGCGCGGGAGCATCGTCGTAGCCGGCAAAGATCTGACCCACGCAACGCCACGCCAACGCCTCCACGCCGGCGTGGCCCACGTGCCTGAGGACCGCCAAAAGGACGCCCTCGTGCTGCCGATGCAGTTGGCTGACAACCTCGTGCTCGACATGTACGGAGATGCCCCGTACGCCGGTCGGGCCTCGCGCGATCTCCGCGCTGTCAAAAAGAACGCGGAACGGCGTGTGGAGGAGTTCGACATCCGCGCCGGCTCGGTGGACGACCCCGTCTCGTCGCTCTCTGGCGGCAACCAGCAAAAGGTCGTGCTCGCCCGTGAGCTCGGCAGGCCCGTCAAGTTGGTCGTGGCGGCGCAGCCGACCCGTGGCCTCGACGTCGGCTCGATCGAGTACGTCCACAAACAGATCGTCGCCGAGCGTGACCAGGGCACAGCGGTCCTCATCGTCTCGTCCGAGCTCGACGAGGTGCTTGCCCTCGGCGACCGCATCGCCGTCATGTACAGGGGTCGGGTCATGGGCGTGGTCGACCCGAGCGTCGGTCGGGAGCGGATCGGCCTCATGATGGCAGGGATCACGGGGGACGCCGCTCCAGCCGGCGACGGGGTACCGTTTTCCGCCGGCATGGGAGGCGCGGGCTCATGAGCAGCGACATGGGGACAGTCGACCTCGACCAGTCAGAGGTGCCTGCCGAGCCCGAACATCCGGGCAGGCCGATAGGCGCAGAGCGGCGTTCGCGGGCCGTCGACCTGCTGCAACGGCTGAGCGAGGCCAATGTGCTGGTGGTCACTGTCTGCGCCATGGTTGCAGCGCTCGTCGTCGGGGCGCTCTTGATCCTCTGCACGACCCCGGCTGTGCTGCAGGCCTGGGGGCATATCGGGAGCAACCCGGGGCATGCGTTCGGCGAGAGCTGGACGACCGTTGCCGCGGCCTACTCCTCGCTTGTCGAGGGCTCGATCTTCAACCCTCACGCGCAAGATCTCACGCAGGCCTTCAACCCGATCTCGGAGACGCTCGTTGCCGCCACCCCTCTTATGCTCGCCGGGCTCGGCGTCGGGCTCGGGTTCTCGACCGGGGTGTTCAACATTGGTGGCCAGGGGCAGCTGATAGCCGGCGCTGTGGCCGCCCTCTGGGTCGGGACCGAGATCAAGGCACCGCTCGGCACCCACATCCCGCTCGTGATACTCGCCGGCGCGTTCGGGGGGGCAGTGGCGGGTTTCATCCCCGGCATCCTCAAAGCCACGACCGGCGCCCATGAGGTCATTACGACCATCATGCTCAACTACATCTTCCTTGACCTGCTCGACTGGCTGCTCACCATCTCCCCTTTCCAGCAACCGGGGCAGTCGAACGCGATCTCGAAGACGATGCCCAGCACGGCTCGGATGCCTCACCTGTTCGGTAGCACGCTGCGGGTGAACGTTTCACTGATCGTGGGTCTCGCGATGGCGCTCGTCATCTGGTGGCTGATGCGTAGGAGCCGGCTCGGCTTCTCCTTCAAGGTGATCGGTCTCAACCCGGACGCGGGAAAGACGGCGGGAATGGACGCGCGGCTCATCAGCGTGCTCGTTCTAACGATCTCTGGAGCGCTCATCGGGATGGCGGGCATGGCGACGCTTTCGGGCACCGACTTCCTGCTGTCTTCGGGCTACGGCGGCAATACGGGCTTCAACGCGATCACGGTGGCGCTGCTGGGCAGGAACAGCCCTGGTGGCATAGTCCTCGGTTCGTTGCTTTTCGCCGCCCTCATCTCCGGTGGGCGCAACATGCAGGCAGTGACCGGCATCCCGATCGACCTCACGACGGTGATCCAGGCGGTGATCGTGTTCATGGTGGCCACGCCGGCACTGGTGCGCGAGGTGTTCCGACTGCGCGAGGCGCGCGGGAGCCAAGCGCGGATCGCCACCAAGGGGTGGACGGTGTGAGCGCGGTCGCCGTCAGCGCCGCCGAGGCCGCCCCCGTCGAGGCGCGGTTCGTCCCGCCTAGCCGCCGGCACGGCATGGGGATCTTCCTCGTGCTGCTGGCAGTCGTCATGTTCTGGGCGTTCGGGGTCAGCGTCACCGGCACCCTGCACTCCACCTTCATCCTCACCGAGTCGCCCGCCGTCAACGTCTCGCCCGTCACCATGGACGTGCGGTGGGTATCGATCATCCTCGCGTTTTTCTGCGCTGGCCTAGGCGCCCTGCTCTACAGGTGGCCCCGCAGCAGCGGCACCTATGCGATCTTCACGCTCGGCACGGTGCTCTTCCTATGGTCGTTCCTCACCTGGGCGGCGCGCGGGGGGACGCTCAACTTCGTCAGCATGCTCGGCGCGACGCTGATTGGCGCCACGCCGCTCGTCTACGGCTCGCTTTCGGGTGTCATGTGCGAGCGGTCAGGCGTCATCAACATCGCCATCGAGGGCCAGTTCCTCGCAGGCGCTTTTCTGGGGGCGATGATCGGGTCCTGGACGGGCGACCTGTGGCTAGCGGTCCTGTCTGGCGCCGTGGCCGGTGGGATCTTCGGCTGGCTGCTCGCCTTCCTAGCGCTGCGCTACGGTGCGGACCAAATCATCATCGGCGTGGTCATAGACGCCTTTGCGCTGGGTCTCACCAACTACCTCCTGTACGAGGTGCTCACGCCCTACCAGAGCACCCTCAACAACGGCATCACCTTCTCGGCCTGGAAGATCCCGCTGGTGTCGAAGATCCCAATCGTCGGCCCGGTTCTTTTTGACCAGAACTTCTTCGTCTACCTGGCCCTGGTCCTCCTTGTCGCCGTCAACGTCGGCCTTTTCAGGACCCGTTGGGGCCTGAGGGTACGCGCGGTCGGCGAGCACCCGCAGGCGGCGGAGACGGTCGGCCTGCACGTGATCAGGACCCGGTATTCCAACGTGATCATCGGCGGCCTCCTCGCCGGCATCGGTGGTGCCTCCTTCACGGTCGGCTCGATCGGCGAGTTCAACAGTGACATGAGCGCAGGGCTCGGCTTCGTGGCGCTTGCAGCAATGATCTTCGGGCGTTGGCGCCCCTACGGCGCGCTTGGGGCAGCGCTCCTCTTCGGCTTTGCAGAGTCCCTGCAGGGAGTGCTGGGAGTGCTCAACGTCGGGATACCCGCACCGTTCCTATCGATGGCGCCGTACGTGATCACGATCGCCGTGGTCTGCGGCCTCGTCGGCAGGGTGAGGCCGCCAGCAGCCGACGGCAAACCGTACTCGAGGGAGTAGGTCCCGTGGATCCCAGTGCCCCAGCAGGCAAATTTCCCTGGGCGCAGCCCTAACCGGTCAGTCCACCCAGCAGCAGCCCGCCCCGCCAATGACGCTGGAGAACTGTGAACATCAAGAGCAAGGGCACTATGCTCAAGAGCCCACCGGTGACAGCGAGCGCGAGGTAATCCTCGTTACCTCCTGCGATATTGGCGTGGTCCATCCAGATCGGCAAGCCCTGCGTCAGCGTGTTCAGGTTGGCATTATTGTTCACGATGAACGGCAGGAAATAGTTGTTCCACGCACCGACCACGTTTAGCATAAAGACGGTGGCCAGGGCGGGGACCATGAGTGGGACCGCCACTCGCAAAAAGATGGTCGCCTCACGCGCACCGTCGACCCGCGCCGCGTCCATTAGTTCTTTGGGTACGGAGCCACCCACGTACACCCTCATCAGGTAAACGCTCGTTGGGCTGATCATAAACGGGATGAATATGCCCGGCATCGTGCTGTCAAGGTGCACCTTTGCGTACACGAGGTAGAGCGGCACAGCGAAGGCCGTGATCGGTATCAGTAAGGCAGCCACCACGAAGAGGAACAGCGCGTTCCTGCCTCTGAAGTTGAACCGCGCGAAGCCGTAGCCTGCCATTGCCGACAGGACCGTTGCCCCCGTACCGCCGGCCGCGGCATAGATCGCCGTGTTCCTCACCCACAAGGGGAACGAACCACCTTCGTCGTAGGAAAAAAGCTCTTTGACGTTGGAGAACAAGTGGAAAGGCCCGGCGAACCAAAAGCCGAACGTGGACTCCATGTTGGGCGCGGTTTTGGTCGCAGAGACGAAGATCCACCAAATTGGGATGAGGGTGAAGATCGCGAAAACGCCGCAGCCAAGGGTCACCAGGTTGACCGTCCGGCGCCGCAGACCATATAGGTGCAAAGGGATGAGACCGGGGTCGTCGCGGGAGCGTTGCCTGGCGGAGGTCTTGCGAGCTCTCGGTATTGCGAGCGCACTGCTCATCCAAGCTCCTCCTTGCAATTCGTGCGCCACTCAGGGTACTCCGCTGGCGTCGCCCTCGCAGAGGCGGGCCTTAGTGCGGGCCGAACTACTTCGATGTCACGGCGCGCTGCTTCCCGGGCCCATGTTGTTTTTCCGGATGACGGTGGAAATGCTTGAATTGTCTTGGGGAAAACGCCAGTGCGATCTCGGCGTCCCGGGAGAGCTTTGCGGCCGGGTGGACGCCTCCAAGGGAACCCAAAAAGCTCACATCTCGTACGGGGACACGGCCCGTGCCCGGGCCGTGGGCGAGAGCAGCCGGCTGGAGGCCCGGTCGAGCACGACGGTAGCGTCCCGGTGCGCGAGGAGGCTGGACGCCGGCAGCTCCGCGGTTACTTCTTCGGCGCCCAGCGCCCGGGCCACTATCGCGGCTTTGGCTTCCCCGGGCACGGCGGCAAGGATGCGCTCCGAGCGCAGTACCGCGGGCACGGACATCGTCACCGCCCGGCTAGGTACGCTCTCAAGCTCGG
>Ga0335074_10012186_pt1 | contig 12054 bp, 10 predicted proteins | sample Lox_Sample_23_FD_206715 | JGI IMG/M metagenome (GOLD analysis project Ga0335074, IMG submission 206715) | Soil microbial communities from Loxahatchee National Wildlife Refuge, Florida, United States - Lox_Sample_2.3 | ecosystem: Environmental > Terrestrial > Soil > Wetlands | place: USA...
CGGCGCCGCCGCCTTCCAGCGTCAGACTCACTTCGGCGAGGTTACGGGCCGGGCGGGTGGCGGTGCCGGCGAAGATCACGTCGTCCATCTCGCCGCCGCGCAGGCTGCGCGCGGAGCTCTCCCCCATTGCCCAGCGCAGCGCTTCCACGACGTTCGACTTGCCGCAGCCGTTCGGGCCGACGATGCCGGTCAGGCCGGGTAGGATTTCCAGCGAGACCGGCTCGGCGAAGCTCTTGAACCCGGCGATCCGCAGGCGGGAGAAGGCGATCGGCAACGCGCTATCCGCCGGCCTGCTTCACCAGCGCGTCGAACGCGTCGTAGCCCATCTCGCCGGCCTGCTTCATGTCGTGTGCCTTGGGCCCGTTGAAGATGAAGGTGGGCGTCGAATCGATGCCGTATTTCTTCTCCGCCGCGTCCTGCTCGGCGAGGATCGCGTTGCGGAGCTTGGTGTCGGCGATGGTGGTGTTGAACGTGTCGCGCGGCATGCCGGCGAGGGCCGCCATCTTGGCGAGTTCGTCGGTGGTGTTGACGTCTCGGGCGAAGGCCCAGCGGTCCTGGCTGTGGAACAGCGCCAGGATGAACGGCTCGTAGCGATCGGCCGGCAGGGACCGGGCCACCATCGCCGCCGTCAGCGCCACCTGGTCGAGCGGGAAGTCGCGGAAGACGTAGTAGAGCTTGCCGGTGTCGACGAGTTTCGACTTGACGTCCGGAAAGGTCTCGTTCGCGAACGCCGCACAATGGGTGCAGGTCAGGGAGAAGAACTCCATGACGCTGACCGGTGCCTTCGGATTGCCGAGGGCGCGCGGCGACATGCGCGCGTCCTGCGCGCGAGCGTGCAGCGGCAGGGCCAGGCCGGCCGCGGCCAGGGCGAGCAGTGAGCGTCGGTGGAGCCGCGTGCGGTGCAGAAGCATCAGGACCTCGATGACTCGCTGGTGTTGTACTGCCTGGCGTCGGATTCGCCACAGACCCGCCGGCCGTCATTCTGTCCCTGCGCGCCCTGGCGCGCTCGACGCCGCCGAGCGCACCCCAAGCCCACGCCATGCGGCCGGCGGAGAGTCAAGACTCCGGGGCGGGCGGAACGCACGGCCCGGCCCCGACTCTGCGCCGGTCGGAGAGAGCGGGATCACTCTGACCGGGCCGAGCGATCCTGCTCCAGCGATCTGTTTTCAGGCCATGATTCGCGCCTTCGGGGTTCCCCGTCCGGCGATCGTGGTCTGGCGCGGGTCAGGCCACCCGGCCGCAACCGCCCGCAGAGACTGAGGCGCCTCAGGGTCTCCCGAACACGGCGCGGCCGAGCGAGGCCAGCGCCGCGCGGACCGGCCCGTCCGACAGGCCGGCGACCGCTCGCTCGGCCCGCTCTGCCGCTTCCGGCCGGACCCGTCGCGGCGGCGGCGCTGCCGGCACCGGGCGGGACGACGCTTCCTGCGTGAAGCGCAGCCGCTGCACGACGTGATGGCCGAGATGGGTGTTGATCCGCTCGAGCAACTGCTCGGACAGATGCTGCAGCTCCAGCGCCAGCGGCCCGGAGCAGGCGATGGTCAGGGTGCCGGCCGAGAGGCGCCGCGGCACGCTGTCGGCGGCCAGGGCCGGCCCGACGATTGCCGTCCAATCGGCGATCACTTGCGCGGTGGCGGGGGCGCGGCGCTGGAAGGCGGCGCGGGTAATGCGCGGCACCAGCGCCCCGACCGGCACCGGACCGGCCGAGAAGCGCCGCGGTGCCTCCGCGGCGGCGGCCGCGGCCGGGCCCGACCGCGTCCGGTCGAGGGGTGCGACCCCGCCCTTCTTGTCCTCGCCTCGAGCCGCCGCCATACCCTGCCCCGTGCCGTTGACCGCGTCGTCACCCGTCCCGGATGCCGAGATCCTGCTCCGCTGGTACGACCGGCACCGCCGCGTCCTGCCCTGGCGCGCGCCGCCCGGCGTCACCCCTGATCCATACCGGGTCTGGCTCAGCGAGATCATGCTGCAGCAGACCACCGTCGCCGCGACGATACCCTACTACCAGCGCTTCCTGGCGCGCTTTCCCGATATCGAGGCGCTGGCCGCAGCACCGGAGGAGGCGGTGATGGCCGCCTGGGCCGGGCTCGGCTACTACGCCCGGGCCCGCAACCTGCATGCATGCGCCCGGCAGGTCGTGGCGCTGGGCGGCTTCCCCACGACGCTGGCGGCCCTGCGGGAGCTGCCCGGCATCGGCGCCTACACCGCGGCGGCGATCGGCGCCATCGCGTTCGGCCTGCCGGTCGTGCCCGTGGACGGCAATGTCGAGCGGGTGGCGGCGCGCGTGTTCGCCATCGCCGAGTCGCTGCCGGCGGCAAAGCCCGCGATCGCCGAGGCGGCGGCGAAACTCGGAGCGGCGGCGGCGGCGCGGGCGCGGCCGGCGGATTTCGTCCAGGCGTTGTTCGATCTCGGCGCCACGGTCTGCACGCCGGCGACGCCGGCCTGCGGACTCTGCCCGTGGATGGCGGATTGCGCCGGGCGGCGCGCCGGGATTGCCGCCGAACTGCCGCAGCGGGCGCCGAAGCCGGTGCGGCCGCTGCGCTTCGGGGTGCATTTCTGGCTGGTGGATGCGGCGGGCCGCGTGCTGCTGCGGCGGCGGCCGCCGCGCGGCCTGCTCGGCGGCATGGCGGAACTGCCCGGGACCGCCTGGCGCGGCACGCCCTGGGCCGACGAAGAGGCGCTGGCGCTGGCGCCGATGTCGGCGGAGTGGCAGCCGGCCGGCGAGGTGCGGCATGGGCTCACGCATTTCGAGCTGCATCTGCGCCTCTACGCCGCCGCGGTGCCGGCGATCGCGGCCGAGGGCTATCTGTGTCCGGCCGAGGCGCTGGCGGCGGAGGCGCTGCCGAGCGTGATGCGCAAATGCGTCCGCGCCGCGGCCTCCGCCCTGCCCGCCGCCGCCCCGGTCGCCGGCTGAGCCATGCCGCGTCGCCGGGCGAATGTCGGGTTCGTGCTGGCGACCCTCGCGATCGACGCGCTCGGCTTCGGCATCGTCGTGCCGATCGTGCCGGAACTGGTCGAGCGGCTGGGCGGGCTCTCCGCCGCCGCCGCCTCGCTCTGGGTCGGCGGCCTGCTCGCCGTGTTCTCGGCGACGCAGTTCCTCGCCGCACCGGTGCTCGGTGGCCTGTCGGACCGGTACGGGCGGCGGCCGGTGCTGCTCGCCTCGCTTGCTGGCGTGTGCGTCAACTACCTGCTGCTGGCCTGGGCGCCGACGCTGCCCTGGCTGTTCGCCGGACGGCTGATCGCGGGCGCGACGGCGGCGAACGTCTCCGCCGCGACCGCCTATATCGCCGACGTGACGCCGCCGGCGCAGCGGGCGCAGCGCTTCGGCCTGGTCGGCGGCGCCTTCGGCTTCGGCTTCGTGCTCGGCCCGGCGCTGGGCGGGCTGCTCGGCGGCGTCTGGCTGCGCCTGCCGTTCCTGGCCGCGGCGGGTCTCGCCTTCGTCAACGTGCTGTACGGCGCCTTCGTCCTGCCGGAGAGCCTGCCGGCAGAGCGGCGCCGCCCGCTCGACTGGCGGCGGGCGAATCCGATCGGGTCGCTGGCGTCGCTGGGCAGCGACCCGGCCGCGATCCGGCTGGCGATCGCCTGGTGTTGCGCCTGGTTCGCGCTCGGCGCGTTGCAGAGCAGCTTCGTGCTGTCGAACGGTCTCCGCTTCGGCTGGGGACCGCGGCTGAACGGCATCGCGCTGGCGCTGATCGGGGCGAGCACGGCGGTGGTGCAGGCGCTGCTGGTGCGACGCGTGGTTGGCCGGCTCGGCGAGCGCCGGGCCGCGCTCGCCGGCTACGTGCTCGCAGCCGCCGCCTATGCCAGCTATGCCTTCGCGATCGGGGGCTGGATGATCTATCTCGGCCTGGTGCTGCAGGCACTGGGCGCGGTCTCGGGCCCGGCGGTGCAGGCGATGGTGTCGCAGCGCGCCGGCGCCGACCGGCAGGGCGAGACGCAGGGGGCGCTGTCCTCGCTGCAGGGGCTGACCAGCATCGTGGCGCCGCTGATCGCCGGCTGGCTGTTCGGCGTGTTCGCGGCCGGCGGCGCGCCGGTCCGGTTCCCGGGCGCGCCATTTCTGCTCGCGGCGTTGAGCTACGGCATGGCGTTCGTGGCAGTGCGCGGGATTCCCGAGCTGCGGACGGGGCGACCCTGCGGGCGTGACTCGTGATCGCCCTGGCTGTGCAAAGCGATCGCCGTGCAATGCGATCACGGTCGAGCTCCCGGTCTTCAGCCCGATTCGCGCCTTCGGTGGTTCGACCTCTGGCCCAAAGCCCGGCCAAAGCTGCGCCGATCTGGATCGCCTGCGGCGCGCTTTCAAACGTGTGACCCGTCCCGAGGCCAAACTGCGACGCGCCCCGTTCCGGCCTCCGGCGGCCACTCCGGCCGATGCTCACGCCGGAATCACATGCGCGTTGGCGCGGTGGAGCGGCCTGGGCTGCGGGGCTTGAACCGGATCGCGGCAGCCGCGATGAAGGCCGCGACCAGGAGGACGATTGCTGCATGGCTGAGATCCCGCCCAACCCGTTTGAGGCCTCAACCGAGGAGGATGAGAAGATCCGCAAGCGGGCCTACTACCTGTGGTTGGAGGACGGCTGCCCGCACGGCCGCGACGCCGAATACTGGGAACGCGCGCGCGAGCTGCAGGCCATCGCCGACAATCCCGATGCCGGCCAGTTGCCGAACCCCGCCCGCGTCCACCCCAACCCCGCCGATGACGAGGTGGTGGATGAGGCGGAGCTCGAAGAGAATCTGGGCGAGTTCCCGAGTCGCTTCACCGATCAGGGTGACCGGCACGAGGCGCCGATGACCCGGCGCGTCGCCGAGTCGACGCCGGTGATCGGCGAGCACGACGCCGAGGAAACCGCACCCGACGCGCCGCAATCCGCCTCCGCGTCCACGTCGGCAACCGCGCCCCGCGCCGGCGCGAAGGCACCGGCGGCCAAGGCCGCGACACCACTGGGCAAGCCGAAGACATCTGCGGGCAAGTCCGCACCGGCGGCCGCGACGAGCGCCACCAAACCGGCGCGCAGCACCACCCGGCGCAGCCCGACGAAAAGCTGAGCGCCCGGCCGGTCCGGGCCGCAGGAGACGGAACCGTGGCATCGGCCTGGACCGGACGTCTCCCGCCCTCGCCGCCCGTCGTCCGGCGGCGGCCGGCGCTGCGGCATCATCTGCTCGGACGGCTCGGCCCGGGACTGATCACCGGCGCCGCGGACGACGATCCCAGCGGCATCGTCACCTACAGCCAGGCCGGGGCGCAGTTCGGCTTCGCGCTCGGCTGGACCATGCTCGCGACCCTGCCGATCATGGCGGCGGTGCAGGAAATCAGCGCCAGGCTCGGCCGGGTCACCGGCAGCGGGCTGGCGGCGATCCTGCGGTCGGTTGCGCCGGGCTGGCTGGTGGCGCTGCTGGTCGGACTGCTGGTCGTCGCTAACGTGATCAATCTCGGCGCCGATATCGGCGCCATGGCCGAGACCATCGTCCTGCTGCTGGGCGGCCGCGCCTCGCTCTGGGCGATCGCGATCGCCCTGTTTTGCAGCGGCGCCGAGATCTGGCTCGCCTACAAGCGCTACGTCCAGCTGCTGAAATGGCTGACGGTGTCGCTGCTCGCCTATGTCGCGCTGCTGCTAGTCGTGCACCTGCCGCTCAGGGCAGTCCTGGCCGGCGTCCTCGTGCCGCACATCCCGGCCGGATCGGGTGCCGCCGGCGTCGTGCTGGCGCTGCTCGGCACCACGATCAGCCCCTACCTGTTCTTCTGGCAGGCGGCGGAGGAGGTCGAGGACATGGCGACCCATCCGGGCACCCGTCCGCTGCGCGACGATCCGGACGCGGCCGGTCCCGAGCTCTCCCGCATCGGTTTCGATACCTGGGCGGGCATGGGTTATTCCAACGGCGTCGCCCTCGCGATCATCATCGGCACCGGTGCCACGCTCCACGCGGGCGGCATCACGAACATCCAGACGGCGGCGCAGGCGGCCTCCGCCCTGCAGCCGGTGGCGGGCCGCTTCGCCGCCGCCCTGTTCGCCGCCGGCATCTTCGGCACCGGCCTGCTGGCGGTGCCGGTGCTGGCCGGCTCGTCCGCCTACGCGATCGGCGATGCCCTGCATTGGCGGGTCGGATTGGGACGCCGCGCGTTGGAAGCGCGCGCCTTCTACGCCGCGCTTGCGACAGCGACGCTGCTTGGATTGGTGATCGCGTTGTCGCCGATCGATCCGATGAAGGCGCTGGTGTGGTCGGCGATGATCAACGGCGCCGTCTCGGCGCCGCTGATCGCCGCGATGGTGGTGCTGGGATCAATGCGACGGGTGATGGGCGCGCTGGTGCTGCCGGCCTGGCTCCGGGCGCTCGGTTGGCTCGCCGCCGCGGCAATGGCAGCCAGCACCGCGGGGCTGTTCCTGGCACCTGCGTAACGTGGACGGCTCTGCGTCGGATACGGTGCCGTTGCCGGCGCGTTCGCGCCGATCGCCGGCGGCACCAGGCTGCGCCGGATCTTGGGCGTTGGCACCATCTGTCCGTGCTTGATGGCCGCCGATTCGCCAGCGCCGCATTCCGGCGGCGAGGCGGGTGCTCAGGCACATGAGGCCACGGGATGACCGGAGCATGAAAGCTTCGCCAGATTTTGGTTGGCACTCCTGCGGCTCGTCCGCGCCCGCCGGACTTCGCCTTGAACCGATTGTCGTCTGTCACACTTTGTAGCGTGGGACGGAGCTTTTCCCGGACGGGCCGCCAAAGCAGCGGCGAGTGGGGACGACGCCGCGGGACGGGTGGTGACAGGCGAGAGCCGGCCGACCTCCCGCTTCGGACGCAACGGTTCCGCCTCCCAGGCCGACGAGATGAGGCGGCGAGGCAGTGGGCAACGGCAGGGCGCGGCCGGCGGACCGGCCACGCTCTGCCGCGACATGTCCGGAATCCGGGAATTGAGCCGGTGCCGGGCATGGCCGAGCGCTTGCCCTCGCCGAACGCCGGGAGCGTGACACGCGACGCCTGACCCGACGAAACACCGCTCCCTCGGCAGCCCGCCGGAAGCCCGCCATCGCCAGCCGTACGCGGGAGGTTAAGGCGCGCGTGGCGGCGTCAGTTCGTCAGCTCCCCCTTATGCGCTTGCAGCACCAGGGTGCGACGGATCTTCTGCGTCGGCGTCAGCAGCCCGTTCTCCAGCGTGAAAGCCGGCACCAGCCGGTGCCGGCGGATGCGTTCATGCACTGCCAGGCGGGTGTTCGCCCGGGTGATCGCGAGCGCAATTGCCACCTCGTCGCAGCCCTCAGCCGCGACCAGAAGCGCCGACAGCCCGGACTCCCCGTCGCCGGCCACCACGGCCTGGGCAATCGCTATCTCTGCCATCAGCAGCCCCTCGATCCGCGCCGGCGAGATCGTCTCGCCGCCCGAGAGCACGATGATGTCCTTCTTGCGGTCGGTGATGCGCAGATACCCGTCCGGGTCGAGCGCGCCGATGTCGCCGGTGTGCAGCCAGCCGTCGCGCAATGCCGCCGCCGTCGCCTCCGGCAGGTTCCAGTAGCCCTGCATCACCAGGTCGCCGCGCACCAGGATCTCGCCGTCGCCGGCGATCGCCAGCTCGACGCCGAGCAGCGGCGGCCCGACCGTATCGACGCGCACGCGACCGGGCGGGTTGCAGCTCACCACCGGCCCGGCCTCGGTCTGGCCGTAGCCCTGCAGGACAGTGACGCCGAGGGCGAGGAAGAACCGCCCGACCTCCGGGTCAAGCCGCGCCCCGCCCGAGACGGCGGCGACCAGCCTGCCGCCGAACCGGCCGCTCACCCGCGCCCGCACCAGCCGGTCGAGCAGCGGGTCGAGCAGTCGGTCGGCGGCACGCGGCCGCCCGTCCAGCCGGCGCAGCCCGGCGGCGAGCGCCGCCCGGAACAGCGCCTGCTTCCAGCCGGGCTCACGCGCCATCTGCGCCAGGATGCGGCCGCGGATCACCTCGAGCACGCGCGGCACCACGGTGATCACCACCGGCCGCACCGCCATGATGTCGGCCGCCAGGTGCTCGACGCCGCGGGAGAAGGCGATCTCGAACCCCATGCTGGGGAGCAGGAACAGCCCGACCGTGTGCTCATAGGCGTGCGACAGGGGCAGAAAGGAGAGGTAGACGCGTTCCTTGAGGTTGAGTGGTCGCAGCAGCTCGAAGGCGCCGCGGCTGTTGGACAGGATCGCCCGGTGCGGCAGCATCACGCCGCGCGCCGCGCCGCCGGTGCCGGAGGTGTAGATCAGGCAGGCCAGCGCCTCGCGCGGGATCGCCGCCGCTGCCGCCTCGATGTCGTCGGGCGCGGCGCGGTCCGCGGCCAGGGCGGCGAAGTCCAGCCCGCCGCCGCCCGCGCCTTCCATCACGGCCAGCCAGTCCAGCCCCGCCACCTGCGCCGCCGCCTCGGCGACCCGCGCCGCCAGCGCGGGCGTCGAGACGATCGCCGCCCGCGCGCCGGAATCGGCCAGGATGTGCGCATGGTCCGCGACCGTGTTGGTGACGTAGGCCGGGACCGGCACCGCGCCCAGCGACATCAGTGCGGTCTCGGCGATTGGCACCTCCGGGCGGTTCTCGCTCGCCACCAGCACCCGGTCGCCGGCGCCGATGCCGCGCGCGCGCAGGGCGCGGGCGACGCTCGCCGCCGCCCCGGCGAACGCCTCCCAGCGCATCTGCTGCCAGGTGCCGTCGCGCCAGTGGCGCAGCACCGGCCGCTGCGGCCAGTCCCGGGCGCGGGCGAACATCATCGCGGCCAGGTTCGGCCAGTCCGGATAGGTCTCCACCCTGCCTCCCCCGTCGCCGCGATTGCGTTTGACGCCGCCGCCCGCGACCTTACATCAGCCTCAGCCGGCGCCGGATTCCTGGCGTGCCGGCCAGAATAGGACCCCATCGCCGATGCACCCAAACGGCCTGCGCGCGCCCGATCTTCCGGCGGAAAGCCTCGATGTCCGGCCCGACGCGGCGCTGCCGTCCTGGGACCTCGCCGACCTCTACCCGGCGCCGGACAGCCCGGAACTCGCGGCCGAGCTCGCCGCGGCCGAGCAGGACTCGCGCGCCTTCAACCAGGCGCATGCCGGACGCCTGGCGGCGCTGCCCGGCGCGGCGCTCGCCGCGGCCATCATCGAGTACGAGCGGATCGACGAACGGCTCGGCCGGCTGATGTCCTACGCACAGCTCCTGTTCAGCGCCGATTCCACCGATCCCGCGACGGGGCGCTTCTACCAGGACATCAACGAGCGGGTGACGGCGATCAGCTCCGACCTGCTGTTCTTCACGCTGGAGCTGAACCGGCTGGACGATTCCGTGCTGGAGCAGAAGCTGGCCGATCCGGCGCTGGCACGCTGGCGGCCCTGGCTGCGCGATCTGCGCGTCTTCCGGCCGCACCAGCTCTCCGACGAGCTCGAGAAGTTGCTGCACGAGAAGGAGGTGACCGGCCGCTCCGCCTGGTCGCGCCTGTTCGACGAGACGATCGCCGGCATGCGTATCACCGTGAAGCTGCCCGGCGGTCCGGAGGAGCTGACCGTCAGCGCCGCGCTGAACAAGCTCTCCGACCGCGACCGCGCCGCCCGCGAGGCCGCCGGCCGCGCCATCGGCGACGCGTTCGGCCGCAACATCCGCCTGTTTTCGCTGATCACCAACACGCTCGCCAAGGACAAGGAGATCATCGACGGCTGGCGGCACTATCCGCGGCCGGGCAGCTACCGCAACCGCGCCAACATGGTCGAGGACGAGGTGGTGGACGCGCTGGTCGCCGCCGTCACCGCCGACTATCCGCGCCTGTCGCACCGCTACTACGCGCTGAAGGCGCGCTGGCTCGGCCTGTCGAAGCTGCAGCACTGGGACCGCAACGCGCCGCTGCCGGAGGACGACGACCGCGACATCGCCTGGCCCGACGCGCGCCGCCGCGTGCTCGAGGCCTATGGCGCGTTCAGCCCGGAGATGGCGGAGATCGGCGGCCGTTTCTTCGACCGGCCCTGGATCGACGCGACGCTGCGGCCGGGCAAGGCGAGCGGCGCCTTCGCGCACCCGACCGTGCCATCGGCGCACCCGTACATCCTGCTCAACTATCACGGCCGCACCCGCGACGTGATGACGCTGGCGCACGAGCTCGGCCACGGCGTGCACCAGGTGCTGGCCGCCGACCAGGGCTATCTGATGTCGGGCACGCCGCTGACGCTCGCCGAAACCGCGAGCGTGTTCGGCGAGATGCTGACCTTCCGCGCGCTGCTCGACGCCGAGACCGATCCGCGCCGCCGCCGCATCATGCTCGCGGCCAAGGTCGAGGACATGCTGAACACGGTCGTCCGGCAGATCGCGTTCTACCAGTTCGAGACGCGGCTGCACGAGGCGCGGCGCGGCGGCGAGCTGGTGCCCGACAGCATCGGCGAGATCTGGCTCGGCGTGCAGCGCGAGAGCCTTGGCCCGGCCTTCGAGTTCACGCCGGACTACGCGGCGTTCTGGTCGTACGTGCCGCACTTCATCCACACGCCGTTCTACGTCTACGCCTACGCTTTCGGCGACTGCCTGGTGAATGCGCTGTACGGCGTCTATCGCGCCGGCCATCCGCAGTTCCAGCGCAAGTATTTCGAGATGCTGCGCGCCGGCGGCACCAAGCGGCACAAGGAATTGCTGGCGCCGTTCGGGCTCGACGCCTCCGATCCCGCCTTCTGGAAACGCGGGCTGGACGTGATCGCAGGCTTCATCGACGAGTTGGAGCAGGGCTGATGTCCGGCCCCCCGGCGGGGGATACGCGCGAGCGCGCCAGCCTGTTCGGCGAGCTGCGGCGCTTCGCCCGCACCTCGGGCGCAGTCGGCGGCATCGCGGCGCGCGTCACCGGCGAGCGCGTCTTCGGCATCCGCACCGATCGCGCCGCGCATGCCGAGGACCTAAAGGCGATCCTCGGCGGGCTGAAAGGCCCGCTGATGAAGGTGGCGCAGTTCCTCTCCACCGTGCCGGATGCGCTGCCGCCGGAATACGCGGCCGAGCTGGAGCAGCTTCAGGCCAACGCGCCGGCGATGGGCTGGGCCTTCGTGCGCCGGCGCATGGCGAGCGAGCTCGGCGTCGACTGGGAGAAGCGCTTCGCCGCGTTCGGCCGCGAGGCCGCCGCCGCCGCCAGTCTCGGCCAGGTGCACCGCGCGCGCCTGCCCGACGGCACAGACGTCGCCTGCAAGCTGCAATACCCCGACATGGCGAGCACGGTGGAGGCCGATCTGCGTCAGCTCCGCCTCGCCATGGCGATCTATCACCGCATGGACAACGCCATCCAGCAGGGCGAAATCTATGCGGAGCTGTCGGAGCGGCTGCGCGAGGAACTCGACTACAAGCGCGAAGCGTCGCAGATGCGACTCTACGCGCTGATGCTGCGCGAGCACCCGGACGTCGCCGTGCCGCGCCCGATCGAGGGCTACTGCACCTCGCGCCTGCTCACCATGACCTGGCTCGAGGGCCGCGCCCTGCAGCGGCGCCTGGAGGAAAACCCGTCGCAGGAGGAGCGCAACCGTATCGCGCGGGCGCTGTTCCACGCCTGGTACGTGCCGTTCTACCGCTACGGCGTGATCCACGGCGACCCGCATCTCGGCAATTATCAGGTGCGCGCCGATGCCGGGGTGAACCTGCTGGATTACGGCGCGATCCGCGTCTTCCAGGCGCGCTTCGTGCGCGGCGTGATCGATCTCTACGAGGCGGTCCGCGACCGCGACGAGGACAAGGCGCACCACGCCTACGAGACCTGGGGCTTCACCAATCTCTCGCGCGAGAAGATGCAGGTGCTGAACGAGTGGGCGGCGTTCCTCTACGAGCCGCTGCTGCAGGACCGCGTGCGGCGCATCCAGGAAACCAACGATCCGCAATTCGGCCGCCAGGTGGCCGAGCGGGTGCACGCCGGGCTGCAGCGCACCGGCGGCGTGAAGCCGCCGCGCGAGTTCGTGCTGATGGACCGCTCGGCGATCGGGCTCGGCGGCGTGTTCCTGCGCCTGGGGGCGGAGCTGAACTGGTCGCGGCTGTTCCACGAGCTGGTCGCGGATTTCGACGCAGACGCGCTGGCGGAACGGCAGGCGAGGGTGCTGGCGGAGGCCGGCGTGCCGCCTGCGAAGTAAGGAAGG
>Ga0335074_10012188_pt1 | contig 12053 bp, 12 predicted proteins | sample Lox_Sample_23_FD_206715 | JGI IMG/M metagenome (GOLD analysis project Ga0335074, IMG submission 206715) | Soil microbial communities from Loxahatchee National Wildlife Refuge, Florida, United States - Lox_Sample_2.3 | ecosystem: Environmental > Terrestrial > Soil > Wetlands | place: USA...
GACCCGCTCGTGGATGCCGAGCGCCTGGCCTACCGCGCCCGTTACGCCGGCTTGCTCACCAGCTGCCTGCAGGCCGCCGTGATCGCTGGGGAGATTCCGCCCCAGAACGAGGCGCTCACGGCTGCCGCCCTGGTCGGTGCCTGTGGTGAGGCGCTGGTCGGCCCGCTGGCGGCCGAGCAGCCCGAGGTCTCCGAGACCGTCGCGGCGCTGAGGGCGTTCGTGTTGCGGGCGGTGGGCGCATGAGTTCTGACGGGGTCCGGATTGAGCGCGACGGTCCCGTGTGGACGGTGCTCTTGACGCGGCCGGAGCGGCGCAACGCGGTCGACGGACCCACCGCGGCGGCGCTGGCTGGCGCCTTCCGCGAGTTCGACGCCGACCCGGAGGCGGCCGTGGCCGTGCTTCACGGCGAGGGCGGGGTGTTCTGCGCCGGCGCCGACCTCAAGGAGGTGGGCGGTCCGCGCGGCAACCGCGTCGAGCCCGTGGGGGAGGCCGACGGGCCGATGGGACCCACCCGTCTGGCCCTCGGCAAGCCGGTGATCGCGGCGATCGCCGGGCACGCGGTGGCGGGCGGCCTCGAGCTGGCCCTGTGGTGCGACCTGCGCGTGGCCGAGTCAGACGCCGTCTTGGGCGTCTTCTGCCGGCGCTGGGGGGTGCCGCTGATCGACGGCGGAACCGTCCGGTTGCCGCGACTGATCGGCGTCAGTCGCGCGATGGATCTGGTTCTGACCGGCCGGGGCGTGGGCGCCGAGGAGGCACTCTCAATCGGGCTGGTCAATCGGGTGGTGGGCCCGGGGGAGAGCCGGCCTGCCGCCGAGGCGCTGGCCCGCGAGCTGGCCCGCTTCCCCCAGACCTGCCTGCGCCAGGACCGGCTCTCGCTGCTGGAGCAGGAGGGGCTGGGCGAGGAGGCCGCGCTGGCCGTGGAGCTAGAGCACGGCCTGCGCTCGCTGGCCGAGGTGCAGGCGGGGGTGGAGCGCTTCCGCCAGGGCGCGGGCCGCCACGGCTCGTTCTCCGCGTAGACCGCGACCGGGGATAGGCTCTACCAATGGCGCTCGTGTGCGTACGTGGACCGCTCAAGCAGCTGGCCGGTGGCCAGGCCCAGCACCGGATCCGGGGCGCCACGGTCCTCGAGCTTGTCGCCGAGCTGGAGGACCAACATCCGGCGGTCCGGGGTTGGATCCTCGACGAGCGCGGCGCGATCCGCCGTCACATCAACGTCTACGTCAACGGTGAGCGCGGGAGCGACGACACGCCGGTCGAGCCTGACGACCGCGTCGACGTGCTTCCCGCGATCTCTGGAGGAGTCGCATGACCGAGCTGCTGGTGGGAACCAAGAAGGGACTGTTCGTGCTGGCGGGGGAGCCGGGGGCGGGGTTCCGGATCCAGGCGCGGGCCTTTCCCGGGGAGCCGGTCGACTACGCCGTACGCGATGCACGAACCGGTCGCGCCTTCGCGGCCACGACCTCGCCCTTCTACGGGCCGAAGATCTGGTTCGCCGAGGATGCGGCCGGCGAGTGGAGTCAGGCCGAGGGCGTCGAGCTGCCCGCGGGGGCGAACGCGGCCCTGGAGCGCATCTGGGTGATCGCGGCCGGGGAGAAGGACGGCCGGCTCTACGCCGGCGGCGACCCCGGTGTCCTCTTCCAGAGCGATGACGGCGGCGAGAGCTGGCAGCTCAACCAGGCGCTGTGGGAGCACCCCACCCGCCCGGACTGGCAGCCCGGCGGCGGCGGTCTGTGCCTGCACTCGATCGTGCCCTGGCCCGGAGAGCCAGATCGGCTCACGATCGCGATCTCTGCGGCCGGCGTCTGGCACACCGAGGACGACGGACGCTCCTGGCGCAAGGGAAATCGGGGTCTGGGGGCGCGGTACCTGCCCGAGGTGGGCCAGGAGGAGACAACGGCCTTTTGCGTCCATCACCTCGAGCGCGCGCCGCAGCGGCCCGAGCGCCTGTTCATGCAGTTCCACGGCGGGGTCTACCGCTCCGACGACGCCGGTGAGTCGTGGTCGGAGATCGGGGCGCCGCTCCCATCCGACTTCGGCTTCCCGCTGGTCATCGATCCCGCCGACCCCGACAGCGCCTACGTGATCCCGCTCGTGGCCGACATGGACCGCGTCACGCCTGACGCCTGCGTTCGCGTGTACGAGACACGGGACGCCGGCGTCAGCTGGCAGGCGCGCGGCGAGGGCCTGCCGAGCGCCGACGCGTACCTGACCGTCCTGCGCCTGGCCTTCGCCCGTCGCGGCCAGGGTCCGGCCATGGAGCTGTACTTCGGCTCGACGACCGGCGAGGTCTACGGCTCGACCGACGCCGGCGGCCGCTGGCAGACGATCGCCCCACTGCTGCCGCCGGTGTACGCCCTGTCGGCATCCTGAAGCGCTCCGGCGCGTATGTGCCATAGGTGGTACCATACGTTCGTGAACAAAACCACCGTGTACCTGCCAGACGATCTGAAGCAGTCCCTCCGGCGGCTGGCGGCGGTGTCCGGCCGCTCGGAGGCCGAGCTCATACGAGAAGCGGTCGCTGCCCTGGTTCGTGCCTCTGACCAACCCCGCCCGAGGGGTCAGCTCTTCACAAGTGGCGATGCCTCGCTCGCAGAGCACGCTGATGAAGCACTCGCCGGTTTCGGTGAGCGCTGATCGTGCTTGTCTGCGACACGAGCGGTCTTCTCGCGTATTTCGATGCGAGCGATGCACACTGCGCTGAAGTCTGCGGGGTCATCGAGGCCGATTCGGGTCCCTTCATCGTGTCGCCGTACGTGGTCGCGGAGCTTGACTACCTGCTGGCGACGCGCCGAGGGATCCACGCCGAGCTGGCTGCGCTGACCGAGCTGTCGGGAGGCGCATGGGAATTTCCGGCCATCGAGGCCACTGACCTCCGAGAAACGTGCGCGGTGATCGAGCGGTACCAGGATCAAAAGATCGGCGTCGCGGATGCCTCGTTGGTCGTCCTTGCCCGCCGCTACCGGACAGATCGTCTGCTGACTTTGGATCATCGTCACTTTCGCGTGGTCCGCACGACGGCCGGAAAGCCGTTCACGGTGTTGCCTGAGCAGGGACGAGCCGAGTCGAGGTCAGTGAGTTGAGCAGGGGACTTCGGTAGGCTGCGGCGCTGGCAGGGCAAGCCAGAGGCTATGACCAAATCCGCGCTGATCTCAGGGATAACCGGGCAGGACGGCTCCTACCTGGCCGAGCTCCTGCTCGACAAGGGCTATGCCGTGCACGGACTCGTCCGTCGCTCCTCCACCGAGAGGTTCGACCGCATCGAGCACATCCGCGACCGTGTCGTCCTGCACCAGGGCGATCTGCTTGATCAGCGCTCGCTGGTGGATGCGCTGCGTGCGTCGGCGCCGGACGAGATCTACAACCTCGCCGCCATGTCCTACGTCGCGGTCTCGTGGATCCAGCCGACCCTCACCGCCGAGTTCAGTGGCGTCGGGGTTACGCGGATGCTCGAGGCGATGCGCGAGGCGTGCCCGGAGGCTCGCTTCTATCAGGCGTCATCGAGCGAGATGTTCGGCAAGGTGCGGGAGGTGCCGCAGACCGAGGCGACTCCGTTCTATCCGAGATCTCCGTACGGGGTGGCGAAGGCCTACGGGCACTTCATCACGGTCAACTACCGCGAGAGCTACGACCTGCACGCCACCAGCGGGATCCTGTTCAACCACGAGTCCGAACGCCGCGGGCTGGAGTTCGTAACCCGCAAGATCACCTGGCACGCTGCGGCGATCAAGCTCGGGCTGCTCGACAAGCTCGCGCTGGGCAACCTGGACGCTCGGCGCGACTGGGGGTACGCCCCGGACTATGTGGAAGCGATGTGGCGCATGCTCCAACAAGACGAGGCCGACGACTACGTGATCGCCACCGGGGTCGCCCATTCGGTCCGCGATTGCGTGGAGGTCGCCTTCGACCAGGCCGGCGTCAGCCTCGACGATCACCTCGTGCTCGACCCGGCCTTCATCCGCCCGGCGGAGGTTGAGAACCTGGTCGGCGACCCCGCGAAGGCCAAGCGCGTGCTGGGCTGGCAGCCGCAGACCTCGTTCGAGCAGATGATCAGACGGATGGTCGACGCGGACTACCGTCTGCTGCAGTCCGGTGGCCGGGCGCCCGCCAGTGTGTTGGGCAGCCTGCGCGAGCCGGTGTAGGAGCAGCTCACCCCGGCCCACCGCGGATTGTTCCCTAGCGGTTTATAGCCGCTTATAGAGCAATCAGCTATAAGAGACTATAAACTTCTAGACTCGAATCGAGCGATGGCTCGCGGTCCCGACACTCGCAATCCGTACACCCCTGATTCGGGCGTGAAACCGCCTGCGTTGACTGGTCGCGACAAGGAGCTGGGGCATCTGCGGAGCATCATCACCCAGGTCAGCCAGGGCGGTAGCGAGCGGCATGTGCTGATCACCGGCTTGCGCGGCGTCGGCAAGACGGTGCTGCTCAACGAGTTCGAAGCGATGTGCGTTGAGGCCGGCTGGTACGCCGACACCAAGGAGGTGGGGCGCACGACTCCGTTGATCACGCTCGTCATGCGTGTCGCGCGCACGGCGCTCCTCAGCATGGACGCCAAGAAGCGTGCCGGTGACAAGGTGCGCAGAGCCCTGCGGGCGCTGAAGTCTTTCGAGCTGACCTTTGGCGGCGTCGCTGCATTGAAGATTGAGGTGGACGCCGCGCCCGGTGTCGCGGACTCTGGGATCCTGGCCGAGGATCTGCGCGATCTGGTGGTGGCTGTCGGCCAAGCCGCGGAGGAGGCGGGGCTCGGGTTTGCGCTGATCCTCGACGAGCTGCAGAACGCCGCTAGAGAGGAGTACGAGGCGCTGATCATGGCCTTGCACCGCGCCAAGCAGAAGGCGCTTCCGGTGGTGTTCGTCGGCGGCGGCTTACCGCTGCTGCCGGTGCTGACCACAGACGCGAAAACCTACGCCGAGCGCATGTTCGTATTCCCCAAGATCGGGGCGCTGACGCCCGCCGCGGCGCGCTCGGCCCTCGTGCTTCCAGCTGAACGCCAGGGGGTCCGATGGAATGAAGACGCTGTGCGGCTTGTCCTCGAACTCACCGAGGGTTACCCGTTCTTCCTTCAGGAGTACGGCCGGCGCGTGTGGAGCCAGGACGACGAACCGACGATTACGCTCGAGGATGTCGGGGCCGCTCAGCCAGTGGTCGAGGCCGACCTGGACGAGCAGTTCTTTGAGAATCGAATCGGCAAGCTCACGAGCACCGAGCGCCTTTACGTCTCGGCGCTCGCGCATCTAGGGGATGGTCCGCAGCAGGTCGGCGCGATTGCCAAGCTCCTGGGGCGCTCCACCACATCGTTGTCCCCCCTACGGGACGACCTGATGCGCGACGCGGTCATCTACGCGCCACGTCGCGGCCATGTCGATTTCACTGTCCCCCAGTGCGCGAGCTTTGTGCGCCGCCACTACCCGTTCGACACGTGAGGTCGAACGCCGTCAGCTCCGCGACGTGGGCCTCGGTGATACCGATCGCCGGATCAGTTGGGAGCAGGAGGGTGGGCGCGGAGCGATCGGCGGCCCAGCGAGCGCATTCCGGTCCCAACGCGTCGTCGATCCAGGCCAGCGCCCGGTCGGGGCCGGCGTAGGCATCGACCGCCGCCAGCTTCCAGTGGGTGTCGCCGCGGCCCGGGTTGTGGTCGAAAGACAGATAGGGCAGGGGTCCGGGGAGGCCCAGTGCGTGGGGCAGGTAGTCGTTGGCCTTCTCCTCCCAGCCGGTGCACCAGATCAGCTCGAAGTGAGACCGGAGTGCCCGCAGGTGGGCGCCGGCCGAGGCCGAGAGCAGGTGGCCGATGCCGTCCACCAGAACGAACTGACCGGACGGCGGGGCGGCGGAATCGAAGCCGAACAGCGAGATCACGCCGTCGACGTCGACCATTAGCAGGGGCTTGCGCACTACTTAGTCAGAACTTAGCCGGATTCGCCATCGTGGGACTCCGGATGTCGGTCCAGGTCATCCGAACGTCCAGGCCCGGGCGTGTCCATTAAGGACCGGATCTGGGTAGGACGACACGCAAACTACGGTCAGGACGCGGTTCCGGCCGAGACGTTATCCGCCCGGAAACCTAGACCCTCACCCCTAATATGACCCACACTCTCGGCATCGCGCTGGCCCTGGCCTGCGCCCTGACTACCAACCTCGGCTTCCTCTACAAGCACCGCGGCGCCCGCTCGGTGCCCGAGGTCGACATCCGCCACCCCTGGCGCTCGACCAAGCAGCTCTATTCCTCCAAGCTCTTCGCGATCGGCATGGCGATCGCCTGCGGCTCCTGGGTCTTCCACATCGCGGCCATGGCGATGGTGCCGCTGTCCGTCGTTCAGGCCGTCCTCGCCGGTGGCGTCGTGCTGCTGGCAATCATGGCCGAGCGGATGCTCGGGCTGCACATCGGCCGTCGCCAGTGGATGGGCCTTGGATTGACCGCGGGCGGACTGCTCCTGCTCGGCATCTCCCTGCCCACCGTCCACGGCGCCCACTCCCGCTTCTCGGTACCCGGGATGATCGCCTTTGAGACCGTCCTGCTGCTGGCCGGCGCGCTCCTGATCATGGGCCCCCGCATCGGCGCACCGCTGCGCCACCACGGCTTCATGCTGGGAGCGGCCTCCGGGATCCTGTTCGGCGTCTCCGATGTAGCCATCAAGGCGCTCTCCGGAATGGTCGGGGCCCACGGCGTCGCCGGTCTCGCCTCTCCCTGGCTGCTCGTCTGCGTGGCGGCCTCCGTCGTCGCCTTCTTCTCCTCCGCCAAGGGCCTCCAAGAGGGCGACGCCGTCCCGGTCATCGCCGTGACGAGCACGGCGGCCAACGTGGCCGGCATCGTCGGCGGCATCGTCGTGTTCGGAGATCCCTTCCCCGCCCACATCCTCGGCATCGTCGCCGAGTCGGTCGCCTTCACGCTGGTCCTGGCGGCCGCCTGGCTCATGCCGGCGCCTCAGCGCGCGATGCCGCACGGCGCGCACGCCCCAGCGCTGGCCCTCGTCGCCGCCTGAGCCTGGCTACCTAGCTCCGAGCGGCCTTGGCGCCGCCCGGCGTCCAGCCGAGCCATCCTCGCCGGCCCCGGTGTCCGGGGTCTCCCCGGTTGCCGTCATTCGGTAAAACCGCAGCTATCTGCGCAACAAGCCGAAAACTTTACAATCGTGGCTCGAAATGGACAGGTATACGATAAAGTCCGGCCGGGGCTAGTGAAGGAACGAACTTAAGCAGGGGGAAAGGCAACGATGCTCGGGGCGAGCGAAGCACGAACAGCGCCATGGACGGCGGGGGTTGCAGAGGAGACGCAGGTCGCCGACTTTCGAACTACGTCTCCGTGGCCGGTCACCCCGGAGCTCCCCAAGCCGCGCTGGCGGCGCCGCCTCGGCGCCGCGACCGAGTCGGCCGAGTCAGACTCACTGAGTGTCGTTCGTCTGCGAGAGCGGATCTTTCGCCGTTCCATCGTCATCAGTGATGGTCTGGTCACGGCGCTCGCCGTCCTCATCGCGATCGACGTCCATAGTGGCTATCTGCTCCGCCCCGGATACCTGCTCGTGGTTCCGCTCGTCATCTTCCTGGCCAAGCTGCAAGGCCTCTATGACCGAGACGAGCTCGTCATCCGCAAGAGCACGCTCGATGAGATCCCCCGCCTGATCAACCTGGCCACCCTCGTGGCCATGCTCCTCTGGCTCTCCCGCCACGAGTTGATCATCGGCGCACCCTCCACCTGGACGCTCCTGCGGCTCTGGGTTCTGCTGATCCTGGGGATCACCGGCGGTAGGTATTTCGCCCGGATATTGGCGGCGCGTCTCGCGCCCACCGAGCGCTGCTTCTTCATCGGCGATGCCACCACCGCCGGCCGCCTGCGCGACAAGCTCAAAAACGCCGTCGGAAGCACGCTTGTCGGGACTGCCAGTCCTGAGCAGATGGATCTCGATCACGAGGGTCTCCTCGAGGTCGCCCAGGAGTTCGACATCCATCGCATCATCGTTCAATCTGTCGGTGGGCTGGCCGAGGAGCGGACGGTTGACCTCGTCCGCTCGGCCAAGGCCACAGGGCTGCGGGTAACCATCTGTCCTGGCGTGCTGGCCGTAGTCGGCAGCTCGGTGGTCGTCGACGACGTGTGGGGGATGACCCTGCTCGGGGTTCCCCGGTTCGGTCTGAGCCGCTCTTCCGCGATTCTCAAGCGCTGCTTCGACCTCGTTGGCAGCTCGCTCGTGCTGCTGTTCGGCGCTCCGCTGCTGGCGGTGATCGCGATCCTGATCAAGCTTGACTCACGCGGCCCGGTGCTGTTCCGCCAGCTCCGCGTGGGCGCGGGCGGCGAGGAGTTCAAGATCGTCAAGTTCCGGACGATGGTCGATGGAGCCGAGGCGCTGAAGGCGGATCTGCTGGCCCGCAACGAGGCGGAGGGCTTGTTCAAGATCGACGACGATCCGCGCGTCACCCGCGTTGGGCACTGGCTGCGCCGGACCTCGCTCGACGAGCTGCCGCAGCTGTTCAACGTCGTGCGGGGCCAGATGAGCCTGATCGGTCCCCGGCCGCTCGTCCTCGACGAGGATCGCAAGATCACCGGGCTCGATCGTCGGCGGCTCATGATCACCCCCGGGATGACCGGGCAGTGGCAGATCCTGGGCTCCGCCCGGGTGCCGCTCCACGAGATGATCAAGCTGGATTACGCCTACGTCGCGAACTGGTCGCTGTGGACAGACATCAAGATTCTGCTGCGTACCGTACGGTTCGTCATCGCCCGACAGGGCATGTGAGCCTGCGCGCGGTACTGGTCTCTGTCAGGATCCGCTCGATCCGCCCGTACTAACGGAATGGCCGCAGGCTACGGACGGACGGCGCCGGGCTGGCAGGCAAGCTACTAGGAGGTGTTAGGTGCGTAGGGTCGGACTTCTCGGTGGACTGGCGGTGACACTCGTGTTGGCTCTGGCGGTAGCCGGCGTGGCGCTCGCCACGGGTCAGATAGCGCCAACCAAGGTCTCGGCGAGCGTCTTGCCGAAGCACATCCCGGCGCCTGGGCCCTATATATGGACGGTAACCGGGCGCGTGACCCTTCCGGAGATCTGCCCGGCAGGAACGACTAATCCTTCCTACTGCACGGTGCCACCCAAGAACTACGCCGATGGCCCGGTGGATCTGAAAGTCGATCTGGGTAACGACAGCCAGCTGGCTGACTCCGGTCACCAGGTGGCGACGGCATCCGGGATGGTCAAGAACGACCGGTACACCATGACGGTCAACATCAGCCCGGCAGTGTTTACCGCCGTACAGCACGAGATGAACCTCCAGACCTGGGTCGGCGTCTACTTCTACGTCGACTATCTCGGCAACAGCAACGTCTCCGGACTGAGTGCTCCGCCGCAGATCGTGCTAGCCGGTGTCATCAACCCCGTCATCACATGTCCCCACGGTGAGGGCAACTGCAACACCGGCACGCACTGGAACCCCGGTCACAACACGAGCTTCGATATCCAGTCGAAGAATCCCAAGACCGGAACCGAGAAGCTCTCGGCAACGTTCGGCGGGCCTGCGCTGTTGTGCGAGACCAAGGGCACTGGAGCCGTGCTGAACTTCAGCTCGGTCGACGCGGGCGGACTCAAGTACATCACGTACACGGTCTACGGCAAGGACGCCACCAAGGCTCATGCGGCACACCCGAACGGCTACATCTGCTTCGAATCGACGAAGTCGTTCACCACGTCCAGCGGAAAGCGGGCGAAGCTGAACAAGAAGACCCACGAGTACTACGGTTCGTTGCCGTATTGCGGGACCAACACCGCGAACGATGTCTATCCCGCGTCCGGGTCTGCCCACAACACCAAGGGGCCGCCGTGCATCGAGTGGGAGAAGTACTCGACCAGCGGCAAGACCCCAACCTGGACCACGTGGATCGAGGCCACCAAGGCCGATCCACACCTAGTCGGCTGACGCAAAGCCTGCGTCGCTTCCGCGGGCCAGGTCCGAAGTGACCTGGCCCGCGGGATCTTGCCGCTGCGGGGTCTCCAGGATCTGTCGAAGCTTTCGTAGCGATCTCGACAGGATCTGCTGGACGTTTGCCAGGCTGAGGCCCAGGACGGCCGCGATCTCGGGTCCGGCCAGGTCACCGCCGAACCGAAGAGCCAGTACTTCTCGATCTCGCTGTGAGAGCATGGCGAGCGCGTCGACGAGCTCGGCCGCGGCGCCGAGGTTCGCCTCTGGCCCCGGAGTCGCTGCCTGTACACCCTCGTCAATCGGGTCCCAGGCGCCGGCGCGATCGCGGCGGTAGTGGTCGATCAGAAGGTTGTGGGCGATGGACAGCAGCCAGGTGCTCTCTGATCCCCGCCGCGGATCAAACCGCGCCCAGGCGCGCAGGGCTCGCTCGAACGTTGCCTGGGTCAGGTCCTCGGCAAGATCGCGGTCCCGCAGGCGGTAGGCAAGAAAGCCGTAGACCCGCCACACGTGGCGCTCGTACACGTGCGCGAAGCTCGCCTCCCCACCTGTCATTTCGTTACCGCCACCCCGAACCCGCTCCTGACGCGGGAGGTTGAGAGACCTTTAGACAGCCCGGAAACTAGACGATTGTCTAGGCTGGGCTGCCAGCCTCGAAGTTATCGTACCCGGCAGGGTTGATCTGTTGCCGTGAGTAGGGCACTGGTTGAACGGCGTCTCGGCATGAGAGGCCGTCCACCTCATGGATGACTCACGGCGAGGACCTGTCAAAGGGATCTTGGCTAACTCCGAGTGGGTGAGGACGGCGCGTGGGCGGCGATCAAGTGGGCGCGGTAACTCTGGTGGACGATGGCCCGCGGGCGCTTACCGACAGTGCTCCAAGTGGACTGCATTCAGCCAATGTCGCCATCGTTCATGACTATCTGAACCAGCGCGGTGGCGCTGAACGGGTGGTGTTGGAGATGTCGGACATGTGGCCGAACGCTCCGATCTACACCTCTCTGTATAGACCGGGATCGACCTTTCCCGCCTTCGGCGATCGTGAGATCCGGGCGACCAGGCTCAATCGGATGCCAGTTGATCGGGGATTCCGCAACCTTCTTCCCCTGTACCCAGCGGCATTTCACGGGCTGGGAGAGATCGACGCAGATGTGGTCGTGGCTAGCTCCAGCGGCTGGGCCCATCTGGCTCGAACGAGTCGGCGGACCCTCCATGCCATCTACTGTCACACCCCAGCGCGGTGGCTGTATGGCCGCGACTATCTGGGTCATCGGGGCGCCATGTCGGTCAAGCAGGCGATCGCTCAACCGGTGCTTGGGAAGCTCGCCCGGCTTGATCGCGAAGCCGCTCGTCGGGCCGACCTGTACATCGCCAACAGTGAGAACGTCAAGCGCCTGATCCGCTCGACCTACGGGATCGAGGCAGTGGTCGTCCCACCTCCGGTCGACGTGGATCGCTTTTCACCGACCCCTCGCGGGGCCCGGATACTGATGGTCACGCGGCTGCTTCCCTACAAGAACGTGGCCATCGTGGTGCGCGCTGCCACCCGGCTCGGCATCGGCTTGGACGTCGTCGGCGACGGGCCGCTCCTCGGCCAGCTTTCGGAGTTGGCCGGCCCGAGCGTGAAGTTTCACGGACCCGTCGCCGACGAGGCGGTGGTGGAGCTGATGGAGCGCTGCAGCGCGGTCTGCGTCGCGGCCGAGGAGGATTTTGGGATCGTGTCCGTGGAGGCTCAGGCTGCTGGCAAGCCCGTGATCGCGTACGGTCGCGGTGGGTCGCTGGAGACCGTCAGCGAGGGACTGACGGGCGTCTTCTTCCGCGAGCAGACGGAGGAGAGCCTGATCGCCGCCATCCGAGCTGCCGAGGCGCTCGAAACCTCTCCGTCGGTCATCGCCACCCACGCGCGCCGATTCTCCCGTGCCGCCTTCCGGGTGCGCTTGGAGACGGTGCTCGAAAAGGCCCTCGACGAGTTCAGGCCCGCGACACGGGATCCCGAACCGGCGTTCCGGCCACGGCGCGAGTCCGTTCTGAGCGCCGCTTAGGCCCAATACCGTTTCCTTAGGCGGCGAGGATGGTGATTGCGTCCTCGGCTCGGGTCGTGGGTTTCGGCGGGTTTCGGTGCTCGGGGCGTTTGACGTCCCAGTTGGACATCTTGC
>Ga0335074_10012190_pt1 | contig 12052 bp, 9 predicted proteins | sample Lox_Sample_23_FD_206715 | JGI IMG/M metagenome (GOLD analysis project Ga0335074, IMG submission 206715) | Soil microbial communities from Loxahatchee National Wildlife Refuge, Florida, United States - Lox_Sample_2.3 | ecosystem: Environmental > Terrestrial > Soil > Wetlands | place: USA: Florida...
TTCCACTGTCTCTGTCTACGCGGGCCACGACAAGCCGGATGACCAGCTCGAAGACGCAGCGGTCCTCCGCTTGGAGGACGCCAAGGACGACGGCGAGCTGTACGGTGCCCGCAAGGCGGTCTGCGAGGCGATCGTGCAGGAGGTCTACGGTGATCGCGCGATCATTGGGCGGCCCGGCCTGATCGTTGGCCCCAACGACCCGACGGACCGGTTCGACTACTGGCCACGCCGGCTCAGTATCGGGGGCAGGGTCCTCGGCCCCGGCACACCCAAGGACCCAGTGCAGTTCATCGACGTCCGCGACGTTGCGGCGTGGCTCGTCAATGCAGCGACCGATCACGTCATTGGCGTCTTCAACCTCGTTGGCGTGCCAATGCGGTTCGCCGATCTCATCGAGGCCTGCCGCGTCCCGAGTGTCGACGCCGAGGTGGTCTGGGTCGGGTCCGAGCTCCTGGTCCTAGAGGGCGTCGAGGAGTGGATGGGCATCCCGCTCTGGATCGCCAGCGACGGGTGGCGGGCAGCTAACCGAGTCGACGGCAGACGTGCGATTGCCGCAGGGCTGCAACTCCGGCCGGTTGCCGACACAGTGGAGGCATCGCGCGCCAACCCGCCTCACGAGAGCTCTGAGGCGATCTCCTTGGAGCGCGAGCAGCAGCTGCTGCAACGGTTTGCGCGCGACCCGAAGCCGTTTAGTTAGAAGAAAGCAACGTGCCTGGCTGAGGACGATCCGGGGCCGCATCCAAGGCGTCAAGGGCACCCATGTCGTGCAGGCACGAGAGCGGTCATTTGTGGCCGTCCAAACTGAGACCGAGCGATCGTTATGCGCCCATCAACGACGTTGGAAAGATCGGGGGAGGAGTGAAATATCGACGGGTCGGCGCTCGTGCATCCGACCGGACGCCGACGCCATAACGCGCGGCCAGATTACCGAGGCAGAACAGGGATATTCTCCACTCGCCCTCCAAAGTAGAGCTAGCTCCGTGGCTTTTCCGTGATCGCCGAATAGGTATCGCCCAACGTCGGGTGGAGTTGACGCCTCTGGCGCACGATATTTCCAGTTATTTGCTGAACGGCTGCCGTAGTGAGGCTGCCAGCCGGGTTCGCTCGCGCATCGCCAGCAGCTGCTTACGCGGTCGCGGTCGGATGCCAGGGGCCCGGAAGGCCATAGTCCAACGAATGCAGCAAGTCCCAGTTCCGGCACGAAACTGTTCGTCGTGCGGCGTTACGAGAGTCGCGCTTAGACGCCGCTGTGCTGCCGCCGGCCCGCAATCGACGCCGAGGCAACGAGCACGACGGCCAGAGCTACAGCGACCACCGGCATGGCGCACCACCAGTGCTCCCAGAAAGCGCCCAGGCCATGAGTGCTCTCTCGTCCCGACCAGAATAGGCCAACGACCGCGAGTACCACAGCCGCCGGTACGGCAAAACGTCTCACGACGCCGAGCCTAGCGCCTCCCCGTGGGCACCTGAGCCGCGCCTAACAACCGCCCGAGGTCTGGGCCTTGGCGAAGTTCTTGACCGCCCACGTACCTCACGCGCGCACAGATTATCCAAACAACGTCGGGATGGTCTCCATTCTCTGCCCAACGAGGGCCATATGGTCGAGGTGCGCGATATCGCCGTCCTCTGGCGACCTCTGCTGAGGCGGCACTCCATCTCCTAGTGGCTCAGGAAATGAACAAACGCGGCCCAACGGCGGCAGCTGGCTAGCCGACGAGCAGCTTGAACCCGTGGTCCCACAAGCCCCGTCTGCCGCCGATCTTGACCCACGCGATACAGATCGCCTCGAGCTCGCGCGAACCTTCGATGCCCCCGATGTCGACCACGTCGGACCAGCCGAAGTCGGCCAGCACGTCGCCGACTGTGCGCTTGGCACCCTCGTCGTCTCCAGCGATCAGCATCGTTGGCTGGCCATCACTGAAACTTGGGTCTACGAAGTAGGGGTTGCCGATCGTATTGAACGCCTTGACCACCTTGGCGTCGGGCAGCGCGCGCTGAACGCGCTCGCCGAGCGAGCCCTCGCCCGTGACCGATAGCCTGGGCGGGAAGCCGGCGGAGAAGTCGAGCGGGTTCATGGTATCGATGACTACCTTGCCGCTGAAGTTGTCGGGGCCGGCCCGGGCGATCACCTCCTCTGCAGCATCGCCCAGCACCGCTAGGACGAGCAACTCACCGTGCGCGGCGGCTTCGGCGAACGTACCGGCTTGGATGCCGGCTCCGTCGGCGGACAACCATTCGCGCAGCTCGGGCTTGGCGGGGTCACGCGAGCCGATCATCACGTCATGGCCACGACTGGCGAACCCGGCTGCCAAGCGCCGCCCAACGTCGCCGCTCCCGAGCACGCCAACCCGGCTCTTCACTAGTCGGGGGTTCGCCACGCCTTGCTCCTCTCTCGTTGCGGTGCGCCGTCAACTTAGCCGCAATCTAGTAGGTGCTCCCCCTTCCAGGACGCACCGGGGTACACCATGAAGCGTCCTCATACGGGCCACCTGGGAGGTCTCATGACGAGCAAAAGCCCCATCTACGCCTCCGGCCCGGGCTCGGTCTCCGGTGCCGGCTTCGTGGGCGGCGGCCTCGCCCACTTGGTAGCCGGGCCCAAGGGCGCATGCTGGACCCTCGCCGTACGCCTGTCGAGGTGAGCGAGGTCAACCCCGCCCGAGGGTCGTTCGTCGTGCGCGTCTGTGCCTTCGAGGACGAAGCGGCGCAGGGGGAACTGCCCCTCTGCCGTCAGGGTGCTGCAGTTCCCCGCCTTGCCGGCGAGGCGGAGGCAGCCCGGCTGCGCGAAGCCAGCGGTCCCATTAAGCAGAAGTCGTGTTTGTCGCCGACCCTGCCAACCCGATGTTCAAAGAAACTCTGGATCTGTCGACTGTCATACGCAGAACAACCGTTACTGCGTGTGTACTTTTCTGGCGTTGCGCTGGAGCAAGTAGCGCCTATCGACGGGTCGGCGCTCGTGCATCTACCGGACGCCGGCGCCATAACGCGCGGCCAGATTACTGAGGCAGAACAGGGATATTCTGTACTCACCTTGCCAAAGTGGAGCTAACTCCGTGGCGTTTCCGTGATCGCCGCTTTAGCGCTCATGAGCCAACGCCCGGGGCGGGTGAACGACCGTCATTCTGGCGGTCTGTCGCCCTGCGCGTTCCCCTACGAGTGGTCATTTGGCACAATCTCGGCGAGTCGGGTCAGCTCGGTCGATCATGGCCTGGACACCGTCGAGGATGCAGTCGAGGCCAAACAGGTACTGGCCCCGGTCGGCCAGTCCTGGGGCGCTCGGAGTGGTCGACCAGACGATCCGGAAGAGCCGGGGATAGGTCTGTTCGTTGAGAACCAGTCGGAGAATGGCATCGAAGCTCGGTTCGGGAGCGAGGTTGGCGCTATTGCCTGTGCCGTTGCTTGCCGCTCTGGCGGCGTCGTGGGCCATGCGGGCTTCGCTCAGCGTGTAGGAACTGAGCAAGCCGATCACCCCGAGCTTCTCCTCGTCGGCCAGCCCGGTACCGTCGAACGCCTCGAGACCGCGCTCGATGAACGCAGCCGAGTTGGGGCCGAGGGGCGGCGCAGCCATCGGTAGCTGGTTGATCCAAGGGTGGCGGTCGAGAGCCTCCCGCTGGTGCACGGCCCAGTCCTTGAGCTTCTCCCGCCAGGTCTCGCCCGTAAGGGCAAGGCTCTCAGTGCCCTGTGCGCTGGCGTTCCACATCAGCTGGAGCAGTTCGTCTTTGTTATCGACGTAGCGGTACAGGGTCATGGTGGTGACGCCGAGCTGCTCGGCGACCTTGGCCATGGTCACTGCGTCGAGGCGCCGGCGTGCTCCCCGGGGCTGGTTTATCGGGCTGGCATCGTCTGGGGTGCCCGCGTGCTTGAATCGAGGACGTGAAGAAGCTCGCCGACTATGGCCGCGACGACCATCCTGACGACGACCCCGACAAAGCACGAGCAACTTGGGCTGTCGCTGCCCTGGATGATTGCGTCCTCTGCGGCGACGTCCGGGTCGAGCTGACCCTCGAGGAGCTAGGACGCCCGGGGGTGGGGCTCGTGGCCCACTTGGCCCCGCAGACGGCCAAGCGCCTGGCGGCCGCCCTCACCTTGGCACTGCGCGACATCGGCGAGGGCCTCCCGTGAACCGATCTCCAGGGTGGGCGGAGGTAAAGCGCCTTGGCAACATATTGCGCACACGGATAATTCAGATTGAAAATGGTCAGGGCAGCGCCATATCGGCACATCGGGTGTTTCCAAACGAGTGGCATACCGAAGGCACGCTTTGTTAGTCCACGCTTTTTCGGTACACCCAGATGAAAGAAACAAAAAAGCGCCTCGAGACCGCCGTCAAAGCCTCGGGCACGACCCTCACCGAGGTCTTCGGCGTCGGGGCCCTATGTCGCCGCTACGGTGATCGGCTATGTCGGCGATGTCGCCCGATGCTCGGAAAATCGGAATGGCTATCTCATGGCCTTCGCACCCAGGCGCCGGCGTGCTCACCGGGGCTGGCTCACCGGGCCGGTAGCACCTGGGGTGCTCGCGTGCTTGAATCGAGGACGTGAAGAAGCTCGCCGACTATCGCCGCGACGACCATCCTGACGATCAATATGACATTGTCTGGCGCCCAGTACGTCCTGGCCCGGCCTGGCCCAGTCTGGGACTGGGGCGCCGGGCCCTACCCAGGTAAGCCGGCCGAGCCCTGGCCTCACCCTGATATTTGCCGGTATGACGGTGAGCGGGCATCGGCGCCGCCTGGAACATCCCCGAACCCGAGGTTTGGCGCAGCCGAAAAAGTTGGTGATGTGAGGCACCCTTCCGACTGGGCGAGTTGGCAGAACTTGCCCCGCAACCTGTAGACGTTCTGTACACAAGATGGTGGACGAGGCCGCCAGTGGGCCATCCGTCTATCCGCTTGAGCAGGGATTTCGTCAGAGTGGCCGACGGTGAGAGCGGGCGACGGGAATTGAACCCGCACCACCAGCTTGGAAGGCTGGAGCTCTACCATTGAGCTACGCCCGCGGAACTGCGCGACGAGCTTACCAGTGCACCTGACGAGCCCTCGCGCCAGCAAGGAGGGCGGCAGCCTCCTCGTCAGTTTCGGCGAGCGACGCCGCCATCTCCAGCTCGGCGCGTTGGCGATAGGCGTCAAGCTCCGCTTGCTTTGTGACGCTGTCCCACCCGAGGAGAGGGGCAAGCAGGTCGGCTGCAGCAGGCGCGCTCGCCAGGGCGAGCCGCCGGCTTTCCATCGCCGCGCGGGTGCGCCGGATGAGGACGTCGTCAATGTGGCGCGCTCCTTCGTGGGTGACTGCGTACACAACTTCGGCACGCAGGTAACCTTCGGCTCCCTCCAAGGGAGCAGCCAGCGACTCGTCCACTTTCATTATTTCAAGAAGCTCCGTTACGAGGCCGCCGTAGCGACGGAGCAAGCGTTCCAATGTCGGCAGGTCTACTCGTTCAGACCTGGAAAGTGCGTGCCTTTGCTGCCATAGCGCGCAAAAACCCCTCGCCCCAAGCAGGGGTTCGGAACCAGTGCGGCTCTTGGGGGCATCTCCCAGGCCGGCGGACGCAACCGCGGCGTCCACGGTACCCGCGGCCATGACTCGATAGGTCGTGAGCTTACCTCCCGAGACAACTACTAACCCAGGTAAAGGTGAGCTAACCGCGTGCTCACGGGAGATCTTGCTCGGCGCTTTGAGTTTCGGGAGCTCGTCCAAAGGGCCCATTTCTCCTGGACCTCTTACCACACCGACCCCGGCCACCAGTGGCCGTAAGCCGGCATAAACAGCTTCGACGTCGGCTCTTTGGACTGGGTGCTCGAGAACGGAATTGAGCTCACTGAGGAGGTACTCGATGTCGGCACCGGTCGCCAAAGGCTGCCCTTTGTCATATGGCCAGTCGGTATCGGTCGTCCCGACGACCCAGTGCTCACCCCAAGGAAGAGCGAACAGCACACTTTTTTCGGTGCGCAAGATCAGCCCGACGGACGATCTTATGGAGCTCTTCGGCAACACGAGGTGCACGCCTTTTGACGGTCTTACAAGAGCGCCGCGCTCTTCGCCGGCCAACGCCTCAGTCTCTTCTGTCCAAGCACCGGTCGCGAGCACGACAACCTTTGCTCGTACCTCGTGTTCCTGGGACGTCTCCCGGTCGGCAACTATTGCGCCCACGACCCGGCCGCGCTCGCGCACAAAACCGACAACCTTGAGGCGGTTTTGCGCAACCGCACCCCTGCTGACAGCGGTCCTTACAAGTTCGAGGGTGAAACGTGCATCGTCTACCTGCCCGTCGTAATACTCCACGGCACCGACGAGAGCTTGCGCGCGCAAGCCCGGAGCCACCCGCAATGCGCCATCTTTGGAGAGGTGCTTGTGCCTGGGCAACCGCCGGCTGTGCCGCATCGACCGGCCGAGGACGTCGTAAAGCCCGACCCCGAGGCCGACGTAAGCCCTTTCGAGCGCGACCCGCCGGAGAGGGTAGAGGACGGGCACTGGGTGGACGAGATGCGGGGCGAGGTGGCCGAGGAGGAGGTCACGCTCTCTGAGCGCCTCATGCACCAACCGGAAGTCAAGCATTTGCAAGTACCTGAGGCCGCCATGGACGAGCTTGGTCGACCGGCTTGAAGTCCCAGAGGCCCAGTCTTCGGCCTCGACCAGGCCGACCGACAAACCACGGGTGATGGCGTCCAGAGCGCAGCCTGCACCAACGACACCGCCCCCGACAATTAGCAAGTCCAGCTGCCCAGACGTGAGCTTTGCGATGTCTGCGGCACGGCGCCCGGGGGAAAGCCCGCTCGGCAAGCCCGGCGAGCTTGCCTCCTCGGCGTTGCCGTCACTCATCGCCCGCTCAGCCTAGGCGGGCCCGCACACCAGGAAACCCAACGGCTCACCGTTGGAGAGATGAGCCTGCCCCGGTCGACTGGCCCGCCTGACACCCTCACGGTGGCTCTCGGGGAGGCAGTGGCGCGCAGCTTGCCAACGGGGAGGGCTGAGCTCGAGGCCATCGTGGTAGAAACAAGTGGGAAGGTTGAGGTCGTGCGGATAACAGAGCTCAGCAGCACTTACTGTTTCGTCAGCTACAAAGGGCGGCCGGCTCAAGTTGCACGAATAATCATCGAGGGGGCACCGGCGCGAGCCGAGGTGACCGTGAGCCTCGAGGGTGCCGGGTTCGAAGTGCCAGAGCCGTGGAAGGGCAAGCTGGAGCCTTCGCGTGCAGGCCAAAGAGGCGGCCCGGCATGGGCCCCGGCCGAGGATCCCGGCCTGGCCCAGGCAGGGCGCTTCTCGCCCAGGGCCGCCTCGCCGGAGGGCGTTGTCGTAGAGGTGCCGGTCCTTGTCGGTGCAAACCACTCTCCGGGTGAGCACCTCGCAGCCGTCGCGACTGCTAAGAGTGGGAGCAGTACCGCCCAACGCAAAGGCGAGCTCGTGGTGCGCGAGACGGGCTGGCGGATGATCATGGTGCCGCACTTCCACTATGACCCGGTCTGGTGGAACACTCAGGCGGGCTACACATCGGGGTGGGACGAGCTGCTCTGGGCTTCGGAGCGAAGAGAGACCTTTCAGCATACGGGCCTTGTCCTCGTGGAAGCTCACCTGGAGCGGGCAAGGCTCGACCCTCGCTACAAGTTCGTGTTGGCCGAAGTCGATTATTTGAAGCCCTTTTGGGACCTTTACCCTGATCGCCGCGACGAGATCCGAGCGCTCCTGCGGGCAGGGCGCCTCGAGATAGTCGGCGGCACTTACAACGAGCCCAACACCAACCTCACGGGGGCAGAAACCGCCATTCGGGCGGCTGTTTATGGGTTCGGTTTCCAGCGTGACGTTGTTGGGGCCGACCCCCGCACCGCATGGCAGTTAGATGTTTTTGGCCATGACCCACAGTTCCCAGGGATCATGGCCGGTTGCGGGGTGAGCTCCTCAGCCTGGGCGCGGGGGCCCTTCCACCAGTGGGGGCCACTTCGGGAGACGGGCTCCAATTCGTGGATGCAGTTCCCATCGGAGTTCGAGTGGGTCGCCCCCAACGGCCTCGGCCTGCTGACGAGCTACATGCCCAACCACTATTCCGCCGGCTGGGACCTCGAGAGCGCGACGACGCTCGAAGGAGCGATGTGGAGAGCGTACGAGCTCTTCGGCGACCTCGCCGAAGTCGCAGCCACTCGCGTGACACTTCTCCCGGTAGGCACGGACTACACGCCCCCGAGCCGGTTTGTGGGCGACCTCTCGGACACCTGGAACGACCGTTACTTGTGGCCGCGGTTCGAAGTTGGCTTGCCAAGGGAGTTTTTTGCTGCGGTCCGCGAAGAGCTGTCTTCGCAAGGCAGGCGGCCGTCGCCACAGACCAGGGACATGGGGCCCGTTTATACCGGCAAAGACGTGTCCTTCATCGACACCAAGCAAGCTCAGCGCCTGGCCGAGTCTACCGTGGCCGACGCTGAAGCCTTGGTAGCCATCGGTGCGGCTCTGAGCGCCGCTTTACCGCACCGGCCCTCGGACGCCGCCTCACCGCACCGGGCACTGGACAAAGCCTGGCGCCAGCTCGTCTTTGGCGCCCACCACGACGGCATCACAGGTTCGGAGTCCGACCAGGTGTACTTGGACCTGCTCGCTGGGTGGAGGGAAGCGTACGAACTTGCCCGCGGGGTCGAGGAGGACGCGCGAGAGTTCCTACTTTCTCAGGTCGACACGAGCGGCGAAGGCGAAGCAATCGTCGTCACCAACACCTTGGGCCAGAGCCGCTCCGGGATGGCCAAGGCCGAGATCCCCAAGCAGCGGCCGGGTGAAGGTTATGACGTTAGGGATGAGGCGGGGGAACGGCGGGATGTCTTGGTCGAAGAAGCCAACAAGCCCGGGCACCTGCAATTGACGTTCCGCTCCGAAGACGTCCCAGGGCTTGGCTATCGCACCTTCAGGCTCCTGAGAAGGGGCCGAGATGGCGAGGACAGGGGCTGGTCGGAGGCACCTGGTACCGAGATCTCGAACGATTTGCTGGAGATAGTGGCCGACCCGGGCCAGGGAGGAGGGCTCGGCCACATCAGAGATCTCACCACTGGCTTCGACCTTTTGCCTCCCGATGAGGTTGCGAACGAACTGCTCGTGTACCCCGAGCACCCGACCCACCCACGGTTCGGGGAGGGCCCGTGGAACTTGTTGCCGAAAGGCCCCCCTGCGAGGTCGCGCTCGAGGACGGCAAGGGTGCGCAAGGAGGTATCACCGCTAGGCGAGCGGCTTGTGGTGGACGGCTCCCTCGCCTACGGCGATGCTGGGAGCGATGGTGGCAAAGAGGGCTTCAGTTACCGCCAGGTTGTCACACTATGGGGCGGCTCGAGGCGAGCCGAGCTGCGCACCGAGTTACACGACTGGGTCGCGCGGGACAAATTGGTGCGCTTGCGGTTCCCCACCTCACTTGCCGGCGCCACGCCAGTTTCGGCTGTGGGCGATGCCGTCATTGCCCGGGGCTTCGCCTTGATCGACGCCGACGCGGCGGAGGCTCCCTGGGCGCTTGACAACCCGGCGGCGGAATGGTTCGGGCTTTCGACTACATTCCTTCTCGAAGCGTCCGAGCCGCCGGGGGAAAGTGCGAGCGTTTACCACCGTCGTTCGGTTGGAGTTGCTGAGGTCGTCACGGGGCCCGGCGAGAGCTCCGCTCCCTGGGCGCGAGATCTTGTGGTAGCCCTGGTGCAAAAGGGCGTCACGTCGACTTGCAGCGAGGCCGGGCGCAACCGTTACGGAGGGCTCCTCGGGGATTCGAACCTCCCTGACTTCCGTATCGCAATTGGAGTGCCGGAGCACAATCCATATGTAGCCGACCTCTTGGCTGCCGCCGGGGCGGGGTTCTCGGAGGAGCTGCAACGACAGCTGTCCCAACAGAACTGGGCGCGCCTTCTTGTGCCGCCAGAGCGACCGCTCGCAGAAGTGTGGCGTCCCAATGCTGATTTGCGAGGCACGCGGGACCTCCCAGTCCTCATCGTCGCAGCAGAGGGGCCCCGCGCGATAGCTTCAGCAGTTGCTCACCTTGTCGCTGAGGTCACGATGGGCCGGGCGCGCGTTGTCCAGCCCGCTCACCTCCTCGCGGGGCGCGCTGAGGACGTCCCGGAGTGGACAGCGGCCATTTTGAACCGTGGGACCCCGAGTTTCGCGGTTGACTGCGAGGGAGCGATGCACGTCTCGGTCCTCCGTTCCTGTAGCGGTTGGCCGTCCGGCGTTTGGATCGACCCGCCGCGCCGCACGACGCCAGATGGCTCGGCTTTTGAGCTCGAGCACTGGAGCCACGTTTTCGAGCACGCCCTCATGTTCGGACGGGGCGATTGGCGCGAGGTCGGCTGCGTGAACGAGGCCCTCGACTATAACCGCCCGCTCCGCGCTTCGGTTGTGGCCCCGCATGAGGGCGCATTGCCAAAGAGCGCACGATTGCTAGGTCTTTCGAAGCGGGGCGGCGCGGGCGAGGTGGCCCTGGCGGCGCTAAAACCTGCTGGGAACCCGCTTGCCAAGGCAGATCCTTTCGACCCCCGAGACGATCTGGCGGGCCTGACGGTGCGCTGTTATGAGCACGCAGGCAGCTCAGCTGAAGTCGAGCTCGAAAGCCGCTTTGCTCTCGAATCGGCAGAACGGTCCAACTTATTGGAAGAGCCCGGTGAGCACTTGATAGTGCGGGGGGGCGGGCGAGGGACCGGTGGCAGCGCCGTACGCTTTTCGCTCCATGCCGGTGAGCTAACGACCCTTCGGCTCGGGTTGGCGAAACCCGATGGGCCTGGGGGTGGTGCTACTGGGGGGGAACCGGGGCCGCGCCCTGAGTGGCGACCCGGTGGGAACGTCGAGGTCGCACAACCCGTCTTCAGCCGCTACTGGCTGCACAACAAGGGTGCGGCCCCAATGGGCAACCAAGCGCTTGCGGTACACTTTCGCTCGACTTCAGCGGTAGTGCGTGCCGGCCGGACGGGCGAGACCGTGGCTCAAGTGGCTTCGGGCGCATCAGAGGCAGCCCAATCTGGGAGGCTCGATATCGTCGCCCCAGAAGGCTGGAGCGTGAGCCCGTCGAGCAGGCTGTTCAGCCTCGCTCCCGCTGCATACCTGGCCATCCCCGTCCGTTTTGAAGTGCCGGGCAGGACTTACCCAGGGCGCCGTTTTCTCTCAGCGCGCATAGTTGACGAGGCCGGCCAGGTCCAAGAGGACGTCCTTACGGTCGACGTCGTCCCCAGCTTGGAGGAGGCTCTCCCGGGCAAGCGGGAGCCGGCGGCTTCCCCCGCGCGCAACGGGGACAGGCTTTTCGCTATGCCGCCGGCTTTCGGGCACCCGAGCTCGCAGTTCTTGGACGAGATGGAAGCGACTGTTAGCCCCGGGGAGCTCGCCCTGCCACCAGGTGCGAGCGCGACAGTTACTCTTCGGCTTGCCAACCGCACCGCTGGTGAGCTGAGGGGCGAGGTCCAGGTCCTCTCGCCAGTGGAAACCTGGCCTTGGGTCGGCCCTTGGGACCAGGCTTTTGCGATCCCGCCGGGCCAAGCGCACGAGTTTGGGGCAACGGTAGTGGCACCCGTGCGGGACTGGCTATCGAGCTGGGCGCTTTTCAAGGTGACCTACTTTGGGCGACTTTGGTATTCGCCAACGGTTCGCCTGTCACTGGGCGAGCGGCCCCCAGTGGGCGCTCGGGAAGCCGCGCAAGCGGGGCAACTGGCGTCTCATGCTTGAAGCACGGGAGGGGACCTCTGGGCCATTTTGCGGCCAAGACGCGGTAGGATGGGTGGGCGGTGACCCGGTGCCAGGAGAGGCGCTCGACACTTTCATGGCGGGCATTTCTCACAGCGACCTAGGGTGCCGTCTCGGCTTGGCCGGCTCGACAACTGGCGGTAGTGATTGGGAAAAGGCGGTGCGAGGGTGGGCAGCCAAAGCTCTTCTGGAGGACTGGCTCCTCCGGCAGGAGACAGCCCGCCTGGGAGTCAAAGAACCGGGATCTGTTGAGGAATGGGTGCGGTGCCTTGAAGCCGCTGGTGAGCTATCTCGCGTCCGCTCGTCTACACCTACAGACGCGCTCGCTTACTACCGGGCTAACCTCCACCTCTACCATTTGCCTGAGGCAAGGCACGTGCGTC
>Ga0335074_10012193_pt1 | contig 12051 bp, 13 predicted proteins | sample Lox_Sample_23_FD_206715 | JGI IMG/M metagenome (GOLD analysis project Ga0335074, IMG submission 206715) | Soil microbial communities from Loxahatchee National Wildlife Refuge, Florida, United States - Lox_Sample_2.3 | ecosystem: Environmental > Terrestrial > Soil > Wetlands | place: USA...
CGGGCGGCCCGGAAGCGCTGCTGGGCCCCTTGCTTGGTCAGCCCGTAGCACGCGCCGATCTCGATCCACGTGGCTCCGGCCTTGCGGGCGGCCTCGACCTGGGCGGCCTCCAGTTCCTCGGCCGCTTCGCGCAGGCGCCGGGCGGCTTCGAGCCGGCTCATCGGCCCGTCGGCGACGTCGAGAGCGTCGAGCGCGGCGGAAATCCGCTTGACAGGATTCTTGGAGGCCACCAGGTCAGCCTAGTCGACAACCGCCGTCGGTCAATGATACGTTGACGCCTGGTCAACAGTTCGTTGACGTTCCGGGTCGGGAGGCGAGGTGAGATGGATGGCTAAGAAGAGCAAGAAGGGCAAGAAGGGTAAGAAGGGCAAGTAGAAGTTCCCGGCCTGGACGGCGGCGGTCCGGCTGCGTGCCGCTGCCGTCCAGACACCCGGTCTCAGGCCGGGATACGCTCGGCGAGCGCCGCCCGCGAGGCGGGGGCGGGGAAGGGGTCGGCGAAGTACTGGGTCTCGTGCGCGACCAGGTCGCCGGCGAACTCCATGATGCTCACCGACCAGGTCGGCGCGCCGTCGTAGGTGATCACGACCTCACTCACCCACAGGTCGCCGCCGCCCCGGATCCGCACGACGGTGAAGTGGCGTTCGGCCGGGTTCCCGCCGCGTTGCGCCTGGATCGTCGGCCGGCCCCGGAACCGCTCCCCGGACTGCGGGTAGTCCAGGATCGCGTCGGCCGCGTAGATCGCGTGCTCGGTGTCGCCGTCTCCGTCCTCGGAGGCCTTCCAGTGCTGCTCGATCCGGGCCCGGGTCCCGGCGTCGCGATCTGCTGTCTGGTTCACCCCGGCCACGTTACAGGCAGCTTCGCGGCCGGCCGGCGTCGGCACGGGTCCGGGCGGAAGGTGCACCACGGCCCGTTCGGCCCAGATTTTTTAATATCCCGAACGGACGGTGGTGTCACGGTCCGCACCCGGCCATCAGTACGTGATGCCGGGGAACTGCTCGCGGGCACGCTCCAGCTGGCCGGCCCACTCGCGCGGCCAGCCGAACGCGCGGGCGGCCTGGCCGCTCAGGTCGGCGGCTGCGGCCCCGCTGGTGAAGTGGACGTACTCGCCCCAGTTCATCCGGCGCGTGTAGGTGCCGGCCGGGTCGCGCGGGAAGTGCCGGGCCAGCTCCCGGAAGAACCTGTTCATGACCTGCGCCCCCCCGCAGTCCCGCCACAGCGGGTAGAACCAGTCGCGGAACCAGTGGGTCCTGCGGCGCGGGAAATCGTCGGTGTTCCCGGTGAACCGGCGGTAGACGCCCTGGGCCTCGCGGTCCAGGCCCAGCGCCGTGTAGAGGTCATAGATGTAGAACTCGGCCCACTTGCTGTCGCCCCAGATCTCATACGCCGGCGAGCCGTGGCGGTCGTTGTTGGCGCTCTCCACCGAATGCCCGATCTCATGAGCGGGCAGCTCGCGAGCCAGGTCGTTGCCTTCCCGCCAGGTGTCCAGCCCGCAGTCGCTGACGTTGTGGTAGTCGTGGACCGGGCTGACGTAGTACCCCGCGTGGCCGCCGTGATGCCGCCCGGCGTGGTGGATGGAGTAGATGCGCGGGTCGGGCCCGAACGCGTCGCCGTACGTGGCCTTGGAGTACTGCCAGGTCACGTTGATGAACCGCGGCAGCCACCCGACCTCGGCCCGGCGCACGTCGGGGTCCAGGTAGATCGCGCAGTTCTCGTCACTGTGGTACAGCCGGAGCAACTGGCGGTGGTCGAACCAGTGCTCCTGCCAGGTGGCCGGCGGATCAGCGCTCATCAACGCGATCGTATGGCCAATCATCCAACCGCGTGACGACGAATCACCACGCCGCGCGTCAGGCTGGCACCAGTAACCCGATCGAGGAGGGTTACCCTCAGCATGGTGGCGGCCGCGGGTTTCCTCGCGCTCTGCCGAGGTAGAGACGGGTATGCACTCTGTCTCTGCCACCCGCGCCACCCGCAACGCCAGGCGCGCTTCCCGGAGCCCGGCGGCGCACCTCCTGGCCCGGGCGGGCCTGACCGCGCGGGGCGTCATCTACCTGCTGATCGGCTGGGTGGCCGTCCTGGTCGCGCTCGGCCACAGCTCGCGGGAGGCGGATCAGCAGGGTGCCCTGCAGCTGCTCGCGAGCAAGCCCTACGGGCTGGTGTCGCTCTGGCTGCTCGGGATCGGCTTCGCGGCCTACGCCCTGTGGCGGCTGAGCGAGGCCGCCTTCGGTGTCACCGGTGAGCCGAACGGCGCCGGCCCCCGGCTGATCTCGCTGGTCCGGGCGGTAATCTACGCGGGTTTCGCCTACCTGACGTTCACGGTGATCTCCGGTTCGCAGCGCAGTCAGTCTGCTCAGCAGCAGGACGTGACCGCCACCGCCATGCGGCACCCCGAAGGCCGGTGGCTGGTCGGCATCGTCGGCCTGATCGTCGTCATCATCGGCTTGGTGCTGGTCAGCCAGGGCGCTCGCCGCACGTTCATGAAGTATCTGCAGACCTCGCAGATGAGCCCCCGGACGCGGCGCGTCGTCGAACTGCTCGGGGTGATCGGCACCATCGCCCGCGGCCTGATCTTCGCGCTGGCCGGCGCGCTGGTGATCGACGCGGCCATCACCCACAAGGCGTCGGAGTCCGGCGGCCTCGACAAGGCGCTGCTTACGCTGCGCAATCAGCCGTTCGGCGAGTTCCTGATGCTGCTGGCTGCTCTCGGCCTGGCCGTCTTCGGCGTCTACGGGCTGTGCGAGGCCCGCTGGCGCAAGGTCTGAGGGGCACGTGAATCTCGAGCTCCGGCAGCACCGCCTCGCGCCGCTCATCACGGTCTGCGTCGCGGCGCTGGTCTTTGCCATCCTGCTCATCGCCGTGCGCCTGCAGTGGGCTCCGCTCGAATCGGCCGACCACCGGGCCGCCGCCGGCATCAACCGCCTGACCGCGGGCCACGCCACCGTGGTGGGCGTGGTCAAGGCGGTCACCTTTCTCGGCAGCAACGGCGTGCTCTGGACCGTGATCGGGGCCGCGACGGTCATCCTCGCGATCCGGCGGCGCTGGCGGCTCGCGGCCTACCTGCTCGTCACCGGCGCGGGCGCGCTGATCCTGGATCCCATCCTCAAGTCGCTCGTCGGCCGGCTGCGCCCCGTGGTGGCCCATCCGATCGCCTACGGCACCGGGGACAGCTTCCCCAGCGGCCACTCACTCGGCTCGATCGTCTGCTACGGCGCGATCCTGCTCGTCTTCCTGCCCGCCGCCCGGGGCCGGTGGCGCACCGCCTTCGTCACCGTCATCCTCACGCTCATCGCGCTGATCGGGATCAGCCGGATCCTGCTCGGCGTGCATTACCTGTCCGACGTCCTGGGCGCCTGGGCGGTCGGCATCACCTGGCTCGGGATCACGACCCTCGCCTTCGAGGCGACCCGGAGCGCCGCCGGCCAGCCGGTGACCGATCCGGTCACCGAGGGACTGGAACCCGAGGCCCGCGCCGACCTCAAGCCCGCTCAGCCGGAACCCGGCGCAGGACACCGCTCCGGACGGCGTTACGGCCGCATCGCCGCCGGGGTCGTGGTGGCCTGGGTGCTGATCCTCGGCATCATCGTCGGCCTCGGCGAGCTGATCACCAGGGACGGTAACGGCAACGTGCTGGGCGACCGGACGATCCCGCACTGGTTCGCCGCCCACCGCACACCGGCCCGGACCCACTGGAGCCTGATCTTCACGACGCTGGGAGCGACCCAGGCGATCCTCATCGTCGCGCTGGCGACCTGCGTCGTGTTCCTCGCCGTCACCCGGCACTGGCGGCCGGTCATCTTCGTGGCCACGGTCATGTTCGGGGAACTGGGCGCGTTCCTCGCGGCCGCCGCGGTGGTCAAGCGGCCTAGGCCCAATGTCACCCAGCTCGACCAGCACCTGCCCACCTCGGCCTACCCGTCCGGGCACGAGGCCGCCACGTGCTGTCTCTACGTCGCCATCGCGATCCTGGTCATCGGCCACGCTCGCGGCTGGTGGCGCTGGCTGTTCCTCGTCCCCGCGATCGCCATGCCCGTTCTGGTCGCGCTGTCGCGCATGTACCGGGGCGAGCACCATCCGACCGATATCCTCGCCAGCCTCCTGTTCTCCGCGCTGTGGCTGACCGCCACATCCCTGCTCATCAAGCCGAACGCGGCTGGTTCGCGCGGTCATCCGGACGGGAACTCCGGGCGGCCGGGCAAGCAGGTGCCGGCCTTCGCGGACAAGTCGTCGAAACCGTCGTCGTCCGCGGTTTCCGGCAGCCCTTTATGACATATCGCTAATGTCATATTTCGACGGTTTTTCGCAGTAACTATTTGCCGTTGAATTTTTCGTTCGGCATCTTTCCGGATCTGGCCGCTGCGTATTATCGGGGTTAGCGCCGTCCCTCCCCGGCGCGCATTTATCATTAGACGGGTCGCATGACAGTGGGCCGGCGACCTTCCGCAGCAGCTGATCACCTGCTGCTATCTGGTCATCGATCCCGGCCCGGACGCCGGTCCGGGACTGTCGGTGACGACCTGCTCCGCGGGTCACCCGCCGGCGCTCGCCGCCAGCTGGGGTGCTCGCGCCATCGCGGACGGCAAGGACGTCTGGTTCACCCTCACCCTGTGACGTCAGGCCCGTTTCAGCCCGGCCGGCCGGGGCAGGGAGGTCACGAGATCTGTGGCAGTGGAGCGGTTGCGCGTCCGGGCCGGCTAGGCGAAGTCGAGGCGGATCAGGCCTCGTTCCGCTTGTCTTTGCAGGTACAAGCGATCAATCCCAGGAGGCACCGCCATGACTGATCCTGATCGGCCCCGGCACATCGAAGTGGGCGATGACGGCGAGCCGGCCGCGGCGGCCGAGGTGACAACGAGCGCCGGAGCCGACGGAACGGTACGGGCGTCGCTGCACGCGCCGGCCGGGCATATTGCTCCGGGCCGCCGGGCGAGCCTGGTTGATGCGGTCATGGATCTGCCCGAAGTGCAGGCCAGCGCGCGCATGGAGGCCACCATCCCGCGCGGCGACGGCGAATCGCTCGAGCGCCTGCGGGAGCGGACCGAGGACACGGTCACGCGACCGGCCGGGTCCACCACGCTGCTGGACGGGAAGATACCGTCAGGGAGCCAGCCGGACCCCGATCAGGATCCCGACGGCGACGCTACCTCGTGACCGTCACTGCCCACCGGCCGCGCTGACGTGCGCGTTCTGCTGCTCCTGGTGCGCCGCGCCGTCCTGATCCCGGCCCTGGTGGCCGCGATCGTGATCAGCACCGCGCTGTTGGTTCTCGCCCTTATCGTCACCGGGCCGGCGTCGCTGTGCCTGCGGGGACGGTGGCGGCCCGTGCGGCTGGCTGCCTTTCTCGTCGTCTACCTCGTGCTTGAGGTCGCTGCCCTGGCCGGCGCGCTCGCGGTCTGGGTCCAGTGCGGCCCGGCCGGACAGCGCGATGCCGTCCGCTACCAGGACTTGAACTTCCGGCTCATCGAAAGGCTGCTCGGACGCCTGTACCGGGCCGCCCGCTGGCTGTTCGGGCTTCGCGTGGAAGTCCGCGCTGGCCAGCCAGAGCAGCAGGAGGCCGGTGCGGGTGCCGTGCCCGGGCCCGTCATCGTCCTGGCCCGGCACGCCGGGCCAGGAGATACCTTCCTGCTTCTTTATGCCTTGCTGGCGTACGCGGACCGGCGTCCCCTGCTGGTGCTCAAGCACCTGCTCGCCCTTGATCCGTGGATAGACGTGCTGCTGGGCCGGGTGCCGCACAGCTTCATCGACCCCAGCCGTCACGGCGACCAGGCGATCGCCCTGATCAGCGACCTCGCCGCGGGCATGGGGGACCGGGACGCCCTGGTCATCTTCCCTGAAGGCGGTAACTTCACCCCTGGCCGCCGCCGGCGCGCCATCGACGGCCTGCGGCGCCATGGCCGGCGCCGCGCGGCCCGGCAGGCGGCCCGGCTCGACCATGTGCTGCCGCCGCGCCCGTCCGGCACGTTGAGCGCGATCGATGCCGCACCGCAGGCCGACCTGGTCATCGTGGCGCACACCGGGCTTGACCACCTCGACTCGGCGGCCGCGGTCTGGAACGGCATTCCGCTCCAGGGCCCGCTGCAGTTCACCTGGTGGCGGATCCCGGCCGGAGACGTGCCCTCCGGCCAGGACGCTCGCACGGAATGGCTCAATGCCCAGTGGGCGCGGGTGGATGACTGGATTAGGTGCTACGCCGCGAGCAGCCGCTCGAAGAACGAGCGGTAGCGGCGCAGCCCCTGCCTGAGGTCCTCGGTGGACACTTCGTGGCCGCCCGCCCAGCGCTTCTCGAGCTCGGCGCGCTCGGTGGCAAACATCGCGGCCAGCCGCTGCATGAGCTCTGCGACCAGGGCGTCGGCCTCCTGGACCGCTTGTTCGGGCTCGTCCACGAACTCGGCCTGGATGTCCTTCCAGCGCATGGTGATGTTCTGCAGTTCGCCGTCCTCCAGCAAGCTGGCTCGCGGTCCGGGGCCGGCTGCGACGCCGCCTCCGCGGGACGCGCCCGGGGCGCTGCGGTCGGCGTACCCCGATGCCGCGGAACCCGCGGTGAGGCGGGCGTCGTCGTCGGCGTAGCCGTCATCGAACCCTTCGCGGTCGGCCGGGCGCGGACTGTCCTGCCGGAAGCCTTCGTGACCGGTCGGCTGCGGGACGTCCTCCTGGAAGCCTTCGTGACCGGCCTGCTGCGGGACGTCTTCCTGGTCCGTCCAGGTGCCGGCCGAGGCGATCTGCTCGGTGGTCAGCCCGCGGTCCTGGGTGTTGTCGGTGTCGTTCATCGTCCTTCTCGCCTGCCTATCCGCTGATCGTGGTAATCCGGGTAGTCCGGGTCCGGGTCCGCCGGGCCGACGCCGTCGCTTCCCATGACCGCCGGGTCATCGGCCGGCCTGTTGGCGCCGTTTGCCGTGCCGTTGCTTTCCGGACGCAGCAGGTCGTCGAACAGCGACCGGTACCGCAGCAGCGCCTCGCGCAGGTCTTCGGTGCTTACCTGCTGAGTCTGGGAGCGCTCCCGTACGGCGTGCGCGAACCGGTAGTTCTCGACGGTGTCCGGATGGTCGACCGACACCAGCTCGGCCTGCGCGTCGAAGTCCTGCATCGGGTAACCCCGCGCTTCCATGACGCGGGTGATGAGGGTGTCGGCCTCAGTCGCGGCTTGCGCCGGCTGCTCGACGAACAGCTCCTGCACGTCACGCCATTCGGTCGCGAAACGCAGTCGGTCGGCTTCCGGCAGCGGCTTGATGTCGAACTGAGCCCGCTGCTTCTCACGTGCGCGAAGCTCGGCCTCGCCTGCTCGCTGGTCGTTGCGGCTCTCCACCACCCGGTCGTATTCCGGGCCGAAGCGGTCGCGGAGCATCATGGTTCTGCGTTTCCTGGCCCCCAACGCGACCAGCGCGATGGCGGCCAGCACCACGATGGCGATAATGACCCATATCAAGGTAGCCATCAGATCCTCCTGTCATTGGAATTGCTCCTTCTACCCGGTTGCGGACGCCTAAACGGCAAGTCAGGTAAATGTCCTATAGCCCGGGAAATCTGCTGGGCCGGCTGTCCCCGATCCGGGCCCTCGCTCGTCTGCAGTGCAAGACCTAGCGGAAGGACAAGTGATGAACCACGTCATCGTCATCGAGTTCGTGTCCTTGGACGGAGTCATGCAGGATCCGGACGGGCACGAAGGATTCAGGCACGGAGGATGGGCGTTCCGGTACGGCCCTGAGCCGGTCACAGGCGACCCGTTCGCGCTCAGCGAGGTGCTCGACACCGCGCCCGCGGACCTGGCCCTGGTGTCGGCCGGGACCAGGGGCGCTGCGGCCCGCCTGATCTACACCCGGCCCGGTAACTCCCGAGGCCCCGAAATCGTCACGGCCCGGCGGGCGGCGCGCCCGCCGGGCCGGCGCATTAAATCGCGGCCGCAGCTGTGCGGTATTAGCGCCGGCGCAGCATGAGAATGACGAGCACGATGATTATGATGAGGACAACCGTCCCGATACCGATATACATCGACTTTCCTTTCCTGGCAGCGCCCGGAGTCGACAGTCGATGAAGTTCCCGGCGCCATCTTCGAGAGTGGCTTTCGATCCAGCTACCCTCACGCGAATCCTCAAACCGCCTGCGCGGCCCCGATCATCGGCGAAGCCCTTCCTTGTTGCGTAAGCCGCAACAAATCCACGGTCAGCCCCGCCCAAAACGGCGTATACGGCCTGACCCGCAATCGGCCCGGCGCCGCCTGCGGTACAGGCGGGTGCCGGCTGGAACATCAGGCCATGGCCAGTCTTGTGCCTGCGGCGTAGAGTGGGCCACGGATTCAGAAGGAGCCGTCGGGTCCAGACCCTGCCCCCGGCTGTTTGCGGCAGGGGACGGCGCAGATGCCGGGTTTGGACTTCATGACCAGCGCAGGCGATGCCCACCTGGGTCGTGGCCCTGTGCGGGGACCAGGACGTTACCGGCACGGCGGACGCCGAGGCGGCTATCACAGTCCTTATGGCGCGGGGTCAGAGCCTGATCATCGACATGTCGGCGCTGGATTTCATCGATTGCCGCGCTCTTGGCGCCCTGCTGAGGGTACGGGCGCTGGCTCGGCGCGGCGGCGGTGACGTGGTGCTCGTCGCCCCGCAGCCGCTGGTACGGCGGCTCTTGGCCCTGACCGGCAACGACGAGACGTTCTGGGTTCACGCGAGCGTGGCGGCCGCCGTTGCGGGTATCGCCAGCCGCCGCAGACGGTACTCTTGGCGGCGGCTTGCGGTGCGCACTGCACGCCCTGGGAGGGCAGCGCCATCGCGTACTCGCACCGGGTGATCGCGGCCGGGGCAGCGGCCGGAGAGGGTTCCCGGCGCGGCCAGGCGCGGAGATGCCAGGCGCGGAGATGACGGACAGCCGGACCCTGGACTTGTGGGGGCAGGTGGCCGCGCATGCCGCTGCGGATGGCCGCCGGGTGTCGGTCGCCGACGTCTGCGCGGTCGCGGTCAGCTCGGCCCAGCTGGCCGGCGCGTGGCTGGCGGCCGCGCGCGGCGCCGACCCGGATTTCCTGATGTGCGTGACGGGCCAGGTCGGTGAGCAGCTGTCCGAACTTCAGCTGACCCTGGGCGAGGGGCCGTGCCATGACGTGCTCGTATCGGCCGCGCCGGTCCTCGCCGCAGACCTGGGTGATGCGGAGTCCGCCCGCCGGTGGCCCGGGTTCGCCCCCGCGGCACGCCAGCTCGGCGCCGGGGCGGTCTTCGCGTTCCCGCTGATCGTAGGGGCGATCCGGGCCGGGGTGCTGGGCCTGTACCGCGGCTCGGCTGGCCCGCTGCCGGACCGGCAGCTCGGTGACCTGCTCATCCTGGCCGACGTGGCGACGGTGATGCTGCTGGACAGCACGCACGGCGACGCGGAGACCGAAAACGGGTCCCGGCTGGACGGCCAGGCCCGGGACCTGGCGCTGCACCGTGCGGAGATCGATCAGGCCACCGGCATGCTGACGGTCCAGCTTGGCGTCTCGGCCGCGGAGGCGTTCGCCCGGCTGCGGGCCTACGCTTACTCTCAGAACCGGCGGCTGGCTGATGTGGCCGGCGACATCGTCGCCCGGCGCCTGCGGCTGCCCCGCGACCAGGATCCGGGCCGCGACCCGTGACCCGTCCGGAAGCGCCCGCCGCGCTACCTCGAGTCCCTGCTAGTGGCGAAAGGTGACCCAGATGGACACCGACCTGCTATCCGACACCTTCGTCGATCTGGCCGACACCATGGTTGCCGATTTCGACGTCCTGGACTTCCTGCACATGCTGACCGACCGGACCGTCGCTCTGCTGGGCGCGTCCGCCGCGGGGGTCGTGCTGGCCGACCCCCGCGGCGAGCTGCGTGTCGCGGCGGCCTCCAGCGAGGAAGCCGGGCTGCTGGAGCTGTTCCAGCTGCAGAACGACCAGGGACCCTGCCTGGAATGCTTCCGCACCGGCCGGCCCATCACCGGGACCGATCTGACCAGCGCGGCCGGGCAGTGGCCCCGGTTCGCGCAGGCCGCCGTGCAGGCCGGGTTCCGCACGGTGGAGGCGCTGCCGATGCGGCTGCGGGATCAGGTCATCGGCGCGCTGAACCTGTTCCGCGCCGAGACCGGCCCGTTCGACCCCGCGGACCTGCGCATCGCCCAGGCGCTGGCCGACGTGGCCACCATAGGCCTGCTGCACGAGCGCAACGTGCGGCGCCGCGAAACCGTCGCCGAGCAGCTTCAGGCCGCGCTGAACAGCCGGGTCGTGATCGAGCAGGCCAAGGGCAAGCTCGCCGAGCGGCTCGGTGTCGACATGGACCGCGCCTTCATGATGCTGCGCGATTACGCCCGGGCCACCAACCAGCATCTGACCGACGTGGCCGGCGACTTCGTCACCAGCGGCACCGCGGAATTCCCGCCGCCGGTCCGGCGCCGGCCGGGCGGCTAGGCACCGCGCGAACCGAAGACACCGGACGGCTAGGTCAGGTCGCGATAGACCCGGATGTTGTTGCCGGAGCTGACTTGCCGTGGACCACGACCTGCGGGTGAGTCTGGTGCGCCTGCTGGAGGGCCTGACCGTCCAGGCCTGCGCGGTCATAGGGACACAAGATCGTGGTCGGCACGCCAGGGAACGCCGCGTTGATCAGCGCGTCGTGACGGGTAGCCGACCGACGGGTGGGTGCTGGTGCGCGGATCCGCGGCGGCGTCCTGGATCACGAACGGCGTCCCGCTCAGGCCGACCAGGAAGTAGCAGAAGCTCTCCCGCACCGGGTTCTGCCGATCGGTGATCTCCGGGGCATTCACTCCGACGCACGACTTCCAGAACGAGAGGCGCTCATAAGCGGACATAAAACGGCCGCAGGCTAGCCGGCGCGGGCCAGATGGGTTGCCCCGGCCGGCCCCGGGTAGCCAGAGCCCGGGTACAGGCCGAACGGCAGGGAGGCGAGCGGCGATCGGCAGCAGATCCAGGCCAGGCAACGACGCGGCGACCGGGGTGCTCGTCCGGGAGTTCGACGCCGACGCACTGGCCGGGCTGCGCGAGGCGGTCCTGGGCTACGCGACCGCCTGCGGGATGCCCGAGGACCGGGCCATCGACGTGATGCTCGCCGTGCATGAACTCGCCGCCAATGTCGTCCATCATGGCCCGGGACACGGGCGGCTCCTGCTCCATGTCACCGCCGGCACCCTGCAGTGCGAGGTCAGCGACCCCGGCCCGGCCCGCCGCGACGGCACCGCGCCGTGGCCGGTCGAACAAGGCCACGGCCTGTGGCTGGTACAGATGACCGCCGACCACGTCCGCGTCACCTCCGGGCCGCACGGGTCGCTGATAACCGTGGTGTTCACCCTGAACGCGGGCCTGCCCGGCGGCTCCTAGGTCAGCGGCCGGGCAGGATTTCGTATAAGTCAGCTGCCGGGCAGGATTTCGCGGGCCTTGGTCTTCAGGCCTTCCTTGAGCACGCCCCACCGGTTCGGATCGCCCTTAAGGAGGGCCAGCGCGGCGTCCTTGGCCTGCTCGAAGGTGGCGTGCGGCGGGATGGGCGGGATGTCCGGGTCGGTCCGCACGTCGAGCACGGTGGGCCGGTCGGCGGCCAGCGCCTGGTCCCAGGCCAGGCCGACCTGGCCGGGCTCGTCGACCGCGATGCCGTGCAGGCCCAGGCTGCGGGCGAAGCCCTCGTAGGAGACGTCGGGGAGCCGCTGGGACTCGGTGAACTTCGGCGCGCCTTCCATGGCCCGCATCTCCCAGGTGACCTGGTTGAGGTCGTTGTTGTGCAGCACCACGACGATAAGCCGGGGGTCGGCCCATTCTTCCCAGTAGTGCTTGACCGTGATCAGCTCGGCCAGGCCGTTCATCTGCATCGCGCCGTCCCCGGCGAACACGATGACCGGCCGGTCCGGGTGACCGAACTTCGCGCCGATGCCGTACGGCACGCCGGGGCCCATGGTGGCCAGGTTGCCGGACAGCGAGCCGCGCATATCGCCCCGGAAACGCAACTGCCGGGCGTACCAGTTGGCCGAGGACCCGGAGTCCGCGGTCACGATCGCGTCGGTCGGCAGCCGGGCCGACAGCTCGCGGAAGACCAGCATCGGGTTGACCGGATCGGCGGCCACCTCGG
>Ga0335074_10012194_pt1 | contig 12051 bp, 12 predicted proteins | sample Lox_Sample_23_FD_206715 | JGI IMG/M metagenome (GOLD analysis project Ga0335074, IMG submission 206715) | Soil microbial communities from Loxahatchee National Wildlife Refuge, Florida, United States - Lox_Sample_2.3 | ecosystem: Environmental > Terrestrial > Soil > Wetlands | place: USA...
GGCGCGGCCGCCGCTTACCTCGTCGATGACGCGGGAGAGGTCGACGACGGCTGGCTCGCCGGGGTCGCGACCGTGGGCGTGACGAGCGGCGCCTCGGTGCCGGAGGACCTGGTGGCGGGCGTGCTCGGCAAGCTCGCCGCGCTCGGGTTCGAGCAGGTCGAAGAGGTCGAGGCGGTCAAGGAGCGGATGTCGTTCCAGCTCCCGCGCGAGCTGCGCAAGTGACGCCGGACAGGCGATAACGACCGCAAGGTCAGGACCAGGGCGCGGACTTCGGAACGCAGGCCGCGCAGCAGCGCGATGAAAATCGTCAGCCCGGTCCCGGCGAACAGCCAGCCCGCCGAGTTCGCCAGCGCGACCACCGTGCCGGAGAACGCGCTGAGCACCCCAGACGCGGTCAGCACCTTCTCGACCGCGCACGCGGAGCAGAACAGCAGCGGGGGAGACACGACCACCGGCAGCAGGCCGCTGGGCCGCACGTAATACGCGGTCAGGCTGCTCGCCATGAAGAACACCGCGTCGGCGAACTCTCCCCAGTTCGCCCAGTCCGCCACGAGCAGGCCGAGAAAGCAGGCCGCGAACACGGCGAGCACGCCGCCGCTCCCGGTCAGCCGCTCACCGACAGGCCGTCCCCCGCCAGGCCGCCCAGCGTAGAGCCGGCGAGTGAGCCGCCGTCCAGCGGAGCGCAGGCCACCAAACCGCGAGCCACCGAACCGCCCGCCGCCACCTGCCCGGCCCCACGAGGGCTGCCCGCAGCCAGGCTGCCCGCCCGCCCGCCGGCCGCGCCGCCGCACCTGAGCCGGCCGAGCCGGCCGAGCCGGCCGACCAGGCCGAGCCGGCCGAGCAGGCCGGGACGACGGCCGCGGCGCGACGGCCTCGTACGTCCGGAAGAACAGTTCCCTGCGGCTCATCACGGTCATGGCAGCGGCTCCGCGCTCACGAGTTCCGGTGCGGAAAGCGGCCTGGCCGTCTCCTCCACGACAGCCGGCGCGGGCAGTTCCGCCTCCACGATCCCCAGCGACGCGAGCCGCCGGGCGCTGACGAGCACCCGGGTTTCCAGCGAGCCGACCGCCTGGTTGTAGGCGCCGACCGTTTTCGTTAGCGACCTTCCGACCTGTTCCAGGTGCCGCCCCATGCCCGACAGCCGGTCGTACAGTTCCCGGCCGAGGTCGAACACCGCCCGCGCGTTCTCGGACAGCGCCTCCTGCTGCCAGGCGTACTGCGCGGTGCGCAGCATCGACACCAGCGTCGTCGGCGTCGCGATGTGCACGCGCCGGGTCAGCGCGTACTCGAGCAATCCCGGGTCGAGTTCCAGCGCCGGCGCCAAGAAAGCCTCGCCGGGGATGAACAAGATCACGAACTCAGGGGTCTGCGGCAGCGCGGACCAGTACGCCTTCGCGCCCAGCCGGTCGACGTGGGCCCGCAGGTGCCGCGCGTGCGCCGCGAGCCGGGCTTCGCGATCACCCTCATCCGCGGCCGACGCCGCCTCCAGGTAGGCGGCCAGCGACACCTTGGAGTCCACGACGATGTTCTTGCCCCCGGCCAGCCGGACCACCATGTCCGGGCGCAGCCCGCCCTCGGTGACCACCTGCTCGTCGAAGTCGCAGTGCGCGGCCATCCCGGCCAGTTCGACCACCCGGCGCAGCTGCAGTTCCCCCCAGCGGCCGCGGGCTTCCGGCCGCCGCAGCGCGGTGACGAGCGCCTGGGTCTGCTCGCGGAGCTGTTCGGCGCCGCGGCGGGCGACCTCGACCTGCTGGGCGAGCGCCTCGTGCGACCTGGTGCGGGCCAGGTCCGAATCGCGCAGCTGCTGCTCGACGCGGGCCAGCGTTTCCCGCATGGGGCCCACCAGCGTCTCCACGTCGAAGCGCTCCGCTAGCTTCCCGTCCGCGAGCGCGGTCTTCTCGCTGGCTGTGCGCTCGATCAGCGCGGCCCGTTCCTCGGCGGAGCGGGCGCGCTCTTGCGCGGTCGCCGCCGCGGTGGCGAAGCGGTTGCGGGCCAGCAGGTAGCCGATCACCGCGCCGATCGCGACCCCGGCCAGCAAGGCGAATACGGTCACAGACCCAGTATTGACGCGCCAGCGCCGACCCCGCCCCGCGACACGCGCGGGAACCAGGGACAATAGTGAGTGTGCGGGCGGCCATCGAGGTGCGCGCGATCGGGCAGCGAACCCGGTCGGCGACGGTAACTCTACGTGATATATCGCTAACTGTCGGCTACGGCGAGCTGATGGCGATCATCAGCGGCAGCGAAGGTGGCAGGCGGGCGCTGCTCGATGCCATGTCCGGGCTCCACTCCCCGTCCTCCGGCGCCGTGGTCCGCGGCGGCGAAGCGGTCGGGTACGTCCCGGCTGGCAACACGCTGCCGCCTGCGCTGCCGCTCGTCCGGGCGCTGCGCTACACGGCCCGGCTCCGCGGGGTAGCCGACCCGGACGCCGCGGTCGGGGAGGTGCTGCGCGATCTCGACCTGACTGCCCGGGCGGCCACGGCGGTGGGCGAACTGTCCGGCGGCGAGCGCAAGCGCGCCGCCATCGCGTCGGAGCTGCTGTCCAGGCCCGGGCTGTTCTTCCTCGACGAGCCGACGGCCGGGCTGGACCCGGCGCACGAAAGGGAGGTCATGCGCGCGCTGCGCGACCGGTGTGACCGCGGCGCCACCGTGGTGTTCACCACCCAGAGCTCGCTGGACGCGGACCACTGCGACAAGATCGCGGTGCTCGCCGCGGGCGGGGACCTCGCCTTCTACGGCACCCCGGAGGATGCCCGCCGCTACTTCGGCGCGGACAGTCTCGAGGAAATTTACGAGCGGCTGGCTGGGCTCGGCGATCCGGCTGAGGCTTGGTCAAGGCGCTTCTTCCAGTTTTACCGAACGGCCGGTGGCGTCTCCATACCGTCCGTGCCCCCGCAGCCGGGGCCGCCCCAGCTGGTGCCCGACACCGCGGGGCCGCACTCGGCGGGCCCGCCCGGGCCCGCCGGCCCCGACGGTGATGAGAGCACGAGCGGCGCTCCCGCCGCCGATCCGGCGGCCAGCGCGGCCGTCATGTCCGGGTACGCGCCAGGCGACGTGCGCGCGCCGGGCGGTGCCGCGGGCGGCCCCCTGGGCTGGGCGGCCGCCCGGGTGCTGCGCCCCGCCAGGCAGTGGGCGCTGCTCGCCAAGCGGAACACCGACGGGCTCCTGCGTACCAGGCAACTGCTCGCCGTCCTGGCGGGCGTGCCCGCCGTGGTGCTGATCCTGTCGCTGCTGCTGTTCCCGTCCGGCGCTTTCAGCCCCGCGCACCCGAGCCCCGTCGGGGACGTGACGATCTTGTTCTGGACGGTGTTCGGCGGGTTCTTCATCGGGCTCGGCTACGGGCTGCCGCAGGTCTGCACCGAGCTGGGCGTGCTCCGCAGCGAGCGGTTCGCCGGCCTGGGGGCCGGCACGTACGTGCTGGCGAAGACGGCCGTGCTGCTGCCCGCGCTCGCCGTGGCCGACGCCCTCGTGCTGGCCGTGTTCGGCGCGCTCGGCCGGCTGCCCGAGGGCGGGCAGTTCGGCGCGGCGTTCGTGACGCTGCTGCTGGCGTCCGCGGCGGCGGCCGGCCTCGGCCTGCTGGTCTCGGCGGTCGTCTCCCAGCTGTCGCGGGCGATGGTCGGGGCGGCGGCCGCCTGTCTGCCGCAGGTGCTGTTCGCCGGAGCGATCGTGCCGTTGTCGGCGATGGTCCTCGCCGGGCGGTGGGTCAGCTACCTGATGCCGGACCGCTGGGCGTTCGACGCGCTCGGCCACAGCATGGGCGTCCACGCGCTGTGGGCGAGCGGCCAGTCCGCGCTCGGCCGCCCGCTGCTCGCCTCCTACGGCACGACGTTCGACCACCCGGTCTGGAACGACTGGCTGATCCTGGCCGGGTTCACCGCGGTGTTCGTCGCCGCCACGATCACCGCCGTCGCCCGCAGAACCTACGTCCCCGCCCGCGTGCAGGTGCCGCGCACGCGGCCATAGCCGGGTGTGTGGCCCACAGCCCGCCCGGGCGGGCGGGCGGGGCCGGCTTCTTGTCGTTCCAAGCGCAGCACCCGGTCGAGGGCCAAGGTCAGTAGGCGACCAGCATGCGTTCCTCGCGGAGTGACTCCACGACGGATCGCGCAAGTGCCCTATCTGGCCGAGCTTCCGCGCCGCTTAGTTCGACCCCAGCGTATAGCCACCTTAACCGGTCAATATCGCATGGTCACGAGGCGGTATCGCGCGCCTGCTCATAGTCGCTCATGCCCGCCCAGCCGAGGAAGCGGGAGACCCGCAATCCAGCCTCGCGCAGCTGGTCAGCCTGTCCTTCTAGCCATGTCCTCGTACACCGGAAGGTCGGGCCACCGATCACCATCACCGCCGCGACGCGGCCCTGGCTGTCGAATATCGGCGCGCCGACCGACGAGACACCCTCCGCCGTCTCGTCGGACGCCATGGCATAGCCGCGCTTCCTGACGAGTTCGAGGTCCGCGAGGAACGCCCGGGGATCGACGATCGTGTGCTCCGTGAAGGCGGTCAGGCCCTGCGCGATGACTTGCTGCGCCAGCGCATCGTCGAATGCCAGGAACACCTTCGCCGACGAGCCCGTTTGCAGCGGGATGACCTCGCCGACCACCGGGTCGTAGTTGATCCTGCTCGTGCCCCGCAACCGCCGGATGCACACCCGGTTGAGGCCGTGCCGCACGTTCAGCGTGACAGTCTCGCCGCATGCGTCGCGCACGGACTCGAGAACCGGTTCCGACAGGCGCACGACGTCTGATCCGCGGCGGACTGCGTCCGCCCAGACCATCACGTACGGGCCGAGGAAATACCGCTGATCGCGCCGGATCACGAGCCCTTCCGCGGCCAGGCTCTCCAGGATCCTCTTCGCCGTGGACATCGGGAATCCGGTGGCCCGCTGGATCTCGGTGAGGGCAAGCGGCTCGTTGTCAGGCAGGAAGCAGTTCATCACTTCCATGGCCTTGTGCAAAACGAGCGTCGGAGACGCGCTTTCAGGCATTTACTGATCCTAACGAAAGCTCTTTAGCCGCCAGGTAATACGACCTGTCGACATAGGACTCGGGCGACGTTCCCGTACGGGCGCTGTTTCCGCGGACCTGAGCGGTGAGCTCGATCATGGCCCGCAGGCCAGCGGTGCTCACGTCACCGTCGGCGGGGAAGATCCCGCCCTCCACGTACGCGTCCCACGCCAGCAGGGCGTGCCTGCGCTCGATCTCCATCTCACGCACCGTTATATCCGCCGAGGCCTCGCGGTTGCGACCCAGCCAGACATGCGCGCTCACCAGCGCGCGCATGAAATCGCGCACGAGGCCGCGGTTCCCGGCCGCCCAGTCCGTGTTGACGACAAGGGACGCGAATTCCAGCTCACCTACATAGGAGCGGATGTCCCCTATGACACGGAATCCGGCCTCGACCGCGATGATGTCCAGGGGGATGCCCTGGAGGCCGGCGTTGATCTTTCCGTCCTTGAGCAGCGCCCACCGGGTCGGGATCATGCCCACGGCCCGCATGTCGTAGTCCGTCCCGTACTTGAGGCCGGCCTCTTGCTCGAGAAAGCCACGCAACAGCGAGGAGGTGCCCGCCGCGAGCGAGGAAACGCCGATGACCTTGCCGCGCAGGCCGGCTACCGAGTCCACGTCCGGTGTGCCGATGAAGGAGAAGGGCAGCCGTTCCAGGTTCCCGCCGATGATTTTCAGCGGCGCGCCCTGCTCGATCGAGGTGATCGCGCCTTCGGTGGCCTGGAATGCCAGCGGAAAACGCCCACCGCGCAGCCCTTCGTCGGCCTCTTCGATGCTGTGATAGACATCCGGCTGCAGCGTTATGCCGTGCTTCTCGAATAGCCGGGTGTGCTGCGCGACCCAGCATGGCATGTTGAAGTAGTTGCTCGACCCGATGCCGAATTTCACGGCAGCCACCGTGCCGCCCTCCGGTTCACGACAGCGAGAAGCTGGTCGATGACGATGGCCAGGACCGCGGTGACCACGACCGCCGCGTAAATGAGGTTCGTGTTGTACGTCGACTCGCCTTCCTCGATCATGTAGCCGAGTCCGTGGTTGCCCCCGAAGAACTCGCCGACAAGGGCCACTTGCAGGCCGATACCGATCGCGACCCGGGCCGAGCTGACGACCCAGATGCCGATGGCGGGCAGGTACACCTCCCTGACCAGCTGCAGCCGGCCGGCCCCGATCATCCGCGCGTTGTCGACGAAGCGCCGCGGGATGTTCTGCACGCTCGCCTGCACGGTCAGCAGAACCATGAAGACGACGATCAGGAACACCAGGACGATCTGCTGGCTCTGCCCGAAGCCGAGCCAGGCGACGAGCAGCGGGATCAGGGCCAGCCGGGGCATCGCGTTGAGGAAGGCCACAAACGGGGTGAGGTACGCGCGGACGACCGCCGAGATCCCCATCAGCGTGCCGATGGCAGTGCCCACCACGACGCCGGCCAGGTAGCCGATCGCCAGCCCCCGCAGCGTGTGCAGGATGTCCAGCCAGATGGTGCTGCTGCCGAGCAGACCGCCCAGCTCGCTCGCGACGGAGGAGGGCGAGGCGACCGCGATCGCGTTGAACGCGCCGAGTGACACCAGGAGCTGCCAGAGCCCGACGAGGCCCGCCAGTATCAGGAGCTGGAGGATCCTTTTCGACCAGGCCGTGTTCATGAGGGATCTCTCCAGACCAGCGCCCTGCGCTCGAGCAGGCGGAGCGCCATGTCAATGGCGACCGCGATGATCGCGATGATGACGACTCCGGCCATGGCGTAGTTGGCCTGCGAGTTGTTCTGCGCCTGCTGGATTTCGTAGCCGATGCCCGCCTGGGAGGCCAGGTACTCGGCGAGAATGGCCGTGAGCAGGGAGAACGCGACGGTCACCCGCAGGCTCGCGACCACCGAGCTGGTGACCGCGGGAACATAGACGTCGCGGATTATCCAGAGCCGTCGCGCGCCGAGACAGCGGGCGTTGTTCAGGATGTCTTTGTCGACCGTGGTCAGGGCGCGGAAAATGCTGAAGAACGGGATGAATACCACGGCGGTCGCCACGAAGATGACCTTCGACTTCAGCTCGGTGCCGAAGATCAGCAGGAACAGGGGCGCGAGAGCGATGCGCGGCAGCGCGTTGCCGAGCGCCATGAACGGCTCGAGGAGCTCGGCCGCGTAGGACGAGGACGCGAGCAGGGCCGCGAGCACCGTCGCGGCGACCAGCGCGATCACCATCCCGAGCGCCGCCTCCTCGAGCGTGACCGGGATGTACCCGAGCAGCGTTGAATTGGTCAGCCAGACCTTGATGGCGCTTGCGATGTCCGATGGCCTGCTGAGATAGGAGGCCGTCCGGGCGCCGGCGGCCTGCCAGATCGCGATGATCGCGGCGACCGTCGCGACGTCGGCGAGGACGATGAGTCCCCTTGTCCAGGCCCTCACCGCGGCTTCCCCGGCGCCGCGCCCTGCAGGACCTGGGTGCGGAGATCGGCCCAGATCTTCTTGTGCAAGGCCTGGAAGTGTTCGGTCGTGCGCACGTCCATGATGTTCCTCGGCCGGGGAATGTCGACGGCGTAATCGCTGACGATGCGGCCGGGTCCCTGGCTCATGACGACCACGCGGTCGCTGAGCGCGATTGCTTCCTCCAGGTCGTGGGTGACGAGCATGGCCGTCTGGCCCTCGGTCTGGCTCCACGCGTTGAGGACGTCTGTCTCGATGAAGTCCCGCGTCTGCACGTCGAGCGCCGAGAACGGCTCGTCCATCAGCAGCAGCCGCGGTTCGTAGACGAGCGTGGCGGCGATCGCCGCCCGCTTGCGCTGACCGCCGGACATCTCCCGCGGGTAGCGCTCGTGCAGGGCCTCGAGGCCGAAGCGGTCCATCCAGTCGGCCGCCTGCCGCCTCCGTTCGGCCTTGCCGACGCCGCGGAACTTCAGGGCGAGCTGCACGTTCTCGGACGCCGTGCGCCATGGCAGCAGCGCGTCGTGCTGGAAAATGAAGCCCACGTCGGGCCGGACGCCGGTGACCTGCTCACCGTTGATCTTGATCGTGCCGTCCGAGGGCCTGGCAAGACCGGCGATCAAGGTGAGCAGGGTCGACTTGCCGCAGCCCGAGGGGCCGACGATCGAGATGAACTCGCCGGCGTGCACGCGAAGTGACACGTCGGAGAGCACGAGATTGGCCTGCTTCTGCCGCTCTCCCCTGATCTCGTGCCTGACATCGACCTCAAGCAGCGGCGCTGACATCACTGTCTCCCGGCTCGGTACTGTCGCAGGCATCATCCTCGGCCCCTCTTTGCCGCGTATCGGAGTCATGCATGGTTCCCGGTCGCTTGCGGCCGCGTCAGGTGTTAGGCACCGCGTCCAGGAACTTCTGGATGGTAGTGGTGGTGGGCGCCGCCTTGCCCAGCGCCTTGTAGGCCGCCTGCACGATGCTCGGGTCGACCTGGACGGTCGGGATGGCGGTGCCGGACGGGATCAGGCCGTACTTCTGCATCAGCGCGCCGGCGTTGTGAATGTCCGACTCGGTGAGCAGGCCAGTCACCGGGGCGAAGAACCCGGCGTTCCACGCCCAGCCCGCGGCGTAGGCGGACTCTGGCGTCGTCGCCTTGTACGACGAAGGCTCGAGGTTGTAGACGGCGTCGGGGTTCGTGTAATTGTCCTGGATGTAGAACAGCCCCTGCAGCTCCGCCTCGACGATCTTCTCGGTCAGCACCGGGTACTTGCTGACGAACGACGGCAGCGCCTGGAGGCCGAGCGCCGGCTGTAGCCCCGTCACGGCGTAGGCCTCGGATCCGCCGGTGTTGACGATCACATACGCCTGCCCCGAGTGGACAAGCTGGCCGGCCTGCACCGCGTTGGCGAAGCCCACCTGGGCCTTGCCGCTGCTCACCGCAGACCCGGCTCCCGCGATACCGACGGCCTGGTAGTTGACCTTGGTGTAGTCGATGCCCGCGGCGGCGAGCATCGCGTCGCAGTAGGCGTTGGCCGTGCTGTTGAGGGACGTGATGGCCCACGTCGTTCCCGCGCCGTAGTTCTTGAGCGCGGTGATGCCGGTTCCCTTCGACTTGTTGGACGGGGCGGAGACCAGCACGCCGCCGCCGCCCTGGCCGAGGTTGAGCACGTCCTCGAGGTGCTCGCCGCGCAGGGCGCTCAGGATGTCGTTGGAGGCGGTGAAGATCGCGAACTGGAGGTCGCCGCTGGCCAGGCCGGAGAGCATGGCGGTCGGCGTCGAGTACCCGGTGAACTTGATGCTGGTGTGACAGGCCTGCTCAACAGGGGTAAAATATCCCTTTGCTATTGCTACGTCCTGATTCAGTACGACCCCGCCCCCGGCGAAGGCGCCGATGTTGATGACGGACGGTGCCGAGCATCCGCCGCTCGCGGCCGTGCCGCCGGCGGCGGAGGACGAGGACGACGAGCTGCCGCTCGAGCACGCAGTGACCGCGGTGAGGGCCAGCGCTGTCCCCAGGCAGGCCGTGGCCGCGAGCCGCCGTCCCCGGCGCCTGTCTCTGTTTCCCTGGACCGGTGGCTCTTCCCGAGCAGTGCGCTCGGCGCCTTCGTTGGCCATTGCGTCGCTCCCCTACCTGTTTGCTACATTGTGGTTGCCGTTGCTACGATGAGGCAACGATAGGGATTTGCCGCAGCAGTGTCAAGGAAAGGGGATTACCCCTGTGACGGACGCCAGCCCGCTATGGACGATGTGGGATCTCTTCCAGCGCGGGGGGACCGCCGAGATCACCGACGAGGGATTCGACGGCGTGGAGATCCTGCACTCCGGACCGCGGCTGTCGATCGGCGGCGGCCAGATGGTCATCGGCCCCTTCGTCGCCTTGCAGATCGCGAGCAGGGACTCCGACGCCAGCGCAGCCGACGTCCTCGCCAGGGAAACCTCCGTCGGGGACGTGCTGGGCATCGCCAGCCTCGGCGCCGACATCGCCGTGATGGGCAGTCGGCTGGCCGTCCGGGCGCTCTCGAGCGGCGCGAGCGCGGTGGTGACGGACGGCAACCTGCGCGACTCCGGCGACTTCGCCCGGCTCCCGCTCGTCGCCCTGGCCAACGGCACCACTCCGGCCGGCGGCCGGCTGCCGGGGACGTACACGCGCGGCACCGGGCCGGTCGCGATGTTCGGCACCGAGTGGCACCCCGGCGACTGGTTCGCGCAGGACTTTGACGGTGCGCTGCGGCTGACCCCCGAGGGCGTCCGGTCGGTCGCGGCCAAGCTCGGCCGCCCCTTTACCCGGTGAGATGAAGGAGAGCCGATGCGAGTCATCCCCGCCCAGGGCCTGAAGACCATCGAGGACGAGCATCAGTCGCGGCGCGTCCGCATCACGAACTTCTGCGGCACGCGCGGGCAGACTGCGGCCGGCCCGCAGGTCTTCCTGGTGGACTACCCGGGCGAGGCGGGAGTCGCGGTGCGGCCCCACTTCCACTCCGTCGACCAGTTCCAGGTCTTCTTCAACGGCGACCGGGTCGGGAAGCACGAGGTAGCGGGGCGCCTCGTACACTATGCCGACGCCTACACCTCCTACGGGCCGATCGTCGACGACGGCGACGGCGTCACGTACCTGACGGTCAGGGCCCGCCCGGACTCGGGTCCTAAGTACATGCCGGAATCGCGGTCCCAGCGCCCGGCGGGCGCGGGCGGACGGCAGCTCACCGTCTACCGGGACACCGACGCCCTGGACCGCGCCGCGGACGGCACCCAGTGGCTGCTCGGCCCCTTCGACGACGGGCTGGCCATCTCCGTCGCGCGGCTGGGCGCGGGCGACCAGCTGCCGGCCGGCCAGCCGGCCGGCGACGCGACGATCTACCTGCTGCTCGACGGGACGCTGGCCGACGGCGGCGGCACGCACGGCGCCACGACGGTGGTGACGGCCGGGCCTGGCGAAGTCCCCGCGGTGCGGGCGGCCGGCGACGGCGCCCTGGTGCTCTGCCTCGGCTTCCCCGAGCCCCGCGTCTGATGGCGTCCGTCGCGCTGATCGCCCCCGCCGTCAACACCGTCGCCCAAGGCGACCTGGCCAGGTTCCTGCCGCCCGCCGTCGGGTGGCGGGTCACCGGGTGGGAGACGGGGAAGTCGCATCGGCGCGTCGAGGACATCCTGCCCGGCATCGCGGAGGTCGCCGCCGGCGCCGCGGCGGGCGGGCCTGACATCATCGGCTTCGGCTGCACGGCGGCGAGCGTCACCGGCGGCCCCGACGGCAGCCGGCTGATCACCGCGGCCATCACCCGGCGCACCGGCATCGCGGCGGTGACGACCGGCGCGGCCCTCGCCGAGGCCGCCGGGACGCTGCGGTTGCGGCGCGTCCTGTTCTGCAGCCCGTTCGACGAGGACTACGACCGGCCCGAGATCGACGGCCTCAGGTCCTTCGGCGTGCCGATCGCCCGCTCCGCGAGCCTGGGCCTGGAGTCGGCCGCGCAATGCGCCGCGCTCACCCCGGGCGAGATCACCGACTGGGTGGCGGCCACCGATCAATCCGGCATCGACGGGGTGATCCTGAGCTGTGCGAACGTCCGCGCGTTCGAGTCGGTGGCGGCGCTGGAGTCGCTGCTGGGCAAGCCGGTCATCAGCAGCAACCAGGCCATCGTGTGGGCGATGGCCCGGCGCCTCGGGCTGCCCTGGCGGCCCCCGCGCGCCGGGTGCCTGTTTGATCGTGAGCGGGCTTGACCACCAGTGACGATGATCGATATGGTTCCGGAATACGGCAACGACTGCTACTAAGTGGCAGTTCTCTGACGCAGGAAGCGGGTGGGCTGTGGCCCCAGGAACCGGACCGGCCACGCTGTTCGAGAAGGTGTGGCGGCCGCACGTGGTCGCGACCCTCGATGACGGTCCCGACGTCCTGGCCATCGACCTGCACCTCGTGCACGAGGCGTCCTCGCAGCAGGCGTTCGAGGAACTCCAGTCGCGGGGGCTGCGGGCGCGCCACCCGGACCGCACCCTCGGCATTACCGACCATGTGGTGCCCGTGACCGGCCCATGGACGCCGCGCGCCAGGGAATGGGCCGAGGCACTGGGCGCGAACTGCGCGACCCACGGCATTCCCTGCCTGCCGTACGGGCATCGCCGCCAGGGCATCGTGCACGTGGTCGGCCCCGAACT
>Ga0335074_10012195_pt1 | contig 12051 bp, 9 predicted proteins | sample Lox_Sample_23_FD_206715 | JGI IMG/M metagenome (GOLD analysis project Ga0335074, IMG submission 206715) | Soil microbial communities from Loxahatchee National Wildlife Refuge, Florida, United States - Lox_Sample_2.3 | ecosystem: Environmental > Terrestrial > Soil > Wetlands | place: USA: Florida...
AGCCGGCCAGTTCACCCGGCGGAGTTATCAGATGCTCACCCTGCGCGGGGCGACGATGGGGGTCATCGGCCTCGGCGGCATCGGCCAGGAGGTGGCCCGGCTGTCGCGCGCGGCCGGCATGCGGGTGATCGGCACCCGCCGCTCGGTCACCGAGCCGCTGCCCGACGCCGACGGCGCGGATTTGGTGCTGCCAGCCGACAGGATCTGTGAGATGGCCGCCGACAGTGACTTCCTCGTCGTCTGCTCGCAGCTGACCGCCGAGACCGAGGGGTTCATCAACGCCGAGGTGTTCGCCGCGATGAAACCGGACGCGGTGCTCATCAACGTCGCCCGCGGCGAGGAGGTCGACGAGGACGCCCTCGTCGAGGCGGTCACCGCCGGGAGGATCCGCGGCGCGGTGCTCGACGTCTACGACGGCGAACTCGCCGGCCGGCCCCCGCGGCCGGAACTCACTCAGCTACCCCAGATCCTGCTGACGCCGCACATCTCGGGCAACGGCGACGCGTTCATGGCCGAGCCGCTGCGACAGCTGTTCGCCGACAACCTCCGCCGGTACCTGAACGGCCAGCCGCTGCGCAACGTGGTCGACCGCGCCCGCGGGTACTAAGCGAGGTCTCAAGACAGCCGGTAGACGCTCCTGGCGTTGCCGTCCAGCATGAGTTCACGAGCGCGGGCGATCCATGAGGGCCGCGCGCCTGCCTCCCGGAGCAGCGCGCTGACCTTGTCGAATGCCGTGTTCAGGCCGTGCGCCGCGAACCAGTGGGTTTCCGGCTGGCCGTGCCCGTCGGTGCCGGCGAGCAGCCGCCCTGTTGGCGCGGTATCGAGCAGCCGCAGCAGCCGGTCGGCGGTGGTGGCGGGGGAGAATATCGGCGACAGCGACATCTCCACGTACAGGTTCGGCTTCACGCTGGCCAGGTAGGCCGCCTGGTCGTGCCAGGGGAAGGAGCCGTGAATCAGCACGACGGCGGCTGCCTCTCCCTCCGGCGTCCGCAGCACCTCGTCGAGCAGCACCGGATTGGACTCCGCCAGGCGGATCTCGGAGTCGCCGTAACCGGTGTGGATCTGGACCGGCAGCCCGAGCTCGGCGATCACGCCGAGCATGCGGCGGAACACCAGGTCACGCAGGGCCTTGCCGCGCCGCCGGACCGGTACCGCGGGATCGAGCGAGCGGTCGGCGTCCGCGAGCGTGGCGTCCGGGTCGACGGCCAGCCCGGTCCGGTAGGCGAGCACCGTCTTGAATCCGGCCGCCCCGTCGTCCGCGGCGGCGGACAGGAATTCCGTGACGGCAGCCAGGATCTCGCGCGCACCCTGCCCGGCGCCGATCAGCTCGTCGAGCAGCGGCTCGATCCTGGCCAGCCGCCACATCGGGACACCGCCCAGCGCGGAGTACGGCTTGACGTCGTCGACCATGCCGCTCCCGCCGCCCGGGTCGAGCAGCATCCCGCCGATCCCGGCGTCGGCGAACAGGCGCGCGACGTGTCCCGGCCAGTCGGCGTCAGCGCGCGCGTCGCGCACGCTGACCGCCTCCTCCGGCTCGCACCGGAGGTAGGCGGCCAGCCTGGTGATGAGGAGCTCGGTGGCGAGCCTCCCGGCTGCCAGTTCCTCGCGGCGCCGGCGGTCCGTGCCGCCGGCGCCGTTGCGCACATCCAGCGAGATCTCCGCCAGGTCCAGGGGAGCGAACTCCGTGGCGAAGGGATGCGCGTGATCGTCGATCAAGTGGTGCTCCGATCGAGGAGCGCCGCGTCCGTGCTGCCCTCCTCGCCGAGGATGGAGCCGATCCTCTCCACCGCCTCAGGCCGGCGCGCACGCAGCCAGAACACCACCGCGATGCCGATCACCAGCCAGGCCAGCGCGAGGTAGGGGGTCCACTTGAGGATGCCTGGCGGGGTCGGGTGCACCGATCCGTACAGCGCGGCGCCGAAGACCACCAGGCCGACCAGCGGCACCAGCACGTGCACGAGCGGGTTCCACCGCCTGGTCGCCCTGGTCCGGTAGAAGTACACGATGCCGCCGACGCACAGCAGCGCGTACACCACGATGATCAGCAAGGTGCCGGTGGTGGCCCAGAAGTAGTAGTTGCTGAACGGGTGCCCGAACGCCGGGTCGTACAGCGGGTAGCCGATGAGCAGGGCCATCACAGTGGCGACCACGGTCACCGCGATGGTCGCGTTGATCGGTGTGTGGTACCGGGGATGAGTGTGGGCCAGCTGCTTCGGCAGGACGCCCTCGCGGCCCATGGCGAACAGGGTCCGGGTGGCGGCAGTGGCGCAGGCGACCGAGACGATGAACGCCGAGACCATGCCGCCAAGCTCGGCCAGCCTGCCGACAACCGGGCCGATGTACGTGGTGCCGATGGTCTGCAGCGCGACAGGATCGGCGCCCCACTTGGCCCCGTTGTTCACGCCGTAGCCGATCGCCAGCGCGTAGGTAGTTCCTATGTACAGGACGATTGCCAAGCCGGTGGCGGCGATGATCGCGATGGGGATGTTCCGGCGCGGGTTGGCGGTCTCCTCGCCGAAGTCGGCCGCGGTCTCGAAGCCGATGTAGGAGGTGACGCCGAAGATGATGCCGTAGAACACGCCGTTGAACCCGCCGCTGACCGTGTGCTTGAAGCTGAACGCGGACAGCGCCTGGCCGTCCGCGCCGCCCTTGGCGATGGTGACGACGGCGATGATTACGATGATGATGACGGTGAGGATGCCGACGATCAGCTGGGTGCGGGTGGTGACCTTGATCTTGATGATCGACAGCACCACGAACAGCGCCATGCCGATGAAGAAGAACAAGATCCACAGGTCCGGGCTCAGGCCGAGCAGGTCCGCGGCGAGGTAGCCGACCCCGGACATGGTCATCGGCACGAAGCAGACCATTCCGAAGAAGTACAGCCAGCCGACGACGAACGCGACATGCTTGCCCAGGCTGCGGCTGGCGTAGGTGTAGGCGTAGCCTGCCGATGCCATCCGCCGGGTGAAGCCGATGACGACGAATGCCAGTGCCAGGCAGGCGATTCCGCCGAGCAGGAACGCCAGCGGCGTGGAACCGCCCGCCACCGCCGCGACAGCGGAGGTGTTGAGCAGCATCGCCATGCCGGGCGAGAGCACCGATACGGAGATCGCGATCGCGTCAGGGAGTTTCAGTGAGCCGTGCGTCAGCTGATCCTGGCCAGTTGCTTTGGCCAGTGAGCTGTCAATATCTGCCATAGGAGGTTCCTTTCGGTCCGGTGGGGCCCGGCCCGGTTTTTATTCGGTCATCAGCACCGTGGTGTCGTCGAGGTGGTAGTCGAACGCGAGCGGGGTGCAGTCGCGTTCGGTGACCCAGCCCAGGAACTTCAGGTGGGTCGGGTGGGACTGGTAGCTAGCCAGTGCCGCCGTGTCGGGGAACTCGGTGTAGAGCAGGTAGGCATAGCCGCGGGTGCGGGCGCCGGTCAGGTCCGTGCCGAACCGGCACTTGGTCATCAGGCCGATCTCACTGGGCCAGGAGGCCACCATGGAGCGCATGGTGGCCGCGTCCTCCGCACTGAGCGGGGCGGGGAAACTGAACAGCACGATGTGCTGCACCGGGCCGGCCGGCTCAGAAGAACTCGAAGTACTCACGCATCTCCCAGTCGGTCACGTCCTGGCCCTCCGCGGGCGGACTGGCGTCCAGCGCTGCCTCGTACCTGGCCACTTCGGCCCGCTTCATCTGCAGCAGGTAGTCGACCAGGGGAGCGCCGAACGCCTGCCGGTAGAACTCGTCACCCTCCAGTGCCTTGATCGCCTCTGCCAGCGAGGTCGGCAGCATGGGCGCGCTGGCGGCGTACGGGTCGGCCTCGACCGGCGGCGGCGGCTCCGTCTGCCGCCGGATGCCGTCGAGCCCGGCGGCGACGTTTGACGCCAGGTAGAGGTACGGGTTGGCGGCCGGCTCGCCGACCCGGTTTTCCAGGTGACTGCTGCTGTCTCCCGGAGCACCCTGTACGCGGACCAGGGCGCCGCGGTTCTCTACCGCCCAGCACACCCGGTCCGGAGCGAACGAATACGGCCGGTACCGCTTGTAGCCGTTGACCGTCGGCGTCGAGAAGACGCTCATCGGCAGCGCGTGCTCCAGCAGCCCGGCGGCGAACTGGCGCCCGGTCTCCGACAGCGGCTCATCCGGGCTGGCGAAGGCGTTCTGCCCGGTGCCGGTGAGCAGCGACTGGTGCAGGTGCCAGCCGGAAGAGAAGAAGTTCGGCAGCCCCGGCCGGCACATGAAGCTGGCCAGCAGGCCCCGGCGCTGGCAGATCTGCTTCACCGCGGACCTGAACAGCACGACCGCGTCGGCGGCGGCCAGCCCGGCGATCGGGCTGAAGCTGAACTCCATCTGGCCAGGACCCCACTCGTCCTCCATCGAGCGGGGCGGCAGGCCGACCGCGATCAGCCCGTCCCTGATCGCCTCCAGGGTGTCGTTCACGCTGTCCAGCCGGACCTCGGACAGGTACTGGTAGCCGCGCTGGAAGATGCTGACGTCGGGCGGCGGCGCCGTGAATCCGGCGTTCTCCGGGATGATCCGGTCGCTGTCCACCCGCACGATGTAGTACTCGACCTCGATCCCGGCCAGGTAGCCGTACCCGGCATCCCCCAGCTCCGACAGGGTCCTGCGGAGCAGGCCGCGGCCGTCAAGCGGCATCGGCTGCCCGTTGGAGAAGTACACGTCGCAGATCATCCAGCCGGTGCGGTCGGCCCACGGCAGCACCCGGAAGGTCGCCGGGTCAGGGACCACGACGACATCGGGGAAGCCGGTGAACTCCTCGATGCCGAATCCGCCGCCGGCCGCGAACGCGGGCACGAAGACCTGGTTGCCCGTGTCCAGGCTGTAGATCGCCCCGGAAAAGTCCAGGCCGTTGGCGAGGGCGGCGATCGCCGCGTCCGCGGACAGCGACTTGGCGCGCGGGACGCCGTGCTGGTCGACGACGATCAGCCGGACCGTGCGCAGGCCGAGTTCCCGGATCCGGCCTCCCACTTCCGCCGCGGCCGCCCGCTGCTCCGGGGTGTGCAGGCCATGCCTGGCGACGAAGCCGGGCTGGCCGACTCCGGTGGCATTGCCTGACTCGCCGAAGGCATGGCTGGGTCCGCTGGTCACTTTGATTCCTCCAAATCACGTCCGGTCCCGGACCGGCCAGCCTGGTCGGTCGGGCTAGTCCGCTGGGCAAGCTGCCTCAGCATTGCCGCGGCGAAGTTGGCAGGCTCCACGTCACCGAGGGACAGGAAGGTCTCGGTGCGCTGGACGCCGGGGATCTTGAAGATCACCTGCAGCAGCAGCGCTCGCAGATGCTCGTGGTCCCGGACCCGGAGCCGGACCAGCAGGTCGAGCCCGCCGGTCACCACGCTCATCTCCTGCGCCTCAGGCAGCGCGCTGATCGCGCGGGTGATCTCCCCCAGGTCCGATCCCGGGCCTGAGGTGACGGCGAGATAGACCACCACCGGATAGCCCAGTGCCGCCCAGTCAACGTCGGCCCGGTACCCCCGGATCACCCCGGCGCGCTCCAGCCGGGCCAGCCGGTCGGCGACCGCCGGCGGCGACATGCCGATCGCCCTGGCGAGCGCCCGCTGCGACTGCCGGGCATCCTCCGCGAGGGCGATGAGCAGCGCCAGGTCGACGTCATCGAGGACGGCGGGCGCCCGCTCCGGCACCACAACCTCGGCCAGGGTGGCGAGTGGAGCCGTCGTCGCTGTCATTTGCCAGGGAATCCCTTCCGCGAATCCGACAGTGCTAGGTAGACTCGGTCTTGGACTGCATCGAACGTATGGCTGGGTGTGGAAAATTCTTACGTTTGATAAGTTCGATGTCAATAGCAGCGCGACGTTAGTGATCAGGGGAGTCGATGTGCTGACAGCGACAGAGCGGGGCAAGCGTGACGAGCCCATGGCGCAGCGTGACTGGTCCGATAGCTTCGCCCGCCGGACCCAGGAGCTGAGAGCGCAGGGCGGCGGGGAGATCACCGCGATCCTGGCGCTCGCCGGCGCGACCGACGTGATCACTTTCTCTGGCGGGTTCCCCGACCCGCAGACGTTCCCGGCCGGGGTACTCGCCGGGATCGCCGGCCAGCTCATCACCCAGGACGCCGGGGTCGCGCTCCAGTATTCGGCGACCGAGGGAATCAAGTCGCTGCGCGATTACCTGGCCGACCGCCTGCAGGCGCACCAGGGCGTGCGGCCCGCCCCTGGCGAGCTGATGGTCACCAGCGGTGGCATCGACTGCCTGGAGCTGGTCGCCAGGACGTTCATCGACCCTGGTGACATCGTGGTGGTGGAGTCGCCCAGCTATCTCGGCGCGATCATGGCATTCCGCGCTCACCAGGCACAGGTGCACGGCGTGCCGATGGACGAGGCCGGGATGCGCGTCGATGTGCTGGCCGACCTGCTGGCTGGCGGGCTGCGGCCGAAGGTGCTGTACACGATCCCCGACTACCAGAACCCGACCGGGCTGTCGCTCAGCCCCGAGCGGCGGACGGCACTGGTCGAACTGGCCAGGCGCTACGGATTCCTGATCGTGGAAGACGTCGCCTACGCCGAGCTCGGCTTCGACTCCGCGGCTCCGCGCAGCCTCTGGTCGATGGCCCCGGAGGTCACCGTGCAGGCCGGCACCTTTTCCAAGGTCTTCTCTCCGGGCGCCCGGCTGGGCTGGGCGGCGGGGCCGGCGGATGTCATCACGCAGCTTGCCGTCGCCAAGCAGAACACCGACCAGTGCGCGGGTGCGCTGGGCCAGCGGATGCTCGAGGAGTACGGCAGAGGCGGCCACATGGACCGGCAGCTCGTCGCCTCGCGGGCACTCTACGCCCGGCGGGCCGAGCTGATGGGCGCCGCGCTGGCCAGGCACATGCCGGACGGCACCTCCTGGACCACGCCGCACGGTGGCTTCTACTTCTGGGTGACCGCTCCGGAAGGAGTCGACACCGTCGCGATGACCCCCGCCGCCACCGAGCGCAAGGTGGCCTACGTGCCCGGTCGCCCGTTCTACCTAGGCGGCGAAGGCGGACGACAGCTGCGGCTGTCCTACAGCCGCGTCGCTGATGACCTTATTGACGACGGCATCGCCCGCCTGGGCGATGTCATCAGGACTGCTATGGAGGCACAGTGAACAACCCGGACGCAGCAGGCGCCCCAGCGAACGAGCAGCCACTGGGTGCGGCGGCGGCTGCCCATTTCGCCACCGAGGCGAAGGGCGAGCCCGCGGGCCCAGGTCGCTTTGTCAGTGTCGGTTCGGTCGAGTCGGCCGAGCTTGTCGCCGGGCTCACGTTCCGCCCGGTACTCGGCCAGCGCGTGATGGCGAACTTCGTGGACTTCGAGCCAGGCGTGACAGCGCCGCGGCACGTCCACGAGGAGGAGCAGGTGGTGATCGTGCTGGAGGGCGAGTTCACCTTCGACATCGACGGTGACGTGCGGGTGATGCGCCCCGGCGACGTGGCCGTGATCCCGGCCTGGGTGCCGCACTCGGCCTGGACCACCGACTCGTCCTGCCGCGAGGTCGACATCTTCTGCCCGCCGCGGACCACCCTGCTCGAACTTGCCAGCCGGCAGCAGTCGGCGGACGCCGGTTCCGCCTGATGGACCTCGGGCTGGCCGGCCGCCGGGCCATCGTCACCGGCGGCTCCAAGGGACTCGGCCTGGCCATCGCGGCCGAGCTGCTGGCCGAGGGCGCCGCGGTGGCGATCTGCTCCCGGCACGCCGATGAGCTGGAAGCCGCCGCCGCGAAGCTGGCGGCAGGCGGCGGCTCGGTGACCGCGCTGCCGTGCGACGTGACCAACCCCGACCAGGTCACGGAGTTCATCGGTGCCGCCGCGCAGGCTCTCGGCGGGATCGACATCCTGGTGAACAACGCCGGCGGCGCTCACCCAGGACGGTTCGCCACCTTGACCGACGCGGACTGGCAAGCCGACTTCGAGGTCAAGACGATGTCCCAGATCCGGTGCACCCGGGCCGCGCTTGACCAGCTCCGGGCCAGCTCGGCGCCGCGGGTGATCAACATCAACGCGGTCTACGCGCGCTACCCCGATCCCGCGTTCTTCGCCACCTCGGTGAACCGGGCCGCCTGCCTCGCCCTGGCCAAGACACTGGCCATGGAACTCGCCCCGGACGGCATCCTGGTCAACACCGTGAACATCGGTTTCGTCACCACCCCGCAGTGGGAGAACATCCACCAGCGCCGCGCGCCCGAGCTGCCGGCCGAGGAGTTCTTCGACCAGCTGGCCGCCCAGGAAGTGCCGCTCGGCCGGTTCGGGCGGCCGGACGAGGTGTCCGGACTGGTCACCTTCCTGGCGAGCGATCGCGCCAGCTACATCACCGGCGCCTCGATCGACGTGGCGGGCGGCATGGGGAAGTACCTGTAGCCATGTGCAGACTCCTCGGCTACTGCGCGCGCCGCCCGGCTTCCCTTGCCGGGCTCATCGGCGAACCCGGGCTGCGCGAGTTCACTGCCCTCTCGTGCTTCCACAGCGACGGCTGGGGCATGGCGTGGACCGACGGCAGCGCGATCGGGGTGCACAAGTCACCGCTGCAGGCTTCGGAAGACCGCGATTGGGAGAAGCTCGCCTGGCAGCCGCTGGGCCGGCTGGGCATGGTGCACCTGCGCCAGGCCACCCCGGGCCTGCCGGTCGAAGTCGAGAACACGCACCCGTTCCTCGTCGATGACGTGGCGATGGCACACAACGGCGCCATCCACCCGCAAGACCGGCTCCCCGAGCTGCTGCCCGCGGGCTGGGAGGAGCGGATGACCGGCACCACCGACAGCGAGCGGTACTTCCTGCACGTCCTGTGCCGCCTGCAGGCCGGCCGCGACATGGTCACCGCCATCGGCGAAACCGCGGTCACCGTCAACGCGCGATTCGACGCAAGCAGCCTCAACGCGCTGCTGCTCACCGACGACGCGCTGTACGCGGTCAGCTGCCACGACCGGTCCAAGATCCCCGAGGCGAGAATGCGCGCCCGCGGATTCACCGGCTCGGCGGAGGAACTCGGCCGGCACTTCGACCTGAAGTACCGGGAGACCGCCGACGCCGTGGTGGTCGCCTCCTCTGGCTGGTCGCAGGATTCCCGGGACGGCTGGGCCCCGGTGCCCAACGGCCACGTGCTCGTGGTCGAGCGCGACACGCTGCGCGCCAGAATCGAGCCGCTGCCGGCTGGGGCGAGCCCTCGGCAAACCCTCCCTCATTAGAGTGGCCGCATGACGGCAGCCTTCACCCCCCGCGTGGCAAGCCTCGAGGACCGCTATCAGCGCCAGGACGGCACGATCTACCTCACGGGGCTGCAGGCACTCGTCCGCGTGCTGCTCGACCGCGCCCGCCACGACCGCCAGCACGGCGTCACCACGAAGACGTTCGTGTCCGGGTACGAGGGTTCGCCGCTCGCCGGCTACGACCTCGAGCTCGCCCGCCAGCGCGGGCTAGTCACCGAGTATGGCGTCGTGCACCAGCCGGGCCTCAACGAGGAGCTCGCCGCGACGGCGGTATCCGGAACCCAGCTGGCCGGCCGCGTCGGCGACGCTACGCAAGACGGCGTCGTCGGCGTCTGGTACGGCAAGGCACCGGGCCTGGACCGGGCGACCGACGCGCTCCGGCACGCGAACATGATCGGGACGGCGCCGAGCGGGGGAGCGGTGGCTCTCGTCGGTGACGACCCGGCCGCGAAGTCCTCCACCCTGCCGTCCGCGTCCGAGCAGGCCCTCGCGGGCCTGAGCATGCCGACCTTCTACCCGGCGGACCCGGCCGAGGTCCTCAGCTACGGCATGCACGCCGTCGAGCTCTCCCGGGCCAGCGGCCTGTGGTCGGCCATCAAGGTGGTCGCGGACGTGGCCGACGGCGCGTCCACCACGCAGGTCAGCCCGCACTGGCAGGCGCCGGACCTGACCGGCCTGCCCGGCGGCCTTAACGCCTACAGTCACCAGCCGACCGCCCGTCTGCTTGGCGCGGAGCTCGCCGAGCTGGAGCGGAACCAGCAGCTCGTCCGGCTGCCCATCGCCGCCGAGTACATCCGCCGCAGCGGCCTGAACGTCATCACCGGACCGCGCAGCGGCGCCCGGATCGGCCTGGTGGCCGCGGGCAAGTCCTACCTGACCGCCCGCCAGGCCCTCACCGCGCTCGGGCTGACGGACGACGACCTCGTCAGGCACGGCATCCGGCTGCTCAAGCTCGGCGTGATCTACCCGCTCGAGCCGGGGATCGTGGCCGAGTTCGCGAGCGGCCTCGACGAGATCATCGTCGTCGAGGACAAGCGCGCCTTCCTCGAAGACGCGGTGAAGTCCGCGCTCTACGGGCGGCCCGGCGCCCCGCCTGTCTACGGCAAGCGGACAAGGGACGGTGCCCCGCTGTTCGCGCCGGTCGGAGAGCTCGATTCCGACTCGGTAGCCGACGCCCTGGCCCGCCACTTCGAGCATGCGGACATCCCTGTCCGGAAAAGGCCGCCCCGGGAGCGGATCACGCTGCCGCTGGTGCCGCGCGTGCCGTACTTCTGCTCCGGCTGCCCGCACAACTCCTCCACCAAGGTCGCACCGGGCACCCTGGTGGGCGGCGGGATCGGCTGCCACGCGATGGTCGCGTTCATGGACGCGGAGCGCGTCGGCGACGTGATCGGGCTGTGCCAGATGGGCGGCGAAGGCGGCCAGTGGATGGGCATCGCGCCGTTCGTGACACAGCGGCACCTCGTGCAGAACCTCGGTGACGGCACCTTCGCCCACTCCGGGAGCCTGGCCATCCGCGCCGCCGTGGCCTCGGGCGCGAACGTGACCTTCAAGATCCTGCGCAACTCCGCCGTCGCGATGACCGGCGGCCAGCAGGCGGTCGGCGAGCTGCCGGTCGAGCGGCTCATCGCACTGCTCGCCGCCGAAGGCGTCCGCAGGACTGTCGTCACCACTGACGACCCCGCCAGGCTCCGCCGTCAGCTGGGACGAGGTGCGGACATCCGGCACCGCGACGACCTGCTGGACGTCCAGCGGGACCTGGCCGCGATCGACGGGGTCACCGTATTGATCCACGACCAGGAGTGCGCGGCCGAGAAGCGCCGCAAGCGCAGGCGGGGCAAGGTAGCGGCGCCCGCGCAGCGGGCGTTCATCAACGAGCGGGTCTGCGAGGGCTGCGGTGACTGCGGCCGCGTGTCCAACTGCCTGTCCGTCCAGCCGGTGGCCACCGAGTTCGGCCGCAAGACCCGGATCAACCAGTCGTCCTGCAACCTGGACTTCTCCTGTCTGGACGGCGACTGCCCGTCCTTCCTGACGGTCATCCCGGCGGCGTCACCGGCACGCCGCCCGCAGCCCAGCCAGGCCAATCAGGCCAGCCAGGCCAGCCAGGCCAGCCAGCCTGAGCCCCCAGTAACGCTCGCCGAGCCGGAGCCGGTCTTCGGCCCGGACGGGTTCACCGTGCGGATCACCGGCGTCGGCGGCACCGGCGTCGTGACCGTGGCCCAGATCCTCGGCACCGCCTTCGCCGCCGACGGGCATCAGGTACGCGCCCTCGACCAGACCGGCCTCTCGCAGAAGGGCGGCGCCGTCGTGTCCGACCTGGCCGTCAGCGCCGGGCCGGCCGACCGCTCGGCCAGGCTCGGGTCCGGCGAGTGCGACCTGTACCTCGGCTGCGATTCGCTGGTGGCCACCGACGGTACCCAGTTGCGCGCGGCGAGCCCGGCCCGCACGGTGGCCGTGGTTTCCACGACCGAGGTGCCAACCGGCCAGATGGTCGTCGACGTCAGCCAGGCCTTTCCCGCCGCCAGCCGGGTCATGGCCGCGATCCGGGAACGGGTCCGCTCGGCGCGGTTCCTGGACGCGGCGGCGCTGGCCAGGGAGCAGCTGGGCGACGAGCAGTACGCCAACATGATCCTGGTGGGCGCCGCCTACCAGGCGGGCGCCCTGCCGGTCAGTGCCGCCGCGATCGAGCACGCCATCCGGCTCAACGGCGTCGCGGTCGACGCCAACATCCGGGCGTTCCACGCGGGGCGGGCAGTGCAGGAGGAGGCAGCGTCCCGTGCCGTTCAGGAAAACAGCGCGACAACGGCAGAGCCGGATCTCGCCGCGGTGCTCGCGCGGCGCGTGCGGGAACTGACTGCCTTCCAG
>Ga0335074_10012196_pt1 | contig 12051 bp, 12 predicted proteins | sample Lox_Sample_23_FD_206715 | JGI IMG/M metagenome (GOLD analysis project Ga0335074, IMG submission 206715) | Soil microbial communities from Loxahatchee National Wildlife Refuge, Florida, United States - Lox_Sample_2.3 | ecosystem: Environmental > Terrestrial > Soil > Wetlands | place: USA...
CGGGCTCGACTGGCGGCCCGGCGACGAGGTGGTGCTCTACGACCAGGAGTTCCCCAGCGGCGTGTACCCGTTCCTGGCGCTGGAGCGCCGCGGGGTACGGGTCCGGTTCGTCGAGGACCGGGGCAGGCACCGGTTCGACGCCGACGACGTGGCCGCCGTCATGTCGGACCGGACCAGGGTCGTGTGCGTCAGCCTGGTCAACTGCTATCACGGGTTCCGCGCGCCGGTGGAACAGATCTCTGAGCTGTGCCGGTCGCGCGGGTGCCTGCTGCTGGTCGACGCCGTGCAGGCGGCCGGCATCCTGCCGGTGAACGTGCCCGCCCTGGGCGCCGACCTGGTTTCGGCGCACGGGTACAAGAGCCTGTGCTCGGGGTACGGGATCAGCTTCTGCTACGTCTCGCCGGCACTCCGCGAGCAGCTCGAGGTCGTGGCCCCCGGGTGGAAGAACATCGAGGACGCCCCGTTCATCGGCAAGCAGCTCGACTACAACCTGCGGTATCCCGACAGCGCCCGCAGGTACGAGCCGACCGTCCAGAACCTGGCCGGCATGTACGGCCTGGGCGCCAGCATCGACCTGTTCACCGGGATCGGGATGGATCTGATCACCGAGCGGGTGCTGGGCATCAGCCGGGCCGTGCTCGAGGCGGTCGGCGAGAAGGGCTACCGGGCCGTGAGCTCAACCCGGCCGGGTGAGATGTCCGGGATCGTCTCGGTCGAGGTGCCCGGCGGCGACGCCGCCGCCGTGGCGGCGGCGCTCGCCGGGCATCAGGTCGCGTGCGCGGTGCGCGACGGGCGCGTGCGCATCTCTTCTCACGTGTTCAACGACGAGGAGGACATCGAACGCCTGGTCAAGGCGCTGCCCTAACTCACCGGCACCGGATGGCGCCGCGCCCACTCGTGCGCGGCCGGCGACGCGGCCCACCGGATGGCGTTGGCGACCAGCCGGCGGTAGTTGGGGTTGCCGAACGCGGTCGGCCCGTGGCCCGGCTGCAGGTAGGCCACCGGGCTGGTCCCGGCCGTCTTCACCCAGCCGAGCAGCGGGCTGGCGGGCGGGTGGGTCCAGCCGGTCCGGTCGTTGTACCGCTTCTTGATGGCAAGCGCGGCCGAGTAGAAGTGGTCATACGTCATCGGCGCGTCGGTGCGCAGCAGCGGCACGAGGCGGTCTTCGAGAATCGGCACCAGGTACAGCTCGTCGGTCAGCTCGAAGCCGTCCTCGACGCCCGCGCATATCGGGTGCCCGGGGTCCAGGACGGAGACGTGATGGGTCACCTCGAAGTGGTAGCCGGAGTCCGGCCACGTCGTTCCGTGCAACTCCCCTGGCTTGTAGAGAAACCGCCCTCCGACAATGTCCGCGTAGGCGGGCCAGCTCGGCCACGCGGACATGGCGTGGTGCAGGAACACGAACCCCTGGCCGGCGTCCAGCATCTCGAGAAAACGCCGCTGGAAATCTTCCGGAGGATCCACGTGGATTGTCTCGCCGTCGACGAAGCGCAACCCGGGCATGTCGTACATGACGATCGCGTCCCAGTTGCCGACCTGGTCGCCGCCGAAGCAGGACCACGCCCCGGGCTGCTGCGCGCCCTCCCAGCGGATGCCGTCGTCGGCGTCGAACATCGCGAAGAAAGGCTCGGCCTCAAACGAGTGCCCAGCGGTCACAACCAGCACTCTCAGTCGTTCATCCGGCGCATTCTGTGACGCAGGCATAAGATCCTCCCTGACTTTCTGATAATACGATTCTGTAGTAATGTAAAGAAATACGCAAGCAGGCCGCCGCGCAAACGGGATAGGTAAAACGATGGAAGAAGTCGCTAAAGCCTTGCCCCGATATGACGACCTGCCAGCCGCTGCGCACGGCGGCCGAAGCGGATGGGGCCTGTTCGGCGCGGATGACTCGGTCGGCCTGCTGAACCTGCAGACCCCTGAGCGCGTCCTGGCCGCCACGCAACTGGTCCGCAGGGGCGCGGTCTTCCCCCTGGACGCGGCGCTCGACGGCATCGACCCGCCGGTGGATCCGGATCGCGGTCTCCCCCGGCACCGGCTGATTCACCAGGTGGAACCGGGCCTGCAGGCCCTGGACGACGTGTTCGACAACTTCTACCCGCAGGGGTCGAGCCAGTGGGACTCGCTGGCGCACATCGCCTACTCTCCAGGCGCCTTCTATAACGGCGCGACCGACGAGGACGTGCTGTCGGGACGGCGCAACACGATCGATTACTGGGCGCACAGCGGAATCGTCGGGCGGGCCATTGTGCTGGATGTTCAGCGCGTGCTCAGCAGCGACGTCGGGGGCTATTCGCCGGACGGGGCCACGGCGCTGAGCGTCGAGGATCTCGAACGCGCAAGGGCACTGGCCGGGGTCTCGTATTCACCGGGCTGCATCGTGCTGCTGCACACCGGATTTGTGGGCTGGTACCAAGGTCAGCCACGGGCCGCAAGGACGAAAGTCGCACGGGACCTGCACGCGCCCGGAATAGAGCATACAGAGAACATGGCGAGATACCTGTGGGATAGCGGCATAATGGCCGTCGCATCGGACACATTCTCGGTGGAGGTATGGCCTCCTGACTTCAGCGTGGATGCCTTTCCGTTTGGTTTTCTGCACCGCGTTCTTATTGGCCAGTTCGGAATGGCTCTTGGGGAGCTCTGGTGGCTGGACGACTTGGCCGATGACTGCGCACAGGATGGTATCTATGAATGCCTTCTTACGAGCGCTCCCTTGAACGCGAAAGGCGGCATAGGATCGCCGCCCAATGCCCTCGCCATCAAATAGGGATGCCGCATGAGTGCTGATACGACCGCCAGCGAAGCAGACATCGGCGGGGCCAGGGCGTCGCTCGTCCGTTACGGCCAGAGGCTGGCCGCGGACCGGCTCGCCGTCGGCAGCGCCGGGAATCTCTCCATACGCCTCGGCGACACCGTGGTCATGACGCCGACCGGCGTCAACTACGACCTGATCGGCGAGCGCAACGTCTGCGTGCTCGACGCCAATGGCGTGCTGCTGGACGGGGACGGCGCGCGGTCCTCGGAGTGGCCGATGCACCGCAAGATCTACGACCTCACCGACGCCGGGGCCGTGGTGCACACGCACTCGCCGTTCGCGGTGGCCCTGTCCGCCGTGTGCGACGAGATCCCCGCCGTTCATTACTCGGTGCTGCGCCTCGGCGGCCCGACGGTGCGGGTCGCCCCGTACACAACCTTCGGATCCGACGGCCTGGCCGACGCGGCGTCGGCGGCGCTGGACGGGCGGTTCGCGGCGCTCCTGCAGAACCACGGCGCGATCGCCTACGGCGCCTCGATCCACGAGGCCTACGATCGGGCGCTGCTGCTCGAATGGCTGGCCGAGGTGTACTGGCGGGCCCGGCTGGCCGGCTCCCCGCGCATCCTGAGCGACGCCGAACTCGGCGCCGTGCGCGAGGCGGCGCGCCAGCACCGCTACCGGTCCGGAGGCGCGTGATGGCGGGCGCCGGCCACGGGCGGGTGGTGAGCCTCGGCGTCCACATCGTCGACGTCCTGGGCCGGCCGGTGGGCCACATCCCGCCCGGCCAGGGCCGGCTGCTGCTCGACGAGATCAGGATCACCGCGGCGGGCACGGCCGCTGGCACCAGCGTGGACCTGGCCAAGCTCGGGGCGAGCGTCGTCGCGATGGGAGCGATCGGGGACGACTTGCTCGCCGACTTCCTGACGTCGGTGCTGGACAGCCACGGGATCGACACCCGCCTGCTGGCCAGGAAGCACGGCGTGCAAACGTCGGCGACGATCCTGCCGATCCGGGCCAACGGCGAACGGCCCGCGCTGCACGCGCCGGGCGCGACCTCCTCGCTGACCGAGGCCGACATCGACCTGGCCGCGATCGAGGCGGCCGACGTGCTGCACGTCGGCGGCCCGGACGTGCTCGGGCGCTTCGGCGGGGAGCCGCTCGAGCGGGTGCTCGCGTTCGCCCGCGGCAAGGGCGTCACCACCACCATGGACGTTCTGTCCGGGCGCGACGCGTCCGCGTGGGACCGGCTGCGTCCGGTGCTGCGCCACGTCCAGTACTTCATGCCCAACGACGAGCAGCTCGCCACGCTCACCGGTGTCCCCGACCTGGCCGACGCGGCCGCCGAGGTACTCGGCCTGGGCGCCGAGGCCGTGCTGGTCAGCAGGGGCGCCGAGGGCTGCGCGCTGATGACCGCGGGCAGGCGGGTCGACCTGCCCGCGTTCCCGGCGCGGGTCGTCGACACCACCGGATGCGGCGACGCCTGCTCGGCCGGGTTCATCACCGGGCTGCTGCGCGGCTGGTCGGCCGAGGACGCCGCCTGGCTGGCCATGGCCGCCGCGTCGCTGGTGGTCACCGGGCTCGGCTCGGACGCGGGCATCGCCGACTTCGACGGGACGATGGAGGTGCTGCGCAAGCACGCGCCGCCCGAGGTGCTGCGCCGGGTGGGCGCCGCGGGCTAAGCCCGAGCGCGAAGACTCAGGCGTCGGCCATGATGCGCAGGATGATCACCCGCTGCAGCCGCTCGGCCACGTCGATCACCGCGGCCAGCTCGTCCTCGCGCAGGTACTCGGCGGCCTCCACGATGATCACCGGCGGCTCGTCGCCGGTGTCGGCCTCAAGGATGGTGTTCTCCACCCGCTCGGCGTCCCTGAGCGACTCCGGGGACAGCACCGACAGCACGACCTCGCCGGCTTCGGGCGCCTCGAGCCGCCCGTCGGCGTCGGTGGCGAAGTGGTCGAGGATCACCCGGCCGCCGACCACGCTCGGCGGCGGGTCCGCGCGCAGGTTACGGTCGACCTCGCCGTCGCGCGCCAACTCAACGATCACGCTCTCACTGGCCTCGAGGGTCATAGCCCGGCAGCCTACCGTGCCGCCGATCGCGCGCCCCCGGGACCTACCGGGCGCGGGCGGGCTCGGCCAGCGTCAGGCCGAAGTCGCCGTCCGTGTCGGTCCAGAAGCGGACTACCCGCATTCCGGCCGCGCCCAGCTCGGCCTCGATCCGCTCGCGGCGGAACTTGGCCGAGATCTCGGTGCGCACCTCCTCCCCGGCCGCGAACGAGATCACCAGGCCGAGATCGTTGATCGTGACGTCCTGCGCCCGTTCCGAATGCAGCCGCATCTCGATCCACTCGTTTTCCGCGTCCCAGAGGGCGACGTGCCGGAACTCGTCAACGTCGAAGTCCGCGTCGAGCTCCCGGTTGACCACCACGAGGACGTTGCGGTTGAACGCCGCGGTCACCCCGGCGGCGTCGTCGTAGGCACGCACCAGCCGGCCGGCGTCCTTCACCAGGTCGGTGCCGAGCAGGAACGTGTCGCCGGGGCGCAGCGCCGCCCCGACCTGTGCCAGGAAGCGGGCGCGGACCCCGGGCTCGAGGTTGCCGATGGTGGAGCCGATGAACGCGATCGTCCGCCGGCCCCGGGCCGGAATCGAACCGATGTCGTGCTCGAAATCGCCCACGAACGGCGCGATCGCCAGCCCGGGGAACTCGGTGGCGAGGGCGTCGCTGGCCCCGGTGAGCACGGCCGGGTCGACGTCGAACGGCACGAACTCGCGCAGGGTCCCGCCGTCCAGCAGCGCGCGCAGCAGCAGCCGGGTCTTGGCCGAGGTTCCGCTGCCGAGCTCGACCAGGGACTCGCACCGTGACAGCGCCGCGATGTCCGCCGAGTGCCGCCGCAGGATCGAGGTCTCGGCCCGGGTCAGGTAGTACTCCGGCAGCCGGGTGATCTCGTCGAACAGCTCGCTGCCCCGGGCGTCATAGAAGTACTTGGGCGGCAGCGTCTTCGGGACCGCGGTGAGGCCGGCCCGCACGTCGGCGCGCAGCGCGTCGAGGTACCGGCCGGGCTGAGCCTGGACACGGTTTTCCAGCGGCATCGGTCATGCCTCCAGTTCGGTGATGGCCACGGCGCCAGCCGCGACCTCGACGAGGTGGTGCTCGGGCACGTCCGCCCAGCGCGGATCGTCGTCGTAGGGCTCGCTCGCGACCACGACGCCGTCGTCGGCGGCCAGCACACTGAGCGAGTTGCCCCACCGGGTGGCCAGGATCTGCTGGCCGTCGGTGAGCAGAAGGTTCAGCCGCGCACCAGGGTCCTGGCTGCCGAGCGCGGTTATGAACTCCGCGACGCGTTCCGGCCCATAGGTGAAGAGATGCGCGGCGAGCAGCGCGGAATCGCACGCCGACTCCGCAGCGGGATGCGGGCCGAGGACGGCCCGGTCGACCACGCCGTTGTGCGACAGGAGCCAACGTCCCGCCTGGAACGGTGCCGCGGCGGTCTCATCGGCTGGCATGCCGGCCGTGGCCGAGCGCACCGCGGCGAGCACACAGCCCGACGAGATGACCGGCGCCACCGACGCGAACGACGCGTCGCTCCACAGCGGCCGGTTCGAGCGCCACCGGGCCGGCTCCGGCCGGGGTTCGGTGTATTCGGTGTAGAAGCCGACGCCCCACCCGTCGGCGTTCATCAGGCCGTGCTGCTGGCGCCGCGGCGCGTAGGACTGCACGAGCAAGCCGTGCGGCGGCTGCAGCACCAGGTCACCCAGCGAGCGCGGCGCGCCGAGCCAGGCGAGGTGCCGGCACACTCAGGCGTCCCCCGCGTCCCAGGCGAGCCGGAGGCCGGTGAAGATCTGCCGCCTGATCGGGTGGTCCCAGTTGCGGAACGAGGGCCGGATCACCGACGGCGCGACCGCCCAGGAGCCGCCGCGCAGCACCTTGTAGTCGCCGCCGAAGAACGGCTCGCTGTACTGGCGGTAGATCATCGGGGTGAAGCCGGGCCACGGGGTGAAGTCCGACGACGTCCACTCCCACACGTCGCCGATCATCTGCTCGGCGCCGTAAGCGGAAGCGCCGCCCGGGTAGGCGCCGACCGGGGCAGGCCGCAGCGCCATGCCGAGAGCCCCGCCCAGGTTGGCCACGTCAGCGGAGGGTGGCGCCGACCCCCACGGCCAGGCCCGCCTGGCCCTCGCGGCCGGGTCCCAGGCGCAGGCCTTCTCCCACTCAACCTCGGTCGGGAGCCGGGCGCCGGCCCACGTCGCGAACGCCTCGGCCTCGAAGTAGCAGACGTGCTGCACCGGCTCGTCCGGCGGCACGGCCTCCTCGACTCCGAACCTGCGCCTGGTGCCGTCCGCCGACCAGAACTCGGGCCGCTCGAGGCCGGCCTCGACCCGGTGTGCCCAGCCGCGCCCCGACCACAGGTCGCTGCGCCGGTAGCCACCGTCGGCGATGAACTGCGACCACTCCCGGTTGGTCACCGGAACCCGCCCGATCCAGAACGGCGCGACGTCGACGGTGTGCGCGGGCCGCTCGTTGTCGAGCGAGAACGGCTCGGTGGCCGCGTCCACGCCGAGCGTGAACGGCCCGCCAGCGACGAAGACGCGGTCGCCGGCGACCGGGCGGCCGGGGCGGTCATCGGGCAGCTCACGCCGCCCGATGAGCACCGGCGGACCCTGCCGCAGCTGCAGCGTGGCGAGCATCGTCTCGTCGTGCTGCTCCTCGTGCTGTACCACCATGCCGGCGGTGAACAGGTCGTCCTCGGGGGTGCGTTCCAGCAGATCCAGAACGCGGCCGCGGACCTCGTGGTCGTACGCACGCGCCTCGACCGGGGGCAGCAACGGCAGGGCCGGGCGGTCGGCCCGCCGGTGCTTGAACGCGTCGTACAGCGAGTCCACGTCCGCGGGCAGCATCCCCGGCCGGGTGGGATCCCCGCCGCGCAGCAGCCAGAGCTCCTCCTGCTGGCCGATGTGCGCGAGATCCCAGACCAGCGGGCTCATCAGCGGATCGTGCTGGGCGACCAGCGTCGGCTCGTCCAGGTCGGTCAGCCGCAAAGTGCGCGCGCGGGCGCGCTCCAGGTCGCGGACGACGTCGTCACGCATAAGTCAGCTCCTCGAAGGTGGCTTGGGGTCCGATCTCGGCGATGCGCTGGGCCAGCAGGTCGCCCGGGCAGCGCCCGGACTCGATGAGCTCGGCCAGGTCGGCGACGGCGGGCCGGAGCTCGGCGGGAGCCCGCGCGGCCGCGATGGCCAGGCAGCGGCGGGCGGACTCGGCCAGCACGGCGTGCCCGAGGCCGTCGCGCGCCGCCTCGGTCCACAGCGTGGCGGCGCGCTCAGCCGCCTCGCTGGCCAGGTCGGCGGCGACCGGGTCGTCCATCAGCGTGGTGGTGGCGGCCGCGATCGCCGGCCACCACCGGGACGCGTTCATGTCCAGGTAGCGCAGTTCCAGATAGCCACGCAGCCGGACCGGCGGGAAGAGCGTGGTGAGGTGCACATCCAGGTCGGCCGCGGTCGGCAGACGCCCATCCAGGCGCACCTCGCCGCTCGCCCACTGCTCGAACAGGACGCAAGTTCGCACGGCCGCGGCGTCGTCGTCGCCGGTCCGGACGAACGTCACCGGGGCGTGCAGTGCGTAGCGCGCCCAGGCCGAAGCGGGGTCGAGGCCCCAGTCGGTGCCGGGTTCTACCGCCACGCAGCCGGGCACCGGCCCGCACGTCCGCGCGTCGAACCCGGCCCACGCCCGCTGCCGTGCCGACTTCCACCCGGTGTCGCGCCCGCACAGCCAGGGGGAGTTCGCGGAGATGGCGACCAGCGTCGGCCCGAGCCGGTACGCGCGCGCCACCCGCTCCGGCCAGCCGCGTTCCGGCCCTGCCTGCAGGTTGACCTGCATGGCAGCGGTCGAGTTCATCATCACCTCGGCGGATGCTGCGCGGCCGGTGGCCGCGTAGTGCTGCTCCATCGCCCGGTACCTGGGCTTCGGGTTGATCCGCCGGGACGGCCGGAGCGGATCGGCGCCGGCCGGGGCGACGCCGAGCCGCAGTCCGGCCAGAGCCTGCCTGGCACCCCCCTCATCACGGCAAAGCTCGGTGACGGCGGTCCCGATGTCCGGCGCCGGAGGGCCGGACAGCTCGAACTGCCCGCCTGGTTCCAACGTGACCGAAGACCGCCCCGCGGCGGCGCATACCTCGCCGGGTATCGGGTCAACGCGGTCCCAGGACACCCGGTCGGCCACCGCCTCCAGGTCGACGAGGTGGCACTCGATCTCGAGCCCGACGGCGCCGATGACCGACGGGGTGAGCGCCGCCCGGTGCGATCTGGCATAGGCGTCATCGACCGTCAGAGGCTCGGCCTCATCGTCATCGGGGATGGTTGCAACGTGGCGGACGGTCATGACGACCCCCTCCAGGTCCGGGCCGGCGGACTAAGAGTCCGCCGCGGGTCGGTGCGGGGGCGACCAACGTACAGCCGTCCTCTGTGCTGGCCGCCGGTTGCTAGGACGGCCAGTTGCAAACCAGCTTAACTCCCCCCACCGACAGTTCTCCGACACCCCAGTGCCCGCAGGCGCATCCACGTCGCGGTCCTCGGCCACCGCTCGCCCATGAGGCCCGTTCCATGATCTGGGTAGAAAAAGACGCCTATAGGGCGTTTCTGCCCGACGCCAGGGCATCCCTTACAAGGCCAGCCGCCGACTGGCCGCAGCAGCGGTCCTTCCCACGAAGCCGACAGCGGCTGCTGTCACCGCGGGCGATCATCGCGGGTCAGGCGACCCAGGAATCCCAGGGTCAGGTCCGCGATAGCGTCGGGCTGCTCGTCGAGCGCGAAGTGGCCGGCGTCGAGGATGTGCACCTCGGCGGCGGGTACCTCCCTGCGGTAGGCCTCGGCCTCCTCGACTTGGAACGACGGGTCGTAGCGGCCCCATAGAACCAGCAGTGGCGGCTGGTGCTGGCGGAGCCAGTCCTGCCAGGCGGTGTAGCTCGCGACGTTGGTGCGGTAGTCGTAGAACGCGGAACGGGCCGGCGAGCCGGTCCAGCAGCGGTTGCCACATTCGCGAGGAGGAGGGAAATCCATGCAGCAGCAGGATCGCGGGCGCGTCCGGCGGGCCAGCGTCGCGGTAGAAGACGTTCAGGCCGCCGGCATCGACGGTACGGTACGCCGTCCGGTACACGGCTGTCTCCATTCAGGCGGCGGACGGCTGACATCTTAGTGCCGCGTTGACCGGGTAAACGCAGGCTGATGCGGCAGCGACCCGCGCTACCTCACCCGGAGTAACGTCGGCTGCGATCCGCGGTTGTGAAGCGGGTGTGAGACCTGACCAGTGGAGGTGCCAGATGGCAGAGCACTCACCGCCCTCAGTAGGAATGGTGCTGACCCACTTCATCGTCTCGGACGATGTCGAGCGCTCCAAGCGCTTCTACACCGAGGTACTCGGCGGCAGGGTGGAACGGCCTGGAAACCCGGTCAATGTTGCGCTGGCCAACAGCTGGATCGTCATCAATGGCGGCGGAGGGCCGACCGACGACAAGCCCACGGTCATCCTGGAGACGCCGCCTGATCCCGACCGGGTCAGCAGCTTCCTTAATATCCGGGTTACAGACATTGATGCCGTGTACGCCGAGTGGAGCGCCCGGGGTGCCCAGTTCCTGACGCCGCCGAAACAGCACCCGTACGAGAAGCGCTGCTACATCCGCGACCCCGACGGCCATCTGATTGAACTGGGGCAAACCACAGACCCCGAGGGAGACTGGACGCCCGCTCACTGGCCATCGAGCACGTCCGCCGAGAACTCCGGGTGAATTCGTGCCCGGCCACGCACTGGTCGCACAGCCGGCGGCCTCAGCCGGAAACATGCAGCGATAGCTGGCCCGTTGACCCGGTCTGGTAGCGGGTCTATCGTCCCGGATATCACCAGCGAGACAGACCGGTCTCTCTCAACGATGAGGTGGGTGCCATGGCTGACTACGATCCGAGGACCGCGACGGGAATTCCGACCGAACCGGTCGGCTCGCTGCCGCGCCCGAGCAAGCTGCAGCAGGCGTACGGCCAGTACGACGCCGGGGAAATCGGCCACGATCAGCTCGAAGCCGAGCAGGACAACGCGGTCAGGGACTCCATCGAGCGCGCCGAGGCGACCGGGGAGCCGATCATCTCCGACGGCGAGCAGCGGTGGTCCAGCTTCGCGACCTACGCGATCACCGACACCCTGGCCGGAACCGGGCTCGCCGATCACCTGGCCGGGGACGGAGGCCAGTACTTCGCGATCTTCGCCGACGGGCACCGCCGCCAGTTGCCGCGGCTGACCGGCGGGCCGTTCCGCTACAAGACCTACGCGGCGGACACGTTGCGCAAGTCGATCGGGCTGGCCAGCACGCCGATGAAGCAGGCCGTGATCGCGCCGTCCATGCTGGCGCTGCTGTACCCGCTCGACAGCGAACTGCCCGGGTACTCCCGGGAGAGCTTCGAGGAAGACCTCGTCAGCGAGTGCGAGAAGGACATCAGGCAGGCGTTCGACGCCGGCGCCGCCAGGGTGTCCATCGACTTCACCGAGGGCCGCCTGGCCACCAGGGCGGACCCGCGCAATCCGTGGACCGGGCGCAACATGCTGCCGCACTTCATCGAGCTCAACAACCGGGTGCTGGAGCGGTTCAGCCCCGAGGAACGATCCAAGATCGGTATCCACACGTGCCCGGGCGGCGACCGCGACTCGGTGCACAGCGCCGACGTCGACTACAACGACCTGCTGCCGAGCATGTTCGGCATGAACGCGGGCTACTTCCTGATCCAGCTCGCCAGCGAGCGAGACAAGGATTACGTCTACGGGCTAATCGGGCAGCACCTCCGCGACGACGCGAACGGCGTGCCGCAGTTCGCCTACATCGGCGTGATCAACCCGCTGAACCCGCGGGTGGAGAGCGCCGGGGAGGTCCGCGACGCGCTGGTCCGGGCGGCGAACTTCATCCCCGCCGAGCGCCTTGGCGCGACCGACGACTGCGGCTTCTCGCCGTTCAGCATCGACGAGAAACCGAACCACGGCTCACCGGACTACGCACGGGACGTCGCGTTCCAGAAGATCACCAACCGGGTGCAGGGCACCAGGCTCGCCGCGGAGCAGCTCGGGGTGAGCTGACACCGGCCCGCGGACGGCACCGCGGCCTGGCGGCCTGGCGGCGCTCCTCAGGCCCCGTGGTCACGCAGCAGCAGCTCGCCCATTTCCCTGGCCCGGGCCGCCGCCGCGGTGTCGCCCTCGTGAGCGGCCATGATCGAGCCCTTCATGAGGATGTGCCACTTGCGCGCGAACCCGTCGGTGTCCGCG
>Ga0335074_10012197_pt1 | contig 12051 bp, 12 predicted proteins | sample Lox_Sample_23_FD_206715 | JGI IMG/M metagenome (GOLD analysis project Ga0335074, IMG submission 206715) | Soil microbial communities from Loxahatchee National Wildlife Refuge, Florida, United States - Lox_Sample_2.3 | ecosystem: Environmental > Terrestrial > Soil > Wetlands | place: USA...
TCTTCACCCTCGCCGACGGCGAAATTGCCGGCCCCGACTGGTGGCTCGTCGCCCTGCTTTATTTTGCCGCGATCACGGCCCTGATCTACGTGCTGCTCCGCCTGGGCCTGCTGGCCACCATTCTGGCGGTTTTCTATGTCGGTTCCATCGGCGGCATCGCCCTCGGCCGCGATTGGACCGCCTGGTACGTGCCCGCCAGCCTGGCCACGCTGATGCTCCTGATCGGAATTGCCGTGTTCGCCTTCTGGCGTTCGCTAGGCGGCCGCGACCTCATCGAAGCCGACGAGGGTTAGCACGCCGCTCGGTCGGAATCTCAGGGACTTTCGACTGTTCGGCACCCTCCTCCGTATGGAGCCGCCCTGCGGCAGCCCGGCTCTTCGGAATCTCCGCCCCTCTGCGACTCCCCTTATTTGAGTCTTTCCGCGTTTCCTCCGTTTTCTCGGCGTTTCCTCCGCGTCTCCGCGTCGAATGGGCCCCGCCGCTGGCCTGTCGGGATTCTCTCCACGGTGAATCGAGCTACCGTGGCCTGGCAGCGGCGGGCATCGGCACGTAGAAGCGCTTGCCACAGGCGTTTCCTCCGTTTTCTCGGCGTTTCCTCCGCGTCTCCGCGTCTCCGCGTCGAATGGGCCCCCCCGCTGGCCTGTCGGGATTCTCTCCGCGGTGAATCGAGTTACCGTGGCCTGGCAGTGGCGGGCATCGGCACGTAGAAGCGCTTGCCGCAGAAACGGCACTGCTGCGGAATCTTGCCCCAACGAAGCATCAGCATGTCCACCAAACCGCGCGAGGTGGTAGATACCAAGTCCTTGCCGAAGCATCGCGGGCAGCGCAAAGTCCCGGATTCCAGATCGATATGGACCTTAACCTGCACGGTCGGAAGGTACGATCTTATCATGTGCCGCCGCGCGGGGCGCCCGCGGTGCCCCCGGTGCAGGATGCTAGTCTGGAGTTCGTGCGCAGCCTGTTCCTGTTCCTTTCGCGTGAAAAGCGCCTGCGGAGTTGGATGGAAACCTCTCCCGCGGCCCGCCAGTTCTCCCAGCGCTTCGTGGCGGGCGAAGCCTTGGAAGACGCGCTGGCGGTCAGCCGCAAACTCAACGGCGAAGGCATCTCCGTCACCCTCGACCATCTGGGCGAAAGCGTCACCACCCTCGACGAGGCCGCCCAGGCGCGCGACGTCTACCTGCGAACCCTGGCGGCCATCCACGAAGCCGGCATCGAGGGCAACGTCTCCCTAAAGCTCACCCAGTTCGGCCTGGATCTCTCTCCCGGACAGTGCCGAGCCAACGTCGAGGAACTGGTGCGGCGCGCGGCCGCGATGGAAGGCTTCGTGCGAGTGGACATGGAGTCCAGCGAATATACCGGCCGCACCCTGGAACTGGTGACCGGCCTGCATGCCCAATACGGCGCGGTGGGCACGGTTATCCAGGCATACCTGCGCCGCAGCCGCGCGGACGTGGAAAAACTGTGCGCCCAGGGTATCCGCGTGCGCCTCTGCAAGGGCGCCTATCTGGAGCCGCACTCGGTGGCGTTCCCTAAGAAAGAGGATGTCGACCGCAATTACGTGGAACTGATGAAGCTTCTGCTGGACACCGGTGTCTACCCGGCCATCGCCACCCACGACGAGAAGATGATCGCGGCCACCAAGGCCCACGCGGCGCTCCAAAAGATCCCCCGCGACGGATTCGAATTTCAGATGCTCTACGGCATCCGGCGCGATTTGCAGCGCCAACTGGTGGCCGAAGGCTATCGTATGCGCCTGTACGTGCCGTTCGGCCGGGCCTGGTATCCGTATTATATGCGGCGGCTGGCAGAGCGACCCGCCAACGTGCTTTTTATTCTGCGGAACCTCTTCCGGCATTAATCGGCGTTAATCCGGCGGCGGCGCTCGTGGTACTTTAGAAACTAATCGCACGGTATGTGAGTCTAATCAGCATGCGGTACTGGGGCTATTTCGCGGGAAAGCTGGTGGCAGCGGCGGGAGCTCTGTGGGGGCTGCTCAAGGTACTGAACTGGTACTGGCCTCCGGAGCCCGGCTACTATAGCTATATTCCGCCCCGGTTTGGCTATGATCTTTGGTATACAGTGGCGTCCCTGGGCTGGTTTTTGCTGCTGACCGGCGCCCTGTACGCGATCATCTGGGACCAGCGATACCGTTGCCGCGTGTGCCTGAGGAAGCTGCGGATGCCGGTTGAAACCGGCTCCTGGAGCCGCATGCTGCAGTTGGGGCAGCCGCGGATCGAGTACATCTGCCCTTATGGCCACGGCACCCTGCGGGAAGCCGAATTGCAGATTTCCGGCCTGCAGAATCCCGAATGGACTCCCCACTCGGACGACATTTGGGAGGAGTTGTGCGCCTCCAGTAAGGAATCCGGTCCGGAGTCGTGAACCCGGTTCCGCGGTGGCGCGTGGCCGCCGGGGCCGGTATTCTGGCGCTTCTCGTAGCGCTGCTGGCGTTTTTATCTCCCGCGTACTTCCACAATCTGGATCTCCAAAGCTATGTTTCCGTGGTCACTCACGACGGCTCCGGCGCTGCCCGGTCCGACGAAGCCCTCCGGCAGCAGATCGTCGATAAAGCCAAGGCGCTGGGGCTGCCTGTGACCCCCGATGACGTCCACATCACCCGCGCCGCCGACGGCAAACTGGCGCACATCGACGTGCGCTATTTCGTGGACGTCAACCTCCCCGGCTACACCGTCAAGCTGCATTTCTACCCCGGCGCCGCCAGTCAATAGGCCACCGCGCCGGTAAGGGTCCCAGTGAGTCGCTCCGCAACCTTCTCTTCCCTCCGGTTTTCTCTCCGCGTCTCCGCGTCGAATGGGCCCGGCCGCTGACCCGTCCGGACCTCCTCGCCCCCTCCGCAACCGAATTCAGACGCCTGCATCCAACATACTGTGGTACTTCCATCGGCGCCGATTGCATCCTCACGGGCCGTCTGATACTATCTAGTTGGCAGCGAGACTGGATCCCCCCTTTGAAGTGCCGAATCCAACCAACGGAGTAGAATAATCAACTGAACATGAGCTTCACCGTTTTTCTTGGCAACCTCCCAACCTGGGTCACCGCCGATGACATCAAGCAATGGCTGGCAGCGGAAGACCTGGTCGCCGACGCCGTTAAAGTCATCCGTAACCACGAAACGCAAGAATCCAAGGGCTTCGCCTTCGTAGAAGCACCCACCGCCGATGAAATGCAGGCAATCATCCGCCGCTTCGATCGCGCCCCTCTGGAAGACCGGTTGCTGCGCGCCAATCCCGCCCAGCCGCCTAAGGGAAAAGATGCGCGCGGGCCTCAGCCGGCGCAGCAGCAGGCCGCTACTCCCAATGCCAACCGCATGCAACAGCGCCCCGACCGCAGAAAGCGCGGCGGAAAAGACCGGGAACAGACCCCCCGGAGCGCCTTCGCCACGGAACTGGCCAAGGCTCTGTAACCACCGCCGCAGGTCCCATCCGGACGCCCCGGCGGCCGGTTTTTGGGAACTCCACACCTGTGAACCGAAGTCACTACAGGCTTCTTACCCTCCCTTTTTATTCCACAGCTTTACAGTTGGCCCCCGGCGTGCGAAGGGGCTGGCCATGAGATACGCCTGGCTCGGTTGCCTGCTCCTCGGCAGCCAGCTTCTCGCCGGTACGCAGGACTCCGAATTCAACGTCAATACCCGCTATACGGTCGAAACCGTGGTGCTCTCCGGCGATGGCTGGACCAGCAACCTGGGTGCCGATCCGCACGGCGGCAAAATCAGCTCCATCCTGCGGCGCGACATCCTGGCGCTCATCGGGAACAAGCTCAATCCGGCGGCCCTCGATCAGATGGCTAACCGGTTGCGCCGCGAGTTTCATGCCCATACCGTCGAGCGGCATGTACTTCGCGGTAAGGCCCCCGAATCCGTCCAGGTGGTCTTTAAGATCGAGCTGCGGCCCACCCGCTTCGATCTTTCCGTCCCCCGATTCCTGTACAGTAGCCGCCAAGGGTGGAGCGGCGGGGTGCAGGGCGCTGCCACGGTGGCCTTGCACAACAGTTTCACCGTAGGGATTGTGAGCGATTCCGACCAGCTCGCCGAGCGGTACGCGGGCGTGGTGGCGCGCTACGAAAACACCAGCCTGGGCGCCGATCGCGCACGGCTGGCCTTCCAGTTCGAAAGCTACCACGATGAGTGGAGCAATAACACCCTGGCCCTCCAACCGGCCGAATCCAGCGTGGGCGGCCTCTACCGCAGCCGCGAAAACTTCCAGCCGGAGGCCACCCTGGTGCTGGCGAAGCCCCTCAGCCTTACCATAGGGACCAGCTTCGAACGGCTCCAGGAGGAATCGCCGGATGCCCCGGTGCAATCCGCCAACGCAGTCTTCTCCACACTGCGCTATCATGAAACGCTAGAGGATTCGGACAATCAGCAGGACTTGGACGCAGATTACAGCCTGCGCTCCGCGAATCGGGCTTTGGGCAGCGACTTCATTTACGCCCGGCACCGCTGGGATTTTCGCTACACGTTAAACCACGGCAAGGCGGTGGTGATCGAAGACCTTTCGGCGGGCATAATTACGGGGCGCGCGCCAATTTATGAGCGTTTCGTACTGGGCAATAGCAGTACTTTAAGGGGTTGGAATAAGTACGATCTCGATCCTTTCGGCGGAAACCGCATGGTTCACAATTCCGTCGATTTGCGATACGGCCTTTTGCAGATTTTCTACGATTCTGGAGCGGTCTGGGACCGCGGGGACTCAGCCACAATCCGGCATTCGGCCGGCATCGGAGTGCGCCAGGGCATCTTTTCGCTGGCACTGGCATTTCCGCTTCGCGACGGCCGGATCGACCCGGTTCTCTTATTGAGCATGAATTATTGATGACGGCGCTACTGGCGCGAGACATTGGAATCAGCCGACGACGCTGGCTTCTGGCCGGCTTGACTCTTCCTCTGTTCGGCAGCCGGACGGTCGAGCCGCTGCAGGTCAATTTCGATGGCGATAACCTCCACGTGGCCGCGCCGGGGCTCCATTTTCTGACCGGTAAGCCGCTGGAACGCCTGCGCGATGCCGCCACGGTGGCGTTCCTCTCGCAGCTTACGATCTATAGCGACGACCGCGGCACGGTATTCCGGCGCATGCCGGAACGCATCATTGTGAGCTACGACCTGTGGGAGGAAAAGTTTGCAGTCTCGATTACCGGGCCGGCGGCGCGCTCCAATTCCCACATGGGAGCGGCGCAGGCGGAGCTCTGGGTAATCGACGGGTTGGCGGTCAGCGCCCTCGGGATGGATCCCAACCGCCAGTTCTGGCTGCAGTTCGAGTTGCGCACCAGCGACCGCCGCGAATGGTCGCAGTTGCTAGGGGAAACGGGCATCAGTCTGAACAGCCTGCTCGACTGGATGACCAGGCAGCGCGGCCCCGACGATGCCTACTGGACCCGCAGCGCCGGCCCGTTTCGCCTGGTAGATTTGCCCCGCACCCCGCGCGGGCCCAGAAACGGGTGAACCGCCTACGCAATAAGCTTATCCTGATCTTCCTGGCCGCTACCCTTGCCCCGCTGGCTGTGACTATCTGGATCACCACCGGGTTGCTCGAATACACCCTTAGATTTTCGGCCACCGGCGACCTGGAAACCCTCTCGCGCTCGCTCGAACAGACCAGCCGCGAGTTGTACCAGCGTAAGCGCGAGGAACTCAAACAGGATGTGCAGACCGGCAAATTGCAGCCCCGCAAATTCGCCGCCGCGGCCAGCTCGGGCTGGCCTGAGGAAGTCACCGCCTTCGCCGATAGCGACGAACCGGAGCGCTTCGTCCCGCCCGAACAGGAGGGCGACCGGCTGGATTACCTGGTGCGGCACGGCGAGGACGTTTGGCTTTACTCAATGAGTATGGGCGACGTGGCCCTGGCCCGCATCCGCGGCGAAATTCGCGATGCCCGCCGCCTGGTAGAGTTTTTCAAAGAGCACGACCTGCGCCGCGGCCTGCCCCTGATCTACATCCTGCTGGCGGCCTGCGTCTGGTTGCTGGCGCTGGGCATGCTGATCTACCTGGCGCATCGCATCAGCCGTCCCATCCAGCAATTGACCGCCGGCCTGAGCGAGCTGGCCGCCGGAGATTTGAAGGCTCGCGTGCCGCCCGGCCGCGATGACGAAATCGGCCGCGCCATGGAGGCCTTCAACCACATGGCCTGCAAGCTGGAAGAGACCACCGAGCGCCTGGTCTATCTGGGCCAGCTCGCAAGCTGGCAGATGCTGGCCCGCAAAACCGCTCACGAGGTGAAGAACTCGCTGACGCCCATCCGGCTCACCGTCGAAGAGATGCTGGCCCGCTACTACGACGCCGACCGCACCTTTATGGAGCAGGCCACCCAAATCGTGGTGGACGAGATCGAAACCCTGGAACGCCGCGTGCGCGCCTTTTCTCAGTTTGCCGCCGAGCCGCCCCTGGCGCCCTTCCCGGTGGACGTGAACCAGGTGCTCGAAGAGCGCGTGGCCTTCCTCAAAAATGCCCACCCCGAGGTGACTTACGAGTGTCGGCTGGCCCCCAGTGTGCCGCCGGTGATGGCCGACCAGGACATGCTGAAAGGCATCCTCACCAACCTGCTGGAGAACGCCGCGGAAGCCGCCGGCGAGGGCGGCCGCATTCTGGGCCTTACCGCCGCGGTGAACGGCCGGGTAGCCATCGAGGTACACGATTCCGGGCCGGGACTCAGCGAGCAGGCGCGCGCCTCGCTGTTCCAGCCTACGATTTCCTTCAAAAAGCGGGGTATGGGACTGGGCCTTTCCATCGCGCGCAAAAGCGCCTTGCTCTCGGGCGGAGACATCGTTGTGGTGAAAGGAGAACTGGGCGGCGCGGGGTTCCGTGTGCTGCTGCCCGTGGAAACCAATGGCATCCAAACGCGTCCTGATCGTGGATGATGAAGAAAATATCGGGCGCTCGCTGCGCATGATCCTGGAGCGCGAGGGATACGCGGTCAACGTGTGCCGCTCGGTGGCCGAATTCGGCCGCCATCCCGACGTGCAGCGCGCCGACGCTTTCCTGTTCGATATGAAACTGCCCGACGGCAACGGCATCGACCTGTTGCGTACCGTCCGGCAGAACGGCGCGCCGTCGCCGGCTATCATGATCTCCGGCCACGGCACCATCGCCGATGCGGTGGAAGCCACCCGCGCCGGGGCCTTCGATTTTCTCGAAAAGCCGCTCAGCCGCGACCGCGTGCTGCTGGCCCTGAAGCACGCCCTGGAGCAGAACAGCCTGCGGCAGGAAAACGAGCGCCTCCGCGAACTGGTAGGCGGCGCGCCCAAGATGATCGGCGGAAGTCCTGCCTGGGAGCGGGCCGTAGCCCAGGCCTCCATGGCCGCCCGTTCGGATGCCCGCGTGCTGCTGATCGGCGAATCGGGCACCGGCAAAGAGCTGCTGGCGGCCCATATTCACAACGCCAGCCCCTTCGCCGCGGGCGCGTTCGTCAAGGTGAACTGCGCGGCCATCCCTACCGAGCTGCTGGAAACCGAGCTGTTCGGCCATGAGAAGGGGTCCTTCACCGGCGCCACCGCCACCCGCCGCGGTAAATTCGAGCTGGCCGATGGCGGCACCATCTTCCTGGACGAAGTGGGCGACTTGCACGGCGCTTCCCAGGCCAAGCTGCTGCGCGTCCTGCAGGAGGGCGAGTTCCACCGCGTAGGCGGCGAGCAGATCATCCACGTCAACGTGCGGGTGGTCTCGGCCACCAACCGCGACCTGGCGGCCCTGGTGGCGGGCGAGAAGTTCCGCGAAGATCTGTATTACCGCCTCAGTGTGGTGCCCATCCGCGTGCCGGCGCTGCGCGAACGGCCCCACGATATCCGTCTGCTGGCCGAGTACTTCCTCGAAGACTTCTGCGCGCGCAACAACTTCAAGCGCAAGACCCTCGACGAAAGCGTCTACCCCATGCTCGAAAGCTATGCCTGGCCGGGCAATGCGCGCGAGCTGCGCAACGTCATCGAGCGCATGGCCATCCTGACCCAGGGCGAGCGCCTGACCCGCGATTCCATCCCCGTCGAGGTGCGTGTGCAACGCGAAAGCGGCCCGAAATCGACGATTCAGGAAGCCCGCGAATCGGCCGAGCGCGAGCACATCCTGCGGGCGCTCGAAGAGAGCAACTGGAACGTTTCCGGCGCCGCGCGGGCGCTCGGCATGGAGCGAACCAATCTCCACAAGCGCATTCGCGCGCTGGGGCTGAGCCGCGGAAAGTGAAATAATGGCCTTATGGCGGCGTTGACCGGCGTTCCGGTGGAAGAGTATCTGCACACCAGCTACGACCCTGACCGGGAGTATGTGAACGGACAACTCGTGGAGCGCCACGTGGGCGAATATCGTCACAGTATGCTGCAGGGACTGCTTGCGATTCTGCTGGGGATGCGGCGGCGCGAGCGAGGCTTCCGCCTCTTCATCGAGCAGCGGGTGCAAGTGAGCGACGAGCCGCGATACCGCATCCCGGATCTCTGCGTGAAAGCCTTGCCGCATCAACAGACGTCCGTTCTGGTCCGTCCCGATCTGGTGATCGAGATCGTATCGCCGGACGATGGGCCGACGGAGATGCTGGAAAAGATCGCCGATTATCACTCGGCCGGCATCCCTTACACCTGGGTAGCCGATCCTGATAAGCGCGCCCTGATCGAGGCTGATGGGACCGGCATCCGCCGCCCGGCCGGACTGGTGCTCTCGACGCCGCTCGTCGGCGAAGTTGATTTCGCCGCGTTATTCGACGAACTCGACCAGCCCGCCGCGTGACCGCGACGTCCGCGGATCGTATCCGCGAGATTCATGATTGGCGTATGCGGACGACAGCCGCGAGGGCAAGCCTATCGGAAGCGCCATCTCGTGTTCGCCGTCGCCCGCGCGGCAGACCTGCATGCGCTGTCCGGGCGGACGGCCAGCCGCACAGGTCTCCGGGTTAAAATAGGCACTTCGAGCAGGCAGTCTCCTTATGCCTCCGTGCGCCATGAAATTTACGCCCGCCCTTTTCGCCATTCTTTTCGCGATCGCGCCCCAGGCTGCCACCCTGCCGGTGATTCCCGGCAATTCGGTCCGCGGCGCCCGGATCTTCGAAACCGAGCAATGTATCCGCTGCCATGCGGTCAACGGCCGGGGGGGCCGCGTGGGCGTAGACCTGGGCCGCGCCGTTCCGCGCCACTACACCCCCGCATACCTCGCCAGCACCATGTGGAACCACGCGCCGGTCATGTGGTCGGCAATCGATAAAGCCGGCATCGAGAGTCCCAAACTCACCCCGGAAAGCGCCGCCGATCTGTTCGCGTACTTCTATTCCGCGCGTTATTTCGAAAAGTCCGGCGATCCGCAGCGCGGCAAGCAGGTCTTCGAAACCAAGCACTGCAACGGGTGCCACGGCATCACCGACTCGCGCGCCGAAGGGGCCCCGCCGGTGGCCCAGTGGGAATCGCTGGCCGACCCGATCCTTCTGGCGCAGCAGATGTGGAACCACACTTTCCGCATGCGCCAGGCCTTCCATCGCCGCAACCTGGAGTGGCAGTCGCTCACCAGCCAGGACCTCACCGATATCCTCGGCTACCTGCGCTCGCTCCCCGAAACCGCGCACCTGGCCGCGCGGTTTTCCAACACCACCGGGGAGGGCGGCGAGCAGATCTTTCACGACAAGGGCTGCGCCCATTGCCACACCGGCCAACTCGCCCTGGAAGACCGGCTCCACAACATGACCCTTACCGACATCGCCGTCGATATGTGGAACCACGCCCCGCGCATGGCCGACCAGCCGCCGCTCCTGACGGCCGAAGAGATGCGCCAACTCCTGAGCTTCCTGTGGATGCGGCAGTTCGTCTACCCGGGCGGCAACATCGCCGCGGGCAAGAAGGTTTTCCAGGAGCGCAACTGCGCCGCGTGTCACATGGCCGGCCGCAACGGTGCGCCGCCGCTACCCGGGCAGGCCCGCAAATATTCCGAAGTGACCATCATCTCCGCATTGTGGCGCCACGGCCCGCAAATGCTGCGGCGGATGAACCAGGCCGGTATCGCCTGGCCCCAGTTCGCCAACGCGCAGGAAGTTGCGGATATGATCGCCTACCTGAACTCCATCCAATAGCGCTCCCATGGGACGCGTTTTGAGGGGTACTCCCCGTCAAGGCAGTCCTCCGCAAGCCAGTTTCGGTTCGAACCCTGTTCGCAAAATTCAGCCCACAATCTTCTCAATCCTGTCAATCATTTACAGACTCACCCTTCCGGAACCCCCAAACCCGCGTGCTACCGTGAGCTTGTAAACAAAGCTGCTCGCTCGCCGAGCGCAGCCCGTTTGGTAGAGTACGTACCGGCGCCTGAACTGATCAGAGGCCTTAAAGTCCGGTTGGCATGCGTATTCGAGCTTTCGGAAGGCGACTGGTAGCGGCAGGTTCTCTTTGACGGGGAGAATCAGTCGTTGTCGGACGGGTTACGGAACCGGTTCCAATGTCCCGGCGCCAAACAGCGCCGCCAACGAACAGAACGAGCGAAAAGAACCAAAAAGATAGCCTGAAAACACCCGGATTCTCGCAAATTCCCCGCACTGCGCCGCCACTGCGCCCTCCGCCTCCTCGCGCATCGGGCCCAGACGGCCCCGGTATTCAACCCCAACCACGGCAACGCCACAATTTCCGGATTTCGCGTCACCAAGTCCGCTGCCGCGGCGTGATCTGCCGGAGCACTCACTAATTTTCCAAAATAATCTGTAACCTCCGCCCGCATTTCTCTTATTGCCCTCCAGGAAGGTCCGAAAGCAGAAAGGACATATTATGGGAAAACTGAAATCCGCATTAAGCTCTTTGGCAACCCTCGCGGACGCCATCGAAAAAAAAGGTGACGCCACCCTGTCTGAACTGACAAGCAGAGCCACGTCGGTGAGCCAGAACAGCTCGCGGGTTCACGGAGGCTACGAGCTGCTGTGTATGTATTTGAAACAGAAGGCCCTGAGAGAGGGCGCCAAGATCGACGCCTGGAGTAATTCCACGCTGCAGGACCATATGGACCCCAAGATCGCCGAGTTCATCAAGAGCATTGAGGGCGTGCGCGGTGACATGGTTGCGGCGTTCAAGGCCTATGACGATACCACATGGGCCGCCGCGTTTTCCAATCATTCGCCCAGGCCGGCTCACTGCCCGCCGCGTATCCTTATATAGAGCGGTTGCCGGCGTGAACCCCGTTTGCGGCCGGTCAGTTCGCTGATGCCAGAACCGCCACGTCGAGTGGTCCCAGCGCGATTTGCGTGATGGATCTTCGCCCGCCAATAAGGTCGTCCATTGGGCGCGGAAGCTCGATCTTCTGGTGCGCAGTCAGCGTCAGGTTCAGCAGAAAATAGTAGGTCGAGGTCGCGTCCTGGCGGCTGGTAACTTCCACGCCGTAGGGCGCCGCGATCAGAGGCTTGAGCGCGGCGGCATCGCCGGCCCTGTGTGCCACCGTCTCATAGAAACCATCGTCGGTGGAATCGCAGCCGGCGTAGAAAACCCATCCTTTTCCATGGCGGTTGAGGGTAATCGCAGGGTGGCCGTTCAAGGGCCCGCCACCAACCACGGTCGCGATCGCCTCGGCCCCGTGTAGCGTGAGGGACTCGATGGCCGTGCGTGGCTTGAATACCGGGTCCTCGGCACGGAACCGGATGCCGAGGGCGGCCTGCAGACCGGCATCCAGATCGCCCGCATTGGAGTTGTACTCGAACAGATCGAGTATGGCTTCCGATTGGACTCCGGCAATGTCTGCCAAGGGACCCGGTGCAAGCGAGCGCCGCATGCTGTTATCCATGTTCTCGGTGGCAGCCCGGTAGTTGAGCACCAGCGTACCACCGGCGGCCACAAAGGCCCGCAGGCGATCCGCGGTGGCATTGTCCATCAGGCGCAGATTCGACGCGACCACAAGCCGGTACGGCGCGTAGTCGGCAGCCAGTGGGACCACATCGATGTTCCGGCCGAGGACCTTCATGCCCGCATAGTAGCTTTGCATCTCAGCGTTGTAGCGGGGATTCCGGTCACCCACCCCTCCGTAGCCCTGGGCCCACTCGTTGCCGAAGTCGTAAAGCAGAGCGATGTCGGAGCGCGTTTCGGCGCTAGCCAGCCGGG
>Ga0335074_10012198_pt1 | contig 12050 bp, 13 predicted proteins | sample Lox_Sample_23_FD_206715 | JGI IMG/M metagenome (GOLD analysis project Ga0335074, IMG submission 206715) | Soil microbial communities from Loxahatchee National Wildlife Refuge, Florida, United States - Lox_Sample_2.3 | ecosystem: Environmental > Terrestrial > Soil > Wetlands | place: USA...
CAGCAGGTCGCCACCGAGCCAGGCAGGATCGGGTGAGTCGTTAGGGAAGACCCGCATCGGAGTCAGCTTGCGCGGCTTCAGGCTGGCGAGGCCGTAACGGTCGTCGAACAGGCTCGAACTGGCCGACACTGTCACCGTCAGGCCATCCCGCGGGATCACCGGGCCGAGCACGTCGCTGTCGGACGGCGGCTGGTCAACTCCGAGGTCAGGCGGTACGCCGCCACCGGTAAGGAAGCGCGCCCGGCCGGTCAGCGTCTGCATGAGATCAGCCAGCGCGGCCACGTTCCTGCTGGCGGAGGAACCGGGCGCGACGGTGTCGAACGCGGCGAAGCAGCTGAACGGCTGCTTCGTGCGCGGACCCGGCGTCAGAATGCCCGACTGATGGTCACCGTGGAAGGGATAGGCGTCCTGCTCGGGGACGGCGGCCGACGTGGCCGCGTCCGCGTCCGCGCGCGCGCCCCCGATGAGCACGCCGCCGGCCAGCGCGGTCCCGGCGGCTCCGGCGGCCGATCCCTGCAGGAAGCGGCGGCGGCTGAGGCTCATGATCTGGCTGCTCCTTCGGCTAACGGCGGGCGGGTTAGTGCGACGGCGGCACTTCGAGAAGGTCGGGCACGGAGGACAGAGTCTGCAGAAGCGCGCCGATGGCAGCGTCGACACGCTGGCGGGCAGCCAGCGGCGTCGCTCCGATCGGCTGCCAGTGCCCGCCAGACTTGGTCGCCAGCAGAGCGCGCTGGAGCGTGCTGAGCTGCCCGCGGATCGCTGGCAGGAGCCCGGCGTCTCGCGTGGCGATGAGCGGCGCGAGCTCGCCGAGCACAGTGCTCGTCACCTGCGTATCCGCATAGGTCTCCGGGTAGGCGGCACCGCCGCCGAGGTCGTCGATGCCGGAGAGGTGATCTCGCAGCGCGTCCTCGAGGATCTCGTGCGCGCGGATCGGCAGGTTCGTCGGGTCGCCGGCCAGGTCGTCGGACTTGAGGTCACGGCCGATGACGCCGACGTCGGTGGCGAGAGTTGCGACGACGGGCAGCAGTGATTTCGCACTCTGCCCGTGGAACAGCCCGTACTCAAGCCGGTGCAGGCCGGTGAAATGCGGATCATGGACGCCGCCGGGCAGGCCGTCGGGCAGGCCGTCGACCGCCAGGCCGGCGTTTCCGAAGCTGTCGTAAGAGGCACCGACTCGCTCCCAGGCCAGCTGCGCGGTGAGCCAGTCGGCGCGAGCGGCCCTGAGGTTGCCGCGCTCCAGCGCTGTCCGGATCGCGGTGACGTCGCCTGCGAGCCTTGCCAGGTCGCTGGCGGCGTAGGCCTGATAGGCGTCGTTCGGCCCGGTCAGCTCGGCCAGCGTCACCGGCTTGGCCGCGACCGGGCCCGAGACCGCCGGTGCCCCGGAGATCTGAACCGGCGCCGAGGCCATCACGGGCTGGCTGCCCATGAAACACCGGATCGTGTAGGTGCCGCTGCCAAGCGTGACCGTCATCGGCGCCGTCGTCCCCGGGCCGATCGTCTCGATCTCGGCCATCACGCCGCCCGCGGCGTTGTCGAGGTTGATCTCGCCGGCCTCGCCCGACTGGTTGTCCACGGAGATGGTCTGCGTGCCCGTCCGGGCCGTGGTCCAGTCCCGGGCGCAGCTCGTCTTTGTCACCGAAACTGTGGCTGCGGACGCACTGGCGGATGGAAGAGCGGCAATGATCCCGGTGGCCGCGACGGCCGGAGCGAGCACGAGGATGCCAGCAACCGTCCAGGGACGGCGAGCCGCGAGCCGCTCCCACCGGGACGGCGCCGGCGGCCCGCTTCTTCTGGCCCGGGCAACGGCGGGCCGGGCCGCCTCGGAATGCCGCTGGCCCGAGCGGCCGGCGGCGGCGAACGCAGGAATCACCACGGCTAGGTAAGCCAGCCAGGCCACCACCTGGAGCACGGTCATCTTCGGGGCAAGATCGGTAACGCCGGAGATGACGGAGACCCACCACGATCCCGGATCGACATGCGCCGTGAGATCGAACGCGATCCAGCGCTGGCCGGAGAGCAGGCTCGCGTCCTGCAGGTCGCCGAGCCCGTAGGAGAGCACGCCAGCTGCGATCACGATAAGCGCGATCGCCGTGCGGTTGAAGAACGCGCCGATGTCGAGCCGCACTGCCTGGCGGAACAGCAGCCAGCACAGCAGGATGGCAGCCCCGAGGCCCAGGCCTGCTCCCGCCAGCGGTGCGACCGTCGAGCCCGATGCCCGGGCGGCCGTCCACAGGAACAGCGTCGTCTCCAGTCCCTCGCGCCCGACCGCCAGGAAGGCGGTCACGGTCAGCGCGCCTGCGCCGAGCGCGACAGCACGCTCGACCTCCCCGCGCAGGTGGGCGGACAGAGTGGCCGCAGTCCGACGCATCCAGAAGATCATCCCGGTCACCAGCGCTACGGCGAGGACACTGAGCAGGCCGCCGACGGCTTCCTGCGCGCGACTCGACAAGGCACTCGAGGAGAATGTCAGCACGGCCGCGAAACTGCCGGCCAGCATGACCGCGCCCAGCACGCCCAGCCAGACCGGCGCGGTCGACACCTTCCGGCCGTCCGGCGCGCCCGTCTTGCGCAGCGCCGCCAGCAGAATGCTGACGATGAGGCCGGCCTCGAGGCCCTCGCGAAGTCCGATAAGCAGATTCGGAACAGCCTCGGCCCACGTCATGGGGAATAAGGTAAGGCTTACCTTAGCTAGTGTCCACCGGAACGGCCGGTGACATAAGTCATAGCGACGCGGTCGCACCAGCTGCCCGGCTCTCCGGGCTGGCTGCAGGGCGGCATTAGGCTACGGGACACGCCGGCGACACAGCGGAGGTGCTCGTGCCGGAATTCACCAAGCCCCGGATCACCGCGGCAGACCATATCCGCGGGCCCGCGGACGCGCCTGTCACAATCCTCGAGTACGGCGACTTCGAGTGCCCGTTCTGCCGCGGCGCCTTCCGCGACCTGCGCGTCCTGGTGGACGAGCACCCAGATGACCTCCGGTTCGTCTTTCGCGAGTTCCCGATCCCGCAACTGCACCGGCACGCCGAGCAGGCGGCTGAGGCAGCCGAGACAGCCGGCGCGCAGGGGAAGTTCTGGGAGATGCACGACCTGCTGCTGCAGCCGTACTCGCATCTGGATGAAGACTCGCTGGTGACCTACGCCGAGATGGTGGGACTGGACATTCCGCGCTTCCGGCGCGAGCTCACCGACCGGGTGTACGCACCGAAGATCGAGGCCGACATCGCCGAGGGTCTGCGCAACGGAGTCAACGCGACCCCCAAGTTTTATGTCGACGGGGAGCGCATCGACGGCAAGGTGCCACTGGAGCACCTGGTCGACGCAGTCGACAGCGCCGTGAAGGCAGCGCGTAGCTAGCCGTGGCCTGAACGCCGGCCAGGACCGGGCGACGGCGCCGGAAGGTGTCATGTGGCCGAACACCGGCCGAACTCCGCGCGCAGCCTCCCCGCCTGCTCTGGCCCGCGCCGGTGCGAGTATGAGCATCAGAAGCGGCTACTCCAGGTTGAGCTGCTTAAGCTGCAGTACTGGGTGAAGGACACTGGCCAGCGCATCGTGGTGCTCTTCGAGGGCCGCGATGCGGCTGGCAAGGGCAGCACTTCCAGCGCTACACCGCGCATCTGCCTGCAGCGGGCGAGATCGTGTTCTTCGACCGGTCCTGGTACAACCGGGCGGGCGTGGAGCTGGTCATGGGCTTCTGCACACCAGACCAGACAGAGGCGTTCCTGCACCACGTCCCCGTATTCGAGCAGTTGCTGATCGACGACGGCATCGCGCTCACCAAGTTCTGGTTCTCCGTCACTCGCGGCGAGCAGCGCACTCGCTTCGCCATCAGGGAGATCGACCCGGTGCGCCAGTGGAAGCTGAGCCCTACCGACCTCGCGCTCCTCGACAAGTGGGATGCCTACACCGAGGCCAAGAACACCATCTTCAGCCGGACGCACTCCGAGCACGCGCCCTGGACCGTGGTGAAGAGCAACGACAAGAAGCGCGCCCGCCTCGAGGCCATGCGCAGCCTCCTCGGCACGTTCAGCTACGACGATAAAGACGAGGCAGTCGTCGGAAAGCCGGACCCGCTGATTGTCGGCGCACCGCTCACACTCAGGGAAATTGAGCCAGCCTACCCGGATCCCGGCTGCCCGTAAGGGGCGCGGCTTCCGGGTCCCCAGGCAGACCTGCGGGTATCGGCCGGCTGCGGCTCGCTTACGCTACCGCTACGGGATCTTCGGACCTCGAAGCCCGGCTACCGGCCACCGGGGGGTGAGGCAGCGCGATGGCAGCGACGATCCTGCTCGCCGAAGACGAGCGCAAGCTGCGCGACCTAGTCCGGTCCTACCTGGAGCGCGCTGGCTTTACCGTGCTGTCCACCGACTCCGGTGCCGAGGCCCTCAGCCTGCTCAATTCGGCGTCTGTGGACCTGCTGATCCTGGATCTCGGGCTGCCGGATGTCTCCGGCGAGACAGTCGCGCACGAGATCCGGGAATCCGGCAACGGCCCGCCCATCCTGATGCTGACAGCGAAGAGCTCCGAGGAGGATCGCGTCCGCGGACTCGAGCTGGGCGCCGACGATTACGTGACCAAGCCGTTCAGCCCCCGCGAGCTCGTGCTGCGGGTTCAGGCAATCTTGCGGCGCGGCGGCCAGAGCGCGGGCCAGGAGCCCGTCAGCTACGGCGGCGGCACCGTAGTCGTCGACGAGCCGCGGCGGGCCATCACGATCCGCGGCGGCGAAGTTGATCTCACGCCTACGGAGTGGGGCATCCTGCTGGCACTCTGCAGCGTCCCCGGCCGGGTGTACTCCCGGTTCGAGCTCATCAACCGTGTCCGCGGCTACGAGTTCGAAGGGTACGAGCGCATCATCGACTCGCACGTCAAGAACCTGCGCCGGAAGATTGAGCGGGACCAGGGCAAGCCGGAGATCGTCAGGACTGTGCTCGGCGGAGGGTACCGGCTCGGTCTCGCGCGTGATGAGTGACGGCGTGGCCGTTAAACAGCAGCCAGCCAGCCGGGACACGCTCGGGCTGCGGCTGGCCCTGAGTTTCCTCGGGGTCGCCTTGGTGGCCGTGGCGCTGCTGACGGGCCTGATCGCGATCTTCGCTGCTACCGACATCTCGCACCTGGTGAACCGGCAGCGCGCCGATCTCACCGACGGCATCGCCGGCGCTGCCGCTGCCGCCTGGGACCGGAACCACAGCTGGCACAACGCTGACCTGACGCCGGCGCTCTCGCTCGCCTCGCGGGTGGGCGCGGACGCGCAGATCCTCGACGCGTCCGGCAAGCAGGTAACCGTCTCAGGCAGTTTCGGCACCGAGACAAACCTGCCTCAGTTCAGCGCGCCGATCGTGCTGCGCGGGCACCGGCTGGGTGAGGCAGTCGTCCGCTTCAGCAGCTCCGGCCTCGGCTCGGCTGACCACGCCTTGCGTATCGCGCTTGTTCGCGCGGTGGCGGCGGCCGCAGGTCTTGCCGCCCTCGTCGCGCTCGTCAGCGGGCTGGCCGTGTCGCGGCGCCTGGCCCGCCCCGTCGGCCGCATCATCGCCGTCACCCGGGCGATGGGCGGGGGCGAGCGCAGCGCACGGGTCGGCCAGGTACCCGGGCCGGGCGAGCTCAAGGAACTCGGGACTGCTCTCGACCAGATGGCCGACCGTCTCGAGCGGAACGAGCAGATCCGGCGCAACCTGGTCGCCGACGTCGCGCACGAGCTGCGGACGCCGGTCGCTGTCCTGCAGGCCGGTCACGAGGCGCTCCTGGACGGCCTCATCGACCCGACGGCAGAGCAGCTCGGGTCGCTACGCGACGAGGTCCTCAGGCTCGCGCGGATGGTCGATGACCTCCAGACGCTCGCAGCTGCCGACGCAGCCGAGGTCGAGCTGACGCGGCACGTGTGTGACCTGGCCGAGATCGCCGCCACCGCGGCCGACAGTCTGGCCGGGCAGTTCGCCATGGCGGGGATGACGCTCGAGCGCAGCCTCACGCGGGCGGTGATCCTCGGCGATCCGCGCTGGCTGCACCAGGTCGTGACCAATCTGCTCACGAATGCACTCAAGTTCTCGCCGGCCGGCGGCACCGTTCGCGTCGACTGCGGCCCCGAGGAAGCGCTCGCCGTCCTGCGGGTCACCGACTCAGGCGTCGGCATTTCCGCCGAGGACCTGCCCCGGATCTTCGATCGCTTCTGGCGCGGACGGCAGGCTACTCAAACGTCCGGCAGTGGCATCGGACTGGCGATCGCTGCGGAGCTGGCGCGTGCCCATGGCGGCACGCTGACAGCTGCCAGCGAGCTCGGGCGCGGGACGCAGCTGACGCTGACGCTGCCGCTCGCGTGAACCGCGCTCAGGCTGCACACCGGCCGCAGAAGCGCGCCTCGGGCGTCTGCAGGAGCTGGCCGGACGGGATCTCGCCGGCGCAGTCCTCGCAATGGCCGAACTCACCAGCCGACAGCCGGCTCAGCGCCTGATCAGTTTCGGCCAGAGCGTGCCGCGCGGCGACCGCGCGCCGCGAGAGCGTGCGCAGCGACATGCGCGGCTCCGCGGCCGGTGACCGCATCCCGGCCTCGTGAAAGGCAACGCATAGCTCCGTCAGCTCCTGCAGGCGATCGCGCCAGCGCTGCTCCAGCAGCGCGCGCCAGCGGGCATCGCTGGCCGTGCCTGAGCGCGGGCGCGGCGTGGTGACGTCGAGCACTGTCATCTGAGCGTCTCCTGACCGTCAGCGTGTGTGCCAGGCGTCCCGCGGAGCGGGCACGTAACTGCCGGGCGGCGGAAGCTCTCTGCCGCTGCGCTGCCGGGGAAACAGGGAAATGAGGTCAGTGGCGTACGCCGATCCGCGCGCCAGTTCCCGGCTCACGGACTCAGCGGCCAGCGCGCGCCTGATCCGGTCGGCTGCGTCGGCGGGCAGCGCAGGCAGCTCCTGACTCGCCAGGATCCCGCTCACGTCCGGAAGGCGGACTCGCCTGCCGCTGTCGTGAGGTCCATGTCCACTGTCCACTGACTCGCTCCTCTCGGGGTCGGTGCGCTCTTGCCTGCACATGAGACAACCAGCCGAGGGTGAAGACCGCGAACATTCACTGTGGAGACGGGATGGAGAGCCGGACGGCCTGGCGGGGCAGGCGGTGCCCGCGACCGCAGGCACCGCCCTCGCTGCCCTGCCACGGAGCGGGCGAGCCTGCGGGCGCCCGCACCACTCCGCGGTGAGTAGACCGGTCATCCGTGCAGATCTGGTGGCGCCCATGTGGAGGGGATGTGGAGATTACAGCTGCACGGGGTCATGAGGCCAGCCCGCTAGGGTGCTGACATGCCGAGATACGTGGCGCTACTCCGGGGCATCAACGTCGGCGGCCGGAACAAGGTCGCGATGGCTGACCTGCGCGACCTGGCTGCAGGGCTCGGGCACGCGGAGGTGTCTACCTACATCCAGAGTGGCAACCTGCTCTTCAGCTCCGCCCGGACAGACGCGGTGATGCTGGCGGCCGAACTGGAGCGTGAGATCACCTGCACGCTCGCGGTGCAGCCAGCCGTCGTGGTCATCTCCGCGGCCGAACTTGCGCAGGTGATCGCGGACAATCCGTACCCGGAGGAGACGAACCCGCGGTCGCTGCATGCCGTCTTCCGGCAGGACGAATTCGGCCCTGAGGGCCTGGCGGCCGTCGACCGTGCGGTCCGGCACGCGCGCGAAGCGGGCAGCCCCGACGACGCCACGATCGTCGGCCGCACGCTGTTCCTGCGGACGCCCGGCGGGTTCGGGCGCAGCGACCTCGCTGCGCAGCTGTCCCGGTCCGCGGCTCAGCCCGGCGGGACGGCGCGGAACTGGGCGACCGTCACCACCTTGATGAGAATGCTCGAGGCTGCAGGCTGATGACCCCGGAGTGGCTGTTACCCGGTCCTGGCGGCGGGGATGATGAAAGCATGAGCCCTGTATCGCGTGGTTTCCACGGACGGCGCCGCGAGCCCGAGGCCCAAGCCGGACGAGTGCCGCCCGGTCAGTACGTCACGACCGACTTTCCGGTTTTGTCGGCCGGGCCGACGCCGCATACGCCGCTCGACCAGTGGTCGTTCTCGATCCGGCAGGGCGGCGACACGACGAAGTCATGGAGCTGGCAGGAGATCGGCGAGCTGCCAGCTGAGGACGTGACAGCGGACATCCACTGCGTTACCAAGTGGTCGAAGCTCGACACCCGGTGGCGGGCCGTCTCGATCGACACACTGCTGGCCCAGGTCGACTATCAGGCCAGGTTTGTGCTGGCGTTCTGCGACGGCGGCTATACAACGAACCTGCCGCTTGCCGACGTGACCAGCGGCCAGGCCTGGCTAGCCTACGGCTACGATGGCTCGCCGCTGCCCCCCGAGCATGGCGGCCCCGCGCGCCTGCTCGTCCCGCACCTGTACTTCTGGAAGAGCGCCAAGTGGGTGCGCGGCCTCGACCTGCTCCCGTCGGACCAGCCTGGCTTCTGGGAGCGCTACGGCTATAACAACTACGGAGACCCATGGCGGGAACAGCGGTACGCGGGCGACTGACCTGGGAAACCGCGACCGTGACCGCGGTCAGGCCGGAGACGTCGTCGGTCCGCACGATCGAACTCCAGGTGCCGCAGTGGGCTGGCCATCGAGCAGGCCAGCATCTGGACATCCGGCTGACTGCTGACGACGGCTATGTGGCCGAACGGTCGTACTCGATCGCGTCAGCACCCGGCGAGGGCGTCGCGCTGACCGTCGAGCGGCTGGCCGACGGCGAGGTCTCGCCGTATCTCACCGAGGAGCTGCGTCCGGGAGACGAGATCGAGCTACGCGGTCCGATCGGCGGCTACTTCGTCTGGGATGGCGACGACTCCGCCACTCCGCTGCTGCTCGTGGCGGGCGGCTCGGGCGTGGTCCCGTTCCGATCTATGCTGCGCCATCGCGGCCTCATCGGCAGCGCCGTGCCCGTCCGGCTGCTGCTGTCGGCGCGCTCCCTTCCGGACGTCATCTACCGGGACGAGCTTGAGCACGAACCCGACGGCGTCGAGGTGATCTGCACACTGACCCGTCAGCAGCCCCCCGGCTGGACGGGCCACTCCGGCCGGGTCGATAGCGCCCTGCTTTCGCAGGTGGCGTGGCCCGCGGACCAGAAAGCCCTGGCGTTCGTCTGCGGCCCGACACCGTTCGTCGAGACGGTAGCCGCCGCGCTCGTCGGCATCGGCTATCCGCCTGACCGGGTCAAGACCGAGCGCTACGGCGGAGCGGGGACATCATGATCAACGGCTTTTGGAACGACATCGACGCCGGCGTTATCGACGACACGGCACTCGACGGCAACGCCATGGGCGGACTGCTGAACGAGATCTTCGGCACCGAGATGACGACAGCGGTCGGCATCTGCGCGTTCTGCGGAACGGCGCGCCAGCTTGCCGAGGCGATCGTCTACTTCAGGTCGCCCGGCGCGATCATGCGCTGCCGGACCTGCACGGCAGTCCTCCTCCTGGTCACCCGGCGCGCCGAGATGAACTGCGTGGACCTGAGCGGCCTCGCGGCGCTGGACGTGCCTAACTAGGCTGTGCCGGGGGCGGCACCGCACCTGCGGGCGGCGGCTCGGCACCGGGCTCGGGTGGCGCGGCTGCTGCTGCGGGCGCGGCCGGCAGCTGACTGCCCGCCGGTACCGGCTGGCGGCGGCGCGCCAGGACCAGCGCGAACGCTAGCAGGATCAGGCCGACGAGTATCGCGCCGCCGTAGCCGCCGAGCTTAGCGCTCGAGTGGTGCACGGCATCGATCACGGCATGCTGCGGAGTGCCGAACCGCGCACGCGCGCTGACCGCCTCGGGCCCGGCCGCCGCGGTCGCGGTGAGCTTGACCAGGCTCGCCGCAGCGTGCAGCGCGCCCACCGGGTTGACCAGCCCGAAGCCCACCTTCGTGTTGTAACCGCCGGCCGGGTGGTAGCTCGCCGACTCCGCGAGCGCTCGCGCGACCTCGGCCGGGGTGATCGCCGGGTACACCGCCTTGAGCAGCACGATGGTGCCGACTACCCAGGCCGTGCTCGAGTAGTCACCCCACGCCGTGTACGGATCGTTCCCTGGCCCGGTCGCGAACAGCACATTGTCCGGAGCGGCGACCAGGACCGAGCTGTTGGCCGTTGTCTGGACCGGTTTCGTCGGCTTCGGCAGCCCAGTCAGCGATGTCCCGGTGAAGTTGATGACGCCGGGCAGGCTGTCCGGGTAGGCCAGGCCGGTCGGCGTGCCGCGGAGGTCGAGCGAGCTGCCGACGACGATGACGTTCTTCGACACCGCATAGGCAACGGCAGCATCCAGCGCGGCAGAGTCCTGGTAGCCGCTCTCGAAGGTGACGACCACGCCAGCACCGTGGTTGACCGAGTACCTGATGGCCTTCGCCACGATGTTCTGCCAGACACCGTTCTTCAGGTACTGGCCTCCGCGGCCTCCGCTGTTGAAGTCCGCGATGCGCACGGCCAGGACGCTGGCGCCCGGAGCGCGGCCGATCGTGCCGTACGGGTTGGTACCGGTCGGCCCGCTGCCCGCGATCAGCGACGCCAGGATGGTGCCATCGACCGCGGAGGCACCGGCAGCCGGCGCATAATCGGGGCCGATCGTCAGCTTTCCCGTCAGTCCGGTCACCGGGTCGACCGCTGTGCTCAGCACCGCCACCTTGACACCCTGCCCGCGGGTGATCTGCCAGGCCTGGAGCATTTCCGCCAGCAGGCGACTGCGCGCCCCGGCCGGGAACGTGGTCGTGGCCGCCGCAGCCGCAGCGCGGGCCCGGCGTGCGCGGACGGCAGCAAAGGAGTGCGCGGTGGTTCGCGCAGTCCGGGCCGGAGAGCCCGACGCCGGCGTGGCGCCGGCCAGGGCCGCGATCACGACGAGCAGCGTCGCTCCGGCGGCAGCTGCGATGCGGGGGCGAGTCAGCACGAGATGTCCTTCATGACGCAGGCGTTGCCGTGATGGCTGGTCAGAGTCTTCTCCAGCACGGCGAGAATCCCCGTGCCGAGCGAAGCGGGCTCACTGCTCGCAGCAGCGGCAGCGCCGGGCATGCCGTCGGTGTAGCCAGCGGTGTAGAGGAAGATGTAGGGCCCTGAAATCTGGACGCCCGAGCTGGCGCGCGCGGCATTGGTAAACGTCCCGGCGATCGTGCCGCTATACGGCAGTGCGTCCAGGCCAGAGGCAGGATGCATCGGCTCGAGGTCACTTAGTGCCTTGTTTGCCGCCGATACCGACGGCAGCACGGCGACTCCGACTGTGGCGGCCAGGGCCCCGTTCCCGCCGGTGTACGTAGCCCGGAGCATCGTGGTACAGCCCAGCGACCGGATCGCCTGCTCGCCGGCTGGCTCAAGGGTCGCCGGGCAGGTCGACCGCGGGGCGATGCCGACAAGGGTCGCCGTAGCGTCATTACCCTCGGCGTTCTGGTACGTGATCGTCGACGGGAAGATCGTGCCGGCGGGCAGGCGCTGCCAGCGAGTGGCGATCTCTTCCGAGAGCGCAGCCGCGACCTCGGCCTTGGTGGCGCTGCGCGTCATCTCCTTGGCCAGCGCGACGCCGCCGCCAGCGACAGCGACCAGTCCGACGACGATCAGCGTGATGAGCACACTCAGCCGCCGACGCCGGTGCGGATCGGACGAGGAGGCGACAGGCGCGGCCGGCTGCGCGGCAGGTGCGGGCAACTCCGCGGCAGCGGCAGTCGGGTCCGCGGCAGGTGCGGCCGGGCTGGTCTCCGCCCCGGCCGCCAGTCCGGGCTGTGCAGCGTCGGCGGGAATCGGGGTAAGGCTGCCGGGCTCCGGCTCGGTCAGATCGGTCATCTCTTTCCTCAGGTATGACAGCGGGACGTACGCACGAACGGGGTCACGACGATGCGGGCTGCGAAGAGCCAGCGGGCGACTCGGGCAGCGCCGCTGCCGGCAGCGAGCCGGGCGACGGCGGGCGCCTGCGTCGCCTGCGCCCGGCGACGACCGCGAGGACAGCCAGCGCGATGAACGCCAGGAACGCGGCAACTGACACGACCACCAGGACGGCAATGAGCCTGTGGTCGCGCGGAACGACGACAATTGGCCCGGTGGCAGAGCCGAACCGTCCCGATGCCGCTAGTCCG
>Ga0335074_10012199_pt1 | contig 12049 bp, 11 predicted proteins | sample Lox_Sample_23_FD_206715 | JGI IMG/M metagenome (GOLD analysis project Ga0335074, IMG submission 206715) | Soil microbial communities from Loxahatchee National Wildlife Refuge, Florida, United States - Lox_Sample_2.3 | ecosystem: Environmental > Terrestrial > Soil > Wetlands | place: USA...
AGTGCCCACGTTCTTCGGCAGTTCGGTGTTCAGCACCTTCCTGCTGCGGCAGTTCTTCATGACGATCCCGCAGTCGTACTCGGAGGCGGCGCGCATCGACGGCGCCAGCGAGTTCTACATCTACCGGAAGATCATCCTGCCCCTGGCCAAGCCGGCCATGGCGGCCGTCGTCTTGTTCCAGTTCGTGTACTGCTGGAACGACTACCTGGGGCCGCTGGTCTACATCAGCAACCAGAACTCCTACCCGCTGTCGCTGGGCCTGGCGCTGATCCTCGGCGACTACACGACGAACTGGGCCTGGGTCATGGCGGGCGCCACCGCGGCGACCGCCCCGATCGTCATTCTGTTCTTCCTCACCCAGCGCACGTTCATCCAGGGGATCGCCCTCACCGGCACGAAGGGATAACGCCGTGACCAGCGGTATCTTCGGGACCAGGATCATGGCCTGGCTGACCACTCTGTGCAACGCGCTGCTGCTCAACCTGGCGCTGCTCGTCGCCTCGCTGCCGCTAATCACCGCGCCGGCCGCGGTCAGCGCGGCGTCGGCCACACTCGACCAGTGGCGCCGCCACGGGGAGGACCAGGTCGTCAGCCAGTTCCTGATCGAGTTCCGCAGCCGCTGGTCGATGCGGGCGGCGCTCAGCGCCGGGGTCCCCATGGCAGCCGTCGTGCTTGGCCTGGCCGAGCTACGCCACTTCGCGCGGGAGACGACGCTGTCCGGGAGAGCCGGGCTCATCCTGGGCGGCGGCGCGCTGCTGGTCACGCTGGCCGCCCTTGGCTACCTCTTCCAGCTCACCGCTGACCAGCCTGGCCTGCCCCCGGTGGAACTCTGGTCGCTGTCCGCGCGGCTAGCGGTCAGGAACCTGCTGGTCGCCGGGCCCCTGTCGGCCGTGCCGGTCGCCGGGGTAGCCATCCTCGCCGGGCGCGACCCCGCCGTGCTGCTCCTGGGCCTGCCGGTGTTCCTGCTCCACGCGCTGAAGCTGATCGCCGGGCCGGGCCTGCGCCGGGCCGGCCTGGCTGAACTGGCGCAGCCGCCGTTGCCGGCCACGTCAGCCCGGGGGATCGGGCGGCCCGGGGCGGCGTGCAGTGAGGGTGGCCAGCCTGCGCGCGCCGGACACTATCGCCAGGCTGGTGATGTCCTGCATGTGCCACTAGGCGCTGGCCGGCACCGTGATGGGGCCGTCTTGCCAGGCGCTCCAGATGCCGGCCTGCTCACTGGCCCCGGCGCTCGTGACGACGATCAGGCTGCACTGCTGGTTACGCGGGGCTCCGCTCAGCCGCAGCTCGATGCGGGTTCCCCACGAGGTCGCGGTTAGCATCGCTGTCGCCCGCACGTGGGCCGCGGGATCCGGCGCCGTCGGGAGACAGGTTCGGTGCGTGCTGCCAGGCGCGCAGCATCGCCTCCTGGACCACGTCCTCGGCCGCATGGACATCGCCGTTGACGAGCGGGAGCACGAATCCGACAAGTGGCCGGCGATACCGCGCCATCCAGGTCTTAGCGCGGTCATCGCATTCCGCAGGCGTCACGAGAGGTGATACGCAGGGCAGCCGTGTGCTGTTCATGCCCCGGCCGCAGGAACATCCGCCGGGCCGGCCGGGCCATTGCGCGGCCCGGGAAGAGCGACCGCTTAACGGTGCCGCGGTGCTGGTCAGCGGACCCAGGGCTCAGGTCGGTGGCAGCACGCTGATCCTGACGTCGGGTTTTAGAGCATCGCCGAAGAGCCGGGTGCGGAGCTTGCTGGCGTCGGGATGGCTGAGCTCGCTGAACAGGCGCAACGCCTCGTTCCAGGCGTCCCGGGCCCGCAGCGGCTCGTGGGAGTCGCGGTAAGCATCGCCGAGATGAGTGAGGGTGTCGGCCTGGTGGTACCGGTCCCCGGCCTCCCGGAAGAGGCCGAGCGCGGATTCGTAATAGCGTATGGCGGCGGGATGCCACCCGCGGCGGTGGTTTATATAGCCGAGGCTGTCCCACGCGGCGGCTTCACTGTGCCGGTTGCCAAGTTCGCGGTGCACGGTGACGGCCCGCCAGCAGAACGCGCGGGCCTGCTGATAGGCGCCGAGCATCGCGTGGTACCAGCCGACCGAGTTGAGGGCGTCGGCTTCCTGCGGCCGGTCGGCGAGTGCCTGGGACAGGTTCAGCGACTCGATGGCATAGCTCAGTGCCTCGGCATACCGGTCCTGGGACTCAGCCACCTTGCTGAGCAGCCGGTGGGCACGGGCCTGACCCGCCTGGTCGCCAGCCTGGCGGTACCAGTGGAGTGAGAGCCGGAGGTTGGTGCGGGCCTGGTCGTACTCGGCGAGCTTCATGAGGGCGGTGGCCAGCAGCCGGCTGGCCATGGCCTGGCCGGTCACATCGCCGAGCCGTGATGCGGCGGCGAGCGCGGTGCGCTGGGTGGCGGCATAGTCGTGCCAGTGCCCGCGCCGGTCCAGGAACTCAGCCATCGTCCAGGGGATCTGCCAAGCGTGGGCATCGCACCCGGCATCTGCGGCCAGGTCGGCTGCGGAGATCAGGACATGATGCTCAGCCCGGAACCAGTCCATCGCCTGCTGCTCGCCGGCCAGATGCTCAGGTGTAACGCCAGGCTGGGGCGGGCTGAGGGTAACGCGCTCGCGGGTCGGTCTGATCATTAACGCGGCAGCGTGCGCCGTGTGCAGATAATGATCAAGCAGCCGGCGGGTGGCAGCCTGGCGGTCCGCGGCCCTGTCCTGGGCGTGGACTTGCTCAGCGGCGTGTACCCGCAGCAGATCGTGGAGCAGGTACCGGCCTGCGCGCTCCGCGAGCAGGCCGACTGCCGTCAGTTCGGCGAGAACCTGACGGGCCCGCTCCGGCGGGGCTCCGGTCAGGCTGGCCGCAGCCGCAGCGGTCAAGTCCGGTCCTGGGTGCACCGCGAGCAGCCGGAACGTCCGGGCTGCTTCGCCGCCGAGATGCCCGTATGACCAGGAGAACGCCCCCCGTACGTTCACATCGTCAGCGTTGAGCCCGTCGAGACGCCGCTCGGTGGCGCGCAGTTCCGCGGCCAGCGCGGCGAGCTGGACGCCCGTGTTGACCGCGGCACGGGACGCAACGATGGCCAGAGCGAGGGGAAGCCCGGCGCACAGGCCGATCAGCTCTGCTGTGGCCACGGGTTCCGCGCCGATGCGCTCGGCCCCGAGCCTGCTTTCCAGTAGTTCGTGGGCCTCGGTGGTGGTGAGCGGGTCCAGCGCGATCAACTGCGCTTCCTCGGCGGCCGCGAGCGAGATGAGCTGACGGCGACTGGTGATGAGCACCAGGCTTCCCGGTGCCCCCGGGAGCAGCGGGCGGACCTGCTCGGCGTCGCGGGCGTTGTCGAGTATCACGATCATCCGCCGGTGGGCCAGCAGTGACCGGTACAGGGCCACCTGGCCGGTCAGGCTGGACGGGATCTGGCCGGCCGCCACGCCCAGCGCGTCCAGGAAGTCATGAATCGCCTCCTTGGGCTGCACCGGCGCGTTGCCAGCGTCGAAACCCCGCAGGTTCGCGTAGAGCTGGCCATCCGGGAACCGGTCGGCGACCCGGCGCCCCCACTGCACGGCGAGCGTGGTCTTGCCGATCCCAGCGATACCGCTGATAGCGACGATCACCCCGGCATCGGCGGCCCCGGCAGCCTCATCGGCAAGCCGGGTCAGCTTTTGCATCTCCTCGGCGCGGCCCGCGAAATGCCTCACCCCAGCCGGGATCTGACGCGGCACGGCTGCCGGCGGCACAACTGCCGGCGGCGCGGCTGCCGCCGGCGCGGCTGCCGCCGGCGCGGCTGCCGGCGGCCCGGCTGTGGGCGCCGCGGAGCCCGGGGCAGAGCCGGGCGGCCTGCCCGGCGAGCCGGGTGCCCCAATCGGGTCGCCGGCCAGGATGCGCTGGTGCAGTCTCCGCAGCTCAGGTACGGGATCCGCACCCAGCTTTTCGGTGGCACCAATCCGCAACTCGACAGCGGCCAGCCGCAATTCTTCCAGCCGCTCAGCTTCGGCAGTGACCAGCGGTCCCGGGGGTACATCGGCCAGAGCGCGTCCCCGCCACAACGCGAGGCCTTGCGCCGCAGCATCCGCGGCCGGATCGACGTGCCCGTTTTCCATCATCGTCCGCGCCCTGGCCAGCAGTTCTTCGAATCGTCCGGCGTCGACGCCATTCCTGGGCACGAGCATCTGGTAACCCAGCGGCCGGGTCACCAGGATCTGGCCACGCGGGTCGCCAATCAGGCGGCGCAGCTGGGACACGTAGCCGCTGACCAGCTTGCGTGCCCCGGCTGGCGGATGGTCGGCCCACAGCTCATCGATCAGGCGCTCGACCGGGACCACCTCAGGCAGGATCAGCAGCGCCCCGAGCAGTGCCCGCCACTTCGGCGCCCCGACACCTTGCCAGTCGTCTTCATCACGGCCGATTTCCAGCGGTCCGAGGATTCGGAACAGCACGCCAAGCTCCAGATCGGGTACGCAGACGGATGGCAACGATGCTAAGGCGCGCTTACTCATCTACCCGGACACTTCGCAGCATTTACCTGCGAACAGTGCGATTAACCTCCACCCGGACTCGGCTACGGCTCGGATGGCAACGGCTGCGGCTCGTCGGCCCGGCGTGCGGTTCGGCGCGCGGTTCGGCGCGCGGTTCGGGAGCCAGGTGCGCCGGGCTCTCCGCAGCCAGAAGTTGTACATCTGTTTCGATCAGCCGGCTCGGCCGACGATCAGGTCAGCAGCCCCCCGAGGAAACGGCGCAGCTGGCCGGTGAACGTGCCGGCGGTCAGCGGGGACCGGGGAGCGGACAGCTGGTCCAGCAGCAATCCGTCCATCAGTGCCACCAGCAAGCGCGCGTCTCCGGGCGGATCCGCCGCGCCGATCTTGGCCAGCATCTCCTGGAACAGGCCGGCGTAAGCCTCGGTTGAGGCGCGAGCCGCCGCGCCCAGCGCGGGGTCGCGGGACGCCTCCAGGGTCAGCTCATACTGCGCGACAACCGTTGTCCGACGGTGCCGAAGCTGGGCGACCAGGAACCTGGCGATCGACCGGGCGAGCCCGTCGACCGAAACCGGCGACCGCGCCATCGAGCGAGCGAGCACCTCAAGCTCGGCCAGATCCGATTCCACGGACACGGTCAGCGCCTCATCGAGCAGCGCCGCCTTGGACGCGAAGTAGTACGTGGTCGCGGCCAGCGGCACGCCGGCCTCGGCGGCGACCGCCCGGTGAGTCACGGCCCCAGGGCCCTCGCGGCCGATGATCTGGACCGTCGCATCCAGGATCCTCCTGCGGCGCTGCTCGTTCCGTACTCCAGCCATGGGCCGGGCCTCCTGGGCCTTGACTTGGCGGTACATATGTACCGTATTTTAGCTACATGAGCAGCCCAGTGACGTCCCAGGCGCCCGGTGTCGCGGCAGGCGGCCCGCGCGCGCTCCGCATTCACCATGTCGGGGTTACCGTGGCGCAGCTCGAGCGGTCGCTGGTCTTCTACCGCGACCTGCTGGGCTTTCGTGTCATCGGGATCAGCGACGACGAGGACATCGGCGCGATCGTCGGCATACCCGGGGCACGGGCGCGGATCGCCGACCTGGATGCCGGGAACGGCCAGATCCTGGAGCTGGCTGAGTACGATCCGGCGAGCAGGGGAGAACCTGGCCGCGGCCCGCACACGGCTGGGAGCTGTCACCTGTCCTTTCAGGTCGCCAGCCTGCGCTCGGCGCTGTCGCAGCTGGCAGCGGCGGGCGTCACGCCGGTCGGTGAGACCGCACTGCTTGAGAGCGGAGGGGTATGGCAGGGCTGCACGATCGTCTACGTGCGCGACCCCGACCAGGTCACCATTGAGCTGATCGAATTGCCCGGCACCGGCGACCATGGCCCGTGCGAATGAGGCCGGCGCGGCCGCGGCGATGCTGATCGATGACTGCCTGTCGGTGCGGGCCGGCCATCTGTGGATCGAGGAGTGCGACGCGGTCGAGCTGGCCGCCCGCTTCGGCACGCCGGTTTACGTCGTCGCCGAGAACCAGCTGCGGCGCAACGCCCGCCGGCTCGTGCGGGCGTTCTCTGACCAGTGGCCAGGCGGAGTCCGTGTGCTGCCGTCCATTAAGGCGAACCACGTGCTCGCGCTGCGGCGGATACTGACCAGCGAGGGCCTGGGCTGCGACACCTTCGGGCAGGCCGAGCTGTGGGCCGCCCTGGCCTGCGGTGTCCCGCCCGCGCTCATCTCGGTGAACGGAACCGGGAAATCCGCCGGGCTTATCGAGAAGGCGGTCGCCGCCGGCTGCCGCATCACGCTGGACTCGCCCCGGGAATTCGATCTCGCCCTGGCGGCCGCGCGCCGTCTGGGCCAGACAGCACACCTGCGGGTGCGGATACGGCCGGACCTGGCCAGCCTGAGCCGGATTGCCTCCGACTTCAGCGCCGAGGGAGACTCGATCGCGCAGATCGCCCACCGCTACAAGCCCGGTATCCCCATGGCCGACCTGCTGCCCCTCGGCCGGCGAGCACTCGCCACCGGCGAGGTTGACCTCCTGGGCGTCCACGCGCACTTCTCCCGGCACACCCGCCGCGCCGACGTGTGGGCCGCGATGATGCAGGCCTTCGGTGACGCCGTGGGGAAGCTGTCGCAGGCGTGGGGCGGCTGGCAACCGCGCGAGCTCGACATCGGGGGCGGCCTGCCGGCCGGGCGCGACCCCACCGGCCGGGCCATTCCCCGGGTCGCCGCGGACGCCAGCCCGACGCCGCCGGCGGAGCGCTACGCCGAGGTCATCACGACGAGCCTGACCGAGTCACTGGCCGGCTACGGCATCTCGGCCTCGGGCGTCACGCTTGAGATTGAGCCCGGGCGGTCCTGCTACGCCGATGCCGGTGTCCACCTGAGCCGCGTCATCAACGTCAAGACCGAGACGGCGCATCCACCGGTTCGCTTCGTGGAGCTCGACACGACCGAGGCGTTCCTGCTCGACACGCATCTCGAGCACAATCGCTGGTCGCACGTCGTGGCCAGCCGGGCCTCGCAGCCCCCGGCCATCAAGGCCGATCTGGTCGGGGCCAGCTGCGGCTTCGACACGATCGTCCCTGACGCAGGGCTGCCCGAGGTGGCGCCGGGGGACGTGGTCGCCTTCCTGGACACCGGCGCCTATCAGGAGGCGTACGCGAGCAACTTCAACGCCCTGCCGCGCCCGGCGACGGTACTGGTCCGGGACGCTGTGGCCACGGTCGTGCGGCGGGCCGAGACGATCGAGGACGTGTTCCGCCGGGACCTTGGCTTTGCCCCGGGCGCGGCGGATGGCCAGGGCGGCACGGAGGAGTCAGGTTGAAAGCAGTCATCGTCAGGAGGTTCGGGGGCCCGGACGTCCTTGAGTACGACGAGGTGGCGGACCCGGAGCCGGGCGCGGGCCAAGTGAGAATCGCGGTGCGCGCCGCCGGGGCCAATCCCGTAGACGCCGGCAACCGGGCCGATGGAACGTGGGCCGGGATCCAGCTGCCCTGGGTTCCCGGTTACGAGGTGGCCGGGTTTGTCGAATCCGCCGGGCCCGGTTCCGGGGACCTGTCGCCTGGCCAGCGCGTCGTGGCGATGACCGGCTACCGCGCACGGGGTGGGGGGTACGCCACGCTGGCCGTAGCCGCCGCGGGAGACGTCGTTCCCATCGACGGCTCGGTCTCGTTTGCCGCCGCGGCGACGGCTCCGGTGGCCGGGGGTACCGCCTGGGAGGTCCTCGACCGGCTGCGCCTGAAGCCGGGGAGCAGGCTGCTCGTACTCGGGGCCAGCGGAGGCGTGGGGTCCTACCTGCTGCAGCTGGCCGCGCTCCAGGGCATCGCGACCGTGGCGGTAGGGCGGCGTGAGCATCACGAACGGCTGCGCGGGCTCGGGGCGCTGGCCTGCCTGGACTATGCGGACGGGCGCGGCGCCGGCGATCTGCGGCGGCGGCCCGGCCTGGAGGGCTTGGACGCCATCGCCGACCTGGTGGGCGGGCCCGCGGCCGGGCCGTGGCTCGCGGCGCTCCGTGATAGCGGCCAGATCGCTTCGATCGAGCCGCCCGAGCTCGACCTCGGTGCCCTCGTCGATGCCAACATCACCTTTCACGGAGTGCTCCTGGGCAATGCCGCCGGGCGGACCCAGGCGCTGGCCGGCCTGCTGGCCAGCGGCAGCCTCACCGCGCACATCGCCCACACGCTGCCGCTGGCCGACGCAGCGCAGGCGCACCGGCTCCTGGAGAGCCGTCATGCCGGCGGCAAGGTCGTGCTCATCGCCGACGGCGGGTAACCACGGCCGGGGGTTCGGGGTCCTTAGCGAATTCGGTGCGCTTCACAAGACCTTGACGCGCCACAGGTGGTCTCTCACGACGCGTCAGCGGGACTGTTTTGCCGTTCAGCTCAGCGCGGCAGCAGCTTCGTCCCGGAACGGGTTCTCAACCCGCGCTCCGTCGTACATCTGACCGTGGTTGAGATCCTCTGAGTAAATGACTCCGCAGCCGATCCCGACCGCGCTGCGGACCATCATCGCATCCCAGAACGAGAGCCCGGTCCGCTGGTGCAGACTGATCGCACCGAGGACATCGTCGGCCGCTGGCACGTGCACATACCAGCGGGAAAAGTCAGCGATGATCTCCTTCGCCGTCGGCACGTCAAGCGGCTTGGGGATCTTCCGCGTGACATTGACGAAGAATTCCTGCAGGATCTGGACGCTCAGGCATCCCTCGCGGGTGTCCCAGAGCTGCTCCAGCAGCGCACGGGCACGTTCCTGCTTGCCGCCCGCGGAAGCGTCGTGTGCATACACCAGGATGTTCGTGTCAACGAACCGCCGGTTACCGCTCATGGGCGCTGTCCCGGCCCCAGCCGATGTGCCCGCCCGTGCCAAGATCCGCACCCTCCTGCAGGCGGTTGAGGCTCCGCTCGCGGGCGCGCACGTACCCGGTTTCCTGCTCAACCAGGTCCGACAGCATCCGGGCCAAGAGGTGCGAGACCGACGTGCCCCGCCTGGCCGCGAGTATCCGGGCCTCACGGAGATCCTCTTCGGGAAGGGACAGCGTGATGTTCTGATTGGCCACGATTCCTCGTCTCACTGATCTACGTGCAGCACGTATTTCAGTGTAACACTGTTTTCGTGGACTGGTGCTGACGGCGTCACCGTTCGGCCAGTTCCAGGAGCTCGGGCACGCGCAGCGCGGAGGGCTCCGGGTAGCCGATCGCCGCGCCGGTCCAGCGGCAGCGCTCCAGCAGTGGCTGCACGGCTCCCTCGGCCAGCGCGATGGCGTGCGCGGAGCCGGGGCAGAGCCGCTGCCCGTACCCGAACGCCAGGTGGCCGGCCGGGTCGTCGCCCGCGACGGTCAGGTCAAGCGCGATGGTCTCCCCGGACGGGGTGACCCGCCGGGTGGCCCGCGCCGGGGGGTCGGCCCGCAGCACCTGGGCCACCAGCTCAGCGGCTGGCCCGGGACGGCCGGCCCCGATCCCGGCCACGACGGCGTTGCCGATCAGCCCGGCGGTCGCGTCGTACGCCTGGATCAGCAGCCCGATGCGCGCCGCCATCAGCTCGTCTGGTCCGCCGGGCAGCAGTTCGGCCAGCCGGGCCACGCTGCCGTCGGCGGCGGCCGGGTCGGCCGGGCCGGGCTGGTACACGGCCGCCATCGGCGCCAGGTGCCCGAGGAGGAGTTCCGGGTCGGTGCAGCCGAGGGCGGCGGCCAGCACCAGGCCCGGCACCCGCCGCGCCACCCGGGACATCACATTGAACGGGTGCCGTCCGGCCTCGTCGATGACCGCGCTCGTCTGGTCCCGGGCGGCGGCCCGGAGCCGGGCCGGGTCGAGCGGGCGCAGCAGGCTCTCGGCCAGTTCCCGGCGCCGGGCGTGGTCGGTGCCGTTGCTGAACCGGGCCACGTTCTGCCGCAGCCAGTGCATGGTGCGCGGCGGCGCCCCGCGGCCCGGGTCGGGCACCGTATAGCCCGGGTCGGCCAGGATTGCCCGGATGACAGCGGAATCGGCCACAATCCGCAGCGGCGCGGGGCGTGGCCCGGTGCTGGTGTCCATGGCAGGAGCCTAGGAGCGGAATTTTTCGGCCCACAGCGAAACGTGATGGCATGGGGACCGGCCGACTGCCGCCGTCGCGGGCCGTTAAGGACGCGTCAAGGCTCCCAGCGGTGGCGTTAGGATCGCGTCAAGATCATTGGCAAGCCGCGAGGCCCGCGGGTCAAATGGTCATGAGATGATCGCGACCGGCAGGCGACGAGGGCTCGCGGCGCCGCTGGCGCTGCCGGCTGGCTTTGCCGCGCTGCTCGTGGTCGGCGCGCTGGCCGCCGGGACCGGCGGCCGGGTCGATGCCACCTGGGTGCTGGTGCTCGCGGCCATCATCGTGACCGCCGGGTCGCTAGCGGCCGAGCCCGCGGTCGCGCCGTTGCTCGGGGCGACCGGCTGGCTCACGGTCGTCGGCTTCTCCCGTGCCCCGTACGCCCAGCTGCACCTGACCGGGCCGATCGCCGCGCGCGCGGCGATCGTGATCGGTGCCGGCACCCAGATCGGGGCCGGCACCGGTGCACTGGTGCGGCGGATCGCTTCATCGTTCACACTATGGATTGTGGACGTGCCCGAAGACCGGTGGCCACCGGCCGACCTGGCAGCCCAGCCGCCTGAGGTGCGGCCAGACGCTACCGCCAGGCAGCCGGAACGGACTGCGGCAGTCCCGCCCTCACCCCCCAGGGCCGGGCTGCCGCACCGGGGGGCGCCACGGCCGGGGCGGCCAGGGCTGCCGCGGCGCTGGGCCCGGGCCGTGTCCGGCCTGTACAGCGGCATCGGCGGCCGGCGGCTGCTGGCCGGAGTCATCCTGGTCGCCGGGCTCCCGCTGCTCACCGCCGCTCTCGTCGCCGGGCAGAGCAAACTGAGCCTGGCCGACGACCTGCTGATCTACCTGGTGGCCGTGGTCGCGGTCGCCATGGTGGGCGGGTTCTGGCCCGCCGTGCTCGCGGCCGTCACGTCCAGCCTGCTGCTCAACTGGTATTTCACCCGGCCGGTGCACACGCTCACGATCGCCGATCCGCAGAACCTGCTGGCCCTGCTGCTGTTCGTCACCGTCGCGGTCACGGTCAGCAGTGTGGTGCACCTGGCCGCGCACCGGGCCCAGCAGTCCGCGCGCAGCTCCGACGAGGCGGCCGAGCTGCTGGCCCTGGCGCAGACGGTGCTGGGCGGCGCGGACACCCCGGCGGCCGTCCTCGACCACCTGACCGCCACCTGCGGCGGCCGGGCCGAACTGCTCGAACTGGCCGGCGGTCAGTGGGTCAGGGTGGCGGTCAGCGGCGCGGCGCCGCCCGGCGCCGCCGTAATCCGGGTCGAAGCCCGCCCCGGCCTGGCCCTGATCACCAGCGCCCAGTCCACGCAGGTGACCGCGCGGCTGCTGGACGGCTTCGCCGCACAGGCTGCAGCGGCGCTGGACCGGGACCGGCTGCGGACCCAGGCCGCGCAGGCCGAGGCGCTGGCGGAAGGCAACCGGATGCGGACCGCGCTGCTCGCCGCGGTCAGTCATGACCTGCGCACCCCGCTGGCGTCGATCAAGGCCAGCGTCTCGACGCTGCGCCAGACCGACGTGCAGTGGACGCCAGCCGACGAGGCCGCCCTGCTGGCCACCATCGAGCAGGGCGCTGACCGGCTCGACGCCCTGATCGGGAACCTGCTGGACATGAGCCGCCTGTCCACCGGGTCGCTGCAGCCGTTCCTGCGCCCCACCGCCATCGACGAGGTGGCGCCGGTCGCGCTGCGCGGTCTTGACGCGGGCGGGACCGTGCGGCTGCGTGTGCCCGACCGGCTGCCGCTGGTCCGCACCGACCCCGGACCAGCCGCCGATGCTGCGGGCCAGGCAGACGGGGCACAGCGTGATCCTGGAGATCAGCGATCACGGCCCGGGGGTGCCGGACCCGCTCAAGGAGCGGATGTTCGAGCCGTTCGAGCGGCTCGACACCAGCCGGCGTGAGGCGCGCACCACGGGGAACGGCGTCGGCCTGGGCCTGGCTGTGGTCAAGGGCTTCCTGGACACCATGGGCGGCTCGGTCGCGGCCACCGACACCCCGGGCGGCGGCCTGACGATCCGGGTGACCCTGCCGGCCGCGAGCCGGAT